>Ga0187782_10004710_pt1 | contig 10206 bp, 7 predicted proteins | sample 0715_SJ02_MP15_2_FD_132454 | JGI IMG/M metagenome (GOLD analysis project Ga0187782, IMG submission 132454) | Tropical peat soil microbial communities from peatlands in Department of Meta, Colombia - 0715_SJ02_MP15_20_MG | ecosystem: Environmental > Terrestrial > Soil > Wetlands > Peat | place...
TCAAGGATGGTCCGTGCCCTGCTCGATCACGGATGGATCGCGCGGCGCCGCGACAAGGACCGACGAACCTGGACCTTGTGGCTCACGCCGTCGGGCGAGGCGGTCATCCGCGCCGCCCGTCGGCTGTTGCTCCGCGCCATGGAGCGAGTCGTCAACGACACCATTCGCCTGCCATGGCTTCGATGCCGGGCCCACCTTTTCAGCGCCCTGCTCACCTTCAGGACTATCTCGACGCCATCCGCTACAGCTTCGCCGACCGGGCGACGCTCGAATACCTATGGTGGCCCTCGCCGTTCGACCACTAGCTTTAGCTAGAAGAAGTACAGGCCCTGCGCCATGTAGCGGAAGTTGCGGGGGGTCTCGCCGTCGATGTACTCGGTCGTCGTATACTGAAATGATGCTCCGACGCGGACGGCCGGAGTCACGTCCCAGAGGACGTTGGCATCTGCGTACCGGAGCAATTTGGCCACCTTCGTCAGCAGACCAATCTCCGCGCCGCCCTGCGGATAGAGGCTTGCCATGTTCTTGGAGTACCCCTCGGTGTAATTGGCGGACAAAATCACCCGACCCATCGGGGGCACGTAGTACTGGATGCCGGCCATGAAGGTCTGCCAGTCGATGGTGTGAAGAACGCCGCTGGTGTCGAACGTGACGAGGCCGTTGTCGATGTCGGGTGTATAGACAGGAGGTGGATTGGCCAGTGCCGGGTTCGGCAGGACGGGAAACTGCGCGCCTCCCCCGGCGTCGACGAGATCGGCGATGCCGGTGCCCAGCACGAACGAGCCGGTCAGCGTCAGACGGTTCCCGCGATCGTCCGAATTGCGCGCCGGAATGACCGGGACGAGCGCATCGATCGAAACACCCCAGCCCGTGGCGCTGTTGGAGGTCTGCGGAGGGGGGGGCGTGAACGCGTTCACCTTGAATTCGCGCATCACGCCGGACACGCCGATTGAAAGTGGAAGCGCAGTCGTCCCTCCGTTGCCTGGGGTCGTGATTCCCTTCCACCCGTTGGCGCTGAAGCGAATCCCCGCATTGGCGTCGGGCAGTTCCGAATCGGCTTGAGCCGGACGGAGCGCCGCGATGGCGACATCGATGTTCACCGCGTCCGATTCGAACGTATGCGCGAGCCGCACTTGAAGCCTGCGATCGAACAGCTCGTTGGGGAGTCCGAGGAATTCGAGCGAGCACGGGAAGAAGTAGTTTTGCCAGCCGAAGAGGTCGTACGTCTGACCCGCCCAGACATCGACGACCTCGTTGGCCAGCTTGAAGTACGCCTGCCGTAAGCGAAGACCCGGACTATCGAAGTAAGCGGCTTCCGACACGCCGCTCGGCTGGTTGCCGAAGAAATCGGTCTCGATGATGGCCGACGGCTTGATCCCACCGATGACCGGAGATTCGAGCGCGAACCCCAGCCGCGTGTTGCGGATCGAGAACTGCGTGCGCCCCACCTTTCCCTCGTACGTTTCGTTGCGCGCAACCAAGGCATTGCCAATCGAGTCGACGTAGCTGCGTGTCGAGTCGTTGATTGCATCCGCCTCGATGAATCCGTACAAGGTCACTTTCCACCCCCGGGCACCCTGCCCTGCGGTCACGGAGAGTGGCGGCCGCGCGAACCAGGACGGCGCGGCCTCCTCGGCGGCGCCAGCTCGAGTGGGAAGCGCGATTGGGGGAACCTCGCTCTTCGATTGGGCTCCGGGGGAGGCGGCAGGCGAAAGATCGCCGGAGACCGGGGGAGCAGAAGACGGCGGGACGATCGCGGGCGTCGCGTTCGGAGAGTCCACGGCCGGGGCCGATGCAGGCGGCGCGCTGGACGTCCCTTGTGAAGGTTGGGCAGGCGCTGCAGGTTGTGATGGGCCACCCGCCGCCGTTCCCTGAGCGGCCGGCGGAGTCTGTGATTGCGCGGGCCGGGCGACGAGAATCGCCGTCAACGTCACTATCGCACCTACAGTCGTCTTCGCCATGACAAGCACGCTCCTTATGTGACCGGGATGCGACGATTACGCTGCACTACCCTTCGGCTCCCCTGCCGTCGTCGAACACCGCCCGGGGGCGCGGGCTGGAGCGATGGCCGCTCACTGGTTCACACCGCTCGCGAGAAAACCACCGTCGATGACGATCGCCTGGCCATTGACGAAACTTGCCGAGGGCGAGCCGAGAAAGAGCGCAGCGCCGACCACTTCCTCGAGGCGTCCGAACCGCTTCATCGGCGTGCGCAGGAGAAGCTCTCGCCCTCGCGGCGTGCCGTCGAGCAGATGCTCGTTCAGATCGGTCCGGAAGATGCCCGGGGCAATTGCGTTGACGCAGACACCCCTCCAGCCCCACTCCACGGCCAGTGACCTGGTGAGGGCCAGGACCCCGGCCTTGCTCGCTCCGTAGGCCGCTACCTCGCTCAACGCGACGAAGGAGTTGAGGGAGGCGACATTGACGATCCGGCCGTATCCGCGATCGAGCATGCAGCGACCGAACACCTGACAGCCCCTCAGGGTACCGGTGAGATTGGTTTCGACGATCTCGGCCCAGTCGTCTTCGGGAAAATCCAACGTGGGCCCGCGCTTGATCTTGCCCGCGCAGTTCACCAGGACATCCACTTTTCCGAATTTTTCGACCGTGGCTGCGCGCAGCCTCTCGAGCGACGGACGATCCGTGACGTCCGCCGCCATCCGCAGCGACGGCCGGCCGAGCTCCTCTATCTCCGCGGCGACTCGCTCGACCCGATCGACGCGGCGTCCCGTCGCCACCACGGCGGCCCCGCTCTTCGCAAACCCTAGAGCGAGGGCGCGCCCAAGGCCGCTCGTTCCGCCCAAGATGACCGCAACGTGGCCTTCGAGGCTCATCGAACGGCGACCCCCGCCAGGTTGATAGGGCTCACCCGGCCGGAGGCGTGACCCGGGTGGCCCGTGGTCACGAAATCTCGGAAATTGGCCCGGCTCGTCGATTCCGTCGCCCGCATCGCTGGCCCCGTCTGGTCAGGCCACTTGACACCCCGACCACTCGCGGTACCTTTTACACCGGGTTCGACGAATGTCCAGCAGAGTTTGCGAACTCTCTCGAGTGTCGTGACCAACTCTCTTGAGTGTCCTGACCAATTCTCTCGAGTGCCCTGACTATGCCGTTGCAGACGATCGAGAATCAGCGCCTCTATCGGCAAATCGCCGATCAGATCTCGGAGCTGATTGCGTCCGGCGAATTTGCGGAGGGCTCCAGGCTTCCATCGGAGCGGGAGCTCGCGTCTCAGCTCGGGGTCTCGCGACCATCGGTGCGCGAGGCCATCATCGCCCTCGAAATCGCCGGCAAGGTAGAAGTCCGAGGCGGCACCGGGGTGGTGGTTGCTGCTCGCCGGCCGGTCGCGTTGACGACCGCCTCGTTCGAAGGCCAGGGGCCCTTCGAGCTATTGCGCGCACGGGAGCTCATCGAGTGTGGAATCGTGGCCGAAGCCGCGCGTTGCGCCACCGCGCAGGACCTCGAGGCGATCCGTGCGGCCGTGGACGAAATGCAGGGACGCCAGGAGCGGCAAGTGAGCTTCGATGCGGCCGATCGCGAATTTCACGTCTCGATTGCAAGAGCCACGCACAACGCCGCCCTCGTTTCGGTGGTACGCGACGCCTGGGATCTCGGACGAGGGGCCATTTGGAAGAGAATGGAGCAGCACTTTCAGACGGCCGCGCTGCGTGCCTCCATACTCCAGGATCACCGAGCGATCTCCGAGTCCCTCGACGCGCGCGACCCGAGGCGCGCACGCTCTCGAATGCAGCGTCACCTGCGGCGAGTCGCACGCGAGTTCGGCCGCCGCTGGACCCCTGCGGCGGTCTCGCGGCCGGGACCGGAAAGTGTCGGGCCCGAAAATGGCAAGTTGAGTGCGTCCGGATAGGCGGGGAGACTGGCGATCATGAGCTCAATTCTCTCCGAAGATCGTCTCTTTCCCCCGGAGCCCTCGGTGCGCGCGATTGCGCGCAGGCTTTATTCGCGAGTCCGGGAGCTGCCCATCGTGAGTCCGCACGGCCACACAGACCCCTCCTGGTTTGCGAGAAACGAGCCGTTTGCGGATCCGGCGACGCTTCTCATCATCCCCGACCACTACGTGTTCAGGATGCTTTACAGTCAGGGGGTTGCCCTCGAGACGCTCGGCATCCCGCGCGTGGACGGCGGTCCCGTCGAGCGCGATGCGCGCAAGATCTGGCGGCTGGTTGCGGAGAACTGGCATTTATTTCTAGGCACGCCCTCGCGGATGTGGCTCACGCACGCGCTGGCCACCGTCTTCGGCGTCGCCGAAGAGCTGTCGCCGGACTCGGCCGATCGAATCTTCGACAGAATCGCCGACAACCTCGGGCGTCCCGAGTTTCGGCCACGCGCGCTGTTCGAACGATTCAACATCGAGGTGCTGGCCACGACCGAATCGCCGCTCGATTCGTTGTCGCACCACGTCGCTATACGCGAGTCGGGGTGGAAGGGCCGCGTCATCACGGCGTTTCGACCCGATCCGGTGGTGGACCCCGAGTACGACGGGTTCGTCTCGGGGATCGCCCAGCTCGGAGAGCTGACGGGTGAAGACACGGGGACGTGGGCCGGCTACTTGCGAGCTCTGGCGGTGCGTCGGCGATTTTTCGCGACGCTGGGCGCGACGTCGACCGATCACGGTCACCTCTCTGCGGCGACGTTCGACCTGTCCCGAACGGAGTGCGAGGCCCTCTTCGGCAAGGCGCTTTCGGGCGACCTGTCCGGCGTCGAGGCCGAGCGGTTTCGAGGTCAGATGCTGACCGAGATGGCGCGGATGAGCATCGAGGACGGCCTGGTCATGCAGATCCATCCAGGCGCGTGGAGAAACCATAATCCGGAAGTATTCCGAAGATTCGGACGCGACAAAGGGGCCGACATCCCGACGCGTACCGACTACGTGCGGGCGCTCAAGCCCCTCCTCGATCGCTTCGGAAACGACCGGCGATTGTCGATCATCGTCTTCACGCTCGACGAGTCGGCGTATTCGCGAGAGCTGGCGCCCCTCGCAGGTCACTACCCCGTTCTGAAGCTGGGCCCACCGTGGTGGTTTTACGACAGCCCCGAGGGCATGCGGAATTACCGCGAGCGGGTCACCGAGACGGCCGGTTTTTACAATACCGTCGGGTTCAACGACGACACGAGGGCGTTCCTCTCGATTCCTGCGCGACACGACGTCGCGCGCAGGATGGACTGCGCGTTTCTCGCAACGTGGGTCGCCGAGCACCGCCTGCACGAAGACGACGCTTCGAGGCTGGCGGTCGACCTCGCATACACGCTCGCGAAACGAGCCTACAAGCTTTGACTCCGTGACTCGAATTCCCAGATTGAAGTGGGGATAAAAGAATAGAGGAGACGTGGAATGAATACTCGCACGTTCGCAACAGTCCTTTTGACCGTGGCGGCCGCCGCCGGCGGCACGATCGCCGGATGCAGCGGGAGCAACAACCCCTCGACGACGAATCAATCCGCGAATAGCGGAGCGGCCACGAGCTCGGCGTCGACCGAGACCGCCGCGAGCTCGAGCAGCGCGGGCTCGACCTCGAGCTCGTCCGCGACGACGGTCGCCGACAGCGGAGGGGCCATCGCCGACGCAGGCGCCGACGCGGCGACGCCAGCGTGTCCCTCGGGACTGGAGGACAAGATCACGACGTGCACGGCGACCGACGTCCAGCAATGCGTCAAGGGATGTGGCCCCGACCTTCCGCCCGGCAGCAGCCAGAGCAACCTAGGAACGAAGGTGTGCACGTGCACGACGGGCGTCTACCAGTGCGCCGACTGCAGCTACATCGATCCGCTTCCCGCCTGCTACGTGGAGAGCGCCACGCCTTCCAACTGCGAGGCGGGTGTGGCGGACAAGCTTTCCTGCTCGACACCCTGCACGACCGCCACGAGCACGGGCAACGACGTCTGCCTCACGGTTTCCGACGCGGGGAAGAGCGAAGGATGCGTGTGCATTGCAGGGTCCGCGGGAGACGTCTGGACCTGCGCCACGCTGCCATGGTGAGCGCGGCAGCGAGCACGACGCGAGGGGCGGCCCCGACGCGCCGACGAGCGCCGGCACATAGAACGTGGGCCCCACGGCTCACACCGGTCGCGTTCGGGGTACTGGCGGGCTTTTCGTGCGCCCGCGGGGGGCCCCAATCCGCGGCGGGCCCTGGAGGCCGCACGGGCAGTGGTAGCACCGGAGGCCTCGGATCGCTGCCCGATCAGACGATCACCAACCCCGACGGCGCGAGCGCCTTGAACAGCTCTGCGACAACCGTGATCGGTGGGCCCTGCACGGGCAACGGCTACAACTGCCGGATCGATCCATGCGAGGGGGGCTCGCCGACGACCATCACCGCGAAGGTGTACGATCCCGCGGCGAAGAATCCGCTCTTCAACGTTGCCGTCTACGTTCCCAATACGGACCTCGACCCGATCGCGACCGGACCCACGTGCGACAACTGCGCGACGCCCGTCTCGGGAAGCCCCGTCGCTTCGGCCCTCACCGACACCAGCGGCCAATTCGTCATGACCAATGCGCCCGATGGGGCGAACGTGCCGCTCGTCATGCAGATCGGCAAGTGGCGGCGGGAGATCACGCTTCCGCAGGTCAACGCGTGCCAGAACAATGCGTTCGACGACCCAAGCACCTTTCGGCTCCCCGCCAACCAGAGCGAGGGGAACATTCCGATGATCGCGCTGGGAGTCGGCGGAGCCGACACGCTCGAATGCCTGCTTCTCCGGATCGGCGTTTCTTCGTCCGACTTCACGAACCCGGGCGGCGGCGGCCGGGTGAACCTGTTCGTGGACGACATCGCCGGCGGCGCGGGGATCGATACGCCCACGTCGTCATACACGAACGGCGCCGTGTTTCCGAACTTCTCGAGCCTCTTCACCTCGGTCGACTCGATCGACGACGGAGGATTCATCGACTCGGGCCTCGACCCCCTTTCCGCCTACGATCTCGTCATGATCTCGTGCCAGGGAAGCCAGGCGGCAGGCCGGGCCGTCACCAGCGCCGAGAAGCAGGGGCTCAAGGCGTTCGTGGACAACGGCGGCCGCTCCTTTCTGTCGCACTACAACTACAGCTGGCTGCGCGGCGGCGATCTGGTGGATGGCGGCAAAGAGGACCTCGTCCCTTCGGCCGAGGGAGCCCAGATCGACTTGCAGACGAAGTACACGCTGACGCCATTCCCTGCCATTGCGGTCTGGGAAGATCCTGCGACTCTCACTTACGCGCCGGGAGGCGACGGGACGTACCTGGTCAACACGAGCTTCGCGCGCGGCAGCGACATGGCCCTATGGCTGTACGACGGGGGAGCCTCCACGATACTCGGGCAGATCGACCTCGTGAACGTGAAGGACCCAGCCACCTCGGCAATCGCGTCCGTGGCGGAAAGCTGGATCTATCAGGACGCCTCGGGGGTGCCGTACATCTCGGCGAATACCCCGATCGAGCAAGCGGCGACGCCCGACGCCCAGTGCGGGCGCATCGTCCAAACCGGAATCCACGTGGCCGCCGACGTGGCGGACACGCATGACCCGTTTCCGAGCGGCTGTGTCACTGCGGATCTAACACCTCAGGAGAAAGCTCTCGAGTTTCTCTTCTTCGACCTGTCGTCGTGCGTCACCGATGAAACGCAGCAACCGTCTCCGCCCGTAGTACCGCGGTGATTTCACGTTCGCGGTGAATTTAGGTGGGCAGCCGAGGCGTAAAGCAGCAGTAAGGGAGGATCGCTTGCCGATGAGAGCTCGTCTCGCCGCTGTGCTGGTTGTGCTCGGTTTCGCCGCCTCGCAAGCCTGTGGGGGCAAGTCCGCCGCGATCGGTGATTCGGGCGCCGGGGGGCCGGGGTCGTCGGGCTCGGGGGGAAGCAGCTCCCCAGGGGGAGGGGGCTCGTCGGGCGGCAGCAACGGCAGCAGCGGCAGCGGCACCAGCAGCAGCAGCGGCGGCTCGAGCGGAGGATCGTCGTCGAGCTCCTCGGCGGGCCTCGGGGCGGATGCCTCCTCCACCGGCGACGCGGCGAGCGGCGCATGCGGAGCGGGTGATCCGAACCTTCCGGCCGAACCGACGATCCCGCCGGCATGCACGACGCTTTCTGCGACGCAGGCGGTGGCGTCGGGAACGCTCCCGAGCGAGTCCAGTCCGGACACCGTTTCGATCCAGTCGGCTCTCAACTCGTGCGCCACGGGACACGCGGTGCGCCTTGCGACGAGCGGAGCCAACAACGCGTTCATCACCGGCCCCATCAACCTGCCGGACGGCGTTTTCCTCTGGGTCGACACCGGCGTCACGCTCTACGGGTCGCGAAACGCAACCGTTTACGGGACGACGTGCGGGACGAGCGGAGGAAGCTGCTCGCCGCTGATTGCGTCCAACGGCGCCAACAACGGCATCGTCGGAGCGGGAACGATCGACGGCCAAGGGGGCGAAGAAATCCTGAACCAGACCCAGTCGTGGTGGGACCTGACAGGGAGCACCGACGGAGCATCGGCCAATCCCACCCTCATCCACACCGCGGCGGCGACCAATTTCACGCTTTATGGCATCACCCTCCAGAACTCGCCGAAGTTTCACGTCACCCTCGACGCGGCAGGGTTCGTCGTGTGGGGCATCACGATCAACACCCCTTCGAAAACGATGAACGCTCAGGGAGAGGCTCTCACGCCCTCGGGAGCGCACAACACGGACGGCATCGACCCGGGAGAGTCCGCCAGCAACGGCTTCATCGTCTGCAGCACGATCAGCGACGGTGACGACCATATCGCCCTCAAGGGCGGAACTTCGGTCAACGGCATCACGATTGCCCACAATCATTTCGGCGCCGGTCACGGGATGTCGATCGGCAGCGAGACGAACGGCGGCGTTTCCAACGTGATGGTCTACGACCTGTCGATCGACGGGACGAACAGCGGATTGGGAGGCGGCAGCTCCAACGGCATCCGGATCAAATCGGATTCGGACGTCGGTGGATTGGTGAACAACATCACGTATTCGGACGTCTGCGTGCGAGACATCGCCAATCCGATCCTGCTGACGCCGCGATACACCACGGCGACCGGCACGAGCATTCCGGAATTCACCGGAATCACGATCAGTGATTTTCGATCGGTCGCGAGCTCGGTCACGCCGACCGTCACGATCGATGGCTACGACTCCGCCCACATCACGGGGCTCACCCTCGACAACGTCGTCGTCGACGGCATCACGGCGGCGAACGTCAGTGCGACGAATGCGAACATCACGCTCGGGCCGGGTAACGTCAATTTCACCCCCTCCGGAACAAACGTGACCGTCACCGATGACATCATGGGGACGTCGCAGCCCAATCAGTGTTCGGGCAAGTTCGTCACACTCCCCGGCCCCTTCTGAAAACGGCCGGAAGCGGTTCGCTCCTCCGCCTCGCCGCGGCTGCGGCAGGGACGGCCATTTGGCCGATCCGTGGGGGCGCGAGGCGCGGGACCCTCGCGGCATCCGCCCGTTCCGACGCCCGGGACGAGGCGGACGAGTCCGCGAGCCGCGGCCCCAGGAACATGGCCGGCTGACCGGTAAGGCCACTTGACACCCCGATCCAGGTCGGTAGGTTGGAGAAGGAGCGTCGAAAGAAGGTCGATGCCCATCCAGGTAATCGAAAACCAGCGACTTTATCGGCAGATTGCCGACCAGCTGTCTTCACTGATCTCGGCCGGCGAGTTTCCCGAGGGTTCTCGGTTGCCATCGGAGCGCGATCTCGCCCTGCAGCTCGGGGTGTCGCGGCCGTCGGTGCGCGAAGCTCTCATCGCGCTCGAGGTCGAGGGCAAGGTCGAGGTCCGTGTCGGAGCCGGGATCTTCGTCGCTCCGCGCCGATTGACCGCCGTGCCAGACCGAGCCGGAGAAGGCCAGGGGCCTTTCGAGCTCCTCCGAGCGCGATGGCTCATCGAGGGTGAGATCGCCATGGAGGCCACCCGACACGCGAAGGCCGAAGACCTCAACGTCATTCGACAGGCAGTCGCGGAGATGGATCGACGCCAGCGCCAGAACGTCGACGCCGACCCGGCAGACCGCGATTTTCACCTGGGAATCGCGCGCGCAACGCACAACAGCTCTCTCGTCTCGGTCGTCCATTACTTGTGGGACCAGGGTCGCGGCGAGATCTGGCGGCGAATGGAGCACCACTTTCAGACGCCGCAGATGCGCGTGGCCGCCCTGCGCGACCATCGCGCCATCCTCGCCATGCTCGAGGCTCGCGA
>Ga0187782_10004712_pt1 | contig 10204 bp, 12 predicted proteins | sample 0715_SJ02_MP15_2_FD_132454 | JGI IMG/M metagenome (GOLD analysis project Ga0187782, IMG submission 132454) | Tropical peat soil microbial communities from peatlands in Department of Meta, Colombia - 0715_SJ02_MP15_20_MG | ecosystem: Environmental > Terrestrial > Soil > Wetlands > Peat | place...
CGATGGCGGCTGCGCGGCCTGCGCACCACGCACTGCGAGCGCAACGGCAACGCGATGGCGGCTGCGCGGCCTGCGCACCACGCACTGCGAGCGCAACGGCATCATCGGTCACTACGCTGTCAACGGTTCGCGTGTATGCGCAGCGCGGCCGTCCCAACGAACGCCATTGCACCACCCAACCCGAGCAAAGAGAAGCTCAGCTCAAATGTTTTGCTACTGACAGAAAGCACTCTAATGCCAAAACCCGCTAAAATGATCACTGCCTATGGACGCACACAGAAAATTGGAGATTGGGTGAAAGAGAGTGGAATACCGTATCGTATTATCTGGATCAGGTTACAGTCGGACTGGCCGTCAGAGCGTGCCGTAAGCGAGCCAGTGGGACATAGTAAACGTAACTCTAAGAGCGTCAAGTTATCTAAACCACGGGAACTACGAGAGCTAAAGAAGCTGAAACAGGCAAAGAGCCCTAAGAGCCCTCAGCAACTTCCACTAGAGCGTCATCTCAATCCACAAGCGCTGGAAGCGTTGAAGACCTGGGCACATACAGATAAGAAACGCAATACTCAGCCGTTCCTTATTGCGTACAAGATTATCTATACCGAGGGACCAATGACAGGCGGAGAAGTGGATCTGAGCGCGGGAAAACTCGATCTATTTGGCGCCGATCGCTTTCACAACTTTTGCAGTATCTTGGCCTTCTTCGGACTTGTAGAACAAGTTGGTAAACGTATATGCGCCAAAACCAAGCAAAACTGTAAGTTGTGGGACGTTACAAGTAAGGTCCCAACTTCCGAAATTAGTTGGTGTCAATACACCAAGCAGCGTGCGCTCAAAAATCCTGTAGCTGAGCCGTCAAAGGCTTTGACTGTTACATCGAAAACACCTATCGCCACACCGTTGAAGATGCTTCCGGCGCCACCGAATACCATAATGTCTGATGGTTCGTGGTTAAAGACTGCTGCACGCGAATTTCGGCGGCTAACCAAAATCATGGATCGTACTGGACAACATTATTCAACAGCTTGTCACACTGCGATTGCATTCCTGGAACGCGAGGCAAAGCGTTGTGAAGAACTGATGAATGTAGCAGGTAAAGAGGCCGACAGTGATGATAGTGCCGAGATCGAAGGCGGTAACGGGCCTTTGGTACACTGAGATACAGTAGCGATGAATGTCGTCGCCAAGAAGTGCTTGTGGTTGGTAGAAGAGATCATCCGCGAGGACGGTCCACGCACGGCAACAGACATCGCGCGCACGACTGGTCTCGATCGTCGTGTCATCGACGACTGTTGTTGGGAGCTGATACAGCGCGGGCTCGTACGGCTCCGACCTGATAGCAAGCTCGAATGGGTGGAATGCATCAAGGACCGACCTCTACAGCCAGCGTACTCGCTCGACTGTCTGTGCGCTCAACACGGCAGTTACTGTCCAGAGCACCCAAACTGCGCCTGCGGTTGTCCTAAGCACGCGCACGACTCGACAGGCTGCATTGCCGGCTCGATGCGTTGCCACGGCTGTGATGGATACAGACCGGCGAAGCGGCGACGTTTCGTCGAGTTTCGAGACGCCGATCTCGATCAACTCGATATCCACGAGCTTCGCACTGCTTACCGCGAGCTACGAGCGCATCACATCGAAGAGACGACGGCGTTGATGCATCCGCTGTAGGCGTGAATGAACACGATCGACTCCCGCCAATCAATCACCCTGTGCAAGGCAAGCCAGAGACCTGGCGTTGGTGTCGCGATTGCGCGCAAAACAGTGGCGGTACGTGCGCGATCCACTATCAATGGACGATCGTGTCGGCGACGATTGTGGTCCCTTGCACCGTTATCACGATCCCAGCAGCGATCATTCCAGCGAGCAATCCGTACCTGTAGCTCTAGCGGCGCTTGTACGTTGACCTCGCGTCGAGGCCGGCGTACAAGAAGCCGAGAGCACCATGGCAAAAACACCGAAATCACCTGACAATGGACCTGACGAGAGCGATCCAAACGATGACATGTTTGGCCTCCCGTCCGGGCAACCTAACAATGACGAAGATGGCGCCTACGAAGACGTGCACTTCGTCATCTTGCAGATCATTCCAGCCGACGGTTGGTATGCCGTGTTCAACGACAACACGGCAGCAAACGGCACGCGAACGCTGGGCATCGCATGCTTCGCGCTCGTGGAAGTCCACGGCGATGGCGATGCGGTCCTACGACAGGTGCGGCCAATGGTCGCCGATGAAGAAGGCGAGATTGGTGACGTCGCTTCGTTCGAGGACTTCATCTGCATTGTCCCACCTGGTCGTGAAATGCAGCCAGTAGTCGACTTCGCACGGCAACGGATGGCCAACCAAGAAGGTACCGCTCGGCCCGCATCACCACGACCATGACGGTCGTAATCGCCCTCGGTGCGATCATGGCGTATGGCGCGATGACTGGCGTGACTAGCTCGCTCTATGCTGCACGCTTCACTGACGGCGATTACGCAACTTCTACGCTCTATGGCGTCTTTTGGTTGGTCACGCTGCCGGCGATCATCGGCATTGCACTGACGGACACGTTGCTTGGAGTGTTCAGAGACTGGACGACGAACGTGTCCGAGGAGCCAAAACTGCCGCGTGCGAAGGCAAAAGAACGTGGCTCCACGCAGTTGTAAATCGCAGCCGAAAGCCAGTCGACATACAGGCGCGCCCAAGGTGTCAACAGTAGAGCTGCAAACGCTAGAACGATTCTGTCTTGGCTGGCCGTGGCATGAACCTCGTTGTAGCGCAGCGCTCGCATGCGAGCTGATCCAATGGGCGCGTGGCGCGATACCAAGCGCAACCGAGCTGACTGCTGCCAATACACACATCGATACGGTGATCGAACAGGTGCAAGCCTTCGTGCGCGGCGAAGACCTCCTCGCGCAGACGTTCCCTGATGCTGTATCGAGCCCGTCGCCATTTACAGTAGACCAGAAAACTCGGCTCTACTGGCACGCTGTAGACTTGGGCCATCAAGCTGTCGAAGCCGTCAAGGCGTGCAACTGGTCTTGGTATGTGCCGGTTGACGACGATGACGAAGACGGGAAAGCCACACATGCACAGAAGGAGCTGGTAGCTACACGACGCGACCTGCAAGCTCGTTGGTCTGCGATCGGTCAAGCAGTTCAGCTACTGACGGAGTTCCTGCGCAAGTACGCAACGCAGTCGATGACTGTGGGTGCAGCCGACGGGATTGGAAACGTGATCCTGACCCGTATCGGGACAGCGTTGGCGTGCACGGGTACGCCTCCGGTCGAGATTCACGGCAGGATGCTGTACTGGCGAATGCGTGACGCGCTAGGTGGTGCAGAACCGCCGGTCGATATCGCCAATGACGTTCGGGCAGCCTTTGAAGCCGCATGGATGGCTGGTAAGTACGAATTCGCGTATGGATTGGTCGACAGCATTGCTATCCTTGTCGACGGTGCTGAGCAGTGACCCGTACCGTACGATTGTGAGCAATCAACGCGTACGTCCGTGGTGGCGAAGGCTCCTTTGCTTGCTCGGTTTCCACGACGAGTGCCTCTACGAAGACTGAGCGTTGATCTTCGTGAACCGCAGCACCTTGCCGCTGTCTAGCTCTACGTATTCGTGAAACTGCGCTAGATCGCGGACGAACACGTGGCCATTCGTCAGTGACACGTACACGACAACTGGTAACCCGTCGTCGGGACCATTGGTCGAATTACGTGCCTCGAAGAGGACTCGATAGAGACCGCCTTTGTAGTGGCGATAGACAGCTGGATGTGAAGGAGTGATCGCTTTCATTGTGATCTCCCGTAGGATAGATTCTTGACATGAAGGCTCGAAAGCTCGGTAGCATCGGCGATGTAAATCCGATCGAGTACGGTGGAGGCCCAATCTACACCGCACCTGAATCAGGTGGTCCGTGGGTGGAGTACTTCTACGGGCTAGATGAAGACGAGCGCGCAAGTCGCATCAGCCGAGACTACGACCTCGACGAAGCCGAAGAGAAAATCGATCAGCTAAAAGTTCAGGTCTATCGTGTTGATTTGGGCAAAGGTGGGCGTGAGTTTCTGAGTGAATACGACTGGGTCGACTGGGAAGCCGTTGCAGCGTCTGGCGGACAGGACCTAGAACGGTATGACGCAAAGAACTTGAAGACTGCGAGTGAGCGTGCAAACGCCGTTTGGGATGCCGCTGGCCACTACGGCTGGCACGAATTCGATCAGTACCCGTTGGAACTGACGATCGCCGCGCTACGCGAACGTTGGGATTGAAGGCTTGATCGTCGTGGTCGCGTTGGGTGTGATCGGGCTAGGGCTCGTGCTGATTGCGGGCAGTGCGATGCAACGGAAATAAGTGACCGAGGAGCGTGAGGTCACGAGCGCAATCCGCCCGTGCAAGCATCAAAACCTCGTTTACGAGCGTAATCCGCTCGTGTAGAGCCCTAGGCAAATAGGAAGTCACGGCTAGTCAGGCGCTTTGTCGGTCGAGGACGCAATCCGTTCTCGCAGGCGTGAATACGGTCGGAGCATGGGCCGTGCAATCACGGTCCATGAGAATCGAGAACGCAATCCGTCCTCGCAGGTATTGAACAAGGGTTTACGTCGCGCGTGAGTAACCTAGGTCGAGGACGCAATCCGTCCTCGCAAGCGTGAATACTACAAGCAGCTATCCAGTGACTCAGTAACGCATCAGTCGAGAACGCAATCCGTCCTCGCAAGCGTGAATACCAGATCGACGGTAGCGCGCTGGCTCACGTCAGCGATGTCGAGGACGCAATCCGTCCTCGCAAGCGTGAATACCAAGAAGCGCGAGGCACGGACGGCATTGGAGCAGTTGTCGAGGACGCAATCCGTCCTCGCAAGCGTAATACATCGCGAATCGCCGTCGGGCCGATATACTGACGAGCGTCGAGGACGCAATCCGTCCTCGCGGGCATGAACATGCACGCAACCGGCGAGTAAACCAGCGCGGGATGTGGTGGTCGAGGACGCAATCCGTCCTCGCAGGCATGAACACAGATTGTCAGAGATCAGAGATCAGAGATCAACAGTCTGTCCCAGGAAAGTGCTGATTGTCGAGGACGCAATCCGTCCTCGCAAGCGTGAATACACGCACGGGCGATGATCCAGACCACCGCGTCGAGCGTGTCGAGGACGCAATCCGTCCTCGCAAGCGTGAATACCGGGACGCGTACAGCCCGCGTCACCCATACATCCCCGGGTCGAGGACGCAATCCGTCCTCGCAAGCGTGAATACAAAATCGCGCAGTTGACAACGATCTCGCCATGCCGTAGTCGAGGACGCAATCCGTCCTCGCAAGCATGAACACCTCCGCGAGTCGTGCGCCTACGATAGGCCTCGTATTCGTCGAGGACGCAATCCGTCCTCGCAAGCGTGAACACCGTGTCGAGGGCGATGTCTTCCAGGGGTTGTTCTTCTGGTCGAGGACGCAATCCGTCCTCGCAAGCGTGAACACGCCACGACATTCAGGCGTTGTTCCCGCCTTGGAAGCCAAGGCGTCGAGGACGCAATCCGTCCTCGCAAGCGTGAACACCGAGCTGAGGACTCCCGAAACCCGAAAACGGCTCCATGTCGAGGACGCAATCCGTCCTCGCAAGCGTGAACACCCGCGAACGCATAGGGCCGCTACAATCATTTGGCATGTCGAGGACGCAATCCGTCCTCGCAAGCGTGAACACGTAGCCGACGCTTGGTCACCAATACTCCTCTCCATCGTCGAGGACGCAATCCGTCCTCGCAGGCGTAAATACGCCATACAGGAGTGGAACCGCCTCTTGAAGGTCTTTGTCGAGGACGCAATCCGTCCTCGCAGGCGTAAATACAGCAGACCGACAAGTTCTCGAAGAAGCCTCCTCCGGTCGAGGACGCAATCCGTCCTCGCAGGCGTAAATACGCACGTCAAGCTCGGGCCGATGGAGATCGACGCGGTGTCGAGGACGCAATCCGTCCTCGCAGGCGTAAATACAGGTTGTCAGAGATCAATAGCAAAACCAGTTACTTCACACCGCTCTTGCGAGCGGTCACACCACAATGCGCTTACGCGTGCGGCGTAGCACCACCTTTTTCTTGGAAGCCTTCGAAACCTTTGCTTCGAGCGGCCACCCGTTCTCACCGCGCGCGATGGCGCTCGCACCGGCGAGGAGATTGCGTGCAGCTGTACGATCCTGGTCTTCTACAACACCGCAGTTGTCACAAGCCAGTAAGAGCTGTGCACGCGCATTCTTCAAGTCGAATTCCCGACGGTGCCCGCACGAAGCACAATCTACCGTCGTAAAGGCAGACTCCTCCTCGATATAGTGGCTGTTGTATTTCGTGGCGAAGCGCTTCAAAGCTGCACGTGCACGGCCTGGCGCAACGACGTTCACACGACGTGCGTTCTTCTTGCGAAGCTTCTGTGCGTCTTGATCCTGCTCCTGCAGGTCCTTCTTCTCGATGACGTCAGGCAGCTTGAAGTTCTCGACGATGACGATGCCGTAGCGTCGAGCAAGCTGAACGGCGAACTGATCGACACGCCCTTGGATCTGGCGCTGCATCTTGGTGATGTTTGGCGCCGACCACAGATACAAATGCGCGTCCTGCTTGTTCCACGCTTCGAGTGCAGCGAACGCAGCTTGATCACCGGCGATACGGTTCTTTCGCCATTCGTTGAGCAGAAGAACGAACTTGCTAGGCTTCTTCCACGAAGCCAGCTGGGCCGTACGCTTCGCAAGCCATGTAGCTGACGAAACACTTTGCAGGTACGCGAGCAGCATGGCTTGCATCGCTTCACGGTTCTTGGTCCGGTTCGATTCGAGTTGCGAACTGAATGGCTTCCGATCGACGACATGCTGAGGGATCACGAGCTGGCCTTCGACGGGACTACTCGGATCGTTCAGATCGAGTGGCGAAGTTGCCATCCAGTAGAGAAGTCGAATGCCAGCTGGTGTACCACTCTCGTCGAAGAGCTGCCGCCATCCCAGATCGACTGCTACGCGATCGTTTGGCTGCTCGTGCGGTTTCTGCACGACGCTGTCTTCGATGACGAAGCAAACGGACCACCTGTAGCGCAACGCGCACCGGACGCGTTGCACGAAAACCCATTTCACACGCTCATGTGGGAGCGTTTGTGGCCGCTTGGTCTTCTGGTGCGAGAGCACGTGCAGCTTGGCCCAGATCGGCTCGCCCTTGTCAGGGTCGAGATCGAATGGGTATGCCGTGGAACGCTTGTCGACAGTCCCGACACGGATCTGCAGAAGATGAAACCGCTTGCCCTTTGGCTGTTTGCTCTTGTAACCGAACGAGTCGATCGGCGCTCCGCTTGCGTCCAGTGCCGCAGGCTGAAAGCCGTCGACGCGATCCAGGAGCGAGTACCGTGCCGACCCGATACGACAGAAGTTGTGACTGCCGCCGATCAACTCGTCAGCGTAGATCGTTGGCTTCTTGGCTGGGATGACCTCGCCAGTCTCTTCGTCGATCTTGTCGGTGTCCCTTTGAAACTGAACACCGACACGACCCTCATCGGACGGGAACTTCGTGTTGACGAACGTCGTCTGACCGGTCTCTTTGTCGATGAGCCCGAATTCCTTTTCGAGCGCAACGCGTGCGGCCTCAGCTGCTTCGGCTGCGAGCCCGCAAGTACCCCATGCCGTATCAAACCTGCGCGCCTTCTTGCGCGCAGCCGTGGCTGCCTGAATCTGGCCGTCCGTGATCGACTTCTTCAAGCGCTTGCACTCGTCGCTCTCGTGCCATGCTTTGGAGGCCGCGCGACCGACATCAGACTTCCACCACTCTGAACGCTTTTCGATGGGTACATCACGCGCAGGCCAATCGGCAATGGCACGGCGCAGCTCGCGTGCGCGATTCTCGATCCAAGCGAGATCGCGTCTGTACATCGAGCCGAGCTTCACTTGTTCGCAGAGGAGCTGGTTATCTCGGGCAGAGGCGGGTACGCAATAGAACTTCAAGACTTTGGTAGCCACGTGGTTTTCCTTTCGGGTCTATAACGCCCGTCTGCTGCCACTTATTCGCTTGTCGAGAGTACGTTGTTATCGCGCACTTGTCAAGAGCAAGGCGCCAACGCGCCTACCTCTGTGCCGATCTTCTGACGTGCATCAGTAGCGTTTGTATTTGACCGGAGCCTTCCGAAGGCTCGTGCCTAGTGTCTTTCAGCACGCACAAGTAAACGTCCTCTAGGTACAAAAGCTGGCATCGCACGTCGTCGTAATCTCGTCCGCAATCCACAACGGACGGAGCATGCGGAGCGTGCGCCCAATTGTACATACGCTTGACGCCAAGCGTGAAGCTGACGGCCGCTATCCCAACCAGGATTGCCACGATCAGCGTCCAGTACAGCGCGTTCATGCTTGCGCGAATGCTTTGAACGCGGCAGGGCGGTAGATCACTCACAATTTACTTAACGCCTTCTTTTGGGTGCAATGACTTTCTCCGCGAGACGCATACGCTGGTACATTTTCCCGATTGCACGCTTCATCTCAGCTTCAAGTTGGCCACTCTCCCAACGGTTGATCCATCGCGAACCGGCTTCGGCATAGAGAATATTAGAGTGACTGTAGAGTTCGCGCTCGGCATATTCGATCGCACGCTCCATAGCGACTTCAGGAACAGGCCACTGGTCGGTCATCTCGCGGTGGTAAAAACGTGCAGCGTCTACAAGGATGTCACGAGCAGTTGGTGGCCAACGTGTCATCATAGTTCGTCACCGGCGACGGGATTTGCCCTGATGGCGCTCGCGTACACGTGAAATTTTGACCAACGGCGCGGCACCGCCACCCACAGTGAAGCTTTCACCTACCCGAAGACGTCGTGTATGGCGGCATAGCGCAGCATCTTCGATATTGGCTTTACAGAATGCACGTAACGTAGTGGTACTGAAATAACCATCTTCGTATGTAATCCGAAGGCGCATGCGATGACATTAGCCCAGCAAGAAACCCCTGTGCGAGATTTGTTCATGGAACGTCAGTTGTCCAGCGTTCGCTACCTGGAACACCGACGATCGTCGGCGTCTGATGCCAAAGTGACAGCGATGAATGAAAACCTGGGTGCACTTCGCGTGTATCGAGCACGTTGATCGACGGCGAAATCTGCCACGTATCAGGGCCCGAACGTCTCAAGCTCCACGTCTTTCCGCCTGGGCCGTCTGGTCGGAATGGACCGCCAGGATTTACTGGCACGACGAACGTGTCTGGTTGGCCGTCAGAATCACGTGCGACGTGAAACCAGAGGTGCCACCAACGGGCACCGTCGTGCTGGGCTGCGTGCACTGTGCACTCGTTGAGTGCAAGGTCATCGACGTCGACGAATGAGCGGTAGTGCAGCGTGCAGATCATTTGGTACGATGCTCACGTACTCGCATCGTGAATACCCGTTGACGGTGTGAGAGTTGTTAGCTTCAATCTAATTCGAACGAGATCAATAAGAGTCGGATCGAAGCGATAACGCCACGCTACACCTTGACCACGCCGACGACGAATACCTAATAATTCTTGGGCGCTAATCGTGTTCAGAGCCTTACCTAGAGTCCATACGTTAAGGCAGGTCGCAGAGACCTGTTGTGTCTGTTTTCCAAGCTCTTTCAGCTCTTGCAGTAGACCTGAGCTTTGTACCTCGCGGTCGCCGTTGGTTGCGATCCAGCGTGTCAACAAGTCCATGAAGGCAACCTCCAACTGTACATTGGCACCTCGTCGTACGGGCACGTGTTCGACGTGTGCGGGTTGAGGTAACAGTGGATCGTCTACGCGACAGATCTCAGTTCCTGCTTCACTAATCATCGTCAGGTGCGCTGGCGGTTTCACGATAATGCGTAAGCGATCTGCGGCGACGTACGCTCGCAGTTTGGCGTAGAGGTTCTGTACGAGGTCGATGTTCGATAACCCGCAAACCAGCACAACGATGTGCTGCGCGCCTAACGTAATCAGTCGTATGACTTGATTTTCAGCGCGGAGGCACTCAGCACGTTTTGTCAAGTTCGCTTTCAGTTCGATAACCACATCGCGTGTGAGGCTTAGCTGGGCGCCTGTTTGAACGTAGACGTCCACAACGGAGCCCTGAACGCGCTTCTCCATTTCGATCAAATATGGCGCCGGATCTAGCGTCCTTAGACGCTGAGCCAGCGCTGCTTGGAAACCGTATTCCAAGCGTGTCATTGCTGGACGCCATGTCTCGATGGCAGCATACACGCCTAACGCAAGGCGTCGA
>Ga0187782_10004713_pt1 | contig 10204 bp, 8 predicted proteins | sample 0715_SJ02_MP15_2_FD_132454 | JGI IMG/M metagenome (GOLD analysis project Ga0187782, IMG submission 132454) | Tropical peat soil microbial communities from peatlands in Department of Meta, Colombia - 0715_SJ02_MP15_20_MG | ecosystem: Environmental > Terrestrial > Soil > Wetlands > Peat | place...
CTCGGGCGACCAGAACAGATTCAACGCCTAGCATAGAGAACAGGGCAGCAAAAGCCGAAGAGGGCCCATCAGTCTTCTAAGATTGCTAAGAGAGCAACAATCCCAGCGACAGACAGAATAAGCTTGTTGCTTTCCAATAATTTCGCGAGGGCCATCGATGAAATGCTCGCAAGCGATAAAACAAACAACGGAAATATTCCGACACCGTTCGCGATATCGACACCAGTATCCTTGCAAATTATTTTCCTGGTTGGGTTGGTCTTATTTCTTCTATGCCCCGCATATACCATCGCACACAGCAACGATGCCGCGTCGAGCCAATTCCCGTCAAAATATTGGCTGACGGAGGCCAAACCACTCAGGTCCGCCAATTTCAAGTCTCAATTTGCGTGGGGCTCACTCAAATTCCTGGCGACAAAAAATCCCACGATGCCGCCAAGGATGAGCCCGATGAGTCTCACATCGGGGATGGCCGCACCATCTACCATATGGACAAGATCACGAGAAGGCGGCGCAAACGCCCCGCCAATAGTGCCGGCGACGACCGCTCCCAGGAGGCAGAACGACGCCACCACTCTCAGGAAGTGAACCAGGCTCATCGTCTTTCCGTTCTCTGACATGGTCCCCACGTGCCGTTAGGATGGCATGACCTTGACAAAATTGCAAATTTGTGGTGCCGCGCAGCAGTGGAGCAGATGCTGCTTCGCGGTCGCGGATGGCAGAAAGGGCAAAATATTTCCATTACGCCCGCGAAAGGCGCATAATTAACGCCAGAAATACGCCCCAGGTTCCAAGAATTAGAAGCGGAGCCTTTGCCTCTATAATCCACGCGAAAAGGGCTTGATCCTCGGCCAAGGCCTCACGCCGGCCTCCCCTTCTTCTCCCACACCGCCGCCAGCTCTTCCAGCCCGTGGCGGAAGAGGCCGGCGATTCGGCGCGCCGCGCGCTCGCAGTCGCGGCCCTTGGCGCCGAGCGGCGCGCCCTCCTTCGCCTTGCCGCAAGTCATGGCCTCCATGCGCGCAATGTCGCGAAACAACAGGCCATCGCCGATCACAAGAGAGACGACACGCGCGCACTCGCGTCCGATCTCGCGCGCCATCGCCTCCTTGAGCCGGGCCGCCTCGCGCGCGGCGTCCATGCGCGCGGCGAGCGCCTGCTGCAGCGAATAGGCCGAGATCGCCACGCGGTTGCGCTCGCCGAACTCGACGCCGCCGCGCCGCCCGTTCGCGGCCTCGAGAATGGCGTCGACATAGCGGCCGACCGCATAGGCCTGCGGCGACAGCCGCCCATGCTGATGCTCGTATTCGAGCAGATCGGTTCGCGCGTTGATCGCGACCCGTCGCCGTTTGCGCCCCGCCGGCGCGCTCGCGGCGCCCGACTGGGCCGAACTTTCGGGCGGCGCTTCGGGGTCAACCTCATGGCCGTGCACGATCTCGATCTTGCCGCCGGCGCGCGCCCCCGCGCGCGGCAACTCGCCGCCGCTGACGCCCGAAAGCGGCGAATAGCGCCCGATGAGTCGCGTCGCCTTGGCCATATGCTTCGTCATGGGGAACTCCGTGCTGCGAAGGGAAGCGCTGCGTGGAAAAAGGCGGCCGGCCCCTCTTCGGAGACCGGCCGCAGTCGCCGCACGCTTACAGGCGGGGAGGAAGCGCCCGGGTGCGGAAGCTCGGGGAAGGCGCGAGCCATCGAGAGCGAGGCCGATTATGATGTTTTAATACATCGTGTCAAGAGTATTTATACCACTAACGCCCCTTCGGCAAAAATTTTAAAATCGCGCGCATGGACATTTCGCGCGAAAACATCCTGAGCCGCATCGCCGAACGCATCGCTGAGCTCAAAATCAGCGAGAACGAGGCGTCGACGCGCGCCGGCCTCGAGCGCACGTTTTTGAGCCAGCTGCGGCGCGCGCCGTCGCGCTGGCCGCGCGTCGACAATCTGCAGCGCATCTGCGACGCCCTCGGCCTGCGCATGTATTGGGTGACGACCGGTCAGGGGCCGCGGCTTATCGAAGACCGCGACCTTTCCGCCGACGTAGCCAGTGTGCCGCTCGTCTCCTGGGACGTGCCGCTCGTCTCCTGGGTCGCGGCGACGGGATTTTCCGAAGCCCTGCCGGTCGAACGCTCGGCCGAGCTCGAGCATGTGCTGGCGCCGGGCCTGCCGCGCGGCGATTACATCGCGCTACGCGTTGTCGGCGACTCGATGAACCTCATCGCGCCGGAGAATTCGATCATCATCGTCGATCGCGCCGACACGACGCCGCGCCCGCGCGGCTTCTATGTCTTCACCTCGTCCGATCGGTCGGAGGCGACGTTCAAGCGCTGGATGAGCCGACCCGACCGCCTGGAGCCCTATTCCACCAATCCGGCGCATGAGGCGATCTATCTTGACGCGCCGCCGACCGTGATCGGCCGCGTGCGCAAGGTCATGCTCGACCTTTGACCGCAGGGGCTCAGCCGAATCGGGCGCATGACGTAGAAGGATTTGAATCACGCAAGAGGCCAACTTGGTACAAAGTGTGACATTTATAAATCACATTTTGCCTTGACGAAGTTTAAAAACGTCGTATTCTTCCCTCGTTCTCAGCGAAGGAAGGCGTCCTGTGCTCACGATTTTCTCAAAGTCTCATGGGGCGCGGCCATGAGGCCCGCGCTGAGCGCCTATCTAACGCGCCTCGACGAGCATCTCGCCGGCGTGGGCTGCCCACGCCAGCGCATACGACTCATCCGCGACGAGCGCCACCGCGTCGACCGACTGGAGCAAGCGCTCGCCGATTGGGCGGCGAGGACGCGCGGCGAGACGGAGTCGCCGACGCGCTACTCTGCCTTCGATCTCGCCATCCTGCATGGCGAGCTGTCACTGCGGCTCGAGGCCGCGCGCGACGCCGCCGGATAGGAGACGCGCATGCGGCTCGCCGGCCCTTCACTGGACGCGCCGCCCCTTCAATGCGGAAATGGCGAAAGGAAACCCGCAGCCGTGAGGGACGGCTGCAGGATTCATGTTGTCGACCGCACTCCTTCGTGGGCTACATGAAGGAGCCGAATATGGCTCCGCCGATCGCGCCGAGGATCATCCCTGGAATCGCGCCAGCAAAGCCAAGGACCGCGCCGCCCAGCGCTATGCCGAGAGCCGCGCCGACAGCCGCGCCGATCGACGCCATCGCCGTGTGTTCTTTAGCGGAAATCATCGTCTTCTCCTCTGGAGCGCCTCCCGCCGCTATCGAGGCAATTCTAAAGGTAGAGACGCGCCGTGCACGGGCAAGCCTTAGCGCCGCGCGTCGTGCTCGAGCCCGTCAGGCGCGCCGCCGCCGCTCGGCCCGCAGGCCTTGCGCGACGAAACCCTTTTCGCCAAGCCCGCGTTGGAAATCCCTTGCGCCCAAAGCGGATGTAATGAGCAGGGCGGCGAAGGCGGCGCCGACAGAAACCGCCTCGACATGCGAACAAAACTGTTCGCGTAGCGCTGTGAGCGCCCCGCCCCCCGTGCAGAGCCTCGAGCCGGCGCTCGCGAAGCGCAGCAGCAGAAACGCCGCTGCCGCGTTGGCGACGGCGAGCAGCATCACGGCGGCCGCGAGCCCTTTGGCTTGCGAGAGCAGCAAATCGAGCAGGCGAAGGAGCGCATAGCCGCAGAAGAGGCCCATCGCCGGCGCGAGCCATCGATTGACGTCCGCCAGCGCAGGCGGCGGCGCAAACGACAGCGAGACGACGAGGACCGCAATCAGGGCGAGCGCGTCGAATTTGACGAATTCGGGGAACTTGCAGCGAAGTCCCAGGAGATTTCGCTTCTCGACGAGGTCGACGAGGACCGTGCAGGCGATGAAGCCGCCGCAGAAACCGCCGAAATGCGCCGCCCAGTCGATATGCGGCGTTCGCGTCGCGAAGACGATGTTCAACGCGAAATTGATCACGAAGAAGCTCGCCGGCAAATTGATCTCTCCCAGGATCCACAGGGCGAACAGCGCCGCGAACACGCCGTAAATCGCGCCCGACGCGCCGACGCCAAGATAGGCCCCGGGATGAAGTCCGATGCTGGCGACGCTCGATCCAATCAGGGAGACGAAATAGATCAGCACGAAATAGCTGGCGCCGAGCCGGCGCTCGAGATGCGGCCCGAGAATGACGAGGCTGATCATGTTCATAATCACATGCGCCGGATTGGCGTGAAGGAAGCCGGCGGCGATCAATCGCCAGTATTCGCCGCGGTCCAGCGCCCAGGGGACGAGCGCGCCATTGGCGACGAGCACGTCGGCTGGAATTTGCGCGCTTCCCCCCGCGCGCAGGCACAGCAGGAACATCGTCGCATTGGCGACGACGAGCAGCAGAAGGAAAAAGTGCGGAGGGGCGAGAAACCCCGATGTCGCAAAACGCGCCATGACGATCGTCCTGTCGTTGGACTTAAAACAAGAAAGCTTTTGCCCTAGTCTGATTTCTTCGCCGCCTCCGGCTGCTGCGGCTTTTCGACCTCCGTCGGCGGCGGCGCGCCGTCGTGATCGCGCCTGTGTCGGCGCTCGCCGCCGCCCGAGGATTTAACTCCTTCTGCCGCCGCCTTGTCCTTCGGCGCGGCGGCGCCGTCGTCGCCGGATTGCACGACAGTCACCTTCACTCCGTTCGAGAGACGCTGAACGCCGTGCGTGACCACCTGCGCGCCGACGTCCAGCCCCTGCGACACAACGGCGATGTTCTCATCCTGAAACGCTGTCGTCACCGGAGTCTGCGTCACCGCGCCGTCCTCCCCGAGCAGATAGACAAAGGAGCCGCCGGTGGGACCGGACTGGATCGCGACCTTCGGAACCGTCAATGCATTCTTAAGCGTGTCGAACTCCACGGCCGGCTTGACGAAGTCGCCCGGCCAAAGCGCGAGATCGTCATTGGGAAAAGTGGCTTTGATCTTGACCGTCCTGGTCGCCGGATCGATCTGGTTGTCGACCACGGAAACCTGGCCGTTGGAAATGGCCAGCTCCTTGACGCCGCCGCGTCCGTCCTGGATTTCCTTGATCACGGTGACCTTGGCCGGTCCCTTGGCCATCGCGCGCTGCAAGGTGGGCAGAAACTTGTCGGTTATGTTGAACGTCACATAGATCGGCTTGAGCTGCGTGATGACGAGAATGCCCGTCTGATCGACCGCGTGCAGGATGTTGCCCACGTCGACGAGCCGGATGCCGGTGCGACCGTCGATCGGCGAGCGGATCGTGCAGTAGTCGAGCGTCGTTTTGGCGCTGTCGATCGCGCCCTGGTCAGCGCGCACCTGCGCTTCGAGCTGAGCGACGAGATACTTCTGCGTCACCCATTGCTGCTGCGAGCCGTAATTGCTCTTTGCGAGCTTTTCGTAACGGACGACGTCGATGCGGGCGTTCGCGAGATTGGCCTCGTCTTGCGCCTTCTTCGCCACGGCCTGATCATAGGCGGCCTGATACAAATTGGGCTCGATGAGGGCCACGACGTCGCCCTTTTTCACGTCCTCGCCTTCGTTGAACGGCAGCTTGATGAGCCTGCCGTCCACCTGGGTGCGGATCGTCGTGGTGTTGAGCGCCAGCACTGTCCCAGTGTACCAATCGACCGTGAGCGGCACGTCCTGCAGCTTCGCGCGCGCGACGGTCACGGGGGCGGGCTCGTCGCCCTCCCCTTGGTGATGGCGTCCGTCGCCTCTTTCGCCGCTTGCGCTCCATTCCGGATGCTCGGGCCTCGGCGCGAAGGGCGGCAGCCCCAGCCGCCAGGCGGCGAGCGCAGCGACGGCGACGAGCAGCGCCGCGCCGATCAGCAGGCCCCGATATCGAGCGAGCAAATTCATGGCCAGGGGCCTCTATCCGCCGCATAAGCCTCGTCGGCGCGGGCGATCTCGGCTTCGCGCGTGGTCGGCGACCAGCCGCCGCCGAGCGCCTGATAGAAGGTCGTCGCCGCCTGGAAATACGTGAGCCGCACCTGCTCCAACGTGAGCTGCGCCTGAAAATAGGCGGTCTCATTGGTGGCCAGCGTCACGACGTCGATCGTGCCCTCGCGCAGCCGCGCCTGCGCCGCGGTCAGCGCGGTTTTGGCGGCGTTGACCGAGTCCTCCTGCAGCCGCAATTGCCGCCCCGTCTGCGCGACGGCGATCAGCGCGTTTTCGGTGTCGGAGAGGGCGGTCAGCGCCTGCTTGCGGTAATCGGCGGCGAGCTCGGCGAATTTGCCCTTCTGAAGCTCGTACTGCCCTTGCAGGCTCCAGCCGTCGAATATGGGCTGCGTCGTGCTGGCCAGCACTTGCCAGGCGATGGCTTGGGGCGTGGCCAGATTCTTCCACACGATGCTCTGCACGCCATACTGGCCGGTCAGCTGGATTTGCGGAAAGAAGGCCGCACGCGCTTGCAGCACCGAGAATTCCTGCGAGGCGAGCTTGGCTTCGGCTTCGGCGACGTCGGGACGGCGCAGCAGCACCTCCGACGGCAGCCCCGGCTCGATCTTCGGGAAGCGCAAGCTTTTGAGCGTCGTCCCCTGCGTCGAGAAGCTCTCCGGCGTGCGTCCGAGCAGAACGGCGAGCAGATTGCGCTGCTGGGCGACCGTCTGCTCCAGCGGAGGGATCATCGCCAGCTGGGTGTCGAGCACGGTTTCCTGCTGGGCCGTATCGAGAATGGTCGCAGTGCCGACCTCGAGCCGCGCCTGCAGCGCCTTAAGCACTTCCCTGGCGATGCGCGCGTTCTCGTGCACGACCCGAAGCTGATCCTGTGCATTGACTACGGCGAAATAGGAATTGAGCACCGACGCGACCGTCGCGATCTCGACGACGTTGCGGTCGTAGCGGCTTGCGTTGGCGAGCAGCCGGGCCGCCTTGGAGGCGTCCTCGTTCATGCCCCAGATGTCGATCGTGTAGCTGGCGTTCAGCCCGAGCTTGAACAGATTGGTGCGCGTCGCGCTGTAGACGCCTTCGTTTTGAACGAGGGTCGTCGGCTTGCCGGCGGCGGCGAGAAATTGTTGCGCCGGGTTGTAGTTCGGCGTCGAATAGACCGACGTTCCCGGCACCTGCGTGCGCTGAACCGAATTCACGTTGGTGATCGTCGGAAACAGCGGCGCGCTTGAAACTCGCGCCTGGGCGTCGGCCTGGGTGATGCGGGCGACGGCGGCGGCGATGTCGTTGTTGTTTGCGAGCGCCTCGTCGACGATGCGCGAGAGCTCCTTCGAGCAGAACCGTTCGACGAATTCATGCGCTGAATGGAACGAGGGCGCGGATTTCGGCGCCGTCGCGCGAAACCGCTCCGGCAGCGGCGTGCTGAGGTCGGGCTTTTCCCAGGTGAGGTCGCAGCCGGCGAGCATGAGGGCAGCACAAAGCGCGATCAGCCGGCTGCAACGCACGACACGGACTGGCAAGGGGGAGCTTTCCTCTCTATCGCCGCTGCAAAACGGGCGCAGAATCGATGCAGCCGTCGATGAAGGCTTGGCTACTCGATTGACGGGGCGAATTCAAGTTGCGAGGTAGGAAATGCGCCGCCGAGGCCCCGAAAAAATTACCTTTCAATATCAATACATTCCTGTCGTGAGCAGCTTTTGCGCTTCTCCCCCCGCGAAGAAGCGGACAAAGATGGGACATAAGCCAACCGGAGAACGCAGCGCCACGCATGCCGCCGCCGCGGGGCCCCCTAGCGGTCGCCAGCCGGCTCCGCCGGGGCCCCGACCCATTCCGAGCTCGGTGGCAGGCTCTCGCCCTTCATGACCACAGTGAGCGGTCCAAGCCGCGCGAAATCGCCGATATGGGAGTCGTAGAGCACCGTCGACCCCGCGCCGACGCAGACGCCATCGCCCAGCCTGATGCGCCCGACCTTCATGACGCGGTCTTCATATAGATGCGTCTGCAGCGCGCTGACCATGTTCAACGCGCAATAGTCGCCGACGCGGATGCAGTCGAATTCGGTGATGTCGGTCATGTCCATGAACACGCCGGCGCCGATTTTCGCGCCGAAGAGCCGCAGCATCCAGGGCAGGAAGGGCGTGCCGCGCAGATGTTCGAGCAGCACCTTGCCGGCGAGGCCCCAGTAGAGCACGGCGCAAGCCTCCGTGCGCATGGCCCAGAACGACCACATCGGCTTCACTTGCGGCTCGTAGCGGCCCATCGTCAGCCATTTCACGGCCACGACCGAGAGCGTCATCGCCACCGAGATCAGCACCGAGTCGAGGATGAACATTCGAAAGACCGTCGCGTATTCGCCGTCGATCAGCGCCTGACCGAAGCTCTCCACGGCCCAGGTGCCGTAGGTCATGAACAGCATGGTCGGAAATGAGACGTTCACCGCCTCGTACGCCGCGCGCATGAACTTCTTCCAGGCCGGCGGCTGGTAGGTCCAGGCGGCGCCGCCGCCGTCGAACTTCTGGCGGACGGGAAGCTTGATCGGCGGCGAGCCGAACCAGGTGTCGCCCGGGGAAAGCTCGCCGTTCGCCGGCGGTTTCGACTTGATGCCGATGAGCGCGCCTGTCGGGATTTTTGAGCCCGGCGGCACGACGGCGTCATTGCCGATGAACACGCGGTCGCCGGTCTTGACGGGCTTCAGATACATATAGCCGCGGCGCACGTCCTCGTCGCCGAGCACGACCTCGTCGGCGATGAAGCATTTTTCGCCGATCTCGACGATGTCGTAGCGGCCCGCGATATTGGTCGATATCTCAGAGTCCTTGCCAATTCGGGCGCCCATGAGCCGATACCAGCTGCGCATGTAAAGCGTCGCGAAGAGCGAGGACAGCGTCTCGAGCGTGACCTCGGTCGCGAGCGCCACGGCCCATTTGCGCAAGTAGAACGAGGACCACACCGAGTAGGCGCCGCCCCGCACGCGCAGCGGCATGAAGGTCCAGCGGAACACAACGATGAAGGCGACCGTCACCAGCACGAGCACGAAGGCTGTCGGCCAGGCGAAGAGCGGAATGGCGACAAGGTACCACACGTGATCCGAAGCCGCGACGCCCATCCACTGATCGAGCTTGTCGAAGAGCGCGAAGGCGGGGAAGATAGGCAAGAGGCCGAGCGGCGGAATCGTCAGCACGAGCAATGCGAACAGCGCGGTCAGGACCGCGCGCCGCTGCGGGCTCGCCTGCGCCTGCGCGTCGAGCTGCGACTCGTCGACCGTCCCAGTCTTGCGCGCGGGGGAGCCGTTCCAGATTTCATGCGCCCCGATGCGGGCGCCCGCAGGGGCCGAGGTCAGATCCTCGAGCGCCGCGCCGGCGCCGATCACGACGTCCTCCTCGATGGCGCAGGACGAGCCGACATAGGCGTCGGCGCCGATGTCGATCGCGCCGATGATCAGCTCATTGCCAACGACGCGGGCGTTGGAGAGCTTCAGCTTGGCGCCGAGACAGGCGCCGTCGCCGATCGAGACGAGATCGATGGCGCCGGCCTCGAACTCGCTGATCTGCGCGTCCTTGCCGATCCTGGCCCCGAGCGCCTTTAGATAAAGGTTCATCAGCGGCGAGACCTGGAACCACTTTGCGTGCGTGAGCCCCATGAGCCGCTGCGCCAGCCACCAGCGATAGTAATAGACGCCCCACAACGGGTAGCGCCCGGGCCTGGTGCGCCCGATCACGAGCCACTTGCCGAGGATCGAGACCGCGACGGTCGCGAGATTGACGCACATGTAGACGCCGAGCAGCGTCAGAGATTCCTCGAGGAAGGTCGCGTCCTCGGTCGTCAGCAGCAGATAGGAGACGAAGACGCCGAGCCATTGCGCGGTGACGATCGCGAGAATGAAAGGCAAGGCCGCGGCCTGCGCGAGGCCGCACAGAAACCGGCGCCATAGCGGCGGCGGCGCAAAGGAGAGATCGCGCGCCGGCGCATCATATTCGGCTTTGCCGGAAAGATGCGCCGCGAGCGCGCGCAGCGTGCGGTGCGCATAAAGATCATGCAGCGTGACGGTCGCGAGCGCCGGCGTCTCGCGCACCGCCCCGACGAAGCGCGCCGCGAGCAACGAGTGGCCGCCGAGATCGGTGAAGAAATCCGCGTCGAAAGGGACGGCTCCCGGCGGCAGCACGCGCTTCGCGGCCTCCAGGAGCTTCGCCTCGGTCTCGTCGCGCGGAATCTCCTGCTCTTCGTCTGCGCTCGCGGGCGCGGTGAGCTCTACACGTTTCAAAGCCTTACGATCGACCTTGCCGGAGGCGAGCTTCGGCAGGTCGTCGAGGAACTCGTAGCGCGCGGGAACCATGTAAGGCGGCAGCACCGCGCGCAAATGGGCGCGCAGCTCCTGCGGCTCGGGTTCTTCGCCCTC
>Ga0187782_10004716_pt1 | contig 10202 bp, 9 predicted proteins | sample 0715_SJ02_MP15_2_FD_132454 | JGI IMG/M metagenome (GOLD analysis project Ga0187782, IMG submission 132454) | Tropical peat soil microbial communities from peatlands in Department of Meta, Colombia - 0715_SJ02_MP15_20_MG | ecosystem: Environmental > Terrestrial > Soil > Wetlands > Peat | place...
ATCATCTCCAAGGCCACCCGCCACGGTATCCCGATGATTGTTTTCCGCGGAACGCCTAGACCGCCCGCATCCACAGCGCGCAATCCGAATCGCCGCGCCGAGCTCTTTTTGTCGGCACCCTTCGGCTGACCCTTGGCGGAGTAGTATGTATCGCCCAGATTCAGGAACAGGAGGCCATCTTTGGCAAGGACGCGGCGCACCTCATCCATCACCTCAGCCACGTCCTGGACGTAACCGCCGATAGATCTCTCCTGACCGATTTGGCCTGCTACCTTGTAGTCACGCTGCCAATAGTAGGGCGGGGAGGTAACCACGCAGTTGAAAGAGTCTGCGTCGAAGTTTTTGAGCACGCTCCGCGCATCGCCTTTATGAACCTGCCATTCGACACCGTGTCGGGTGTGCCCCCTCCAGTCATGAATCCCGCTCGGAGGTGAAGGCACCTCAGAACGATGAGCGCGTTCCGGCGACGAGGGCTCCGTTTGTATATCCATCCTGTCAGGTGCTGCGTTTGTACCGAACCAGCCATTCTAACACGTGTCGGCGTCTGACGATGTTCAAAGATCGCTCCGCCTAAGGAGGCAACCCGACCCGCGAGCGATAGCCACGGATACCAAGGACCCTGCGTCTAGCTCTTCACTTCTTGAACCACTGAGGTCACTTGGATCTACAGTCGGCTTGTGGGAAACTGGCGGCTACTGATGATGGCGAGCCCAAACCCGGCTCCCTCAGACTCACGGTTTGGCTTTCCTTTTCATCACAGTCCCTCATGCCCGTCAGTTGACGGACACCCAGAAACCATGAAAAACGGCCAGGTCACGTCCGTAGGGCCGAACGGCGTTCGGCCCAGGCCCATGCGGCGTTCCGCCCCGCAGGCCGAGCGCCGCTCGGCCCTACAGTCGGCCCGTGCCCATTTTCAAAGCAGTGCTGGCAGGCGTCACCGGCCCACCGGCCTAGATGGTGTGAAAGAACCAAAACAGCTCACGCAAAGTCGCTAAGTCGCAAAGGAGCGCAAAGCCGAAGTCGTTTGTTTTCTTTGCGAGCTCTGCGCCCTTTGCGCCTTTGCGTGAAACCGTTTCTTCGTCTGTGATTTTTCCACACCTTCCTAGGGACCGGGGCACATAGCGAGGAGCGGCGCGTAAGGCGGCTTTTGAGTCTGCCCCGAAAATGCCTGCCAAAACCCCTCACCCTCTCATCCCTTCCCCTCTTCCCTCTCCCCAGGGGAGAGGGAAGAGGGGGAGGGGAGTTGGGGTGAGGGGGCATTTTCATGCTTTGGGGTGCGATGCTAAGGCGCCCGGCATTTGCTCGCCACGAGTTTCGATTTTCGAATTTCGCGTTTGGAATATTGACTCGATGCCCAGTAGCGCGAACGCTGGCGAGCGGTACGACGCGCCCCATTCGGCCGGCACGAATTTCGATTTTCGAATTTCGGCTCTTAGTCGGTTTGCCTCATGACCCAACGAATGCCGTTCAGGAGCATCTCCTGGTACCGCTGGTCGTTCCACACGGCATCCTCATGGCCCAAGCTGTTGTAATAAACTCGGCCCTTTCCAAACATGCGCGTCCAGGCCACCGGCCATCCGTAGTACCTGATGCGAACGCCCTCTTTTTGGGTGTCCACGGACTTCGGATCGAGCTGCAAAAGAACGCGCGAGGTTTCAGCTTTGAAGTCGCTGATCTGGTAGATCTCGTCGTTAATCTGGAAAGAATTTCCGAGAAAATTCACCAGCTTGCTTTTGGGGTCCACCACGTCAATGGTCACCATTTGGTGCCAGGGATGGTCATTGAACCACCCCCCGATGATGTCGCCATAGGTACCCCAGGTATAGAAAGTGTCGGTGGCGCTATGAACGCCGACGAAGCCATGCCCGGAGCGAATGAAATCCACCAGGGCGCTCTTCTCTTCGTCGGTCATAGGCAATTCTCCTGTGGTATTGAACATGACCGCGTCGTAATTGTTCAGGTTCTCTTTGGTGAATGCGCCGACATCTTCCGTCACTGTGGTGTCAAATGCACCTGACTTCTCTCCAATTTCCTTCACAATTTGCTTGGATAACTCCACACTTTCGTGGTGGTATCCCTTGGTCAGGGTCATGTAAAGCAGTTTGCCTTTTCTGGCCGTCCGAGAATAGCCAGCCTGGGGAGCGGATGCCACCAGGAAAAATGAAAGTAGCATGGAAAAAAGCAGCCTATGTTTCAGCATTGTTGCTCCTTGGTGAACATTGATTCTTCCTTACGATGATAGCAGCAAAGAAGCCGTCCATTGGGTACAAATCAGGGCGAGTGCGCAAGTAGCCCTGGGCATCGAACAATGGACTGAGCGCAGGATAGGCAGATTTGAGCTCCGACGGTAACGCAAGTTGGTATCCCGGAGATTCTTCCAGTGCGCGTTTGACCACTCCTTCATTTTCCTCCGGCTCCAGTGAGCAGGTGGCATAAACTAATCTCCCCGCCGAAGAAAGAGAGCCAAGCGCGCTCTTGAGCATTTTAACCTGAGCCTCGGCCAAGCGGTTCAAGTCCCTCGGCCGAAGTCGCCATTTGATCTCCGGATTGCGCGCCAGCGTTCCCGTGCCTGAACAAGGTACGTCCAAAAGAATGCGCTCAAACTGGCAGCCAAAAGGTAGAGCTTGGGTCGCATCCAGTCGAACGGCCAGCCACTTGACCCCTTTGGGGAGCCAGTGCGGAAGCAGCTTGGCCATCGTGCGAAGACGCGCGGCGCTTCGGTCGCAGGTCACGAGGGTTCCACTCCCAAGCATCTGAGCGATTTGCCCTGCCTTGATTCCCGGTGCAGCGCACAAATCAAGAACGCGCTGCCCGGGCTGCGGCATAAGGAGGTCCGTGATAAGCTGCGAGGCCTCATCCTGAATCACCACCCGCCCTTGCCTCAGAGCTTGAGACGCTTGTATGTTCCCTGATTCAACCACCAATGTGCGACTCGAGAACCTCCCCGGCCTGGTCTGTATCCCTTCCGCCGCCAACTCCTCGCGCAGGCGGAGAACGTCTTGTGAGAGGTCGGCTACGCGAAGGACGGTGGGAGGGACTTGGGTGCTCGCCCACGCCAAGCGCAAGGCCAACTCGTCCGTCGTCCGTCGTCCGTCGTCTGTTGTCACCAGCTCGTTGGTACGAACCATGGACAAGGGACTAGGGACCTTCGCGTCGAGGGCTTCCGATTCGGCAAAGTGGATTCCCGCTTTCGCGGGAATGACTGGTGGCTTGAGAGCTGCCCAACGCTCGAGCAGCCACGCCGGAGTCGCGCGCCGCACCCTGGCCAGCATGGCCTTGTCCACGTCCTCGAACCTTCGTGGCCACGGGGCGCTCCTACCCGGCGGGCAACGGCGTAACACCGCGTTGACCAATCCTGCCGCTGACCGCTTGTGAGCAGCTTTGGTCATCTCCACGGCTTCATTCACCGTCGCGGCCTTGGGCACTCTTTCCAGGAACTGAATCTGGTAAACCCCCAGACGCAGTATCGTCGCCACCTCGGGGTCAAGGCGCTCCACGGGCCTTCCAGAAATCTCTCCAAGCTGGAAGTCCAACTCCCCACGCCAACGCAAAACGCCCATCACGAGTTCAGTCGCCAGTCGCCGGTCCGTTTCTTTGAGCGCCGAGACTTCCGGGGCTTGAAGCAGGTCCACCCCGTACGCCCGGCCCGCTTCGACGCGCCGGAGAATACGATAGGCAGTTGTTCGGGCGGGTGAAATCGGCAAAAGCAGCCTCGGTTATGCTGGTATTTCTCGCCACATGACGCCGTTTAGATCCTGGGGATCGAAGGGTGGCCTTTGGCGTCGCCAGCCCTCTCCCGTGGGTAGAGGGCGGACCGCGGCGGGTGCCCTCACCGTGGCCCGCATTATGCCGTCCAAGCTATGAAGCGTCGAAGATTCGGTCATTTTGTCGCTGCGGCGGGTCTTGCCTCCATTCGGGGAGAACGACCCAAGCTCGGAATTCCTCGCGGGCTGGGTTCTTCAACGAACCTCTGATTCAGGACACTAGCTTTTCATCGGCTGTAATGCGCACCCCGTTCAGGAAATCGCGCACCGGCATTCGCTTTCGGCCTTCGAGTTGAAGCTCGAGGAGGTCAAGAAGTGTGCCCTGACCGCACACCACCCGCAAAGTCCCGCGCTCGGGAAGAAGTGTGCCTGGCTCATGTTCCAGCTCATCCTGGCCGATCACGGGAGCCGCGGACCAGATGTGCAGGTTCTTAGAGCGAAAGCTGGTGTAAGCTCCGGGCCACGGCTTTAGCCCACGAACACGCCACGCGATTTCCTCCGCACGGAGCCTCCAGGCGATTTGGCCATCTTCCTTTTTCAAAATCGGGGCGAAGGTGGCCTGCGCATGGTCCTGGGGCTGGGGTTCAATCTCGCCCCCGGCAAGCTTCGGCAAGGTTTCGGCCATCAAATCCGCGCCCACACTGCTCAAACGCTCGGTAAGGGTTTCGGTGGTGTCCTCGCCTTGAATCGGGACTTCTCTTTGGAGAAGAATATCTCCGGTGTCGAGCCCTTCGTCGATCTTCATGGTGGTGACGCCGGTTACGGATTCTCCGCGGATAATTGCCCATTGAATCGGCGCCGCCCCGCGATACTTAGGAAGGAGCGACGCGTGCAGGTTTATGCACGCATGTTTCGGAAGCTCGATCATCCATCTCGGGATGATATGCCCGTAGGCAACGACCACGATAAAATCGGGGCGAAACTTTGACAGGAACTCGACAGTCAATTCTTCTTTGAGCTTCAGGGGTTGGAAAACGTCCAGGCCTGCCTTCAGAGCCGTTTCCTTCACCGCGGAAGGCTTCAGTGCGTAACCCCGGCCCTTGGGCTCATCGGGGTTCGTCATTACTAACTCAATATCATGTTTCGCCACCCTTAGCCTTTCCAGGGTGGGAACGGCGAATTGTGGAGTGCCACAGAAGATTACTTTCATGAAAAGTCGTCGAGTCTTTCATTCCGAGCGGAGCGAGGAGTCACGCCCTGCCCGCGGAGTGACGAATCAGAGCGAGATTCCTCGCTCCACTCGGAATGACAGCCGTCTTCACCATTCTCCCGCCTTGACCATCCTCCGAATCTGCCGCTTGATGGAGTCACGCTTCAGCCGGCTCAGATAAGAGATGAATAGCTTTCCTGCCAGGTGGTCGGATTCGTGGCAAAAAGCCCGTGCTAGCAAGCCCTCACCCGAAAGCGTGAAATCCGTACCGGTGAGATCCTGGGCGCGAACCGTGGCGCGCAACGGACGCATCGTTTGGGCACGAAAATCCGGAAGGCTCAGGCAGCCTTCTTCTTCCGCCTGCTCACCCTCTGTGGCAATGATCTCCGGATTCGCGAGCACCACTCTTGCATTAGGGTCCTTGCCGCAGGAAACGTCAATCACGCAGAGTTTCAAAGAGAGGCCGATCTGGGGCGCGGCAAGTCCGACTCCATTGGCGGCATACATGGTCTCGAACATATCCGCCACCAGTTTCTCCAGACTTCCGTCAAATTGAGTCACTGGAGCTCCAGGCTTTTCCAGGACCTCCTGACCGTACTTAACAATTGGATAAATCATGGATGTTGGTCTAGGGCAGCACCGACTTTCAGGTTGCCACATGCCGGCCTAAAGGCCGGCGCTACGTCCAACTGAGCGTTTCAGCATGCGTCTTGACGCTTTCAGAACCGTTTCACTTGCTCCATATAAGCCAGATAATTCCGCTTCGTCTCGCCCATCGAGTCTCCCCCAAATTTCTCCAGGAATGCCCGGCTTATCGTGAGGGCAACCATGGCTTCACCGACCACGCCGGCAGCGGGCACAACGCATATGTCGGACCTCTCGTAAGCAGCTTTCACAGCCTCCTTCGTCTCGAAGTCCACCGACTCGAGGGGGCGACGCAGCGTCGAAATGGGTTTCACGTAGCCCCGCACCACGATGTCTTCCGCGTTTGATATCCCGCCTTCCAGTCCTCCGGCCCGGTTCGATTTACGTGTAAACCGGGATTTCTCCCGGTCGTATCCGATTTCGTCGTGGACTTGGGACCCAGGACGAGACGCGTCTTCGATCCCAGCGCCGATTTCGACCGCCTTGACCGCCTGAATGGACATCACCGCCTGCGCCAATTGCCCGTCCAGGCGTTCATCCCACTGCCCACACGAGCCGAGGCCGGGGGGTACCCCATGGGCAATGACTTCGAAAGTCCCTCCCACGGTGTCGCGCGCTTCCAGAGCCTTGTCCACTTCTTCCTTCATACGCGCTTCCACTGTCGGGTCTACACATCCCAGCACGATGTCCTCTACCGCGCGTAGCGCCAGTACCTTTTGAAACGAAACCGACTCATCCTCGAGGGCCACCTTTCCTATCGCAACAACATGGCTGGCAACTTCGACGCCAAACTCCTTCAGGAAGAGCTTGGCCACAGCGCCAGCAGCCACCCGTGCCGCAGTCTCACGCGCGCTCGCTCTCTCGAGCACGTAGCGCGCCTCCGGAAAATTGTACTTAAGACACCCCGCAAGGTCGGCATGCCCAGGACGGGGACGAGTAAGTGACTTATGCTTGGCTCGGGTTTCAGGGCGGTCTTCGATCGCCAGAGCCTCTTTCCAGTTCTCCCAGTCATGATTTGATATCAGCAGAGTAATGGGGGAACCGATGGTCCGGCCGTGGCGAACTCCGGAAAGAAATTGGGCGGTATCCGATTCGATTTTCATCCGCGCACCGCGCCCGTATCCGCCTTGCCGGCGCTTGAGCTCTCTGTTGATGTAATCGAAGTCCACGCACAAGCCCGCAGGTATTCCAGAGAGGATCGCCACCAGGGCTTGCCCGTGCGATTCGCCAGCGGTTTGAAAACGTAGAATCAACCTGCACGTGGGTTCCGTAAGGAACCTTCTCCATGTTGTTAATATTAGCGGAATCAGGCGGGCCGGTCAAAATCCGAAAAAACCGCCCCCAATGGTACCGGGACCAAAAGTCGCGCCCTGCATGATTTATCGGCAGCAGGCCTCCAACCGAATTATAATTGAGGAGACTTAGGAATTGGGTTTGCGCTACCTTCTCCTCAGCGACATTCACTCGAACCTGGAAGCACTGGAGGTCTGCCTCGAGTTGGCGCACGGGAAGTATGAGCAGGTCTTGTGTCTGGGTGATCTGGTGGGCTACGGACCCGACCCCAACGCCGTCATCGAAAAGATAAGGTCTCTGGCCTCGATCATTATTCGCGGCAATCATGACAAGGCTTGTTCGGGCCACCCCGTGGCCGCGGAATTCAATCCCTTGGCGCGCCTAGCCACGGAGTGGACTCGCAATGAGCTCACGCCCGAGCACTTCGGTTTCCTGCGTTCTCTTCCTGCCGGCCCGGTGCAATTGGACGGCTTTCAGATTGTACATGGCTCTCCCCTCGGTGAAGACGACTACATCCTAGGACCAGGCCAGGCCTTCCCCTTGCTCAGGAGCCCCGAGACTCAGACGGTTTGCTTCGGCCACACGCATAATCAGGGCGGATTCATGCTTTCCCCCAAAGGACGCTTCCAATCTATCCACCCACCATTGAAGGAAGACGGACTAAGCCTCGCACTCCCCTTGGAAAACCAAGGGCGCTATCTGGTCAACCCTGGTTCGACCGGGCAGCCCCGGGACGGCGATTGGCGCGCGGCCTTCGCAGTCTTTGATTCCGGGCAGCGCGTGGTCGAGTACTTCCGCGCTTCCTATGATCTGCCCAAAACACAAGAGAAGATGCGCAAGGCGGGTTTGCCGCAATTGCTCATCCAGCGGCTTGAACACGGGCGGTGAAATCAGAATTGCACATAGGCGGGCACTATGCTCGGAGCTGCCTGGTTCCAGTCCGCCGGCATGTGCTCGAAGGTGACACGGAATGCCCTGCTTTCACCCGGCTTCAGGGATGGTGTACGCTGGGTCACGGGACGCGCCCTCTCGCGAAGGACCACCTGGTTGAGCGTGTCAACGAAGGTCAGGTCGAAGCCCAGCCTGCGCACGGTTTTCGTTCCCTTGTTGGTCACCCGCGCATCCAAGTAAGTCACACTGGCACCGAGGAAATTCTCTGCGGCGCTCATGCGTACATCCGTCACTTCGAGCTGCGTAAAGTAGGCCTTCTCCTCTTCAGTCGGGAGAGTGCTGCCGTTAGCGGCCATCTCGGCGGCGCCGTGTGAATGCCAGAAAAACACGACGACAGCCGTCAGCACCAACATGGCCACTCCAACCAGCAGGATTATATAGAGCGTTGAAATGCCTTTATCGTTGTGTCGCATAATCGAAATATGTGACCAAGTCGAGAAGTCAAGGAGTCGAGAAGTCGAGGAGCTGAGCTAATCGACCTTCGAGTTAGAGCCCAGAGCGAGATTCCTCGCTTCGCTCAGAATGACAAGCTTGGCGGACGCCTCTTTCGCTGCGCCCGAGAGCGTGAAGTCCGACTCCTCCAGTCCTTGACTCTCGACTCCCTAATTCCTCTACTTCTCGACTCCTTGACTTCTCGGCTGCTCGACTTCTCGACTGCTTTTCTCACGTCCCGGCCACCGTCAGGCCGGAAATCAACAAGGTGGGAGAGGCAAGGGCGCTGCGGAACTCCAAATCGGAGCCCACCATTTCGATGTGATTAAGCATCTCAGCCAGGTTGCCTGCAATGGTAACCTCTTCGACGGGATAAGCAAGCTCCCCCTTATCGACCCACATCCCGGCGGCCCCGCGTGAATAATCCCCCGTCACAATATTCACCCCGAACCCAATTAACTCCGTGACGTAGAACCCATTCACCACGGACCGCAGTATTTCTTCCGAGGAATAAGGGCCGGCCGGCATATAAAAATTCTTGGGCCCCACTCCGGGTGGGCCGGCAATTGCGCGCGAGGCATTGCCGGTTGTCTGCAAAGCCAGCTTTCGAGCCGTGTAACAATTCAGCAGATAATTCTGAAGAACACCTTTCTCTATAACCTGGGTAATCGAAGAAGCTATCCCCTCCCCGTCAAAAGGACGCGAACCGAAGCCGCCGGAACGTAACCCATCATCCAGAATGGTCACATTCTCGTTTGCAATCCTCTGATGCAGCTTGCCAGTCAGGAATGAGGCGCTGCGATAAATCGCGTCGCCGCGGACCGCGTCGAAAATATGGCCCAGCAAGGAGCGGGCGGTCTCTGGATCAAAGACCACAGGCACTTGGCAGGTTGAAACCTTGCGTGCTCCGAGCTTGCGCAAGACACGCTGCGCCGCTTTCCGTCCCACAGCCTCAGGAGTCTCGAGCGCTGCGGCGCGCCGCGCCACCGAATACCAGTAGTCCCGTTGCATGCCACCGTCCTGCTGGGCAATCGGCGACACGGAGAGGGCACAATAGGATGAGCGGTAGCTTCCCGCGAAACCCAGCGAGTTGGCGTAGGCCACCGTCCCCTGGCTTGCCTCGAATCCGGCTCCCTCGGAGTTTTGAATTCTCGGGTCAGCACTCAGCGCGGCCTCCTCGGCGCGACGTGCCAACTCAATGCGGTCTCCCGTAGAGAGCGATTCAATATCACTGGAAAAAAGATCCAGCTCGCCGGCATAGCGTCCCAGTTGGCCTTGTTCGGGAAGACCACTCGCGGGGTCTTCGGAAGTCACCTTGGCCATAGCGACAGTCCGTTCCACAAGCCGACCGAGCGACTGTTCTGAGAAGTCACTTGAAAAAGAACTGGCGCTTCGGATTCCAACGAAGACGCGCAGTCCCAATGCTTTGGAAGCCGCCTCCTTCAGATTCTCGATCTTTCCCGTTCTCAAGGTGGTGGAAAACTCGTCCGCTTCGTGCACGATCACGTCCGCAGCCGTAGCTCCCACAGCTTTCGCCCGGTCTACCAGATCAATGGCGATTTGTTCGAGACCGTTCATAAGAATGGTGAATGGTAAATGGTGAATAGTGAATTGTAAATTATAAATTATGAATTCCGAATGGGGAGTCGCTTTCCCCCGTGCTCACTTTGGCTGGACAATCTAGGCCAGGTTCACGGGCCCGCTTCGACACCCCCTCCCTGCCCGCAATCTATAATTTACAATGTATAATTTACAATTCACTATTCACAATTCACTATTCAATATTGCCATCATTGAAAAGACTGCAAGCGGCCCAACGACGTACCACCGACAGTCAGCCGGCTCACCTTGATGGTGGGAATCCCAACACCTACAGGAACGCTCTGGCCGTCTTTCCCGCAGGTGCCTATTCCCGGGTCAAGCTTGAGGTCATTCCCCACGGCCGTAACACGCGTAAGGACCGTGGG
>Ga0187782_10004717_pt1 | contig 10201 bp, 8 predicted proteins | sample 0715_SJ02_MP15_2_FD_132454 | JGI IMG/M metagenome (GOLD analysis project Ga0187782, IMG submission 132454) | Tropical peat soil microbial communities from peatlands in Department of Meta, Colombia - 0715_SJ02_MP15_20_MG | ecosystem: Environmental > Terrestrial > Soil > Wetlands > Peat | place...
ATCGCAGCGGCGCGCCGCAATGTCGAGATTTCTTCCCGCAAGCTCTCCGACGCGGATCTCGCAGGCGCGACGCTTTTGGTGGCTGCAGCCGCCGATGACGTCGAGGCGGCTGCGCTCGCGAAGGCCGCGAGAGCAGCCGGCGTTCCCGTCAACATCGTCGACCGCCCGGCTTTCAGCGACTTCTCCTTCGGCGCCATCGTCAACCGCTCGCCGCTCGTCATCGGGGTCTCGACGGGCGGGGCAGCCCCCGTCTTCGCGCAGGCGGTGCGCGGACGCATCGAGACGCTGCTGCCGGCGTCCTTCACCGCCTGGGCCGCGGCCGCCAAGTCATGGCGACCCTTGATCGTGGCCTCGGGCCTCGACTTCCTGGCGCGGCGCGACTTCTGGCGCCGTTTCACGCATCTCGCCTTCGCGCGCCTCGGCCGGCCGCCGACCGAGGCCGACCGCTCCGCTTTGCTGGCGGAGGCGAGCGCCGGCGCGCAAGCCGCCTCGCGCGGGCGCGTGACTCTCGTCGGCGCCGGCCCCGGCGACCCTGAGCTGGTGACGCTCAAAGGCCTGCGCGTGCTGGCGGGCGCCGACGTCGTCCTGTTCGACGACCTCGTGCCGGCGAGCCTGCTCGATTTCGCGCGGCGCGAGGCGACCCGCATCAATGTCGGCAAGCGCGGCTATGCGCCATCGGTGCGCCAGGAGGAGATCACCGAGCTGTTGCTGCGGCTGGCGCGCGAGGGCAAGAACGTCGTGCGCCTCAAGGGCGGCGATCCGCTCGTCTTCGGACGCGCCAACGAGGAGATCAGCGCGTTGCGCAACGCGGGCTTTGAGGTCGACATCGTGCCGGGCGTCACCGCTGCGCTCGCGGGCGCAGCCGCGCTCGGCGTGTCGTTGACCAATCGCGAGACCGCTCGGCGCGTGCAGCTCATCACCGCGCACAGCAAGGATGGAGCGCTGCCGGAAGATTTCGACTGGTCGGCGCTCGCGGACCCGCGCGCCACGACGGCGGTCTACATGGGCAACCGCACGCTGCCGGAGCTGTCGCGGCGCCTGATCGCCGAGGGCGCCGACCCTGCGACGCCAGCCTTCTTGATCGAGCGCGCGACGCTTCCGGACCAGCGCATCGTTGCCGGAACCGTCGCGGACTTGCCGGAGAAGGTTGCGTGCGACGCCATCAAGGGGCCGGCGCTGCTATTGATCGGCGTAGCGCTCTCGGGCTGACGGGCCGCTTCAACGGACGAGCGACGGCGAGCCTTCAAGATCGCGCGATGCCCTCGGCCTGCTTCAGCCACTCGCTCTGCGCCTTCACCACATGCTTGGGACTGCGGCGCAATTCCGTCACGACGCTCTGCGCGAGCGTCTTCGCTTCCTCGCTCGAGCCGCTGCGCTGCAGCAGGCGGGCCAGGCGCACGCGCGGCTCGACGCCGGGATAGGACGGCGCCAGGGCGCGATATTCGCGCTCCGCCTCCTCGTCGCGTCTGAGCTCCTCTAAGACTCGGGCATAGAGCAGATGGCCGTCGTTCGACTGATAGTCCGGCCAGTGGCGCTTGAGCTCGTCGAGCGTCGCAAGGGCCTCGGCGTATTTGGCGAGGCCGAATTCGGCGCGCGCCTTGTCGACGAAAAAGGTCGGCTCGTCCCCCTGCGGATGCGCGACGACGCCGGAAAGAATCGTCAGCGCCTCCTCATATTTTTCGAGATCGAGGCATTCGCGCGCGAGATCGACGCGATTCATGATCGTGTCGGTGATCGCCAGATTGTCCTTGAGCTCGCGATAGCGGCGCGTCGGATCGACGGCGCGCGAGAGCTGGCTCTGCGCCACGCGGGCCTGCCGGCTTCCCATGAACTCGGGCGCGAGCTCCATGACGACATAGGCGAGCGCGCCGATGCCCGGCAGCATCAATATGACCCAGAACCACGGCCAGAATCGCCCGGTGCGGATCGCATGCAGGATCAGTCCGGCGTTCACGAGAAGCATGATCGTGGCGTAGGGCATGGGTGAACCCCGATCGAGAAGTCGGGCGCGGATATAGGCCAGGCCGTCTCAAGGCGCAACTTGCGCCGCAAGCAGCGCAAGAAGCCGCTCCTCGTTCGGGGCGTCGGCGACATGCGCCGTCACGCCGAAGTCGCGCCGCAGCTGCGCTGCGACATCTCGCGAGAGCGCGACATGCGTCGGTCGCCGCGCGGCTTCCGTGAGACCGGCGTCTTGCGCGAGACGCGCGAAAACCTCGGCGCTGCGGCGCGAGTAGTGAAGCGCCGCGGCGACGTCGCCACGCGTGAACGCCGCGACCGCCTCGGACGTGAGGGTCTCGGCCGCGCGCGCCTCGTAGATTTCGACGGCGACGAGTCGATGTCCCGCGTCGCGCAGGCGCGTCTCGAGCGCGTCCTTGCGGTCGTGTCCTGCAAGATACAGGAAGCGCGCCGGCGCCAAGTATTTCGCGCAGAGCGACGACGCCAGAAGAGACGCATCGGAGGCGACGAGCCCGCGCTCGAAGCCCCGACTCCCGGCGAGCGCATAGGCGCGGGCGCCGACGACATGAAGCGGCAGGCCGAGCGCAAAAACGCAGTGCTCGACGGCCTTGGCGCTTGTTGCGATCGCCGCGTCGAATTCGCCCGCGGGCGCTGCGGCGCCGGTCGCGACGACCTGAAGCGCCGGCGAGACGAGCGGCGCGTAGCCCATCGCCTGCAGGCGCTCCGCCGTGCGCTCGGCGTCCTCGCGGGCGCGCAAGACCAGCACGCGCTTCACGCTTGTCTCCCGCCGCGGACGAGACGCTTGCGCGGGCGCCGGCGAGCCGCTATACCCGCGCGCACTTGAGCGGCCCGCGCGGCCCTCGGGGCGCGTAGCTCAGCGGGAGAGCACTTCGTTGACATCGAAGGGGTCACAGGTTCAATCCCTGTCGCGCCCACCATTCTGATCGGTCGCTGGCTTAGGCCCCGGGTTGGTCCGTTCGGCGCTCGATCTCGAAGAGATCAAAACAGCTTCCGCAACCAGTTCGGGACGCCTTCGCCGCTCTTTGGCGCCGGAAAGCCGTAGCCGATAATCGCCTTGAACACCAAGCGGTCGGAGCCCGGGGTAAATCCGTGTCCGACGCCGAAATCAACATCGAAATCGCCGAGCTTGAAATCCGTCACGGCGAAGAGCGCGTGCTGCTGTTCCTTCAAAGGAACGCCTTTGCCGATCTGGCCATAGTCGCCGTAATACTCAAAGCCGAATGCGAGATCCTTGGCGAAACTATGCGCGAGGCGCACTGCCGGGGCGAGCGTCGTCGAGCCGTACTGTCCCGGCGCGAAATCGACGATGGGATTTACGATGAACTCCAGGTCGGGACTGCGCCACCCGACGATCGGGCGCAGCTCGACGCCGAAACGCGTCGGCGCGAACACGGCTGAATTATAGCTGAACTCGAAATTTACTCCGTAGAAGAAGTCCCGCTTCTCGGCTTCCGGCGAGACGAACAGCGTGCGCAGCTTCACGCCTTGCGCGTGAAAATCCCCAAACTCGTCGAGCGCGAAAGGGGCATAAAAGCCGACTTCCCACCAGGGCGTCATGCCATAGGCGAATTCCGGCGTGCCGTTGAGGCTGTGGTTCGGGACGAGGCCGCCCGGATGGTCGGCTTGCTGGACGCCGTTCGCGACGTAGTTCAGGTGCTGCTCCACGGTCCATTGGCCGGGTTCGGCGATCTCGGCGTTGTAGACCTGGATCTCGTCGATCGCCTTCGCAGGGGTTGCAAAACAGAAAAGCGCGGCGGCGAGCCCGCCGAGACGGCAAATTGGAGCGCGAGAGGAACGCATGACTGACGGCATTGGCCCGCTCCGTCGCAGATCACGCCCGGCGGACGGTTGACCCGGATTTCCCGGACGCGCCTCGACGCCCGGTTGGAGGTAACGAGTCTGGAGGTTATTGGCAAGATTTTGAGGAAACAGATGGGGCTGACGTCCGCGACCGTGCGCGATTGGGAGCAAGGTCGCGTCTTCGGGGCGCGCGCGTCTGAGGGCAATCGCGGTTACTTCGCCCCCGTCAACCGCTCGAACGCTTGCCCAATGCCCTCCGCGCTTTGCGCGCGCAAGATCTCCGACGCCGTCCCGTCGGCCAGCACGCGCCCTTCATGCAGCACGATCACCTGGTCGCTTTCGCCGATCTCGTCGATGAGATGGGTCGTCCAGAGCACGGCGAGGCCTTCGCGCGCGACGAGATCGCGGACATGCGCGAGAATGTCGGCGCGCGCCTTGATGTCGAGGCCGACCGTCGGCTCGTCGAGCAGCAGCAGCCGCGGGCCGTGCAGCAGGGCGCGGGCGATCTCGACGCGGCGCATCTGCCCGCCCGAGAGCGCGCGCGCCTTGTCGCCGGCGCGCTCCAGGAGTCCGGCGCGCGCGAGCGTCTCATGCGCCAGGCGCTTGCCGTCAAGCAGTCCGATCCCGTGAAGCGCCCCGTGATAGAGCAGGTTCTGCATGACCGAGAGCTCGAGATCGAGCGTGCGCGCCTGGAACACGACGCCGAGCCGACGCAGCGCCTCGGACGGCGCGCGCGCGATGTCGAAGCCGAAGAGCTCGACGGCCCCGCTCTGCGCGGCGTAAAGGCCGGTGACGAGCGAGAAGAGCGTGCTCTTGCCGGCGCCGTTGAGGCCGAGCAGCGCCGCAAATCGTCCTGGCGCGACAGAAAAGGTCACGTCGTCGAGCGCCCTGCGCGCGCCATAGGCGTGCGAGAGGCGGCGGATCGCGAGCGCCGGCGCGTCAACGCTCATTTCGGCGCCACCACGACGCCCCACGGAAATTGGCCGACCGGTATCGACTTGATGACCTTCAGGCTCGCCACGTCGACGACCGAGACATCGTTTGAGACGCCATTGGCGGTGAGCAGATATTTTTCGTCGGGCGTGAAGGCGAGATGCCAGACGCGCTGGCCAACAAGCAGATATTTCTCGACTTTCTTGGTCGCCCCGTCGATCACGGCGACGCGATTGGCGGGGCCGAGCGCGACGAAGGCCCGGCTCCCGTCCTTGGTGAAGGAAATGCCGATGGGCTGGATCGCCTCCTTGGAGAGGCCCGGAACCTGAAAGCTGATCTTCTGCTTCAGCGTTTTCGCCGCCGGATCGATGACCGCGACCGTGCCGCCGACCTCGGACGAGACCCAGAGCTCCGAGCCGTCCGGCTTGAACGCCGCGAAGCGCGGGCGCGCGTCGACGAGGATGTTGGCCGTGATCTGCTTCGTCTGCGTGTCGATGAGATGCGCCATGTTCGTCGTTTCCGACGTGTTGACGAGGATCTTGCCGTCGGGGCTCACCGCCATGCCCTCGGGCTCGACGCCGACGGGCACGTCGCCGATCCATCGCTTCGTCTCGGCGTCGATCATGGTGACGAGATTGTCGTTCTCGTTCGAGACATAGACCGTCTTTCCGTCGGGTGAGAGCGCCATGAGCTCGGGATCGGGCCCGGAGGGCAGCTTGCCGGTGACTTGCAGGGTCTTCGTGTCGAGCACGAGAATGGCGTCGTCGTCGCCGGCGCAGACAAGGAGCTCGGAGGCGTCCTTGTTGAGCTCGATCCCGCGCGGGCGACGCCCCGCCCGCACGGTCTTCACCGCTTCGAGCTTGTCGGTGTCGATCACCGTGACGCTGTTGCCCTTCTCATTCGTGACATAGGCGAGATAGGCATGGGCGGGGCTTCCGGCGAGCGCCGTTAAAACACAGAGCATTGCTGTAACTGCAGGGACCCTCATCCGACCCTTGCTTCGCAAGGGCCACCTTCTGCCCCAAGCGGGAGAAGGAGCGGCGGCAGGGCGACCCCTTCTGCCACGGAGTGGGAGAAGGCGGCCCGGCGAAGCCGGGTCGGATGAGGGCTCTCTCCGCCACATGAGTCTCTCCATCATTTCAGCTTGCACTTCGTCTCGGGGCGGTCGCGCCCGAGCGTATCGAGTTCTGTGACCTGATGCAGAAAGCCCTCCTGCGGCGAGACCGAGACGACGACGCGTCCGTCCGACAGCAGGATCGGCTGGCGCAGCTGCTGGTTCCAGTCGCGCAGGCTCAGGCGTACGCCCTTGAAGGCGGCGATCGAGAACTCGGGGCCGGCGAGAAAGGCCCGGATCTTCTCCGGATCGCCGGAGCTCGTCCGCGTCGCCGCCTCGCCGATCATGCGCATGGCGAGCCAGGCCGCATTGTCGCGCGCGTTCATCGCGCGGCGGAAGCCCTGCATGAAGCGGTTCTGCAATTGTTGTGCGCCCCACTGCTCATGCGCGCCGTCCCAATTCGTCGGCGCGAGCCCGGCCGAGCCGACGACGGGCCGCGGATCGAAAGTCCGATAGGGCAGATAGCCCGCGAAGACCTCGGATTCATCTGCCGCGACGAGCGCGTCATAGGCCGGGGCCGATTGTGTAAGGACCGGAATCTGGCGCTGCGTCTGCACGGACCCTGAGTCGCTGCGCCGACCGCCGCCCGTATCCTCGTAGACGCGCTCCTCGACGATCTTCGCCCCGAATTTCCTGGCGCTCGCGCGATAGGATGCGGCCAGGAGCTCGTCCTCGGGGTGCGATCCCTTGATCAGCAGCCAGCGGCTCCAGCGCTTCCAGACGAGATATTGCGCGAGCGCGTCCGTGAGCATGGCGCGTGACGGCGCGACATGCACGACATTGGCGCGGCAGTCCTCCTCGCGCAGCGACTCGTCTTGCGCGGAAACGTTGAAGATGAGCGCCCCGAGCGCTTTGGCCCGATCCGCGGCGGCGAGCAGGCTCTTGGGCTCGAGGTCAGCGATGATGAGCCGTGCGCCGTGCTGCGCGAGATCTTCCAGCGCGGCCGCGGCGTCGGCGCCGCCCTCCAGCCGCGCGTCGATCGTCTCGAACGCCTGATTCGTGAACTTCCCGGTCGTGTTGTCGTCGGCGGCGCCGAGAATCGCGCCGGCGAGCCCGTCGTCAGCGGCGGGAAGATCGAGAATGGAGAGGGTCTCGCGCGTGTGCTCCTGACGCAGCACGCCGACCCTGATTTGGAGCGGATCGGCGGCGGCCGCGCCGACGAAGCCGATCGCGGCGATGAGAGCGGGGAGCAAACGCATGGGCGATAAATGCCGAGATCGCCGCCAATGATCAATGGGCAATGAGGAGAGCTGCGCGGGCGGCCTTCGCCGCTCGGCGCCGAAGGTCTTCGCCGCGCCGGAAAATCACCGTCCGCCCCGCGCGCGTCCCGGCGCTGCGGGCTGGAACGGCTGTGGTGGATAATAAACCGGCGGCGGCTGATAGACCGCCTGCGGCGGCGGGGGATAGACGACCTGCGGAGGCGCTGGCCGATAAACCGCCGTCGGCTGCTGCTGAAGGACTGGCGCCGGCGGACGTTCGAGGAGGCGAGTCGAGGCGGGCGGCGTCGTGGCTTGCCCCGGCGCTCCCGCGGGCGGCGTGATCGGAGGGGAAGCGGCGACGGGCGGCGACGTTGGGACCGCGGCGAGCGGGGGTGGGGAGACGCCTCTCTGCGAGGGCCCGGTCAGAGCCGGCCTGGGCGTGGTTCCGGCCTGGAGCGCGGCGGGTCGCGGCAGAGGCTCTGAAAGCGGCCTGGCGGAAGGCGCCGGGGGAGGCGTCGCCGCCCGTTTCGCGACGTAGGGCGGCAGAGGCGCGCCGAAAGGCGGAAGAGACGCGCCGAAAGAGGGCAGAGGGGCGCCGAAAGACGGCAGCGGCGCCGCCAAAGGTTCGACGGGCGGGAACGGGATGACGGCCTGCCGCCCGCTCGAGTCGGTGAAGGTCGCGGATCTCGCCGCGTAATCGATCTTGGCGCGGTCGTGACGGTGGGGAAACAAAAAGCTGTTCGGCGGCGGCCCGACGTCGTCCGGAACGTCGATCCACAGAGGCAAGGGAACGAAGACCGGCAAGGGCAGGTAATAAGGTTCGGGCGTGTAATCCGGCGGGGATTCGTCGAGCGTCTCGGCGAAGCCATAAACGGCCGGCGGCTCCGGCGCCGGCGGGAGGCCAAGTTCCGGATTGTCGAGGGAGATCGCCGGCTGTGCCAGGATCTGATGGTCCTCGTCCGGGGGCGGGGGCGCGTCGAGGTCGATCGGCGTGAAATCCGGCGGAGGGTCGAGCGCGCTTGCGCTCTCGGCCAGTCGACGCCGCGCGTCGCCGCGATGCGGGCCGTTCGGATAGAGGGTCAGATAGGACCAATAGGCGTCCGGCTGATCAAGCTGGCGGGCGCGGCGCCACGCCAAGGCCTCCTGGCGTGCGGCGAGCAGAACGTGAACGCGCTTGGCCGTTGGGTCCTGCGGGAAATCCTTCGCGTATTCCGCGTAGGCGTTCGCTGTGTCGCGCGCCACGGCGGCCGTGTAGCCGTCGCGCGGGCCGAGCTCGGCGAGGCTCCGGGCGCTTTGGTCGAAGTCGGTCGGCGGGGCGGGCGGCGCGCCTTCGCCGCGCGCGAGGAAGACGAAGGAGCTGTCGACGCCCGAGGAGTTCCAAGGAACTTGCGCGCCCTTCGTGGAGGCGGAGACCCGCAAACGGGTTTCCTCGAAGACCGCCTTCAGCGAGAGGCCGCCGACGCGAATGCTCTCGGCCAGCGCCCGCGCATAGGCGCCATAAGACCCAACCTCCGCCGGGGCGAGCGTGCCGGGCGCAGCGTTATATGCGAGGAGAGCGCGGGCGCCGGGCTCATAGAGCGCCAATCCTCCTGGAATTCCCGGCCCCTTGAGCTTGAAAGGGTTGGCGCGGGCGGCGTCGAGGCAGACGATCGCAGCCTTTAGCCCGAGCGCGGCGAGCGGCTTCACAAAGTCCGAGACTCGCAGTCCATGCGCGACGATGTCGGAGTCGCGGGAGATTTGCGCGTTTACGGGAAGGAGATAGTTCTCGCCCTCGAGCTGGACGCCATAGCCCGCGAAATAGATGACGGCCGCAGCGTCCTTGCCGGCTGACTGGGCCGCCTCCAGGAATTCGCGCAGGGCGCCGCGCAACGCGTCCTCGTCGAGGTCGCGAGCGCCGACGACCTCGAAGCCGGCGATTTCAAGCGTCTGGGCGACCAGCCCCGCGTCGTTGGCGGCGGTCGGGAGCGTCCCCGCCCGATAGTTGCTCTCGCCGACGACGAGAGCGATGCGCCTCTCCGCGCCCCAAGCCGGCGCCGCGCTGACGAAACCGAGCAGCGCCGCGAAAACAAGGGCGGAAAGCCAATGTGCGCTCATCCCAATGGACCCGCCGCAAGATAGGCATCCGATATAGGTAAGGCCCGACGCGGCTGAACACAATCTGAACGCCCACGATCAGGCGCCTCCCCGAAGCGCGCGTCGCGCACGCGCTTGCGAGAGAAGCTCGACGGCGCCATAGGGCCTCGGACGCCGCGGCCTTGTCGGAATCGAAGCATGAACCCCCAGGTTACCCTCGTTCTCGGCGGCGCGCGGTCCGGCAAGAGCGCGCATGCAGAAATGCTGGTGGCCGCGCATGCGCCGCCCTGGCGCTATATCGCAACCGCAGAAGCCCTCGACGCCGAAATGGCGGCGAGGATTGCGGCGCATAAGGCGCGGCGCGGCGCCGACTGGATCACGGTCGAGGCGCCTCACGCGCTGCCGCTCGCGGTGGCGGATTCGCCGGCCGCGCCGCTGCTCGTCGACTGCCTGAGCCTGTGGCTTTCGAACCGCCTGCTCGCCGGCGCCGACCTCGCGCAAGACCGCGCGGAGCTCATCGAGGCGCTCACGCGTCGCCGCGCCCCGACGGTCGTGGTCTCGTCCGAGGTCGGGCTCTCGGTCGTCTCCGAAAATGCGCTGGCGCGAAAGTTCCGAGACGCGGCGGGCGAGCTGAATCAGGCCGCGGCGGCGGTCGCCGGGCGCGTCACGTTGGTCGTCGCGGGCTATCCGCTGATTGTCAAGGGCGCTTCTGCCGAATGAGGCCTTCCTGCGCGACCGAGGCGACGAGCCGCCCATCCCGCGCATAGACCTCGCCGCGGGCGAAGCCGCGCGCGCCGGCGGCGCTGGGACTTTGCTGCGCGAAGAGCAGCCACTCGTCGGCGCGGAAAGGCCGGTGCAACCACAGCGCGTGATCGAGGCTCGCGACTTGCAGGTCCGCATCGAAGACCGTGCGCCCATGCGCGGCGAGGGCCGTCGAGAGCAGGGTCATGTCCGAGAGATAGGCGAGCAGCAGGCGATGCACCCGGTCGTCGTCCGGCAGCGGACCGATGATGCGGAACCAGAAATGCTGCCGCCGCGCGCCGGCTTTTTCGCCGCCGATGACGCTCGAGGGGTCGACGAGCCTGATGTCGAGCGCGAAAGCCTG
>Ga0187782_10004719_pt1 | contig 10199 bp, 6 predicted proteins | sample 0715_SJ02_MP15_2_FD_132454 | JGI IMG/M metagenome (GOLD analysis project Ga0187782, IMG submission 132454) | Tropical peat soil microbial communities from peatlands in Department of Meta, Colombia - 0715_SJ02_MP15_20_MG | ecosystem: Environmental > Terrestrial > Soil > Wetlands > Peat | place...
CCACGGCGCCAATATTCAAGGGATTGCGGGGGCGAACCAGAACGATCGCAAGGTTGTCGAAGCTGGGCAGAGTGGTCGAATGCAAGGAGCCAATTTTACGACAGTTCGGAACGGGGATCATTGGACTAACGACGGGGCGGAAATCGGCGGCAGCCCACGGCGAGGACGGGCATCGAAGTAAGAGCATGCAGCCATCCGCTGAATAGGAAGTTTGAAGCGGGACCAGCAGGAAATAAGATGGCGAAACGGTGAGTAAGCAAATTGATTTCCGTGAAGCGGGCTGAAGTCGATCTGAAATTGTAAAAAAAATGTCAAAAAGGGCCGGTTTTGTGCGTCTTCGCCGTCAAATCGTTGTAAGCTTCAATAGTCGAACCGCTTCCGGGATGGGGCGCTATTAGATAGCCGGAAGCTCTCCCCTGAACAGACCAAAACCAGGACGACTCGATATGGGCAACCTTGCCGCACCGTTGAGTACAGCTAGAAGCGTGACCCCGGCCAATTCCGTCAAGCCTACCGGACGCATCCTCGTGGTGGAGGATGACCCGGCGGTACAAAAAGCCCTACGGCGGTTGTTCGAGAGCGAAGGGTACGCGGTCGAAACTCAGTCGGACGGTCGAGCGGCGCTCGACAGCTTTCAAGCGTCGGCGCCGGCGGCAGTGGTTCTTGATCTGCGCCTGCCTAAGGTTTCAGGACGCGATGTGTGCAAGGAACTGAAGGCGCTGTCTCCGACCCTGCCGATCGTGGTGCTGAGCGCGGCGAGCGACGTTTCTGACAAAGTTCTCCTGCTGGAATTGGGCGCCGACGATTACGTCACCAAGCCATTCAGCCCGCGGGAGTTGTTGGCGAGGGTGCGGGCGGCGCTAAGGCATACGGCACGCACCCCTGAGGTACAGGTGGTGAGCTTCGACGACATCTCGGTGGATTTCAGAAAGATGGAAATCAAGCGCGACGGCAAACCGGTGATTTTGACGGCACAGGAGTTCAAGACGTTTCAATTTTTGGTGCAGAATGCCGAGCGGGTGATCAGCCGGGACGAACTGCTCAACGAGGTATGGGGATACCAGAACTATCCCTCGACACGAACCGTCGACAACCACATTCTGAAGCTGCGCCAGAAACTCGAAAAAGACCCATCCAGCCCGGTGCACTTCCGCACCGTACATGGCATGGGATATAAGTTCGTCCGCTGATTCGCGTGAATTCATTTCAGGAGCCCGCCGCAACCTTCCGCCAGACTTTGTCCCAGGGGACGCTTTCGCCCCGGGTGCGATTACGCACCCGTTTCCTGCTCTCCATGCTGGTGATAACCGCCGGACTGACGACCACCAGCCTTCTGCTGGTGCGGCGCAGCGTGGAAGCCAATGTGCGCCAGAGCATCGCCGTGAATCTGCGCAATTCGGTCAGCGCCTTTCAGGATTTTCGCCACGAGCGCGAGACCATGCTGACCAGCGATGTGGCGCTGCTGGCGTATTTGCCGTTGACCCGTGCGATTATGACGAGCACCGATCCAGTGACGATTCAGGACGCGTCCCAGGACGTCTGGCAACTGGCGCGAAGCACGAGCGATCTGTTCGTGCTGGTCAATCGCAGCGGCAAAGTGGTGGCCATGCACACCAAGACTCCCGGATTCACGCGCGAAGCGGCTGAGCAATATTTTCAGCAGTCGCTCGACGAAGAGGCGGGAGAGTCAAGCCACTGGTGGTATGACGGACATCACCTGTACCAGGCGTTCGTGCAGCCAGTATATCGCGGCTCGACGACGGAAGGAACCTTGCTCGGCTTTCTCGTCATCGGCTACGAGATCAACGAGCCGCTGGCGGCGATGGTTCGCAAAGTTGCGGCCAGCCAAGTGGCTTTCTCGTACGGCAGTGAAGTAGCGGCAACAACCCTGACGCAATCGCAGATTGAGGGCAAGGACCTGCAAAACCTGATCGCCGGCTCGGTGCAGAGCGATCCACGCGATATTGTGATCGGGAAAGAGCGTTTCCTGGCGACCTCGATCGTACTGTCGGGATCACGCACCACTCCGGTGCGCCTGAGTGTGCTGGGATCGTACGATCAGGCCACGAAGTTCATCGACCAGCTAAATCGCTACCTGCTGCTGCTGGGCCTGGCGGCAATCATTGTGGGCAGCGGGCTGGTGTTCTTCCTTTCCCATACTTTTACGCGGCCGCTGGCAAATCTGGTCGCCGGTGTGCGCGCTCTCGAGGGCGGAGACTTTCATCATCCGCTGGATTCGCGCGGAAGAGATGAAGTCGCCGAGCTGACGCGGGCTTTCGATCGCATGCGCGTCAGCCTGTTAAAGAGCCAGCAGGATTTGATCGAGTCGGAGCAACTGGCGACGATTGGGCGGATGGCGAGCTCGATCTCGCACGATTTGCGCCATTCCCTGGCAGCGATTGTGGCCAACTCTGAATTCCTTTGTGACAGCCACCTGACGCCCGCACAGCGGGAGGAGTTGTATCAGGAAGTTCGCACGGGTGTGAATCTGATGACGGACCTGATCGATTCCCTGCTGGAATTTGCGCGCACACGCGAATCGTTAAGCCCCGCTTACGGTAGCGTGGTGGAAACGATCCAGCGGGCAGTGCAGACCGTGCGATTGCATCCGCGCCATCATGCCCGGTCGATCGAGGTGGTGTGCGACGGCCCGGTCGTGGGATGGTTCGATCCGCGAAAGCTCGAACGGGCCTTGTACAACCTGCTTTTGAATGCCTGCGAGGCGGCGCCGGGCGCGAGCGGCAGAGTGGAAGTTACGGCCGCAGAGGTGGCCGGTTCGATTACTATTGCGGTGTCGGATAACGGCCCCGGCATTGCCGATTCCATCCGCGACCGTCTGTTTCATCCGTTTGTCAGTTACGGCAAGGAGAACGGCACCGGGCTGGGGCTGGCGGTGGTGCAGAAAATTGTTCAGGATCACCGTGGCGAGATTTTCGTGGAGCGCACGGGGGAAGGCAAGACTGTGTTTCGGATTGTGCTGCCGGGACGGCTGCTGGAAGAGTTCCGGCGCGCCAATCAAGCGGGCGAGGAATCTTCGTTGGTTTCTGCGCGGCGGGATAACGCCAGCCAGAGTGCGATTTCACATCCGGACGGATAGACACGAGTCCAACTTCTTCGTCATGCGGCCGATTCCGGATGGTGCGGGAGGACGGAGTGAAAAGCCTTAGGACCTCTGCAGTACGCGGGGCCGCTTTGGCGGTTGCCGCTTTCGTGATTTTTAGCGGGTCTGGCCGGGCGCAGGCTCCGCCGGGCGCCGATACCGCGGATGCTGTGCGAGACCTGCAGGATCAGGTGCGCCAACTGCGGGATCTGGTGGAACAGATGCGTGCCGAGAATACGCAGTCACGCGCAGAGATGCAGCGGTTGCGGCGGGATCTCGAAGCGACGCGCGCGCTGCTCGAGCGACCGGGGGCTTCGGCGGCGCCGCAGGTTGCCGCGTCCGCGCCCCCGGCCAACGCCTCGCGAGACGCGGGCGCATCTTTGCCCTTGCCTTCATCGCAGAGCGAGACGGCGCTGGAGGAGCGAGTAGAGAAGCTGGAAGATTCGGCGTCGCTGATTGGATCGAAGATCGACGAGCAGTATCAGACCAAAGTCGAAACCGCCTCCAAGTATCGCGCGCGCCTGCACGGCATCGTGCTGATGAATGCCTTCCGCAATGTCGGCGGATCGGACAATCTGGATCTGCCTACCTACGCCATGCCGGTGGCGGAAGGTTCACCGCTGGCGACGGCGGGTGCAACCCTACGGCAGTCGGAAATCGGACTGGAGGTTTTTGGTCCGAACGTGGCGGGAGCCAAAACATCCGGGGATGTTCAGTTCGATTTTGCCGGAGGATTTCCGGCGACTGGAAACGGAGCGAATTTCGGGATCGCACGTTTGCAAACGGCCAGCGTGCGCCTGGATTGGGATCACACTTCCGTGGTTGCGGGCCAGGATTCGCTTTTCATTTCGCCGCTCTCACCGACATCCTTTGCGTCACTGGCCATACCGACGTTCGCCTTTGCCGGCAATCTGTGGGCCTGGACGCCGCAACTGCGTGTCGAACATCGATTCGCCATCAGCGATCAGCAGACCGTCACGATGCAGGCCGGTGTTCTCGACAACCTCGATTGGGAACCCAATTACGGCTCTTACCTCCGGACGCCACAGGCGGGCGAAATGTCGGGTCAGCCCGCCTATGCGTTCCGCACGGCGTGGTCGCGCCCGATCCAGCAGCATCCTCTTACCTTCGGAGCGGCCGGTTACTACGGCAAGCAGGATTGGGGCGCGGGCCGTGATGTTGATGCCTGGGCGGGAATGGCGGACTGGCAGATTCCGATCGTGTCTCGGCTCGCTCTTTCGGGTGAGTTTTACCGCGGGCGGGCGATTGGTGGACTTGGTGCGGCGGTCGGAACGTCGATCGTTTACGGAACGAGTTCGCCTTACTCCACCACCCCAACTCCGATTCGGGGCCTCGACGCCTCAGGGGGCTGGAGTCAACTTAAGTTTCAGGTGACTCACAGGATTGAGTTAAACGGCGTGATTGCCGAGGATGACGCGTTCACCGCCGACATTCGCGGCTTTGCCACCGATCAGGGCAATGGCGGTCCGCCGGGTTCGATTCTGGGACGCAATCGCGGTGCGCTGGGGAATATTGTGTTTCGCCCGCGCTCCGATCTTGTGCTCTCGGCCGAGTTTCGCCGATTGCGCACGTTTCCCGTCTACGACTTCAGCAGCGCCACCAATCAGGTCAATCTGTCGATGGGGATTTTATTTTGAAAATGCATTCGATTCGCCGATACATCCATGTTTGCCCCACCCTACGCGGGATTCGTAGGGTGGGGATGTTGGTTTGTATCCTGATGTGTGCGGCGTTGTCATCTGCTCAACAGTCACTGCTCAAAGCTCATGTGGAGTTGAGCCGCAACGGCCACCGGGTGAAAGATGCATCGAAGGCGGTCGTCTGGCTGACGCCGATTGGCATGGCAGTGGACCCTCCGCAGCAGAAAGAGTCGGAGATTCCGCAACTGGTTCAGATCAACAAAACCTTTCAGCCTTCGCTGCTCGTGGTTCCGGTGGGCGGCAAGGTCGAATTTCCCAATCACGATCCGTTCTTTCACAATGTGTTTTCGCTGTTCGAGGGCAAGCGCTTCGATCTCGGTCTTTATGAGAGCGGGACGACTCGGTTTGTGCAATTCGACAAGCCGGGCATCTCATTTATTTTTTGCAATATTCATGCGCAGATGAGCGCGGTGGTGATTGCGCTGGCCACGCCGTACTACGCCATCTCCGATTGGCGGGGAGAGATCACTCTTCCGAACGTTCCGCCGGGACGCTACCAATTGCAGATCTTTCACGCCGCGGTCGCACCCGACACATTGCATACGCTGACCCGCGAGATCACGGTGAACTCCGCCACGTCTTCGCTGGGGAACTTCTCGCTGGCGGAGAGTGACGTCCTGTTCGCTCACAAGAACAAATATGGCCGCGACTACGACCGGCCGGAGCCGGATAGCCCTGCGTATGCGCGACCGTAAACCCAAGGTTTCAAAGTTTCAAGGTTTCAGTTTCAAAGTTAAAGCTCCTACTTTGAAACCTTGAAACTGCGAAACTTTTGAAACCTGAATTAAGAAAGGGCGTGCCGCTGGAGCACGCCCTTCTCGCCTCTGACCTTCACTTCGTTTACATCAACTTGCTGCTTCACATGAACTGTTGCGGCACTTGCGTCTTAGCGATGGCCGCCGTGACCGCCGCCGGAATGTCCTCCACCGGAGTGACCTCCACCGCCAGAGTGTCCTCCGCCGGAATGTCCACCGCCGCCGAAATGCCCGCCGCTGGGTGCACTCGTATGACCGCTGCTACGACCACCTCCGTAACTCGGGGCACGCGATCCGCCATAGCTGGGGACGCGATAGCCGCCACCACCGTAGCCGCGCGATCCGCCGTAGGGCGAGCGCGCGATGGGCTGCCGCATATCGAGTTGCGGTCGGGAGTATCCGCCGCGAGAGGACTCTGAGCGGGAAGATTCCGCCGAGGATTGTCCGCGCCCAAAGCCATCGGAGTAAGAGCGCGAATTCATCGATCCAGAATTCATTGAACCATGATTCGTCGAACCGGAGTTCATCGAGCCATAGTTACTCGAACCACGGGACTCTTCCGATCGGGATTCTGAAGCACTCGGAGCCGTCCGGCTCCAGTAGCTGCCACTGCCGCCGCGCTCGGAGGAGCCGTAAGAGCGCGATCCTTCATTCCGCGATCCATCATTGGAAGAGCTGAAGGAGCGGAATCCATCGCGGCTGGCTGACTGCGTCGTGCTGCGCTCGGATTCATTGCCGTAGCTGCGATTGCCGAAGCTGTTGCTTGAAGCGGAGCGCTCCGAGTTCATGCTCTCCCGCTCGGAATTGAATGAAGTCGAAGAATGCGTGTTGCTGCTGTTCGGTGGAGTGAATGAGCGAGCGGTCGACGGCGAGCCCGCGCCGCCCCTGCCGACTCCAGAATTGGACATTTCCCTTCCGCCTTGCGCAGTACCCGCGTTCGGTTTGCCCATGCTGTTCGACATTCCGTTGTTGGACATGCCCCGCAATGCGGATTCCTCGTTCGAGCGACCGCCGGCGGTGAATCCGTTCACGTGATTCTGCGCCATGGTCTGGCGCAAACTCGCCGTCTGCTGGGCGAACGACGCCGGATGCGCCATATTGTTGTGCGAGCCGAAGAAACGGTCGGAGCCACCGCCGCGCATTGTAGAAGGAGCAGCCGCGCGTCCGCTTGCGGACAAGCTCGCGCGCGACGGAACCACCGGGAGATTCCCGGCCATCATGCGCGCGCCGCCGATCTGCGCATGAGTTGCGGCCATGGCGGTAACGCGGCCTGCGCCAAAACGTCCCGCACCCACGGTCGACAGAGCGCCGCCGATGTGGGCGTCGTGAATGTTGGCGACGTTAGAAAAGCGCGTGCCGGCATGCAGCGGAGCGAAGCCACCCCAGCCGCCGTGCCAGCCAACCCAGCCGAAGCGGCCGGCATATGCGCCCCACCACGGGTGGAACCAGTCACCTGGTCCAAGCGGCAACCAGCCGAACCCGCCCCAACCTCCCCAGCCGAATCCGAAACCAAACCCGGCACCCCATCCCCAAAACGATACGTAGGCCGGCGCCCAGAACGGCCGGTACCAGCCCCACGCTGGCCCAGGCCACCACGCCCAGGCATTGTTCCACCACAGCCAGCGGCCATAGTGATAAGGCGCCCAGCCCCAAGGCTCGTAACCGACCCACGTCCAGCCGTAGTAAGGCTCGTAGGTCCAGTTGCCGTCGCGATACGGAGCCCAGCCCTCGGCTTCGTTCGGAACCCAGACGTCGCCATAATCAGGAACATTCTTCCAGCTGCCGTATGCGTCGAGATCCTGCGATCCGGTGTAATAGCGGTTGGTGTGGCGCCAGGACTGCGCGTTCTGAATCATGTGATCGCGATCGCTGTTCCACTGATCCCAGTCATCGCGGTCGGGAGCGGGTGTGATCTTGTATTGTGCCTCGTTGGAGTCACCGCGAATCGTGGCCATTTCACCGGTGCGGACCTGCGCACTGCCCTGCGGAGTGGCGATCTGCGCCTCGCCCTTGCGGACGATGACGAGGGTGTCGCCGTCGGGGCGAACTTCGATGCGGAAAACCCCGTCGCGATGCGCGGGATGCACAGCCACGTTTGGAGTATCGATTTCAGGCTCGGCATCGCTGTTCTTGAAGACCGTGTAGTTGCCGATGCCCTGGCCGAGCTGAATCTGAATGTTTTTGTGCGTGAAGTTCGCGACGTTGGCTTTCGAATTCGGGCCGAGACGGAAGATGTTGGCGAAGTCGAGCTGGAGTTCCATGCGGCCGCCGTCGCCGGTTGAGATCTTGTCGCCGCCCATCACGGGCTGATTCAGGATCGCTGCCGACCAATCGCCGGAGTCGCCGCGCTGAGTCGACACATCGCCGTGAATCATGCTGATGCGGCCGACGCCCTGATCCGTTTTTGCCGGAGCCTCACCGGTTGGGCCGCCGGGTTGGGCTACGGTCGGCTGAGCGTCATTGGGCTGAACATCATTGGGCTGAACGGAGGGCTGCACGTCGGAGGGCTGGGAAGGCGCTTGCGCCTGTGGCGGAATATCCTGCTCCTGCGGATGAGGCGCTCCGGTTTCCATGGGAGCGTTGGGCTGCTCGGTCGGACCGGAACCGGGGTCGGTCGTCTGCGCAACGGCGCTGATCGAAAATGCGCCCGCGAGCGTGAGCGTGAAAACTGCTGAGTTGGCCAGAAGTTTGCTTCGCATAACCCACCTTTGGCTGAAGAACCTAAGCATATAAACCCTTGGATTGCGGAATGTCTCTGTTGGAATGTAAGGCAACTGCCGTGCCACTACCGTGGATGGTGCCTTCAGGCTAAGCGCTTTGTTTTCAAGGACACGAAAGGAGATTTTCAACAACGAAAGACGCGAAGATTTGCCAAACTGGCTGACCTCGGCCAATGTGGTGGTTTTCAGCCAGAGTCACGGCAGCAAGCCGAAAATAGTAGGTGTGCATTGCGACAAGGACGGACGCAGGAACAGGTCCACATATGCAAGGACGCCCCGCTCACGCTCACTTCTCGTGCTTCGGCTCCTGCGACCGTAGCGAGCGTGCGATCAAGGCCAGCCCGCCGACCAGCAGAATCAGCATCACGATCGTGTTGAACAAACTCGTGGGCTGAAAATAGATGTGCATGTTGGCAATGATGCCTGCGAAGATAAACAGCGCCCCGGCCACCGTCAGGAGCCAACCGACTACGCTCTTGCCGTTCCAGAACAGAATCCCCACGCCAAACAGCATAGGCAACAGGGTGACGCCAAAACTGCTCCCGCCCCAGAAACTCCAGTACGAGCCGACCACGGTCACTTGATGGGTGATGAGAAATCCACCGATGCAGGCCATGGCAAAGCCGAGCAAAAACATGCCCAGCCCGCCCGGAGTTCCTCCGACATCGCTCAGAGATCGCTTGTCGTTGTCGTTATCCATGCGCGGAAGGATAGCACTTCAGCGGCCAGTCGGGAATGGAATGTAGAGTGCCTCAACTGTCTTTCTCCTCGTCCGCGATTCCGATCTTCGACAGCCGGTAGCGCAGCGCGTTGCGCGACAATCCCAGCAGGCGCGCGGCCTGGCTCTTATTTCCGTTGGCGCGGCGCAGGGCTTCCTGGACCATTTCGTCCTCCCATTGCTCGAGCGTCATGCCGTCGGGGAGAAATCCACTGGCGCCGTTGGCGGGTTTCGCGGGACGAACATCGAGATGGATATCTGCCGCTTCCAGCACATTGCCCTTTGCCAGAGCACAGGCACGCTCGATGATGTTCTGCAGTTCGCGCACGTTGCCGGGCCAGTGATAATTCGTCAGAATCTGCATCGCTTCCGGCGAAATGCCCTCGATTACTTTGCCCGAGTCTGCTGCAAAGCGGGAAATGAACAAGTTCACGAGGCCGGGAATATCTTCCTTCCGATCGCGCATTGGAGCGATGTCGACAGGGACGACATTGAGCCGGTAATAAAGATCTTCGCGAAAGGTGCCCTGCTCCAGCGCCGCGCGCAAATCGCGATTGGTCGCCGCGATCAGGCGTACATCGACTTTGATCGTCTTCGTCCCGCCCAGGCGCTCGAACTCGCGTTCCTGCAGGACGCGCAGCAGCTTCACCTGCGTGGCTGGAGGCACGTCGCCGATTTCGTCCAGAAAGAGCGTGCCTTTGTCGGCGAGTTCGAACTTGCCCGGCTTGCTGGCCGCGGCTCCGGTGAAGGCGCCTTTTTCGAAACCGAACAATTCACTCTCCAGGAGATTTTCAGGAATCGCCGTGCTATTGATTTTCAGAAACGGTCCTGTCGCCCGCTTCGACTTTTCGTGAATCGCACGGGCAATTAAATCTTTTCCGACGCCGCTCTCTCCTCCCAGCAGGACAGTTGAATTCGTGGGCGCGACGCGCTCGACAGTGGCAAGAACTTCCTGCATTTTGGCGCTGCGCGCCACGATGTTGGGATGCGAATATTTTTTCCCCAGCGCCTCGCGCAGCGTGCGATTCTCTTCGCGCAGATTGCGGACATCCAACTCCTTGTGGATCACCATCCGCATCTCGGTCAGCGAAAACGGCTTCAAAACGTAGTCGCTGGCGCCCGCTTTCATGGCCTCGACGGCGGTTTCGACGGTTCCGAAAGCGGTCATCACCACGACGGGCAGAG
>Ga0187782_10004720_pt1 | contig 10198 bp, 9 predicted proteins | sample 0715_SJ02_MP15_2_FD_132454 | JGI IMG/M metagenome (GOLD analysis project Ga0187782, IMG submission 132454) | Tropical peat soil microbial communities from peatlands in Department of Meta, Colombia - 0715_SJ02_MP15_20_MG | ecosystem: Environmental > Terrestrial > Soil > Wetlands > Peat | place...
GGATCCGCGAGAGCGTCCGCGCGCGCGGGGTCACCGACCTCGGGCCCCTGTTCGTCGCGCTCAGCGACCCGGTCGCGGGGGTTCGCGAGACCGCCGCGGTCGCCCTCGGGATCCTCAAGGAACCGCGCGGGTCGAGCATGCTCGCGACCGCGCTCGGCGACCCGGACCCGGGCGTGCGCGTGGCAGCGGTCGAAGCCCTCGGGGCGATCGGTCGCTCGGAGAGCCGCGGGCCCCTCGAGGAGGCCCTCCGGGACCCCGAGGACGCCGTGCGAGCGAAGGCCGCCCTTTCGCTCGCCGTGCTCCGGGACGTCCGCTCGCTCCCGGCGCTCGAACGCCTGTCGACCGACCCGGCCGCCCCCGTGCGCCGGGCGGTCGCCCTCGCCGTCGGCCGGGTCGACCCCGAGGGGGCGTTCCCCACGCTCGCGCGGTTGCTGAACGACCCGGACGACCACGTGCGACGCGAGGCCGTTCTCGGCATCGGCCGGAGCCCGAACCCCGAGCACGTCGCGGCCGTGCGTCCGTTCCTTCGGGACCCCGCGCGTCGCGTGCGGGTCGCGGCCGCGGTGATGGCCGGCCGCCACCGCGACCGCGAGAGCCTCCCCTCTCTTCTCCATCTCCTCACGACCCCGGACACTTGGGAGAAACCGGCGGTGCTCGTCGCGCTCGGTCGGATCGGCGACCCGTCGGCCGCCCCCGCCCTCGTCCGTTGGGCCGAGAGCCCCGCCCACTGGATCCGGGTCTGTGCGGTCCACGCGCTCGGCGAGCTCGATGTCCCCGAGTCGCGGACGGTCGCCCGCGCGCACCTCACCGACCCGTACTGGTCGGTCCGCGGGGCCGCCGCGGTGGCGCTTGGCACGGTCGGCTCCCCGGAGGACCTCGCGCCGCTCCTCGAGTGTCTGCAGGACGAGCATCCCTGGGCCCGACGCGGCGCGACCTACGCCCTCGGCCGCCTCGGGCTCACCGAGGCCGCGCCCCGGCTGCGCGAGGGGCTCCGAGACCCGGCGGCCGAGGTCCGTCTCGCCGCGGTCTGGTCGCTCGGCCACCTTGCGGACGACGGCGCGCGGGACGACCTCGTGCGCCTGCTCGACGAGGCCCGGCCGAGGGCCGCGGCCCACCCGACCCCGGAGCCGGGCGAGCCCGACGGTCTCGTTTCGGACGCGGAGAACCGCCTCTTTGACGCTGCGGTCCAGGCGCTCGGCCGCCTCTCCCACCGCGGTGCCGACCCGCTCATCCGGCGCTCGCTCGCCGACGCGCGCGAACGGTTGAGCGAGGAGGAGCTCGACCGTCGGGCCTGTCTCCCGCTCCCCGAGCTCGAGCCCGACCAGCCCGCCCCGACCCTGCGCGCGCTGTTCGAGACCGCGCTCCCGTCCTCGGCCGACGACGAGGACGGTGGCGGATGATCCGCGACCTCCGACGGGCGGATGCCCCGCGCCTCTTCGAGCTCCTCGAGCAGAACTTTCCCGAGGAGTCGGCGCTGCTCGGGAACCGGCCCGAAGGGTTCGAACAGGTCGTGCGCCGGGTCTTTCGCTGGGACACTCGGCTCCTGCTCGGGTTCCTTCGGCTCACGGGACGGCCGGTCTTCCGCTACATCGTGGTCGAGGAGGACCGAACCGTGGTCGCGACGGCGCTCGTCACCTTCCCGGCCCGCGCCGCCTACGTGAGCAACGTGATCGTCGACCCGGACCACCGTCGACGCGGCTACGCGAAGCGGATGCTCGAGCTGGCTCAGGAGTACGGCCGTCGGGCCCGGCGACAGTACCTCGCGCTCGACGTGCTCGACTCCAACACTCCGGCGCGCACGCTCTACGAGTCGGTCGGGTTCCGACCGCTCCGGGCGGCGAGCGACCTCCTGCGCGAGGGTCTCACCGAGTTCGGGACCGGTCGCTCCCGGGCGGACCCATGGGTCCGCCCGTTCGCGCGGTCGGACGCCGCACCGATCGTCGCGCTCGCCCGACGTCAAGCCCCGGCCGAGGTGGAGAAGGTGCTTCCGATCGGTCCGGGGGCGTTCGTCGGGTCGTCCCTCACGTCCAAGATGCTCGCCTCGGAGGACGCGTCGTGGGTGGTCGACCGGGGCGCGGGTCCCGAGGGGTACGTCGCCGCGAGCGTCTCCCGGGTGGCGTCCGCCGGGCAGATGGCCGCGCCGGTCCTTTCCGAGAGGCTCGACCCCGCGCTCGGCGTAGCGCTCGCGCGGACGGCGCTCGACTGGTGCGCGGACCGCAAGGTCCAGCGCGTGCTCTGCCGGGTCGCGGAGTACAATACTTGGGGTCGCGCGGCTGTCGACCCGTTGGGGTTCCGGCTTGCGCGCACCGGACGGACGCTCTACCGTTCGATCGACTGAACGCGGGCCGAGGGCGCAGGGGGTCGACGTCTACCTGTTTCCGGCGGTCGTCGGCGGTGGCCTCGGAGACATCGACGAGGTCCTGGCCGCGGGACGGCTCCTCGCTCGCGCCGGGTTTCGACCGATCCTCTACCGCTCCCAGGGTCGACCCCTCCCCGCGTCGGTCGAGGGTCCGTGGGACTGGCCTCCGCTCGAACGACGGCGAACGATCGTTCGTCGAAGCCCGAACGCGCTCACGGTCGCCCCCTCCTGGGGCGTGAGCGCGGCGCCGAGCCGGCCGACCCGGTTCGGACGCGGAGGACCCTGGGAGGTCGAGTCGCGGCAGGTCGAGGCGGCGTACGGGCCGGACCGGACCCTGCACGTGAGCCTCGAGGAGTTCGCTCGGACCCTCTCGAGCGCCGCCGAGACGCGGGAGCGGTTCCGGGAGGGCGGGGTCGTGTCCCGGGCGATCCCGCGCCGGTACCGCGCCGCCCGCCTCGCCGACGAGGTGAGGGAGTTCCGGGTCGCGTTCCGCCGCTTCCGGGGGTTCGACCGGCCGAACGTGCTCCACCTGTTTGCGACGTTCGTCCGGGACCCCGGGTTCGCCCGTGAGTTTCCCGAGGCGGTCCAGACCGGCCCGCTCGGCTCCGGTCGGCCGGTGCGGCGGGTTCGTCCCCCGCACCAGCATCGGGGCCGCGAGTGGGTCTGGTACGCGAGCCCCGCGAGCGCGGAGCGGGTCGCGCCCGACGTCCTGCGTGGCCTCGTCGGCGTCCGCCCACCGATCCGGCTCTACGTCCGGTCGCCTCGGCCGTGGCCGAGCGTGGACGGGGTTGCCGGGATCCAGGTCGTGACGACGCCCGTGGCGGAGGAGGCCTGGCGGGCACGATTTTCGAACGCCGAGCTTCGCATCGTGACCGGAAGCCGCACCCTCCTCGAAGCGATGGAGCTTCGCGGTCCGTTCCTCTACTTCAACGGCGTGCTGGGGAAGGGTGCGGCCCGTCGGCGCCACCGCCCCGAGAAGGTCCGCGGTTGGCTCGACCTCGCGCGCCGACGTGCCGTTCCGTCGACGCTCCGCCGGGACATCGCCGACTTCGCGCGAGGTCGCCGGGTCGCGGAGGTCGTCCGACGGGCCGCGCTCCGGAAGGACGAATGGGCGCGCTTTCCGACCGGACTACGTCCGGTCGGCTTTCCTCCCGGGACCGAGGACGCCGGGCGGCTCCTCGTCCGACTTGCGCACGAGCTCTCGCGGCCCGGTGCCCGCGCCCCCGAGGTCGTGGCGCGGTGGCGTTCGAATCCTTAATCGGGGCGGTCCTCTCCTTGACCGGTCGAATGGCTTCGGAGGAGGCGACGCCGCCTGCAGTGGCCCGCGCGCTCGTCGGGAGCGCGCTCGGCGTCCGTCGCGGAGAGCATCTGGTCGTCGTGAGCTGGAACCATACGCTCCCGTGGGCCGGTGCCTGCGTCACGGAGGCGCGCCGCCTCGGCGCGCGGACCGTCCTCCTGCTCGAGGACGAATCGGCGTTCTGGCGCAGCGTGGACGGGTCGGTGTCGTCCCGAGGCTGGGCGGGGCTCTCGCGTCCCGTGCGGGCCGCGCTCGAGCGGGCCGACGCCCTCGTTTACTTCCCCGGCCCGGCCGACCGGCCGCGGCTCCACGCCCTGCCACCGCACCTCCTCGCGCCGTTCGTCGGCGCGGACGAGGAGTGGACGGCCGCCGCGCGGAGCGCCGGCGTGCGCGGGGTCCGGTGCCTGCTCGGGTACGCCTCCGACGCGCAGGCGGACCATTGGGGGGTCCCGGGCGCGATGTGGCGGAGCCAGCTCATCCGCGGGATCACGGACGTCGACTACGCCGTCCTGCGGAACGACGGGCGCCGGGCGGCCGACCTCCTCACGAAGGGCCGAGAGGTTCGTCTCACCGCGGCGAACGGCACCGACCTCACGCTTCGGCTGCGCGGGCGCCGGCCGTGGGTGGACGATGGCGCCGTCGACGCGGACGACCGCCGACGCGGTCGCGTGATCGCGGCCGCCCCGGCCGGCTCCGTCGTGGTGGCGGTCGACGAGCGCTCGGCGGAAGGGATGGTGATCGCGAACCGTCCGAGCTTCCTTTCGCCGGGACGGGTCGAGGGCGGGCAGTGGGAGGTCGAGGGCGGAAAGCTCCGCAACTACTGGTACACCCAGGGCGGCGACGCGTTCGAGGGCGAGTTCGCCCGCGCTCCGCGCGGCCGGGAGACGGTCGCGCTGTTCGCTCTGGGTCTCAACCCGGCGCTTCCCGGCGGGGTCCCTCAGGCCGAGGACGAAGAGGCGGGGACCGTGACCGTTGCGGTGGGCGGCAACACGCTCTACGGAGGACGGAACCGCTGCCGGTTCCTCTCGTGGCTCACGATCGGGGAGGCGACGGTCGCCGTTGACGGGGCGCCGCTCTGTGACCGGGGAAAGGTCCTCTAGCTCGGGCCGAGGCCCGCGCGCGGGACGGGGGTTCTTCGACCGCCCCGCGGCCCGGGTCGCCCGGGCCCTGCTCGGTGCGACGCTCACGGTGCGCGCCGGCCGCGCCTCGCGTTCGGTGCGCATCGTGGAGACCGAGGCGTACGGTCGGGACGACCCGGCGAGCCACGCCTACCGGGGGATGACCCGACGCAACCGCTCGATGTTCGCCCCGCCGGGGACGCTCTATGTCTACCGGATCCATCAAGTCGTCTGCGCGAACCTGGTCGCGCGACGCGGCGAGGCGGTACTACTGCGCGCGGGCACGGCCGACGGGGAGGAGCCGGTCTGCGCGTCGGGGCCGGGCCGTCTCTGCCGCTTCCTCGGGATCGTCCTTTCGGACGACGGGACGGACACGACCGACGGGAACCGCGTGGAGGTGCGTCTTCCCCATCGCCGAACGGGTCCCGTTCGGGTCGGGCCTCGGGTCGGTATCCGAAAGGCGGTCGACCGTCCGATGCGTTTCGCGCTCGCGAACGAGCCGGCGGTCTCGCGACCGCGTCCGGGGCCGGTCCATGATGGACGAACGGATTACTTGAGCTTCCGCCAGTCGTAGCCGCGCCGTCGCGCCGTGTTGCCGAATCCGCAGGAAGAGCAGACGTTCTTCTGGCGGTGGTAGGAGTGGCGGCCGCAGCGTCGGCAGATGATGTGGACGATCTTTCCGCCGCGGCGGGACGGTGTTCCCTTTCCCATGGTTCCTCGCTCTCCTTCGTCCGTTACGGTGAGATGTAGATGATGGAGTCGCCCCGCACGAGCGTGACGCCGGCGCGCGGCGTGACCTGGTCCTTCACGACCTCCTCGGCCCCGGAGAGGACGAGGTTCAGGTGCTGGTCGTAGGCGTCCAAGGTCCCGCGGAACGAGCGTCCGCCCTTCAGCTCCACGAGGACGCGCTTATGGAGGCTCTGCTGAAGGGCATCGAGCGGTTTCATGGCGAGGGTGCGGAGCAGGTCGGGTGGGCTTCTTAACGGTTGGGGCCGGCGTTCCGTCCGCACCGCGGTGCGGCGACCGGCCCGAGCGCGCGAAGCAGTTGGAGCCCCTCCCACTGGACCGCGGGGGTCGACGGCGCGTCCGCGACGAGCCGGCGGAGCGCGACCGAGAGGGCCGCGGGGGACGAGTCGGCGGAGAGCGTGCGGAACCGGGACGGGAGAGCGCGGGAGAACCTCGATTCGAAGAGACGTCGTTCGAGCGCACCGACCGCCTCGTGGCGCGCGAACAGCCCCTCGGGATGGCGCGGGCGGCCCCGCTCGGCCCGCCGGGCCCGCTCGCGGTCGGACGTCGCGAGGTAGACGGTGAGGTCCGGGATCCCGAGCCCGCCGTTTCGCAGTAAGGCCCTCGCGCTCCGCTCGAGCGAACGGGCCACCGAGGGAGGGGACCGTCCGAGCGCGACCAACCCCCGCGTGTAGGTCACCGGTCCGAGAAAGCCGGTGTCGGCGAGGACGGTGCGGCCGACCGCACAGCGCTGCCGCGCTTCCCCGTAGCGCCGCGCCTCCTCCGCGAGCAGGGTCTCCTCGAGCAGGAGGAGGTGCTCCGGGGAGTCGAACTCGAGCGACGGCGCGGGGTCGAGGCGGTCGAACGCCTCGGGGAGGACGACCCAGCCGAACCTGCGGGCGGCGGTCCGGACGAGGGTCGTCTTCCCGGCGGCGCTCGGGCCTTCGACCGCGACGAGCGTTGCGGATCCGGCCATGCGAGCTCGCCCGCGGCAGTTCCCCGGCCACGGAAAACCGTGCCGTCGCCCTCCCGCGTCCTTTTCTCGACCCGTTTTCATCCCGACCTCGGTGTCCGCTCCGTCGGGGACCTCGGGGCCTCGGGTTCGCCATCCGGCGCGCGTCCTCGAGGCCGAGACGCTCTCCGAGATCGCCCGCGAGGTCGAGCGCACGGAGAGCGACCCCGAGGGGGTCGCGATCATGACCCGGAAGGGCCGGATCTATCCGGTCCGGCTCGAAGGGGTCTCCCTCAAGGCCGCCCCCCTGCTCAAGCAGGAGACGCTCTCGGTCGGCGCCGACTCGGCGCACGCCCGCGGCATCGCCGACCACTCGGTCCCGACGACCACGGTCGTGGTCCTCGCGACGTGGGGGCAGTACCAGCGCCTGCTCCCGAAGCTTCGGCGGCAGCCGTTCCGTCTCGCGGAGGCGGCCGACGAGATCGACCGGGCGCTGCGCGCCTACGTCGCGCACGCCCCACGGACGGTCCGCGGCCCGCACCGCTCGTTCGTGGTCGGCGACCGGCCCCGGGTCATGGGGGTCGTGAACGTGACCCCCGATTCGTTCTCGGACGGAGGGCTCCACCTCGACCCGGCCGAGGCGGTCGCGCACGCGAAACGGCTCGTGGACGAGGGCGCGGAGATGGTCGACATCGGCGGAGAGTCGACCCGTCCCGGGGCGACGCCCGTCTCCCCCGACGCGGAGTGGGGGCGCATCGGTCCGGTGCTCGCGGGGCTCGCTGGGTCGCTTTCGGTCCCGATCTCGGTCGACACGCGCCACCCCGAGGTCGCCGCGAAGGCGGTCGACGCGGGCGCGGACGTCGTCAACGACGTGGAAGGACTGCGCGCGAGCGAGATGCGCCACGTGGTCGCGCGGACCGGGGCGGCCGCGGTCGTGATGCACATGCGCGGGACCCCCGCCACGATGCAGTCGAACACCGCCTACGCCGACCTTCGCGGCGAGGTCTTTCGAACGCTCGCGACGGCGACCGACGCCGCGATCGCGGACGGCGTCCCGGCGGAGCGGATCCTCGTCGACCCCGGGCTCGGCTTCGGGAAGTCCGCGGAGCAGTCGCTCGAGCTCCTGCTCCATGTCGGGGAGCTCCGCAGCCTCGGCTATCCCGTGGTGGTCGGCGCCGCCCGAAAGTCGTTCCTCGGCTGGCTCGTCGGGAACGACGACCCGCGTCTCCGTCTCGAGCCGGGGATCGCCGCCGCGGTCGTCGCCGCGGAGCGGGGAGCCGCGTTCGTGCGGACGCACGACGTCGGGCCGACCGTGCGGGCGCTGTCGCTCGTCCGGGCCGCCCAGAAGCTCGCCCGAGCCGCGCCGGCGGCGGCCGGAGAGCTCGCCGCCTCCGAGCCGGACGAATAGCGGCGGCGCGCCGCCCTTACCCGTCGGTCTCCTGGGTCGGCAGCGTCCCGTCGTCCTTGACGTCGGTTTCGAAGACGAGCGAGCCGACGTAGTCGCACCGCTGGCAGCGGTAGACCTGGCCGATGATCGACCCCGCGATCATCGAGATCCGGATCGACCCGCACTTCGGGCAGAGAAGGACGGTCTTACCCCGTTTCGCCCGCCGGCGCATCGTCGTCCTCCGTGTCGTCGTCGGAGTCGTCCTCGTCGCCGTCGTCCTTCGGGGTCGTGTCGTCCGACTCCTCGGGCTCGTCCGTCTCCTCGTCCGTCTCGTCCGCGGGGGGCGGCTCGGGGTTCTCCGCGCCCGTGTCGGTCGGGGCGGCCTTCTCCTCCGACCCCTCGGGCGGAGGCTCGAGGATCACCGCGTCGCGGACCGTGTCGCCCTCGTCGAGCCGGATCACCCGGACCCCGAGGGTGTTGCGGGCCTGGGAGCGGATCCCCTTCACCGCCATGCGGATCGTGATCCCGTTCTGCGTCGTGACGAGCACCTCGGAGGAATCGGTGGTCGGGAGGACGGCGACCACCGAGCCGTTGCGGCCGCCGGTCTTGATCGTGCGCACCCCTTTCGCTCCGCGCCGCGTCCGGCGGTAGTCGGCGGTCGGGCTGCGTTTGCCGTAGCCGGTGGTCGTGAGAGAGAGCAGCATCGGGAACCGTTCGTCCACGGGGGCCATCGCGACGACGCGGTCGCCCTTCTCTTCCGAGAGGCGGACGCCGATCACGCCGTAGGTCGCGCGGCCCATCGGGCGCACCTCGGAGAGCGGGAACCGGACGAGCTGGCCCGATTGGGTCGCGACGAGGACCTCGGTCGCCTCGTTCGTGACGAGCACGACGTCGACGAGCTCGTCCCCCTCCTCGAGGAGGACCGCCTGGATCCCGTTCGTACGGATGTTCTGGTACTGGTCGAGGGTCGTCCGCTTCACGAGGCCGCGCCGCGTCGCGAAGACGAGCGAACCTTCGGTCGCGAGGTCGCGCAGCGGAAGGAGCGTCTGGACGCGCTCGCCGTCCTTCAGCTTCGGCAGGAGGTTGATGACCGCCTTCCCCTTCGAGTGCCGGCTCCCCTCGGGAAGCTCGTACGCCTTCAGGCGATAGACGCGGCCGAGGTTGGTGAGGAAGAGCACGTCGTCGTGCGTGCGGGTGATGAACGTGCGGATGACGAAGTCCTCCTCTTTCGTCTCCATCTGGATGAGGCCGCGGCCGCCGCGCCGCTGGCGGCGGTACTGGTCGAGGGGGAGACGCTTCACGTAGCCGTCGCGCGTGACGAGGACGACCACGTCGGTGTCGGGGATCAGGTCCTCGAGCGTGCGCTCGGTGAACGCCGGCACGATCCGCGTGCGGCGGGGGTCGCCGAACCGCTTCTTGAGGTCGTGGAGCTCGTCCGAGATCAGCTGGTCGAGGAGCTTCGGAGAACCGAGGACCGCTCGGAGCTGCTTCGCGAGCGCCTCTTTCTCGCCCTTCTCCTTCTCGACCGCTTCGCGCTCGAGCGCCGTCAAGCGGGCGAGGCGCATGTCGAGGATCGCTTTCGCCTGCTCGCTCGAGAGCAGGAACTTTCCCATGAGGTTCGTCTCCGCGACCTGGACGTCCTTCGACCGACGGATGATCCGGATCACCTCGTCGATGTGGTCGATCGCGGTGAGGAACCCCTCGAGGAGGTGGAGCCGCTCCTCGGTCTTGCGGAGGTCGAACTTCGTGCGCCGGGTGAGGATCGTGCGTCGGTGGTCGAGGTGCAGCGCGAGCAGCTCGAGGAGGGAGAGGACCTTCGGGTGCCCGTCCACGAGACAGAGGTTGATGACGCCGAAGCTCGTCTCGAGCGGGGTGTGCTCGTAGAGGCGATTGAGGACGATCTCGCTCGGAGCGTCCCGCCGCAGCTCGAGGACGACGCTCGTGCCGGTGCGGTCCGACTCGTCCCGAAGGTCGGTGATCCCGTCGATCCGTTTCCCCTTCACGAGGTCGGCGATCAGCTCGAGGAGCGCGGCCTTGTTGACCTCGTAGGGAACCTCGGTGATGACGATCTCGTCCTTGCCGCCGCGCTCGCGGATCTCAGCGGAGCCGCGCAGGTGGATCATCCCACGGCCGGTCTCGTAGGCCTCCCGGATCCCTTCGGTCGAGAGGTACCCGCCCGTCGGGAAGTCCGGTCCCGGTAGTACCTTCAGGATGTCGTCCAGGGTCGCGTCGGGGCGAGCGAGCAGGAGGAGGAGCGCGTCCGCGACCTCGCTGAGGTTGTGCGGCGGCATGTTGGTCGCCATGCCGACCGCGATCCCGGCCGAACCGTTGACGAGCAGGTTCGGGACCTTGGACGGCA
>Ga0187782_10004725_pt1 | contig 10193 bp, 7 predicted proteins | sample 0715_SJ02_MP15_2_FD_132454 | JGI IMG/M metagenome (GOLD analysis project Ga0187782, IMG submission 132454) | Tropical peat soil microbial communities from peatlands in Department of Meta, Colombia - 0715_SJ02_MP15_20_MG | ecosystem: Environmental > Terrestrial > Soil > Wetlands > Peat | place...
ACGGCTTCCCTTTGCTGCTGGGGAACGGCCGTCATCACCTCGCGGGTGATCGAGGAAATGATGGGCACGACCATGATGGCTAGGATCATGCCGGCAGCCAACATTCCGATCCCGTACGGCGGGCCGTCAAACACTCCCGTCCAGCCGAAATAATGTGCCAGCCAAGGTTGCACGTACACGCGCAGCAAGGGGACGAGGACAAAGATGGCCCACAGGCCATAAATCACGCTGGGAATGGCCGCCAAGAGTTCTGTGGCAAAGGCCAGCGTTTCCTTTAGACGGCGCGGACACATCTCGGTGATGAACATGGCAACGCCCAGACCGAGCGGAACCGCCAAAAGCAGAGCCAGCAGCGAAGAAACGAGGGTTCCGTACACAAATGGCCAGGCTCCGAACTGCTCGTTGACTGGATCCCACTCACTGCCAAAGAAGAACTTCCAGCCGAAGGCCTTCAAGGACAGTTGCGATCTCGTCGTCAGCTCATAAATGATGATGCCGACCAGGGCAAGCACGCAAAGGGCGCAGGCGAGCATGGCCAGATGAAACAATCCGTCCCAAAGGCGCGGATCTCGGGCTTTGAGCAAAGCCTGATTCTGCATTGAGGCGTCGGAGGAAACCCCTGATTTTACAACAGGTTGCGGTCCACCCGAGCGAGGCGCTCCCAGCGCTCGATTCGACATCACCTGGACGCTAGCAGAATCGTGTTACAGGAATGTTAAAATACCCGCCTTACCCTTCGGCTGAGATGACCACAGGCTCGGCCACCGGCTCATGGTAAGCGGAAGGTGCTAGCCTCCGAATTAATAGTGTTCTTTACGCTCGTTATGCCGATCGACAAGAAACTCAGCCGTTCGATCTTAGGGAAACTGGACCGTGAGCTGGGAAAGCTCGGGCGAAAGCCAGCTCCGGAAAGGGTTCACAAATTCCGTACCACTAGCCGTCGGGTGGAAGCATTGTTGAGCGAGGTCGTCGCGAGCCACCACGGGAACGAGGGCAAACTGCTCAAGCGCTTGGCACGTCTGCGCAAGAAGGCAGGACGCGTGCGCGACTTGGATGTTGAGATCGCGGCCTTGCGGGCTCTCAGGTTTCCCCAGGCGAATGGGCATAAATCCCAGGTGATGGGGGCGCTAGTCAAGGAGCGTGCGAAACGCGAGAGGAAGTTGGTCAAAGGTTCGGATCGCGCCACGATTGATGCGATCCGCAGGCGGCTGCGACGCTCCGCTAAGGACCTCGAAGTCCCTACCAACCGCGAACCGCTGGCCCTCACCTTCCGCAAGCTCAGGGAGTTGAGTCAGAGTACCGCGCCGCTCACCGAGAAAATGCTGCATGAATACAGGATCATCGGTAAGCGCGCCCGTTACATCGCGGAGTTCGCCTCCGACGATCCCGCTCGCAAAGGCGTTGTCGATCAACTGAAGCATATGCAGGATGTCATTGGTGACTGGCACGATTGGCTCAAGCTCAGCGAAAAGGCAGAGAAAATTTTGGGCGGTGTGCGGGATTCGCCGCTCGTCGCCATGCTTCGCAACATCACTCAGGCAAAATTCCGCCAGAGTCTCGAGGCCGTGCGCGAGATCCGAGCGACGTTCCCCGCAGCAGCTCATCCCGTGCAGTCGTCACCAAGCCCCGGTCCGCTAGAGAAAGCGGCGGCCGCTTCGGGGACAGCGGCCTAGCCAACCTCTCTCCCCGGAGCCGAGAATCAAAGCTGTGCTGGTCGGCTCAGGCGATGCTCGTGTTCGGAGCTCTCCTCTGCTGACCCAATGGGTCACGCAGGACCTGGCGGATGACGGCTCCGCCCCTAGGTTTCTCAATCGCGTCGCCGCGATGGCCAGAACTTCGCACGGGTTCATCCCACCGAAGGCAACGTGTCCCGGCGACAGGGCAGCGGATCTCTGTAGTTGCACCCAGGAAGGCGCACGGGCCTTGGCAACGGTTATCTGCGTAGTCTTTCGCCCTGAAGTTGCCAAACACGGTTCATGGTTGCCCGCTAGAGTGGGAGTTGTTCTGCGCCCGAGCTATGCTGGTGTTCAGAATACTCATGCGAGACCCCATTTCCCTCTTCCGCTTCCTCGTGGAGCTGGCAAGCCAGCCGCTAGTTTGGGCCGCTTTAGGCATTGTGGTGGGTCCCTATGGGTTTTATCGGGGTTTCCGCTTGCTGCAGCGTAAGCGTCTCATCCTAGACATTCCACGCTCCACGATCCGCGGAGCGGCGGTTGGTACAGTCGAAATTAGCGGAAAGGCGGTTGGTCCTTACTCTCTGGTATCTCCGCTGGCTCTCCGAGACTGCCTGTATTACCGGCTGATGGTGCGTGTCTCTGAAAAAAAAGCGCGCTGCATGTTCATCGATGAAGTCTGCGCCCCACTATTTGTTGACGATGGCACGGGAGAGCAGATGATTTATCCCGCCGGCGCCGAGATCGAGCTGAGCAGCCTGGAGGGAGATGGAGGGGCCTATCTTGACCGCGTTTTATCCCATCACGGTTTCAACCGAGAGGATTTGCTGAGTGCGGAAGAGTATTCAATTGCGCCCGGGGAGGAGATCTTTGTTCTCGGCACATTGTGCGAAAATCCATGGGCCACAAAAAGGGCAGACGCGAGTACATTGTCGCGAATCGGCCCCGGATTTGTCAGCTTCGATGAGGCAGATTTGCTGCGCCGGGAGGCGTTCCCTGGTCTGGACCCAAAGTTGCCTTCGGGAGCCGCTCAGGGACGCGACTTCAACTTGTACCCGCCTACGATCCTGATGCAAGGGCAAAACCCCTTCGTGATTTCCAACCGCAGTCAACGTGAACTCGCATCCCGGCTCGCTTGGAAATCCTTTCTCTACATTTGGGGAGCTCCGCTTTGGACCTTGTGGGGGCTCTGGCGAATTCTCACTCAGCTGCAAATTTGGCGAGGGTTTGCGGGCAATGCCAACTAGCGGAAGCGGTCGCGAGGAGAACCAAAGAAGTGGTCTCCGCTACGCGGTACCCAGGCTCTTGGCGTTTATTTCCGCCATCTTTCTGTCTTCGTCCGACACCTTGAAAAATTCTCGCGGCTGCAGGCCCATCAACCCGGCCACAAGAACCTCGGGCACTTCAGCCAAGCGGGTGTTGTAAGTATTAACCTCGTCGTTGAACAATTCACGGCGATCAGCGATCCGTTCCTCCAGTTCTGAGATCCTCATCTGCAAACGCAGGAAATTTGGGTTGGCCTTCAACTGGGGATAAGCTTCCGCCACGGCAAACAGTCCGCGCAGTGCACTCGTCAGCCTCCAATCAGCCTGGGCTTTTTGGCCGATGCCGCTGGCGCTGATCGATGCGCTGCGGGCACGTGTGACCGCCTCGAGCGTCTGGCGCTCATGCTGCATGTAGCCCCGGACGGTCTCTACCAGGTTGGGGATCTCGTCATGCCTCTGTTTGAGGAGTACGTCGATGTTCGCCCAAGCGCGGTCGTTGTCATTGCGTAAGCGCACCAGACCGTTGTACAGAATGACCGAATATACCAGAATTCCCGCGAATACAAAGAAGCCAGCCGCCACGGTAACGATAGCGGAAGTGTTCACTTTGCCTCCTTAATCTCATGACAATCGGAGGTCTTGGGTACGGCAAAATTCACCCACGATCGAATCATCGTACAGCCCATCAAATCGGGGGTAAACTAACCCTTCCATGCCGACCCTTGCCGCAGTGGATATCGGATCGAACTCGGTTCGCTTGAAGATTGCTCGCCTCAGTCGGCACCGCTTGCTCGCGATTCACGAAGACCGTGAAGTCACACGCTTGGGGGAATCGGTATTTCGGAGCGGTTTCCTTTCGCCCAAAGCTATCGCCTACACGGTGAAGGTTCTGCGCCGCTTTCATCGCGCGGCCGAGAACATGGGAGTCGATTCTGTCCGCGTTGTCGCCACCAGCGCCCTGCGCGACGCCCATAATTCGCACGCCTTTGTGGAGTGGGTTCGTTCCGCCACCGGCTGGAACCTCGAAATCATCTCCGGCTTAGAGGAAGCCCGGCTGATTCACCTCGGGGTCACGTCGACCTTGCGGGTCAGTGCTTCGCCGCTGCTGCTCATCGACCTGGGAGGAGGGAGTTGCGAGCTTACGATCTCCGCCCGAGGCCACATCCGCAGCACCATCAGCTTGCCTCTGGGAGCGGTGCGTCTAACCAACGAATTCCTGCACCATGATCCGGCACGCAAGTCGGAACTGCAACAGATGCGAGGCTTCATCGCGCGGGAAATCGAACGAACTGCGGACCGCATAAAGCGTTTCCGGCCGAAGGTGGTGATCGCCACCTCGGGAACCGCCGAATCGTTGGCCGCCGTCTGCCATGGACTCTACCAAACCAAGGGCTCGCGCGCACGGACCGTTTCCCGGGCCCAGATGTTGCGCATGGCAAAGCTGCTGGCACGCTTGCCACTCGAGGGCCGCAGAAGACTGAGCGGCGTCGGGCCAAGGCGGGCCGAGATCATCGTGGCCGGCGGCGCGGTGTATGCGGCTCTTCTCGAGCGCTGTCAGTTGCCGGGATTTCGCGCTTCGCCGCTGGGCTTGCGGGACGGCCTGTTGGCACAAATGGCTGCGGAATACGACCGCAGCACCCGGTCCGGCAAGCAACTCGAATCCGAACGTTGGGATTCCCTTCTCAACGCGGTCGAACACTATCGCGTCGACATGGAACACGCTGTAGAGGTGCGCCGGTCCGCCATGCACCTTTTCTCGGCGCTGCGCCCGGTGCATGGTCTGCCGCCGGAATATGAAGAGTGGCTCTCGGCAGCCGCCATGCTGTACGAGGTCGGCGACTACGTGAGCCGGAATGGGCGACATCGCCACGCCCATTACATTATTTCGCATTCCGACATCCTAGGCTACACGCCCGCCCAGCGAAGCATCATTGCGGCCATTGCCCGCTATCTCGGCAAGTCGAGGCCGAGCGCGAACGATGGAGCTATGAAAATACTCTCGAGCGCCGATCAGAAATGGATACCCAAGGCCTCGCTCCTTCTGCGCCTGGCGCGCGCCCTCAACCTGAGCCGCAGTCACGCGGTTCAGGATGTGCACATCCATCGACGCAACGGCCAGGTGCAACTGATCGTGGAAACCCAAGGGAGAAGCGCGGCAGACCTGGAATTATGGGCGGTAGAAAAAGAAAAGGGCTACTTTCGGGAAGTTTTTGGGCGCGAGCTTTCCGCCGCGGCGGCCACGTAGAGTGCCCGGATCACCTTGGGAGTTAGGCACCATTGCAGCACGGCAGAGTTGCGCTCGATTTCCACCTTGGCCACGGCTCCCTTTTTTAAATCCGTGCCGGCTTCGCATCCCGTCTCGCTGAGGATCCGTCCCAGGAATTCGCTCAAGGTCGGATTGTGGCCCACGACCATGATGGCCTCCTGTTTCGCGTATTTCTCGAGCATGCGACGGAAATCACTGAAGGTTGCGCCCGGGCGAAGTGCTTCCTCGAATTGCAGCTTGCCTTCATAGCTAAGCTCGTTGCCGACGAGCGACGCGGTTTGCGCAGCCCGCTTGAGGGGACTCGAAATGATCGCATCCACTTGCACGTCCAAGGCCGTGAGCGCCCGACCCACGCTTCCGCACTGCTCAATTCCATCTTTGTCGAGGGCCCGTTTTTCATCCCTCTTTAGATTGGCTAGCGGCTTTCCGGCATTGGCGTGGCGAAGAAAATAAACTGTCATGAGGATCGTTTACTTTTCCTTTCCCATGGCCATTCGTCTGGTTCGTGTTTCGGCAGGGGCAGGAATTCCATCGAGTGTGGTCTTGCCTTCCGCCAAATTCACTAGGAACTCCTGCGCGGTGAATGGCGTGGTGGTCGGTGGCTTCTGTCCAATCTGCGTTCGCCGGGCGCGAATGTAGGAACCGTCTTTTTGTAGTACGCGCGCCTTTGCCCGATCGGCCAGATAAGCGTCTAGGATCTCCCGCCGTACCCGTTGCCGAAGGAGTTGATCTTTCACGGGAAACAGCACCTCCACCCGTTCATAGAGGTTGCGCGGCATCCAATCGGCGCTGCCCACATAGACCTCTTCTTCGCCTCCGTTCGCGAAGTAGTAGATACGACTGTGCTCGAGGAACCTGCCGACAATGCTCGCCACGTGAATATTGGCGCTTACCCCGCGTACGCCGGGACGCAGAACGCAGATTCCCCGCACCTGGAGATCAATTTTCACTCCGGCGTGCGAAGCACGGTAGAGGGCCATAATAATGTTCTTGTCGACGAGCGCGTTCATCTTGGCGACGATGTGGGCGGGGCGGCCGTGCCGCGCGTGTTCAGCTTCGCGGGCAATCAATGCCAGACAGTTCTCGGCGAGATTCAAGGGAGCCACCAGCAACGGATCATAGTGGGGATGCTCGGCGTACGCCGTCAAGAAGCTAAATACATCGTGCACCGCACGAGTGATTTCCGGGTCTGCCGTTAGCAAGCTCAAGTCGGTATAGATGCGGGCTGTGGTCGCGTTATAGTTTCCTGTCCCCAAGTGCGCATAGCGCCGGATGACTCCGTCGGGATCGCGGCGCACCAACAGGGATAGCTTGCAGTGGGTCTTGAGACCCACGAGCCCGTGAAAGACCTGCACGCCGGCATCTTCGAGATCGCGCGCCCAGCGAATGTTGGACGCTTCGTCGAAGCGCGCTTTCAGTTCCACCACTGCGGTGACTTCTTTCTTGGCAGCGGCAGAAATCAAGGCCGGCACGATCAACGACTGCTCGCTGGTGCGATACAAAGTCTGCTTGATCGACAACACGCGCGGATCTTCCGCCGCCGATTCGATGAATGAAACCACGGCGTCGTAGGAATCGTAGGGATGGTGGAGGAGGACGTCGTGCCGGCGAAGCTCTTCAAATAAGTCTTGGGACTTCGCGGTCAACCGTAGCTCGCGAGGAATAAAGGGTTTGAACTTCAGTTCGGGGCGTTCGGTTTGATCGTAAACATTGAACAACCGAGACAGATTCACCGGACCGTTGACGGGAAATACTTGCCACGATTCCAGCTGGAAGTTGGTGCGTAAGCGTTCCACGATCTCCGGATCGGCATCGGATTCGATCTCCAACCGGACGGCATCCCCTTTACGCCGGTTGTGCAACTCTGCGCGCACCGACTCCAGCAGGTTGCGCGATTCCTCCTCCGCCAAATAAAGATTGCTGTTGCGCGTGACCCGGAAGGCGGCGGCGGACACAATGTCGTACCCGTGGTACATGCGCGAGGCGTGATGGGCAACCAGGTCCGCCAGAAAAATATAATCGGCGGTCGCTTCCGAAGGAAGGCGAACCAGGCGCGGCAACGCCCGAGGTACGGTTACCACCCCGATGTAGGTCATCGACGAACGGCGCCGGCGACGCAACAAGAGCGCCACACATAGGGCCTTGTTGATCACCCGGGGAAAAGGGTGAGCTGGGTCGACGGTGACCGGGGTCAGCAAGAGATCGAGTTCGCGCTCGCTATAGTCCTCGACAAACTCTCGCGCCCGCGGGTCTAGCTCCTCCGGTCCCAGCACGCGAATGCGGTTCTCGGCCAGCAAGGGGCGTAGCTGCTCGTTCCAGCAGCGATATTGATCGTCTACGAACGCATGGGTCTCAGCGGCAACCGCGTCCCGTTCCTCGAACAGCGTGAGTCGGTCCGGCCCAGCCTCGGTATATCCGTCTTCAATTTGTTGCACTAAGCCGGCCACTCTGATTTCGAAGAATTCGTCCAGGTTGCTGGCACTGATGGAGAGGAACTTCACCCTTTCCAGAACCGGATTGCTGGGGTCCTGCGCTTCCTCGAGTACGCGACGATTAAACGCCAGCCAGGATAACTCTCGGTTGAGGTAGTAGGCCGAATTATCGAACGAGTTGCGTGGCATGCTTCAGGTTTGCGGGAACGGTTTAGGTGTTGAAGAGTTCGCCCGCTATCTTTCAGCGGGCGCGGGCCGCGAAGTTTTCTGTTCCGATATCACCGTCTTGCGTTTCGCGATGAGGAAGTCACCTCCCCGAAGTCCAAACGCTAGCTGATGAATGCTGTCCCTTGACTTTGGCTTTCATTCTAAAACTCCCGGCAGGGCGTTGTCCCTCAAAGCGGATGACAATGCAGCATGTCGTCGAGGAGCAAAGAGACTGGGTCACTCGGGCTCATCCCTGGCGATTGAAGTCTGCACGAACTGCCGGGTAGCAACCCGAAAATCGCAATCCCGATTGAGCCTCACCTAGTATAGAACACACCCGGGGTTCAGACGATAGCGGCGGAAACACTCGTGCGAGGAAAGAAAGGCAGGCGCCAGCACTCGACTGGCGCCCGCATTCGAACTCCTGCCAAGCTACGGCAGATAGTAGCGGAAGGAGCTCATGACCATGTTTTCGATCGCGTTCGGAGTGGCGCCCTTGCCAGTCCAGCTGTTGCGATCAATGTAGGAGTACTGCGGTCCGAACTGGAGTCGCCCTTTCGGGCCGCTGTACAGACGATACCAGAACCCGAGCGTACCCTCGATAATGTTGCGCGTCTGGCCAGAGCAGTCGGGGGGTCCGGCAGGATTGTAGCCCGTCGTGAGCGGTGTGCCCACGGAGCCAGGAACCGGTACCGTGCCGCTTCCCGGAGCGCCGGTGTCGGTCGGCACATCCACGTTGGTGGTGGTGGCAGCCGGTGGATTCTCGCTGTAGCAACCCGTGTTGTTAAAGAGCGGGGAGCCGTAACCTGCACCCTTGCCATCGACCACGTATGCCACTTTACTTTCATATTCGCCGCCCACGTAGGCATAGAGGTCGAGTCGTTTGGCGTGGTACTCCACCGTGGCTAGGGCCTGGTAGTTGCGTATCGGCACCAGCACGCCATCCGGCCGCACGACCACATCGCCGAGCTGCGCACTACCGTAGCGTCCAATACCGTTACCGCCCAAGAAGTGAATGCCCAAATCCACATGATGTGCCAGGTTTCCTCGTATATTGGCGCCTATGCCGCTGGCGAATCCGGTGTTGTTATAGGCGCCCTTCGCATTGGGAAAGGTCGCACCGTCGCAGGTGGTTGCGGCCGGCAGCACTCCGTCCTTGGCCGTGATAGTCCCTCCGCAGGGGAAGATGCGATCACGAAGGTCACTCACTATACCGAAAACTTCGTAGTGTCCCCAGCCGGGCTGGAATGCGAGTTTGCCAACCAGATCGGGCATCGCGTTGAACGAGTAATTTGCGGTCTGGTTGTAGGTTCCGCCTGCGATGGCCTGCGAACCGAGAATAAAGTTGTTTTGCCCGGAGACGAGCGTGCCTGCGGTTGTGACTTGGGAGTTTTCCACCGCGAATCCGACCCAGGCTTTGTTGGCGAAATTCTTGGTAATGCGAAATCCGAATTGCCGCGCCCAACTGAACCCCACGTTGTATTGCGTATCAATGGTCAGCGGCAACGCTTCGGTGCGATTGTCCAACCCGTTCTTCGTTTCCGTCACCAGACTAAACATCTGTCCTCCGGTGAAGGTCCAACCGCTATTCAACGCGGCTTGCGCAAAGCCTTGCCGCAACCGCAGCGAGTAGCTGTTGCTTTCATTGGCGTTGGCCGATACGGGAGCCGACAGAAAGTCGGTTTCGACATAGCCGGAGAGCGTGGCGCTGGCGAGTTTCCCTTCTGCCAACATTGAAATGCGGGACGCCCGCCCGGTGCCATAGAACTCCGACATATGGGCCGCCGTCGCGCCCGAGAAGGGAATGGAGTTAAACGGGGTGTTGATGTCTGCCCCTAAGGCATGTTGCCGCCAAACGACGTCACCGGACGCGAAACCACCCGGAGTGAGCGTGATGCCCTTAAAATGGATCGCCAAGGGGCTCTCTAAATCAGCCACGCTCTTCTGGGTTTCCTGTAAGGCGAGTGCCGCATTCGCGGCGTTTTGCTTGACATCGTTCACATCGGTTGAGAGGGCGGACACGGCTTGCTGCTGCTGGCTGGCCTGCTGGGCCGCCTGATCAGCTTTGGCCGCGGCCGCATTTGCTGCCGCCTGGGATTGCTGCTGCACCTGTTGCAACTGCTGTTGCCAAGCCTGATCGCGTTGCGATAACTGCTGTCGCAATTGCTCGATCTGTTTCTGCTGTGCCTCTACCGCCTGTCTGAGCTCGTCGACATCCTTAGCTGTGATCTTTTTACTCTTCGAGGTCGTTGCCGTTTGTGCGAACGAACTAGCTACCAATGCTAAAGCGACCCACCACCTGAGAATGGACTTCATCGAGTCTCCTTTGCCTCTCATAGAGAGGTCTGTC
>Ga0187782_10004727_pt1 | contig 10192 bp, 11 predicted proteins | sample 0715_SJ02_MP15_2_FD_132454 | JGI IMG/M metagenome (GOLD analysis project Ga0187782, IMG submission 132454) | Tropical peat soil microbial communities from peatlands in Department of Meta, Colombia - 0715_SJ02_MP15_20_MG | ecosystem: Environmental > Terrestrial > Soil > Wetlands > Peat | place...
ATCGGCACGCCTGGACGACGAACCGGACCAGTCGGTGTCGTAACCGGCCGGTTCGATCAACGTGACATGAATGCCGAACGAAGCCACCTCTTGGGCCAGCGCCTGGGAGTGATCCACAGCGCACCGAACACGTTGGTTTCGATCTGATCGCGTGCGTCTTGCTCGGACAATTCTTCGACGAAGCCGAACTGGCCGTAGCCGGCGTTGTTGACGACGATGTCCAGCCGGCCGAAGTGATTGTGGGCCTGCTTGACCGCAGCGAAGTCCGCGTCGACGCCCCATTCCCGGATCGCCACGATTGGCCCGATAGTGTCGACAGCGTGAGCCGCGCGACCCTGGACAAGGATCCTCGCGAGGTGGCGTCGATGTTCGACGGCGTCGCCCGGCGCTACGACCTGACCAACACCGTGCTGTCGCTGGGCCAGGACCGGTACTGGCGTCGTGCCACCCGGTTGGCGCTGGACATCGGGTCGGGCGAGAAGGTGCTGGATCTGGCCGCGGGTACCGCGGTGTCGACGGTCGAGCTGGCCAGTTCCGGGGCGTGGTGCGTGGCGACGGACTTTTCGATCGGGATGCTGGCCGCCGGGCGCGCGCGCATCGTGCCGAAGGTCGCCGGTGACGCCACCCGATTGCCGTTCGGCGACAGCGTGTTCGACGCCGTCACCATCAGTTTCGGTTTGCGTAACGTCGCCGACCGCGACGCAGCGCTGCGCGAGATGGCTCGGGTCACCCGGCCCGGCGGGCGGTTAGTGGTGTGCGAATTCTCCACGCCCACCAACCCGCTGTTCGCCACGGCCTACAAGGAGTATTTGATGCAGGCACTGCCGCGGGTGGCGCGGGCCGTGTCGAGCAATCCGGAGGCGTATGTCTACCTGGCCGAGTCGATTCGGGCCTGGCCCGACCAGGCGGCGCTGGCGCATCAGATCTCGAAAGCCGGATGGTCGGCGGTGCGGTGGCGCAACCTGACCGGCGGCATCGTCGCGCTGCACGCCGCCTACAAGCCGCTCAGCTGAACGGTTTTCGACGATCGATCAGCCGCGAGGCCAGTCCGCCGCCGCGCCATACCCGTGCCACCCAGTCGGCGTCGTCGTCGGTGACCAGGTTGCCCATCACCCGCACCGCGATGCCCATCAACGCCGTCGAGCGCATGGCGGTCGGACCGGTCGCGGGCAAGAACCGCGGGAACGTCAGCAACAATGCCAGCCGGCGCGCCACCGAAAACCCGCGCCCGTAATGGGATTGCAGCGTCTGCGGCCAGATCTTCGACAGGTCGCCCGAGCCGAGCACCTCGACGGCGAGCCGACCGGTTTCCAGCCCGTAGTCGATGCCCTCGCCGTTCAGCGGGTTGACGCAGGCGGCGGCGTCGCCGATCAGCATCCAGTTCCGCCCAGCCACCCCCGACACCGCCCCGCCCATCGGTAGCAGCGCCGAGGAAACCGCACGCGGTTGGCCGGTGAACCCCCACTCGTCGCGGCGCAGGTCGGTGTAATACGACATCAGCGGCCGCAGCGCCAGCTCGGCCGGTCGCTTGGAGGTCGACAGCGCGCCCACGCCGATGTTCACCTCGCCGTTGCCCAGCGGGAAGATCCAGCCGTAGCCGGGCAGCACCGCGCCGTCGGGGGAGCGTAGTTCCAGGTGTGAGGTCAGCCACGGCTCGTCGCTGCGCGGCGTGGTCAGGTATGCGCGGGCGGCGATGCCGTACACCGTGTCCTGATGCCATCGCCGGCCCAGAACGCGGCCCAGGGTCGAGCGGGCGCCGTCGGCGACAATCAGCTCGCGGCAACCGACTTCTGTCCCGTCGGCCAGCGCCACCGACACCACCCGACCCGGCGAATCATAATGAACACCAACAGCTTTCACGCCCAGGCGCATCCGCGCGCCAGCGTCCTCGGCGACTTTGCGGATCCGGTCGTCCAGCTCGACGCGGGCCACCGCGCTGCCGGTGGACGGGAACGACGGGCCGGGCCATGCCACTTCCACCTCGCCGTCGAATCCGCTCATCCTCAAGCCCCGATGCCGGATTCGGGCATCCAGCCATCCGCCCAGCCCCAGCCGTTCCAGCTCGGCGACCGCGCGCGGCGTCAACCCATCACCGCAGGCCTTGTCGCGGGGAAAGTTCGCGGCGTCGATGACGAGCACGTCGCGGCCCGCCCGGGCGGCCCAGGCGGCAGCCGCCGACCCGGCCGGTCCGGCGCCCACCACCACCACGTCGGCATGGGAGTGCATGTTCACCAGTATGTTGGTCGGGTGAGGACTCCGACGACGGTGGTGGCAGGCTTAGATCTCAGCGACTTCGGCGACGCTGCCTTCGCGACCAATGTGCGCGACGGGGTGGCTCGCATCGAGCAACTCATGGAGACCGAGCTGCGCGGCTCCGACGACCTGATGACGGAGGCGGTGCTGCACCTGTTCGAGGCCGGCGGCAAACGGTTCCGCCCGCTGTTCACGGTGCTATCCGCGCAGCTGGGCCCGCAGCCGGACGCCGGTGAGGTGACGATCGCCGGCGCAGTGATCGAGCTGGTGCATCTGGCCACGCTCTACCACGACGATGTGATGGACGAGGCCGAGGTGCGCCGCGGAGCACCCAGCGCCAACGTGCGGTGGGGCAACAATGTTGCGATTCTGGCCGGCGACTACCTGTTCGCGACGGCCTCCCGGCTGGTGTCAAGGCTGGGCCCCAACGCGGTGCGGATCATCGCGGAGACATTCGCCCAGCTGGTGACCGGCCAGATGCGCGAAACCCGGGGCTTAGAAGGAGCCGCCAATGGAGCCGATCCGATCGAGCACTACCTGAAGGTGGTGCATGAGAAGACGGCCTGTCTGATCGGCGCGGCAGGCCAGTTCGGCGCGATGTTCTCCGGTGCCGATGAGGATCAAATCCAGCGGCTCAGCCGCCTGGGCAGCATCGTCGGCACGGTGTTCCAGATCTCCGACGACATCATCGACATCGACAGCGACCCGGACGAGTCCGGCAAGCTGCCCGGCACTGACCTGCGTGAAGGTGTCCACACGTTGCCGGTGCTCTACTCGTTGCACGAAAGCGGGCCGGAGGCGGACCGACTGCGCGAACTGCTGGTCGGGCCGATCGACGACGACGAGCGGGTGGCCGAGGCATTGAGGCTGTTGCGGTCCTCGGCAGGCATGGCCAAGGCCAAGGACACCTTGGCGCGATACGCGGCGCAGGCGCGCGAAGAGTTGGCGGGGCTGCCCGACGGTCCTGGTCGGCAGGCGCTGGTCACCCTGGTCGACTACACGATCCACCGACACGGCTAGGTTTCAGGAACCCGATGGCCCGTCGTGAGCGTTTAATGAACGAGTACCAGGTTTTTCTAGGAGGAAACTGATGACCTGGCATCCGCATCACAACACGTTCAAGACGTTCGCGTTGCTGGTGGGCATGTCGGCGCTGATCGTGTTCGTCGGCGCGCTGTTCGGCAGGACGGCGTTGTGGATTGCTGTGCTGTTCGCCATCGGCATGAACGTCTACACGTATTTCAACAGCGACAAACTGGCGCTGCGGGCGATGCATGCGCAGCCGGTGTCGGAAGTGCAGGAGCCGGTGATCTACCGGATCGTGCGTGAGCTTGCCACCGCGGCGCACCAGCCGATGCCGCGGCTGTACATCAGCGACACCGCCGCGCCCAACGCGTTCGCCACCGGCCGCAACCCGCGCAACGCTGCGGTGTGCTGCACCACCGGGATTCTCAACATCCTCGACGAGCGTGAGCTGCGTGCGGTGCTGGGTCACGAGCTTTCGCACGTCTACAACCGCGACATCCTGATCTCGTGTGTGGCCGGCGCGCTGGCGTCGGTGATCACTGCATTGGCCAACATGGCGATGTTCGCCGGCATGTTCGGTGGTAACAACCGAGATGGCGCGAATCCCTTTGCGCTGCTGCTGGTTTCGATGCTGGGCCCGATCGCGGCGACCGTAGTGCGGATGGCTGTGTCGCGTTCGCGGGAGTATCAAGCCGACGAATCGGGTGCGTTGCTGACCGGCGACCCGTTGGCGTTGGCCTCGGCGCTGCGCAAGATCTCCGGTGGCGTGCAGGCCGCCCCGCTGCCGCCTGAGCCGCAGCTGGCCGCCCAGGCGCACCTGATGATCGCCAACCCGTTCCGCAACGGCGAGCGAATCGGTTCGCTGTTCTCGACGCACCCGCCGATCGCCGACCGGATTCGCCGGCTCGAGGAAATGGCCGGACGCTAGTACCACAAGACTCGGCAGCCTCAGGAGTCTCCACAGCTGACCATTCCAAGTCGACCGCGCATGTGATATCACGCGCACGTGAATCACTACACGTACCGCGCCGAATGGTGCGGTGAGTACGGCGAATACGTTGGCCGATGCATTGAATTGTCCTGGATGTCGCGGTGGGCGCCGACTCTGCAGCAAGCGATTGCGGACGTCGAGCAAGCCGTCGACGTGTACATCGCCGAGTGCGAGGCGGCTGACGAAGAGCCGCGGGTCCCGCTAACCGAACGAAAATACAGCGGCAAGTTCGTCGTCAGGACGTCGCCGGCGCTGCATGCGCGCCTCGCCGTCGAAGCCGCCGAACAGAACGTGTCGATGAATCAATGGGTGGTGCAGAAGTTAGCTGACCGTCCGCCAACTGGTCTTTTCGACCTGTGATATCGCATTCGCCATCGTTTCCGAAACAAGGTGCATCCCCAGCTCTCGTTACAGCTGTGGCAGGTGTGCTCAGAACCCCGCGCCATATACCTCGTGTCCGGGTGTGTCGGCTGCCAAGCCGCGGTAGGCGTCGTCGACGGTCGCGCCGTGGTTGATCACGGCGTCGACTTCGCGCGCGAGCGGCATGTTCAACCCGTACTTGTCGGCGAACTCCATGATCACGCTGGCGGCCTTGACGCCCTCGGCGACTTGGTTCATCGACGAGATGATCTCGTCGATGGGTTTGCCCGCGCCAAGTTGCTCACCGACGTGGCGGTTGCGGCTGCGCTGGCTGGTGCAGGTGACGATCAGGTCGCCCATGCCGGCTACTCCGGCGAAGGTGTCGCGTTGCCCACCCATCGCCTCGCCCAGCTTTGACATCTCGCGCACCGCGCGGGCCATCACCATCGCGCGGGTGTTCTCGCCGATGCCCAGCGAGTAGCCCATCCCGACCGCGATCGCATAGACGTTCTTCAATGCGCCGGCCATCTCCACGCCGACCACGTCGTCGGTGGTGTACACGCGAAAACGCCTGGTGCGGAACAGCTGTGCGAGTCGGGCGGCGAGGTGTTGGTCGGGCATCGCCAGCACCGCCGCGGCCGCGTAGCCTTCGCCGACCTCGCGGGCGATGTTGGGGCCGGCCAGGATGCCGGCGGGGTGGCCGGGCAGCACCTCGTCGACGATCTGCGACATCCGCATGTTGGTGCCTTGTTCGAGTCCCTTGACCAAAGACACTACCGGCACCCATGGCCGCAACTCGCTCGCCAGCTCAGTGAGCACGCCGCGGAACCCGTGCGACGGCACCCCCATCACAACGACGTCGGCGCACCTGGCGGCCTCGGCGAAGTCGGTGGTGGCGCGCAGGCTTTCGCTGAGGACGGCGTCGTTGCCCAGATAGCGGCTGTTGCGGTGGTTCTCGTTGATGTCGTTGGCGGTCTCTTCCGAGCGCACCCATTGCAGCGTCGGTCCGCGGCGCGCGCAGATAGAAGCGACTGTGGTGCCCCAGGAACCGCCACCAAAAACGACGACGTTCGGTTCGCGCATAGCAACTGCCATGGCGATCAGCGTATTGCCGTCGCCCGTTCTTTACCGGAGGTTGGCTAGAAGTGGCCCCAGCCGCGTTGGCCGTCCCAGCCGCCACAGACGCCGTTGGAGCACGCGTTGACAGTTCCACCCTGGAAGGGGTTCCAGCCACCGCAGCCATTCCAGCCGGGACCACTGCCGCAGCCCCCGCCGCCACCCTGACCGTCGGGACCGCCGCTACCACTCGAGGGGTCGGCAAGAACAACGTGACTCGTTGCCGTGGTCGGCGTAGTCGTGCTCACGACGGCTACCGATGCGGCGGCAATCGCTCCAGCAGCCGCTCCCGCCACGACCACCGATGTGACGAAATTCCGTGTGATTAGCATGGCTCAATAATGCTCCGGCGAGTCCGCCACCACTCTGCTTGTCTGCGTGCCACCGATTTTCGAAAGACGGGCCGGAGCCGCTATCCGGTCTGCGCCGCCTTTTCGTCCGCGCGACCGAACACCATGGCCTCTTCGATCCGGTCGAACCGGTAGTCGATGGCGTCAGCGAAGTAGTTCTGCCGAACGTTCCACGGCCGTTTGGTGCCGGATTTTGGTAGCGCGTGCGGCGAGCGCAGCACGTAGCCGGCCTGGATGTCCCACGACGGTTTTTCCGGCATCGGCTGACCGTCGAGATGCGGATAGGCGTGCGTGTAGCCGTGAGATTTCATGTGCGCCAGCAGCTTTGCTGTCGCACGGGCGGTGATGTCGGCGCGTAGCGTCCACGAGGCGTTGGTGTACCCGACGCACCAGAACAGGTTCGGCACATCCTCCAACATGTGGGCCTTGTAGACGAAGCGGTCCTGCGGCTTGATCTCGCCGCCGTCGACGGACACGGCGACGCCGCCGAGCGCCTGCAGTTGCAGGCCGGTGGCGGTGACGATGATGTCGGCGTCGAGATGCTTGCCGGACTTCAAAACGATTCCGGTGGAATCGAAGTGGTCGATGTCGTCGGTGACCACTTCGGCCCGGCCCTCACCGATCGCGACGTACAGGTCGGCGTCGGGGATCAGGCACAGCCGTTGATCCCACGGGTTGTAGCGTGGCTTGAAATGGGTGTCGACGTCGTAGCTCTCGGGCAAGTTCCTGATCGCTATGCGGCGGATCAACCATTTGAAGAAGCCCGGTGTCTTGCGCGCCAAGAACCAGATCATGCCCTCGAGCAGCGCATTGCGTTGCCGGATGATCGAGTGAGCAACCTTGCCCGGCAACACTTTTCGCAGCCAATCCGCTGACGGGCTGTACTTGGACCCCGAAAATAAATAGGTCGGCGAGCGCTGCAGCATGGTGACCTTGGACGCCTTTTCGGCCAGCGACGGGATCAGCGACATCGCGGTGGCGCCACTGCCGATGACCACCATCTTCTTGGCGGCGTAGTCGAGGTCTTCCGGCCAATACTGCGGATGAACGACGGTGCCGCCGAACTCTTCGATGCCCGGGAAGTCCGGGGTGTAGCCCTCGTCGTAGTTGTAATAGCCAGACCCGAAAAACACGAAGCGTCCGCGGTAGACCTTCTCTGCGCCGTCCTGTTCGGCAGTGACCGTCCAGGTGTCGGTCGAGGAATCCCAGTCCGCCGAGCGAACGTAGCTGTTGAACCGGATGTGGCGGTCGATGCCGTGCTTGTGCGCGGTGGCCGTCAAGTATTCGCGGATGTGCTCCCCGTCGGCCACCCCTTCTTTCCGGGTCCACGGCTCCCACGGAAAGCACAAGGTGAAGATGCTGCTGTCGGAGCGGACGCCCGGGTAGCGGAACAGGTCCCAGGTGCCGCCGATCTGATCGCGCCGCTCCAAGATGACGTAGCGGGTCTCGGGGTTGCGCTCGGTGATGCGGTAGGCCGCGCCCAGTCCGGAGAAGCCGGCGCCGACGATGATGACGTCAACCTCTTCCACGTCCGGTGGCGTCACGCTCATTGCGAACCTCGCTTCTCCCGCGGCGGTGTGGTGCTGATCACCAGATTAGGCACCTATCGGTAGTTGACGAACTGCAGCGCGACGTCGAGGTCGGCCTTCTTGAGCATCGCGATGACGGCTTGCAGGTCGTCGCGCTTTTTGCTGGTGACGCGGACCTCGTCGCCCTGGATCTGGGTCTTGACGGTCTTGGGGCCGTCATCGCGGATCAGCTTGGTGATCTTCTTGGCGTTTTCGCTGCTGATGCCCTGTTTGAGGGTGCCGGTGACCTTGTAGGTCTTGCCGGAGGCCTGCGGCTCGCCGGCGTCGAAGGATTTGAGGCTGACGTCGCGGCGGATCAGCTTCTCCTTGAAGACGTCGACGGCGGCCTTGACGCGCTCCTCGGTCGAGCTGGTCAGCTCGACCGCCTCCTCGCCCTTCCAGGCGATCTTGGTGTCGGTGCCGCGGAAGTCGAACCGGGTGGCCAGTTCCTTGGCGGCCTGGTTGAGGGCGTTGTCGACCTCCTGGCGATCGATCTTGCTGACGACGTCGAACGATGAATCCGCCATTGGATCCGTCCCCTTCCTGTCGAGGTTGGCCGTTTGCGTCCCCGGTACATCCTCGTTGTACTCTTGCTACCCGTACCACACAGGCAGGTTGCCCGAGCGGCCAATGGGAGCGGACTGTAAATCCGTCGGCTTACGCCTACCCAGGTTCGAATCCTGGACCTGCCACCAAGATCAGCCGCCTTATTCGGGGGAGCTGGCGATTTTGAGAAGTCGGCCAGTCCGCAGCTGGTCCACTGCAGATTGCGCGGCGGCGTCGAAAGCGGTCGCCACGGCGTCGAGGTCGTCCGGGAAAAGATGCCCGTAGCGGTCCAGCGTCAGCACCGCCGTCTTGTGTCCGAGGAGCTTCTGCACCACGTTGGTCCCGGCACTGATCGCCAGCGAGGGTTTCGCGGCCCAAAGTAGTAGGAAACTCACACGAGATCGTTCGCTGGCCGCCAACTCGGAAGCAACCGCCACAACATAGCCACGTTGCTGGTTGTTTTTTGCGGAAGTGTCGGGGGTGCTCCGCTAGTGCCGGTTGAGATCCTCGGCGAGGATCACATCGACCAATACCCGCGGCACACCGGTGACAGCTGTGACCGCCGCCGGGTCCATGCCGTCGCGCAGCATCGCTCGCACGGTCAGCACGCGCAGACACACATAAGGACCCGGCCGTGAGCACGATCGCCCAGACTCATTGCGGGACACCGGTATCGGAACTAGCGGTCCCACCGGTGGGCGCGACCGCCCCCAGAGGCGGCGACGATGCCAAGTGGTGGACATGGTCAGGCCGTGCGTAGGGTCGCGCCGGTGACGTCCAAAGACGAGGTGGGCGACGGTTGGGGTTCTGCGGGGCAGGCCTGAGACAACATGTGCTTGGCGACTTGCACTGCAGCAACCACCAACAGCAGCTCAGGAACCCCCGCTCCGGCCGCCTCGGCGGCGAACATGAGAACCGGCTCAGCCATTCCCAGGACCCGCTTGACCGTGGCCGGGGTCGACATGCTGACATCGGCAAGGACCGGCAGCGACTGCGCCAGGGCGGCGATGCCGGGAAGGCGCAGGCTCCACGCGCGCGCGGACGAACCGGTCCCCCAAGTCACAGTGGGTGTCATCGCTGCCTCCTTTCGCGTCGAACATGGCCGCCGAGGGCGGCGATCATGATCGCCGGTGACTGCACGCGGTTGCGGCGGTAGTAGTCGCGCAGGTTCTTGCGCTCCTCGTCGGTGAGGCGGTGTCGGGCAACGAACCGACGCGCACGCCCCCCACCTGAGGTTGGGGACTCAGTCGACCTGCCAGCGTGATCGAAACGGTGAATAAATGCGTAAATGGTCATGGCGTCCTCCCGGGGAAAGGCCGCGAACCATAACAAATGTCCGTCCACACCGGAATTGGGCGTGCACTATTAGTCGACCGGAAAAAGGCGCCCCAGTCGAGGGTTTAAGAGCAGCGTGAATTCATAATGTGACGGTGAATGCTGGGCCGCGACCGAGTAGGGGCAAATTCGGACTCGGATACGGACTATCACCCGAAGTCATTGTCGATCCCCACCTCCTCACAGCCGGGACGCGCGCGGGCGTCTGGTCGCAAGCACACAGGGAGGAACTGTCGCAGCCGAAACCGGCGAGCACCCCTCTGTCCGTGCAGGCGTCTTACCTAACGAAGTGCTTACAAAGAAATGCTGCCTCCCCGCTCGAGGGAGGTCAACCCGCATGTTCGGCAATTGCGAATGCTTGACGAATTCTTTATGCCATTGCCCAAGCCGCTACTGCGTGCAGACTGGAGTAGTTGTATGCGCCCATGCTGCCACGTCGCTTCTGGGCTACGGTGGAACCGCTGCTCGATGTCTTGTCTTGGGCGAAATGCGGCAGCAGCCATCGTCTTGCCCTTGCGAACGAACTCTGGACGAGCCCGGTAAGGCTGACTCCGGTCACGCGCTGCTTTGAAACCGCCATGGCAGCAAACTGCAGCGAGTACGATCACCGCATCCAGCGTTCGGAACCTAGCTTCACGGTGACTCGA
>Ga0187782_10004728_pt1 | contig 10191 bp, 4 predicted proteins | sample 0715_SJ02_MP15_2_FD_132454 | JGI IMG/M metagenome (GOLD analysis project Ga0187782, IMG submission 132454) | Tropical peat soil microbial communities from peatlands in Department of Meta, Colombia - 0715_SJ02_MP15_20_MG | ecosystem: Environmental > Terrestrial > Soil > Wetlands > Peat | place...
GCCTTTCTCCGGCGGCGGCGCCCAGGACAAGGGGTATCAAATGCGTCTCGGGATCGTGATATTCGCCGTGAATTTCGGTGGCACCGGCGGCGTTGAAATAGCGTAGAGCGACAAATTTCAGGCCATACGCCTCATCGTAGGAGTGCAGCAGGCGTTCTATGAAGAACTTTGACCAGCCGTACGGGTTGACGGGCCACTGCGGGCAAGTTTCGGGAATCGGAATCTGCTTAGGCACGCCATACGTAGCGCAGGTCGAGGAAAAGACCACGCGCCGGACACCGGCTTTGACGAGCGCGCCCATGAGGGCAATTCCCTGCTCCATGTTATTTTCAAAATAGAGAGAGGGATTTTCGACGGATTCGCCCACGTACGCGAGCGCCGCGAAGTGGATGCAGGACTCGATCGGGTGCTCGCGCGTGAGGCGCTCGACAAGGGAGCGGTCACCCACTTTGCCGTGATAGAAAGGAATATCGGCATCGAAGGCCTGGCGGTGGCCGCGCGCGAGATCATCCAGCACCACCACACTTTCGCCTTTGGCACGCAGCCGTTCGACAGTGACACTGCCGATGTAGCCCGCGCCACCCGTCACCAATACGCTCACGAGCGATTTCCGATCGGTAGGATTCTCAATGTGCGCGCGTCATGCGTCCATCTGAACTTAGGGTGCCGTGCTGCTTCAGGAGAGCCACAAAGGCGGCGGCCGCGCGCGGAAGCGTGCGATCGCGCCGATAGACCAGCCCCAATTCCCGCCAGAGTTCGACGTCTGAGATGGCGACGAGCTTGACTTCACCGGCACGCACGTCATCGCGGGCAAAGCTTTCGCTAATGAGCGAGACGCCGAGCCCGGCGGCCACGAACCGCTTGATCATGCCAACGCTGGGCAGTTCCATCGTGATTCGCATCTGGGAGCGAAAGGGCCGGAAATGCTTGTCGAAGAGTTGCCGCGTGAATCCGGTCTTCGGCAGGATCAGCGGCTGTTCGGCGATTTCACTGATCTTGACGCTGCGATGCCGTGCCAGGGGATTCGACGGGCTTACCATGAGCATAAGCCGGTCGCGAAAAATCGAATGGGTGCGCAGGCTCGGAGCCTTGGCCGGCAAAGTGACGATGCCGACATCGAGCGAGCCATCTTCGATCTTCTCCAGAACTTTGCGGCTGAAATTTCGATAGATGCTGATTTGCACCAGAGGATAATGCCGGTGATATTCCGCGAACACGTTTGGCAGCACATACAAGCAGGTGGCTTCGTTCGCACCCACGGTTAGCTTTCCGCGAGGCGCCGTCGCCTGGTCCGCCACGGCGTGCAAAGATTCATCCTTCAGTTTGAGGAGCCGGCCCGCGTAATCGAGCAGCGCTTCTCCGGCGGAGGTCAGCCGCACGGACTTGCCGACACGATCGAAAAGTTTTTCGCCGTATTCCTGCTCAAGCTGGCGGATCTGCGCACTGACAGCCGGTTGAGAGCGGTACAACTTTTGCCCGGCACGCGAGAAGCTTCCGGATTTGGCAATTTCGAGGAAAGTAGTGAGGTGATCGAAATCCATGTGGCTCCGGCATGGATTATATCAAAGCGCGATGCTTCACCGCTGAAGACACGGCTGCAGTTCCGAAGGAGTCCCGCCGGATATTCCTAGCGCGCGGATTCCTCCGCTGTACGCGACTTCTCAAGCCGCGGAGGAGCAGGAAATCGCGGGGAAATAACTTCACGCTTTTCCCAACGTGACAGCACTGGCGCCCAAGTATGCGCGACCGGGCAAGGAACGTGCACCGGCTCCATGCGCACGATCGGAAGGGGTCCCGCGGCGCGCAGCAAACGGCGGGCGCGAGGGCTCTCCGTCAATCGGAGGTGCTCTTTCAGGGCGCGGCGCAGCCATTCTTCTTCTTCGGCGCCAATCGCCGCGCTGCGAATAAATTCGCGGTTGTACCCTTTCTCGTGCAGCGAGTCGGGAAGGACGTAGGCGAGCCCGCCCGTCATCCCAGAGCCGAAATTCATTCCTGCCGGGCCGAGAATGATGGCAATGCCCGCCGTCATGTACTCGCAGCCGTGCTGGCCAACGCCTTCGACGACAGCAAGGGCGCCGCTATTGCGCACGGCGAATCGCTCACCGGCGCGGCCGGCGATGTAGAGTTCACCGCTCGTCGCGCCATACAGGACCGTATTTCCAGCGAGGACGTCGCCTCGCTGGCAAGCCTCAGTTCCCGCGGTAATCGCGATGGTTCCGCCGCTGAGGCCTTTGCCCACGTAATCGTTTGCATCGCCAAGGAGCCGGAATCGGACACCAGAAACGAGAAACGCACCGAAGCTTTGCCCGGCGGAGCCCCGAAATTCACAATCGAATGTTCTCCCTGAAAGGCCAAGGTACATGGTACGGCGCAGAATCTGCCCGCTCAGATGCGCGCCAACGCTGCGGTCGGAGTTGGCAATCCAGAAGCGGAAAGGCCGCGAGGGAGCCGAAAGGATCCGCTCGGCAGCCCGAGCCAATTCACGTTGCACGCCGATGTCATCCTGGGGAAGCTCCGGCGAATCGGCTGCGTGGTGTGATGCAGTCTTGGGCGCCGGGCGCAGGAGATGGCCGAGCGACCGCGCGGCACCCGCGTTGAGCGGTTCGAGCCGCCCGACGCGCCCGACGATTTCGCTCAAGGAGCGCGCGCCCAGTGCGGCAAGGCGCTCGCGGACTTCTCCCGCCACGCCACGAAAATAGTTCATCACCATTTCCGGATTGCCGGTAAACCGCGCGCGGAATTTTTCATCCTGGGTGGCAATTCCCGCCGGACAGGTATTCAGGTGACACTGGCGCGCCATGACACATCCGATGGCCAGCAAGGCCGACGTGCCAAATCCGAATTCGTCGGCGCCGAGAAGTGCGGCCATAACAACATCGCGCCCGAACTTGAATCCGCCGTCCACACGTAAACGCACGCGCCGCCTGAATCCGGCCCGGATCAGCGCGCAATGCGCCTCGCGCAGGCCCACTTCCCAGGGCAGCCCGGTATTCTTGATAGAGGTGAGAGGCGAGGCGCCTGTGCCACCATCAAATCCGGAAATTGTAATAACGTCCGCTCCCGCTTTCGCAACTCCTGCGGCAATAATTCCGACTCCTGCCCCCGACACAAGCTTCACGCCGATGCGCGCCGCGGGGTTTACTGCGCGCAAGTCATAAATCAACTGCGCCAGATCCTCGATGCTGTAAATATCGTGATGCGGCGGCGGGGAAATGAGCGCCATGCCCGGAACGGCGTGGCGCAAGCGCGCAATATAAGCGTTCACTTTGGTGGCCGGCAGCTGGCCCCCTTCGCCCGGTTTCGATCCTTGCGCCATCTTGATTTCGAGCTCGTCGGCTCTCACGAGGTACTCCGTCGTGACGCCGAAGCGCGCCGAAGCAACTTGCTTCACACGATTGGCTGCTTCGGGCTCCAGCCGATAAATGTCCTGGTCTTCGCCGCCCTCACCAGTGTTGCTGCGCGCCCCCAAGCGATTCATTGCGATGGCCAGGGTGCGATGCGCTTCCGGCCCGAGCGCCCCAAGTGACATGGCCTGCGTGCTGAAGCGGCTCAATATGGCGCTTTCGTCCTCGACTTCCCTGAGGGGTATGGATTCGCCCGGCGCGATGGCAAACAAGTCCCGAACGGCGACTGCTTCTCCGTTGACAGCCAGATCCGTGAATTGCTTGTAGTGCTCAGGAGTGGGCGACTTGATATATCTGTGCATGCGCCGGACCAGCTCGGGAGAATTTGAATGTCGCTCGCCAGTTTGACGAAAACGGTAAAGCCCAGCATCACGGAGACCGCCGGCCTCGTCAACAAATGCTCCAAGATGACGGTCGAGCGCGTCCCCCAGTAATTCCCCAAGATTTTTTCCGCCGAGAGCCACCGAAGCGTCCTCGAAAAATGTGGCACAGATTTCCGGATCGAGCCCCACGGTTTCAAAAAGCTGGCTATTGCGATAGCTCGCCAGGGTGGAGATTCCCATTCGCGCCAGCACCTTGCGTAAGCCTGCCTCGACTGCCGCGCGATAGTTACCGCTGCCTCCCGGCTTCAGGCTTTCGCTCAGCTCCATCGCAAGATAAGGAAAGACGGCGCTCGCTCCGGCAGCAATCAGGAGGGCGACGTGATGGGTCTCCACGATTTGGCCGCTTTCGACAATCACAGGAACCTGGCAACAGCCCTCCGCCACCAGGGTTTTCCATGCTGCACCAAGAGCCAACAAGACCGGCAGAGCTGCGCGGTTTTCGCCAGCATTCCGATCGCTCAGAAAAACCAACTTCGGTTGCTTCCGTGCCGCCTCCTTAGCCTGCTCCTTCACACCTTCCAACGCGGCGAGAGCACCCTCGACACCCAAAGTCGACTTGAAGGTGAAATCAATTCGCTCGACAGACGGCTCGACCAGCGCAAGCAGCTCCGCCACCTGCCCGACATCAAGCACCGGAGAACCGGTGACAAGATCCGCGCCGAGGTATGCGTCGAGTGACATCACGTGCGCTTCGCGGAGCGGATCAATCGGAGGGTTGGTCACCTGTGCGAATCGCTGCTTGCAATAATCCCAGAGCGGACGGCGCTTCGCAGAGAGGAACGCGGGCGCGGCATCATCGCCCATGCTCCACGTGGCCTCTTTGCCTTCGAGGCCAAGAGGCTGAAAGAGAAGATTGAATTGGTCGTCGGTCCATCCGAAAGCGGCGGCCAGTTTTTTCGGCTCCCGCGTCGGAGCAGCCGTCGAAATGACAGTGGGGACAAGGCGAGAGCTCTGCTGTGTTCGAAAGAGGGGCTGCTGTTTTCCGGAACCGATCAACTGCGAGACTTCATTGCCGCGGTAAATGACGCCCGTATTCGGATCCGCCACAATCATTTCGCCTGGGCCGAGGCGCTGGCGTTCGGCAATCTCTTTGCCTCGCAAATCCGCGAGTCCGACCTCCGAGCCGGCGATCAACAGGCCGTCCGTCGTGAGCGTATAGCGCAGCGGACGCAGCCCGTTGCGGTCGAGTTTCGCTCCGACGAGGCGCCCATCGGTGAAAACGAGGGCAGCAGGCCCGTCCCATGGTTCTTCCTCGCGCGCTTCGCTTGCGAGGTAAGAGCGGAGCTCGGGGCTTAGCAGCGGGTCTTGCTCCCACGCCGGTGGAACTAGACGCAACAGGGCGGCACCGAGGCTATACCCCCGTTGCAAGAGGATTTCGAGCGCATTATCAAGGCTCGCCGAATCGCTCACCCCGTCTTCCAGCGCCTGGAACCACTGCGGTGCATCGAAGTCCTGGCGCAAGGCCGATTCGCGCGCGCGCATCCACCGCCGGTTCGCGACAATCGTATTGATTTCGCCATTGTGGCCGATCAAGCGGAAAGGTTGCGCGAGCGCCCAGGTCGGCTGCGTGTTTGTCGAGTAGCGCTGGTGAAAGACGGCGAAGGGCGCTTGAAAGCCGGGCGCATCGAGGTCGGGATAGAATATGCGGAGCTGGAGAGGGGCGAGCAGGCCTTTGTACACGACGGTTTCCGAAGAGAGCGAGCAAAAATAAGTTCGGGGTACGCCCTCCGATTCGACGCGCTTCCTTAACAGGAAGAGCAGGCGCTCAAAACTTTGGGATTCGACCTGCTGCGCGAAGAAGCATTGCTGAATCGCAGGCATGGCGTCGGCGGCGCGTGGCCCGAGGATCAATGGGTCCGTGGGCACTTCGCGCCAGCCGAGGCACCGCAGGCCGGTCAGCTCAGCAAACAATTCAATGGCCGCTCGCGCCTCCTGCTCCTGACGGCGAGGAAGGAAAACCATTCCGAGGCCAAATTTATCGGGCAGCTCGATGCTCGCTCGGCTCGCGCACTCGTGGAAAAAATCCTTGGGGATGGGAGTGAGCAAGCCGGCGCCGTCTCCGCTCAGTCCGTCCGCGTCCACGCCGCCGCGATGCGCGAGGCGGCCGAGAGCCGTTAAAGCGCGCTCGATGACGTCGCGCGTGCCCTGGTTCCCGAGTTGCGCGACGAATCCGACACCGCAGGCGTCATGATCCACACACGGATTGGGGGAAATTTGCCTCATGATACATAGGTACCCTACGGAGAGCGGAGAAGTACAATCGCGAAATTCGATGCAAGCAATAAGAAAATCCGAGAGGGGCCGCCACAGAGGAGGAGATGTAGCGAGCCCTTCGGATTTGGTTAATTATTCGGTGCGAAGCGCGCGAAGTGGATCGATCGAAGCGGCGCGGCGCGCGGGGATAATCGCCGCGAGCACGGCGCATGAGGCCAGCACGGCCACGGCCCCGGAAAGTATGAACGGGTCGTAACCCTTCACACCAAACAATTGGCTGGCAACGGCATGTCCGCCAATCAAGGCCACGGGGATACCCACCAGGAGGCCGAGCGCCACGGGCTGCATCGCAGTTCGCAGGACCATGCCGATGACGCTGCCCCTTTGCGCGCCCAACGCCATCCGAATTCCGATTTCGCTGGTCCGCCGGGCGACGGAGTAGGCCGCGACGCCGTAAAGTCCGATGGAGGCGAGAATGAGCGCGAGGATGCCGTAGACAGTGGTGAGCTGGGCCATAAGGCGGGCGCTATTGAAGCTGTTCGTGACCACGCTTTCGAAGGTCATCATCTTTCGAATGGTCAAGTTGGGGTCGATGTCCGCGAGAGTTTGCTGGACGGCGCGCTGGTAATTCTCGGGGCGCCCGGCGACACGGAGTTCGATGCTGTCAATGTAGTTGGCCCAGACCTGGTAGGCGTAATCGTCGCTGTTCGCGTAGTTTTCGATCTGCAAGAGCGGCACGAAGAACATCGGGGAGACCGGCTTCTTCGCGTTCGAGAATTTGGCGTCTTCGGCGACGCCGACGATCTCGTAGTCGCCGCCGTGGCTGATGTCGCTGATGCCGAGGTGATGGCCGATGGGGTCCTCGTGCGGGAAAAACTGTCGCGCAAAGGTTTCGTTTATCACTGCGACGTGATGAGAAGTGGGCGTGTCACGTTCGTCGAGAGCGCGGCCGCGGATGATGTGGTTGCCGATGGATTCGAAAAAGTGTTCGCTGACGAAATCGTAGAACGAATTGTCGTCGGCAGGATTTTCGGAGGGAGCGCGCCCTTCGATGAACACGGGCGTTTGGAAGTTCCAGCCGCCGAGCGGGCTGGTGAGTGAGAGGCTGGCGCTGCGAACTCCGGGCAGTTGGCTCAGGCGATCTTCGAGCTGGCGATAGAGCGCGGGCAACCGATCGATCGTGTAGCCGGCGCTTGCCGGCCGGACATGAACGATCAGACGGCCTTCGGTCTCGAAGCCGAATTTCTGATTTTCCATATTGCGCAGGCTTTGCGTCAGCAGGCCCGCGCCGACGAGCAACACGAGCGAGAGACCTGCTTGCGCGATTACCAGCAGCTTCTGCGGCAGCGCCGAAGCCTCCCGGGTTGAACGGCCGGCTCCGCGAAGCGGTTCGGCCGGGTGCGCGTTCGAAGCAATCCAGGCCGGCGCGAAACTGCAAACCACGCCGGTGACGAGCGAAATCGCCAACGCAAACCCGAGCACGGGCCAGGAGGGCGTCGGATCGATCGGGACGTAATCGGAGCCGCGAAACGTGAGAAGAAGAATCGTGCGCGTTCCGAGCACGGCGACAAGGATTCCCGCGAAGCCGCCGAGCAACGCGAGGACAAGACCCTCGGTCACCATCTGGCGGATCAGCCGCCCGCGTGCGGCGCCGAGCGCAACGCGCACGGCAGTCTGCAAGCGATTCGCGGTGCCACGGGCCAGGAGAAGATTCGCGATGTTCGCGCAGGCGATGAGCAGAACGAGGCCCGAAATAATCATGAGCAGGCGGAGGCCTTCGCCGTAGGAATCGCGCAGGCGAGTGACGCCGCCGCCGGCCGAAGGCATCGTGAAAACAATCTTCGAGATGAGGTCGCGATCGTAATCCGAGATTCCGACAAGATTCGTAAGGCTCTGGCGAATTTCGGCGAGCACGCGGGCGCGAGCCTGTTCGGGTTGCACGCCAGGCTTCAAGCGGCCGATGACGTACATCCAGTAGTGGTTCGTTTGGTTCAGCAGGGCATTATCGGGGTTCAGTGACGGCTCCATTGCCAGCGGGACCCAAAAATCGGGCGGGTCGCTGCGAAGGCTGTCGCCAAAAAATCCGGACGGTGCGACACCGACGACGGTCGCGGGGAGGCCATTGAACGTGAACGTGGCGCCGACAACGCCCGGGTCCGCGCCGTAATGCAGTTGCCAAGCGCGGAAACTCATCACGGCGGCGGAGGCCGCATTCGGCTGATCGTCCTCGGGTATTAGCGTGCGGCCGGCATACGCGCCGATGCCGAGCGTTTGAAAATAATTGCCGGAAACAATTTCGCCGAAGAATGGCTCGGCGGGAGTGCCGAGGCCGCTGCGGCGAACGCTCAGATAGGCGGGTGCTGTTTGAAATGCCGCCAGATCCGAAAATTCGGGAGTGTTGTCGCGGAGCTCTTTGTAGAGCGGATACGAGAACATGGCGAAGTTATTGCGGATGTCGGCGAAATCCGTGGTATCGCAGCACGCGGTCGTGTCACCGAAACTATAGAGTTGCTCTGGATTTTTTACGGGCAAAGGCTTGAGCATTACTTGATGGATGAGGGTGAATATCGCCGTGTTCGCGCCAATGCCGAGCGCCAGGGTGAGAATGGCGACGAGCGTGAACCCAGGGGTTTTTCGCAGTTGCCGCAGCGCGAGCCGCGAATCCTGCGCAAGATGCTCTATCCAGTTCCAGCCCCAGGCGTCGCGGCTTTCTTCTCGCAGCCGCAAGCCGTTTCCGATTTCGCGTTTCGCCATGTAACGAGCTTCTTCCGGGGCGACGCCCGAGCGCTTTAGCTCTTCTTCCTTCAGCTCCTCGTGCAGGCGCATCTCCTCGTCCATCTCGGTGTCGAACCGCTCGCGCCGCAACAACATTCTCAGCCGTCTGCCAAGTCCGCCCAACATCCCGGTGTCGTTGGCCATCGTGTTTCTCCGCGCTAAGCTGTCTCAATCACGCGCGCAATCGCCGCCATCACGCGCTCGAACTGGGAAACTTCCGCTTCGAGTTGTTTCCGGCCCGCCCCGGTCAACTTGTAATATCGCGCGCGCCGATTTCCTTCGGTGGTGCCCCATTCCGCCGTCACCCATCCCTTCACCAGCATTCTCTGAAGCGCCGGATAAAGCGAGCCTTCTTCGACTTGCAGCACGTCGTTGGAAACGCGCTTGATGAAGCTGGCGATCTCGTAGCCGTGCATCTCGCCGCCACGCGCCAACGTGCGCAGAATCAACATGTAGAGCGTCCCGGGCGGGATTTCATCTCGCTGCAAGGCTGCACCTCCTTGCCATAGTTAGACTATGTCAGATGCGCTTCGTCTCGCCTCGATTCAGGAATTTTGGGGAATTCTGCAGGAAGGAGCGGCTAGCCGTTCACGTCAATCACTGTCCGGCCACGTATAGTACCGGCCAAAATGGCCGCAGATAATTCCTTGATTTTCGAAAGCGGCTCGACCGCCGTGAGCGAATCGAGTTTCTCGCGAGGCAGTTCTCGCGCGAGGCGGTCCCAAGCCTTGATGCGCAGGGCCTTTGGAGCTGACACAGAATTGATTCCCAGGAGCGCGACATTTCGCAAGATGAACGGGAAGACGCTCGAGGTGAACTCCGCGCCGCCGGCCATACCGCAAGCGGCGACCGCTCCGTATGCCGCCGTGGCAGAGATCACTGACGAGAGCGTGACTCCGCCAACGGAATCAATCGCGCCGCCCCAGCGCTCCGTGGCGAGCGGCGCGGACTTTTGTGAAAGCTCGGCGCGATCAACAATCGTCGTCGACCCTAATTCGCGCAGAAAAGGATGCAGCCCGGCGCGCCCTGTTGAAGCCGCCACTTTGTATCCCCTCGCCGCAAGCAGCGCCACGGCGATGGAGCCGACGCCGCCGCCTGCGCCCGTGACGATAATTTCTCTCGCTCCCGGCTTCACACCGTTTTGTTCAAGTGCCATCAGGCTCAGCATGGCGGTGAAGCCGGCCGTTCCGATCGCCATCGCCGGCTTCAGGGTTAGACCCGGCGGGAGGTGCAGCAAAGCATCCGCGGGCAATTGCGCGCGCTGGCTGTAGCCACCCCAGCGTGATTCACCTAGCCCTTGCCCGACGGCCAGGACTTCATCGCAGGCGTGGAATTCCGGCACACTCGATTCCAGAACGCGCCCCGCCAAGTCAATCCCGCACACCATCGGAAACTTGCGGATAATTTTTCCGCGC
>Ga0187782_10004730_pt1 | contig 10189 bp, 5 predicted proteins | sample 0715_SJ02_MP15_2_FD_132454 | JGI IMG/M metagenome (GOLD analysis project Ga0187782, IMG submission 132454) | Tropical peat soil microbial communities from peatlands in Department of Meta, Colombia - 0715_SJ02_MP15_20_MG | ecosystem: Environmental > Terrestrial > Soil > Wetlands > Peat | place...
GAGAAGTACCCGCTGATCACGGGGGACTTGTACCAGGTGTTTGAGAACAGCGATTTGCCGTTCGGCGTGGTCAACCTGGTGACCGGACGCGCAAGCGAATTGCTCAAGGTGCTCGCGGAGCACGATGATTTGGACGCGCTGTGGTGTTACGGAGATGAGGAGATGTGCACGGTGGCGAAGGCGCTGTCGGTCGGGAATCTGAAGCAGGTGTGGACCAATGAGGGCCGGGAGATCGACTTCTTCGCAGCAGAGCAGGGCGAGGGCACCTGGTATCTCGAGCATGCGTATCAGGTAAAGAATATTTGGGTGCCGTACGGGGAATAGGAAGAGCGAAGCAGTAGAAAAGTGTAAGAGAAAAGGAAAAGGGGTGGCTTCGGCCACCCCTTTTCAATTTTCATTGCTGCTTTATCCGCCGGTCATGGCGCGTTGTAGAAGGTGACAAAGAGTGGGCCGCTTTCCGTTTGCACCGGAGTGTCGGATGTTAGTTTTCCACCAGTACCGATAGTGTAGAGCGAGATGGTGTACTGGTTCGAAGCATTGGGGAAATTGTTTTCAACGGCCATCAGAACGCCGGTCGGATCGATGACTATGCCAGCGACTGGGGAGTTGCCCGCCGGAATCGGCATCCCGGAAATGGCCGAACCGATGGTACCGGTGCTGTTGAGATTGAAGCCATAAACTTGGCCATTTGTGACACCGGCGTCCAGAGCATAAATGTGGGTGTCGGAAGGATCAACTACCACGTTTATGAGGGTGGTCGGAGCGGGCGTGGGCGTGGTCGGAGTGCCGAGAGAAGTCAAGGTTCCGCCGGAGCCAATGGTAAAGCCCTCGATTTGGTTGCTCGTCGAATCGGCGAGGTACAAATGGGTTCCCGAAGGATCCAGAGTGGCGAGTTGCGGTCCCGTCCCACCCGTGGCGAAGGTCGGAGTAGACAGTGCCGTCAGTGCGCCGGTAGTTGGGTTGATGGTGTAGGCGCTGATAGTATTGCCGGCGATGTTGGTGGCGTAGAGGTACGTGCCGGTGCGGTCGATGATCAGGCACTCCGGCGAATCGACATTTGCGTTGAACGGTGAGCCCGAAATGGCCGTTAGCGACCCATCTGAGTTAATTGTCCAACCGGAGATGGTTCCCCCGCCCTCCCCGCCGCCGTCATCAGAGGCATACAGGAAGCGTCCGAAAGGATCAATTACCACAAACGTGGTATCTCCACTAACGCCGAACGGCTGGGAGAAAGCGCCGCCCGTGACCGGCGTGCCAGTCGGCAAACTCAACGCGCCAGTTGAGGTGTCCACGGTAGAAGCGTAAACGGCGTTCGTAGTATCCGTGAAGTACACATAGGCTCCGGACGGATAAACGACCGTCTGTGTCGGCGGGCCCTTGGGCGCGTTCAAAGTGTTATTCGCCGGGGCGGTGAGATACGGGCTGGTACCCGCTGTGACTGTGTACCACTCGATCGTGCCGGAACCGCTGTTGGACACATAAGCGTAATGGGTGGAGCCGGTGACCACTGTGAGAGTAGCGGTTCCGGGCGTGAGCGCGCCTTCGGAGGCGGTGATGGTGGAGGTGCCGGCAACCAGGCCGAGGGCAGCGGCAGATGCCGCGTTGGTGCTGCTGACATTCGCGAGAATCGTGGCGGTCGCGGTTGAGCTGGAGGTCCATGTGACGGTGGCCCCAGGAGCGTGACCAGTCGTGCCGTCGCTCCAGTTTTCTGTTGCGACGTAGGTTGCAGTATTTCCAATGGCAATTTTAGGTGTGGTGGTCGTGATGGTCAGGGAGACGGGCATGGGCGTGGCTGCGCCCACAGTCAGCGTGGTGGTGCCGTTGATGCCGTAGAGAAAGGCCGCGATAGTTGTAAACGCTCCAGACGTGGCCGTTGCCGGGACGGCAGCGAGACCCGTGCTGGCGCCGATGGTTGCGGCGTTGAGATTGCTCGAGCTCCAATACGCCAGAGTGGTCACATCACTCATACTCCCATCCGAGAAGGTGCCCATGGCGTCGAACTGTTGGGAATTGCCGGCGGGCACAGTCGGGTTCTTTGGAGTGACCGTGATCATCACAAGTGTATTCACTGTCAGGACCGCGCTGGCGCCGGGCGTGCCCATAGCCGTGGCCGTGATCGTAGTGGTGCCATTAGAGACCGGTGTGGCAACGCCAAGAGTGACCGTGGCCACGGCGGGATTCGTAGAGCCCCAGGTAACCAGGTTGGTACCGTTCTGGATGGAGCCATCACTGTAATACGCCAGCGCGGTGAATGTTACGCTCCCCCCGACGGTGCCGAGAGCGCTCTGCGGACTAATCGTAATGTAACGCAGGACTGGAATGTTGGTGCTGCAACACCCCACCAGCATCAGGATGCACACCAGCGAGAGGGCTGCAAGTGTGAACTGACTGGAACTTCTTTTCATGACGCCTCCTCAGCGTGGAAAGAGCAAAGCTGTACGGTGCAGAGGCAAGACTGGAATGACGTTGTTCCTACAGCTTGACGGGCGGCAATTGTGACAGCGGGCGAGGTTCCACACCCAAGCTCTGTTCGTTTTCGACTCCCAAGCTGCCTCTATAGTGGGAAACGATACTTGAAGCTTTGCCAAGCGGCAAGTTATCTTCCGCAGCATAGGTGTCATATCAATAATCAGGTTGAGTCCTCAGCTGCCCCTGGTTCATAAGGTGGGAAGCAAATCCCCTGATCTGCTGGAACCCTCCTGTGCGCGTGTGAATCCAAACAAGGATTGGAGAAAGTGGCTGGTTCCGCAAGCGTTAATGATGCGAAGATATGGGGCTGTTGTCCGGCGAGGGTGCGTACATGAGCAGAGTTTTAACCACGGAGGACCAACGGCTGGAGGAATCCAGACAGCGCAAGAAGCACTGGAAGCGCTGGGGACCGTACCTCTCGGAACGCCAGTGGGGAACGGTGCGCGAGGACTACAGCGAGTCTGGTTCCGCGTGGGAGTATTTCCCATTCGAACACGCGCACGCCAGGGCGTACCGCTGGGGCGAAGACGGAATTGCCGGCATCAGTGACCGCCACCAATTAATCTGTTTCGGGCTGGCCCTGTGGAACGGGCGCGACCCGATCCTGAAAGAGCGTCTTTACGGATTGACGGGCAACCAGGGCAATCACGGGGAAGACGTCAAGGAACAGTATTTTTATTTGGATTCGACGCCCACGCACAGTTACATGCGCATGCTGTACAAGTATCCGCAGGCGGAATTCCCGTACCGGCGATTGCTAGAAGAAAACCAGAAGCGCGGGCGGGAACATCCGGAGTTCGAACTCCTCGATGCCGGGGTATTCGCGGAGAACCGATACTTCGATGTGTTTATCGAATACGCCAAGGCAGAGTCCGAGGACATCCTGGTGAAAATTTCAGCGACCAATCGCGGGCCGGAGCCAGCCGCGCTGCACCTGTTGCCGATGGTGTGGTTTCGAAACACGTGGTCGTGGGGGAAAGACCTGCGGCGCCCGGTGGTCTCTCAATCGCCGGAGACAGCGGGCGGAGCCTGCGCGGAGCTGGAACACTGGCAGTATGGGAAGCGCTGGCTGCTGTGCCAGGGCAAGCCTGAACTGCTTTTCACGGAGAATGAGACGAATTACGTGAAGCTGTTCAATTATCGAGAGCGCGTGCCGTACACCAAAGACGCCTTTCACGAATACATTATCCACGGCAACAAACAAGCGGTGAATCCCGAGAAGAGTGGCACAAGAATGGGGGCCTACTATCCGTGCCAACTTGCACCCGGAGAAACGGTAGTGCTCAAGCTCCGATTGGTGGACTTGGACCCGCTCGGGAGCATGAATACGGATTCGCCAATGAGCGAATTTGGTTCCGGGCCCGGAGAGCGGGAGCGAGCGCCGGGAGTTCCCGAGACCGATGATTTTGGCGCAGGGTTTGAGGGCGTTTTCCAAAGGCGAATGAAAGAGGCGGACGAGTTTTACGACGAGCGAATTCCCAAGCGGCTGTCTCCGGATGCGCGGATGGTGATGCGGCAGGCGTACGCCGGGATGTTGTGGTCCAAGCAGTTTTATCACTACGACGTCAGCACATGGCTGGAAGGCGATCCGGCGGGCCCCAAGCCTCCGCAAGACCGGTTGCAGGGACGCAACAAGGATTGGAGCCATTTGTACAACGACGACGTGCTGTCCATGCCGGACAAGTGGGAGTACCCGTGGTACGCGGCTTGGGACCTGGCGTTCCACTGCATTCCGCTGGCGATTATCGACCCCGACTTTGCAAAGGAGCAATTGCTGCTGCTGCTCCGTGAATGGTACATGCACCCGAACGGCCAACTTCCCGCGTACGAGTGGGCGTTCGGCGACGTAAATCCGCCGGTGCACGCGTGGGCGGCCTGGCGCGTTTACAAAATCGACCGGCGCATGAAGGGCGTGGCGGACCGGCAGTTCCTCGAAAAAATCTTCCACAAACTGTTGCTGAACTTCACCTGGTGGGTGAACCGCAAGGACCCTGACGGCCACAACATCTTTCAAGGGGGTTTCCTTGGTCTGGACAACATTGGAGTGTTCGACCGCTCTGCGCCGCTACCTACCGGAGGTCACCTGGAACAATCCGATGGAACAAGCTGGATGGGCATGTACTGTCTGAACATGCTGGCTATCGCCTTGGAGCTCGCCAAGGAAGATATGGCCTACGAAGACGTTGCCAGCAAGTTCTTCGAGCACTTTGTGCATATTGCGCACGCCATGAACGACATTGGAGTGGATGGGCGATCCCTGTGGGACGAGGAAGATGGCTTCTATTACGATTTGCTGCATTTGCCGGATGGCGAAGACCATTTTCTGAAAGTGCGTTCGATGGTAGGGCTGATTCCGCTGTTTGCCTTGGAAACGCTGGAACCCGAAGTCGTCGACCGGTTGCAAGGTTTCAAGCGGCGCATGCAGTGGTTCATGGACAATCATCCGGACGTGCCGGAACACATCGAAATGACACAGAAATCGGCCCGCGGTGTGAGGCGACTGCTGTCGCTGACCAATCGCAAGCAGCTAAAGCGCATCTTGAGGCGCATGCTGGATGAGACGGAATTCCTGTCGCCCTACGGAATCCGCGCTTTGTCGCGATACCACTTGGACCACCCTTACGAGTTGCAATTGGACGATCACGTCAGCCAAGTCGATTATGAGCCGGCGGAATCCTCCACGGGCGTCTTCGGCGGAAATTCCAATTGGCGCGGTCCGGTGTGGTTTCCTGTGAACTACCTGCTGATCGAGTCGCTGCAGAAGTTCCATCATTATTACGGAGAGGATTTCAAAATCGAGTGCCCCACCCACGCCAAGCAGGAGAGGGATCTTTGGGAAGTGTCGGCAGAAATCTCCCGGCGGCTGACGCGCTTGTTTCTACGGGATAAACGGGGGCGGCGTCCCTTCGCCGGGAACAATGAATTGTTCAACAAGGATCCACACTGGCGTGACCTGATTTTATTTTACGAGTACTTTCATGGAGACAACGGCTCCGGCCTGGGTGCGTGCCATCAAACGGGTTGGACCGGGCTGGTCGCGAAGCTGCTGGAGCAAAGCGGGGAGTAAAACTTGTCAGTCCTGGCCGAAGTGCAAATGGGAAGGGAAGTGTGCGGGGAGTTGGAGATTGCGGAGTCGCGCGAATGGCTGGTGACCAACGGGCTAGGGGGATTCGCCAGCGGAACCGTAGCGGGGACGGCGACACGGCGCTATCACGGATTGCTGATTGCGGCGCTGCAGCCCCCGGGGCGCCGAACGATGCTGGTCAACGGGCTCGATGAGAGCGTGCAGTATAAGGGAACCGTCCATTCGCTTGCCACGAACCGCTGGATGAGTGAATTCATTTCACCGCGCGGCTATTTGCAGATCGAAAGTTTTCATTTAGAAGGATCAAAACCGGTGTGGCGCTATGCCTTGGCCGATGCGTTGCTGGAAAAGCGCATCTGGATGAAGCAAGGTGAGAACACCACCTATGTGCAGTACAGTTTGCTGCGCGGCAGCGGCCCGATCGAGCTGGAAGGCAAGGTATTGGTGAATTACCGAGATTTCCACCACACCACGCAAGCAGGAGATTGGAAGATGGAAATCGAACCGCTCGAGCATGGCTTGCGCGTAAAAGCCTTCGAAACCGCGATTCCTTTTTATCTAAGGAGCAGCAGTGGCGCTTGGACGCCACAGCACGAGTGGTATCGCGAATATTTTCTGCCAGCGGAGAGCGAACGTGGCCTGGACGACCACGAGGACCGACTGTTTGGCGGCGCGTTTCACTGCCAACTGCGATTGGGCGAGAGCGTGACCCTTGTTTTTTCCACGGAGGAGAACACTTCCTTAGATGAAGAACAGGCTCGCACGCAGCGGGCCAACCACGAATGGAAATTGTTCCAGGATTGGCAAAGACATCATGGAAAAATTTGCGCCGCGCAGCCGGAGGACGAACCCGGATGGTTGTGGCAATTAGTGCTGGCGGCGGATCAGTTTCTTGTGGAACGCACCTTCCCGGACCAAAGCATCGGACGAAGTGTGTTAGCCGGTTATCCGTGGTTCAGCGACTGGGGACGCGACACCATGATTGCGCTTCCCGGGCTGACGCTGGCTCTGGGCCGCGCGCAAATCGCCCGAGAGACGCTGCGAACGTTCTCTCGGTTTGTGAATGGAGGGCTGCTGCCCAACACTTTCCCGGACGAGGGGGGAGCTCCACAGTACAACACGGCGGATGCGACGCTGTGGTTTTTCGAAGCGGTGCGGCAGTATTTCGAAGCCACCAAGGACGTCGAACTGATCCGCGAACTGTTTCCGGTTCTGGCGGGCATCATTGATGCTCACGTGAAAGGAACGCACTTCCATATCAAAGTGGATTCGGCGGATGCGCTGCTTTCTCAAGGTGGCCCGGACGTGCAGCTCCCCTGGATGGATGCAAAGGTGGGGGACTGGGTGGTGACGCCACGCACCGGCAAGCCGGTGGAGATCAATGCGCTGTGGATCAACGCACTGCAAACGATGGACGTGTTTGCGGCCACGGTGCAGCGGCCGCGCGAAGTGTATGAGGAGCTAGCGGAGAAAGCGACACAAAATTTCCAAAAATTCTGGAACGTGGAACGCGAGTGCTGCTACGACGTAATCGATACGCCCAGTGGAGAAAGAGATGCATCGCTGCGGCCGAATCAGATATTCGCGGTGTCGTTGCCTGTCAGTCCGCTGGCGCCATCGCAACAAAAATCCGTCGTCGAGGTGGTGGCGCAGCACTTATTAACCTCCCACGGCCTGCGGAGCCTGAGTCCACAAGAGCCCGGATACAAGGGGAAATATGGAGGAGGGCAACGCGAAAGGGACAGCGCGTATCACCAGGGAACGGTCTGGGGTTGGCTGTTGGGTCCCTTCGCGCTGGCACACTACCGCGTGTACCAGGATGCGGCCATGGCGCAGAGCTTCCTGGAACCCTTGGGGAAAACAATTTACAGCGGAGGGTTGGGTACGTTGGGAGAAATCTTCGATGGGGACGCGCCGTTTCTCCCGAAAGGATGCCCGGCGCAGGCGTGGACAGTGGCGGAAGTGTTCCGTGCATGGCAATTTTTGAGCGCGGAGATTGCACCGGTGAAGGTTGCGGCGACACAAAAGAGCTGAGTCGCGAATTTTTTGGGAATGGTCATAGCAAAGCCTTCCAGCTGGCCCATACTGTCATTCCGAGCGCAGCGAGGAATCTGCTTCTCGTCGCAACTCCCGGAAAAAGCAGATTCCTCGGGCCCGAATGCCGCAGGCAGGCGAACCGGCCCTCGGAATGACAGCGTCAGCGACCTGCTAGTCGATGCGGGGAGCGGGTTCGTAGAGCTCGATTAGGACTTTGGGGGCGCCGGGAGCCGCGACCAAGAAGAAGTTGACGCACGTGCCATCCGCACCGGGTCGAGCGGCAGGATAGATCGGGCTGACGGAGAATTTCTCCCGCAGGATCTCCATCGCTCGAGTGACGTCCTCGCAACGATATTCCACCTGCTGAATGCCTTCCCCGAATTTCTGCAGGAACTTCGCGATCGCCCCATTACCCGCGGGATCTTTGGAGGTCAAAACATCCAGCGCAAGCCCGCCGGGGAAATGCAATTCGAACTCCTGGGCATCCTGGTCCGGAGGAATATCCGCCAGGCGCGGCAAGCCGTTGGCCTCTCGGATCTTTTCGAAACGCTCGGGCGTCACCGCGAGACCCACGGTGACGAAAGGCGAGCCGTGTCCTAGCAGGCGCGACAATTCCTGGTCCGACCACCACGGGAACACCGCGTCATTGGCCATGCCGCGACCCAAGCGGTGAATCTCCGTGGCCGCGGCGCCGCGCGTCTCGGGATCCCCTGCGCTCATGTTTTCGATTGCCCGCTGCAATGCATCGTTCATTGATTCCACTCTCGCCTGGGTATTTCCTACAGAACCCGCGTCCTTAGAGGTTCAGACATTTTTCTTTCCTGGTCCGGCATACAACGACAAAATTGTCGTCAACAGCACGATCGCTCCCACCACGGCTAAAGAGCGGCCCACAGATATATGCCGCCACAGGTCCAACACCATTTTGACACCAACAAAAATCAAAACCAGTGCCAGGCCGATTCCAAGATAGCGCAGATATTCCAGCAAATCCGAAAGCAGAAAATAAAGCGCGCGCAGGCCGAGAATCGCGAAGACATTGGAAGTGTACACGATGAAAGGGTCGCGAGTAATGCCGAAGACTGCGGGAATGGAATCGACGGCGAACGTCACGTCGCTTATTTCAATGACAATGAGCACGAGGAGCAGGGGAGTGGCGAGAAGCGCGCCGTTCTCGTGAATGAAGAATCGGGGCCCGTGGTAGGACTTGCTGACGCGCAGATGCGTGCTGGCAAAGCGAAAGATGGGATTCCTCTCGAAATGGAGTTGCTTGTCGCGCTTCCAGAGCATATGCAGTCCGGTGTAGACGAGGAAAACGCCGAGCAGGGGAAGGACCCAAGAAAAGCGGGCGATGAGCACAGCCCCCGCGCCAATCATAAGGCCGCGCATCACCAGGGCACCCAGGATGCCCCAGGCGAGCACGCGATGCTGCACCTCATCGTCCACCTGGAACGCGCGGAACACTACCAGAAAAACGAAGAGGTTATCGATGCTCAACGCCTTTTCGATGACGTACCCGGTGAAATATTCCAGGCCGCGCTGCGCCCCGAACCGGTGCCACAGGAAAAGGCCAAAGGTGAGGGACATCGCAATCCAGAGGGCGCTCCCCAGTGCGCTTTCGCGAAGGGTAATTCTATGAACTTTGCGGTGAAAGACACCGAGGTCCAGGGCCAAGGCAAGAAGCACAAATAGATTGAAGCCAACCCACAGCAGCGGGGTGCCCATGGCAAGGAGGATAACCTAAGTTAGGTCTGCGGAGCGCCGGGTGGCGAATGCGATTGACGAGACTGATTACTTAGACGGCTCCATAATGGCGATTCAGTTGTGCGCTATTTCGGAGCCGAAGAGGAACGTGGGTCGTAGGCGTTGAGGTTGCTCAGTTCGAGATGCGTGGTCTGGCCGGCGGTAACCTTGGCCTGCACATCCCAGACCAGCCTGCGATCACCAGAGGCCGCATCGAGGCCGAGCGAACTCACCCAATAGGTGCCGGGAGGCAGGCCAGTGACCACGGCGCGGCCGTCGAGATCGGTTTCCACTTTGGCCGCCAGATATTTGACTTGTGCGGTCTCCGGGGCCAGTTGAGCGACTTTGCGCTGGCGATCGTTGTGCAACTTGTCCCATGCGGGCTTCGGATTGACAGCGGTAAGCTCCAACTCAATCCCATGGATCGTATAAGAATTGGTCTCGATGAACTTGCGCGTGGCGGCTAGCCACTCGTCTTTCTCTTTCTGATAGCGGGCGGGATTGGATTGCTTTTCCGCTTCGCGGAATTTGGGCTGCGGCAGGCCTTTTGTGACACCCCCGGAATTCGAACGCTCGTAAGCTCTGAAGATCTCCGTTATCTTCATGATATCGTCGGCGGTAATGAGCTTATCCACGTCCGTGGAATTGAGGTCCACGGTGTTGTGCGCCTTCATCCACTTTTTCAACTCCGGAGAGCAGGGCCATTTTTCGACGAATTCCTCAAGGGTGGGGAGGACGTCCTGGTTTTCAATCTCCTTCGTGATATCCACGTAGCTTTTCGTCAGAACATAGAGTGCGAATTCGCGCGTGGGTTCCGGGCGCCCACCGGTGGGCGTGACGCTGGCCGAGAGAGCA
>Ga0187782_10004731_pt1 | contig 10189 bp, 9 predicted proteins | sample 0715_SJ02_MP15_2_FD_132454 | JGI IMG/M metagenome (GOLD analysis project Ga0187782, IMG submission 132454) | Tropical peat soil microbial communities from peatlands in Department of Meta, Colombia - 0715_SJ02_MP15_20_MG | ecosystem: Environmental > Terrestrial > Soil > Wetlands > Peat | place...
CCCATGTCGACCTGATCCGGTCGAGTGACGCTGTCCGGCGGAGGGATCCACGCGCGATCGGTCATCGGGCACCCAGGACTAGGGCCGCAGGCTCAAAGCCAGCGCGACCGGAGCGTTCGATCACCGGACCCCCGCCGGGAGCGCCCTCGAGACCCGAGACGACGCCGTCAGGACCACCATCGGATAGGTCGCGCCTACTTCGTATTTTTCGACGCCAAATTGGCGTCTAAGTCTAAATAATGAATGCGGAATCCGTGGAGAAGTTTGAGTAGCCCGGGACCCAGGACGGTGGTTTCGCGACGACCGGACCGGGCCGCGGCCCTCGTTCAATTAGCGACGGGAGGAGGACCCGGAAGCGTCGCCGAGTACCACGCTCCGGAGCGCCTCGACGAGTCGGTCGCTGTCGTTCGGCATCGGCGCACGTCGGTAGCGGATCCCCTGCTTCTCGGCGAAGTCGCGGACGACGTGGTCGAGGTCGTAGAGCACCTCGAGGTGCTCGAAGACGAATCCGATCGGGGCGACGTGCTGATCCGGGTGGCCCTTCCCCCGCCACTCGACCATCTTCTCGGTGATGTCCGGCCCGAGCCACGGTTCGGTCGTGTTGCCGGCGCTCTGGTAGGTGAAGTCCCAGAACGGAGGGTCCGCCGCCTTCGCGATCGCCTGGACGGTCTCCGTCAGGATTTCCGGGTACGGATCCCCTGCGTTGCGGTGACGTTCGGGCAGGCTATGGGCCGAGAGGAGGGCGACCGTTCCCGTGGGGGAACTCCCAAGCTCTCGACGGAGCGTTTCGGTCCAGTAACCGATCCAGTGGGGATTCGTGTGCCAGCCGGTCCGGAGCTCGACGTCGATCGGCGACTTCGCCTGCCGTCGTCCGGCGTCGATCGCGCGCTCGTACGGGGCGAGGATCCAGGGAGAGGCGTATGGGGAAAGAGGGACCGCGATCAAACGGCGGACGCCGGCCGCGGCGGCCTCGACGATCGCATCGGCCGCGTGAGGAGACCAATGCTTCGTCCCGAGGAATACCGAGGGATAACCCCCGTCCTTCGCGAGGCGGCTCTCGAGCTTGGCCCGGAGCGAAGTGATGATCCGGAGCTGAGGGGACCATCCGATGAGATCGTAACGGCGATGATACTCCTTGACCATCTCGGGAGACGGCCGACGCCCGCCGAGGACCTCGGTGAGGTACCCCGGAAGATCCTCGGGGCCGGCAGGGCTTCCGTATCCAAGGAGGAGCACACCGGTCCCCTGGGGGAGGGCGGAAGGGCTCATGCCGCCCCCCGCGAAGCCGAATACTGGTGAACAACCTCGACCAGCGCCTCCACGCATTCGGCCCGGGCGTCGGGCGGGACCCCGTGCCCCAGGTTGAAGACGTGCCCAAGCCCATCGGGAAGCTCATCGAGGACCTCTCGCGCCATCCGGCGCACCGTCGGAGCGTCCGTGAGAAGGGCGGTCGGGTCGAGGTTCCCCTGGAGGGCGAGGGCCGGCCCGACCTCGCGGCGGACCCTTCCGAGCGGAACCCGCCAGTCGACGCCCAGCGCCGACGCGTGGCACGTCGCTGCGAGATCGAGCAGGTGGGCCGAGACGGTGCTGAAGTAGATCGTGGGGGTCTTGAGCGGCGAGAGCGCGTCGAACACCGTACGAAGCCGGGGGAGCACCACCGACTCATACGTTCTGCGGGAGAGCTGCCCGGCCCACGTGTCGAACAGCTGCAGCGCCTCGGCCCCGGCGTGCGCCTGCATCGTGAGGTAGTCGATCGTGACCTCGGTCAATCGGTCGAGGAGACGACCGAACAGGGCCGGCTCCGCGTGCAGGAGCCTGCGGGTCTCGGCGAACTCTCGGGAGGGCCGCCCTTCGATCAGATAGCTCGCGAGGGTGAACGGCGCACCCGCAAACCCAACGATGGGCCGGTCCGGCCGTCGAGCGCGGAACGCTCGGATCGCCTCCCCGACGAACCCCGCGTCGCGCCCCGCTTCGAACCCCCGCAGCCCCTCGATGGCCCCCGCGGTTCGAATCGGATCGGTGATCACCGGCCCGATGCCGGCGTCGATCCGAAAATCGACTCCGAGACCGAAGAACGGGATGGTGATGTCGGCGAATACGACCGCCGCATCGAGATCGAAACGCTCGAGCGGCTCGGTTGTCACTTGAACGGCAAGCTCCGGCGTCCGGGCGATCTCCAGGATCTCGTGACGCGCCCGGAGCGCGCGGTACCCTGGGAGGTGCCGACCGGCCTGGCGCATCAACCAGATCGGGACGGCGTCGACCGGCTCCCCGTGCAACGCCCGTACGAGCCGGTCGCGTCGGTTCATCGGCTCCCTCGGGCCAGCCGGAATCCCTCCCGCGCGGCCCGTTCCATTCGGTCGATCTCGCGGGGCCCGATCGCCGCGGACACGAACGTCGTCTCGAGCGGCGACGGGGGAAGATAGACCCCTCGATCCAGCATCGCGTGAAAGAACCGGGCGTATCTCTTCCGGTCGACGCCCATGGCGTCCGCATAGTTTCGCGGGGGCTCTGGGCCGAAGAATAGGCCCAACATCGATCCCACGCGCGGAACGAAGAATCCACGGACCCCTTCCTCGCGGGCGATCTCGGTCCAACGTCCGGCGATTCGGGCGGACGACCGTTCGAGGCGGCGATAGACCGCGGGAGTGAGCGCATCGAGGACCGCGGCCCCGGCCGCCATGACGACGGGGTTGCCGGCGAGCGTCCCTGCCTGGTAGACCGGACCGAGCGGAGCCACGGTCTCCAGGATCTCCTTCCGACCCCCGTACGCCCCGACCGGGAGACCTCCCCCGATGATCTTGCCGAACGTCACGAGGTCCGCCCGGATTCCGTACTCCGGGTGGATCGCTCCCCGTCGGAGCCGAAACCCCGTGATGACCTCGTCCGCGATGAGGAGAGAACCGAATCGGCGGCAGAGCCGCGCGAGGCCCGGGAGGAACTCCTGATCCGGGACCACCACGTTCATGTTCCCGGCGACCGGCTCGACCACCACGGCTGCGATCGCCTCCCCGTGCCGTTCGAAAAGCCGGGCCAGCGCGTCGAGGTCGTTGTACGGCGTCACGAGGGTATCGCGGACGACCGATGAGGGGACTCCCGCCGAGTCCGCGATGGCCGCTGTGGCGAGCCCCGAACCGGCACGCGCAAGGAGCCCGTCGGAGTGGCCGTGGTACCCTCCCTCGAACTTGACGACCTTCGGCCGCCCGGTGAAGCCGCGCGCCGCGCGCACGGCGGACATCACCGCCTCGGTGCCGGAGTTCACGAATCGAAGACGTTCGACGCTCGGGACGGCTCGGACGATCCGTTCCGCAAGCTCGTGCTCGAGAACCGATGGGGCGCCGAAGGAGAGCCCGAGTCCCGCCGATCTCCGAACGGCACGGATCACCGACGGACTCGCGTGCCCGAGGACGATGGCTCCCCACGAATTGACGAGATCGACGAACCGATGGCCGTCGACGTCCCAGAGGTACGGGCCCCGGCCGCGATCGAAGAAGAGCGGGGTCCCGCCGACGGCCCCGAACGAGCGGACGGGACTGTCGACACCCCCCAGGAGAACCCTCTCAGCACGCTGGAACGCCTGGCGCGACCCTGCGCCCGCTCCGTCCCCGGTCACGGGAGGCCGGCGGCGAGATCAATCATGCGGCGCGGGGACACCGCGACGCAGGTGAAGATCGGAGTCTCGAGCGCGGTGAAGCGGCTCGCCACGGAGGGCCGGAGCGCCTGGACGAGGTCGAGGAACTCCCCGGGTGAATCCCCCTCGAACGCGAGGATGAACTCGGCATCGTCGAGGCCGAAGGAGTACCCCGTGTGGATCTGGACGGCGGGGAACTTGTGACCGATCTGGAAGTGCTCGACCATGATCCGCCGTCGTTCCTCGAACGATAGGGCGTACCACTCGCGTTTCTTGACGAACGGATAGACGAAGAGGTATCGCCGGTCGGAAGGCCGAACGGTCGCGGTCTCCTGACCGGCATGCGCATGTGCGCCGAGGTACTCCGAGCGGCGACCCATCCCGAAGTACCCGTAGGGAAAGTCGAGGTAGCCTCCCAGGCCCCCGCCCCAGAGCCGGGACTCGAACTCCTGGAAGGCCTCGAGCCGAGGGCACATCAGCCAGAGGAGGCCGTGCACGCCGGACTTCGTTCCGACGAGGGAATAGGTTCGTACGGTGAGATCGGTGGGTGGGTGAGTCAACCGGTGCTCAAGGTCCCGGAGGTCCTGTTCACGCTCCTGCGCCGGCTTCCGCCGCCACTCCGGCCGTAGCGCCCAGAACGAGTACCGCACGAAGTCCCGCGGGCCCTCCTCGTCGGTGTCGGCCGCGGGTTGGTCGGTCACCGGGCCTTCTCCTCGGGGCGGCCGAGCTCTCCCGCGAAGTAGCTGATGATGCAGCTCGCCCCGGCGCGATGGATCGCGCCGAGGGTCTCGCGCGCGGCCTCGTGCTCGTCGAGCCACCCCCGGGCCGCGGCCGCCTTGATCATCGCATACTCCCCGCTGACCTGGAACGCAGCGATCGGTCGGTCGAAGACCGAGCGGGCCGCGGCGATCACATCGAGGTACGGAAGCGCCGGTTTCACCATCAGGATGTCCGCCCCCTCCTCGGCGTCGAGTCGGAGCTCTCGAAGCGCCTCGGAACGGCTTCGCCGATCCATCTGGTAGTCGAGGCGGTTCCCAAACCCAGGAGTCGAGCCGGCGGTGTCTCGGAACGGGCCGTAGAGACTCGACGCGAACTTCGCTGCGTAGGCCAGGATCCCCACCTCGATATGCCCGGACCGATCGAGCGCAGACCTGAGCGCCGCCACCTGGTGATCCATCATCGCGCTGGGAGCGACGAGGTCCGCGCCGGCATCGGCGTAACTGACCGCGACCCGACCGAGAAGGGGGAGGGTCCGGTCGTTGTCGATCCGCCCACGGACCACGACGCCGCAATGGCCGTGGTCCGTGTACTCGCAGAGACAGACATCCGCCATGACGGTGACATCGGGGTGGTCTTTCTTGATCGCACGGATCGCCCGAGGCACGGGCCCGCGAGGATCCCAGGCGGAGCTCCCGAGCGAGTCCTTGCGGGACGGGATTCCGAACAGGAGCACCGATCGGACCCCGTGCGCCCGAAGCCGCCCCACCTCGCGGACCGCCGCGTCGACGGTCCGGCGCTTCAACGCGGGGAGTCCCGCGTCCTCGCGGCGCTGGGACCGCTCAGCAACGAAGAGAGGCGCGACGAGCTGAGAAGGGCGAAAGTCCGGCCCAGAGACGAGGTCCCGGAGCGAAGCGAGCGAGCGGAGGCGGCGCGGCCGCTCGATCGCCGTTACGGCTTCAGTGGAGGCGGCGGGAGCTGCTCGGGTCGCCATCGCTGAGCTCCTTCTCGAGGAGCTTTGTAAAGCCTTCCTCGCTACTCTGATTCGGGACCCTCACGCGCCGCCCCCCCGCCTTCTTGAACGCACGGGCAGTTCGCGCGCCGAGCGCGAACGCCTGGACTCGGCGGACCCGTGCATCGAAAACCCTCGAACCGAGCACGTGGCGGAACGCTTCGAGAGCGGAAGGGCTCGAGACGACCCATGTCGGAACGGACGCCACGCGACGTCGCTCGGTGGGGGAGAGCACGCGTCGCGCCCGGACCCGGTAGACCACGCGATCGATGACTCGTCCTCCGCGCCGGCGCAGTTCTTTGGCGAGAGCGGTACCCGCACGGTCCGAGCGGAGGTAGAGGACGCGACGGCCCCGGACGGGTCCCAGCGAAGCAAGGAGGGCTTGGGACCCTCCACGATGTGCGGTCCGGATGGGCCCGAACCCATGGGTTTCGAGGGAGGTTTGCGTATCCCTCCCGACCGCAACCACATCGGGGATCTCACGAAGCCGGGGGATCCACTCCGGATGGATCCTCAGGAATGTGTCGACCACGGCCCGGCTCGTGACGACCCAGAGATCGGCCGGAGGGCGCGAGTCGAGCCAGAGCGGCCGCCGCGGAAGCGGAACCGGCTCGGCCCGGATCGTTTCGACCCGTAGCACTTCCCACCCCCGACGTTGGAGCCGTCGGGACAGATTCTCGAGGGAACCGACTTGGCAAATCGCCGCAAGGCGGCGCACGCCCTCTCCGTTCATCGGTCCGATGGGTGCGCCCGCCCGACGCGGGTGGTGCCCTGGCCGAACGCCAGCAAGGTGCGCCCCACCTTCTCGCCGATCGCTTCGGAACGGGCCGCGGGTCCCGAGGCTTCGGCGGTGACGCGGAGCCGGCCATCCGGCGAGAGCAGCGCTGCCCTCAGCCGCAGTCGACCTTTTCGCATCCGTGCGATCGCACCCAAGGGTAGGCCGCAGTCTCCCCCCAGTGTCCGGACCACCGCACGCTCCGCGACCACTGCGGCACGGGTCGGAAGGTGATCGATCTTCGCAACCGTGCGACGAGTGGACCTGTCCCCTTCGCGCACCTCCACCGCGATCGCACCCTGGCCCGGAGCCGGCAGCCAGCGGTCCGTCGAGAGAAATTCCGAGATCCGTCCGGTCCATCCGAGCCGGCGGAGTCCGGCGGACGCGAGGATCACTCCATCCAATCCCGTCCGGTCGATCTGGTCGATTCGGGTCCCGATGTTACCCCGGATCGGCACCACCTCGAGATCCGGACGGATGGAGAGGAGCTGGGCCCGACGGCGCAGGCTGCTGGAACCGAGTCGCGCGCCGTGCGGCAGCGTCCGGAATGTCCGGCCCGCTCGAAGGACCAGGCAGTCGCGGGGATCCTCCCGACGCAGGAATGCGGCGACGTCGACCCTGCGGGAGGGTCGGGCCGGTAGGTCCTTTGCGCTATGCACCGCGAGGTCGATCTCCCCGCGCTCGAGACACCGGTCGATCTCATCGGTGAAGTCCAGCGTCCGGGCGGTTCGGCGCGTGCGATCCCCCGACGTACGGAGCGGCACCAGGTCGAGCTTGACGCTCGGGGCCGCGCGTCGCAGTGCGCGGACCACGAGGTCGGTCTGGGCCAGTGCGAGGGGGCTGCCGCGCGTTCCGATGCGCAGACGGTCGGTCACGGACCGACGTCGGACCCTTGGAGTAACTCAACGACCCGGCGGCGCCAGAGATCGAGCTCGGAACCGGGTGGCAGGGCCCGGAGCTCGCGGGTCGGGCCGCTCAGCAATCGCCGCACGAGGCGCTCGGACAGGCGCTCGTAGGCGAGTCGAGCCGAATCCGAGACCGCCCCCGCGTGCGCGGTGGCCTGTTCCCACTCCTCCCGCCGGATCGACTCCGCCCATCGTCGGAGCTCTGAGATCCACGGTTCGGCCGAGGCCCCGGCGAGTTCCCGAGCTTCCACCGCGGCGGCCGACTCGACGATCCGTTCCATTTCCGCCCGGAGCTCGGGCGGAATCTCCCCCCGGGGGAGCCCATCGAGGTCGACCAGCTCACATCCCGCTCTTCGGCCGATCTCGGGGTCGATGTTCCGGGGGAGGCCAAGGTCCACGAACCACCGGGGCCCTGAGCGTGGGAGCGGAGGAAGGTCCGGGGCTCCGAGGACGCGGCCGGTCGTCTTTGCAGCCGCGATGACCGCCTCGGCTCCGCGGACCGCCTCGATCAGCTCCGCGGAGGGGCGCGCGCGGACGTTCCACTGGGCCGTCCACGTCGCATCGGGCGGGCGATGACGGTAGAGGATCGTGACCTGCGCGTGTCCGGCAAGCCTCTCGGCGGCCCTGCGGCCGACGATCCCTGCCCCGATGACGAGAACTCCGGCCTCTCGACTCGACAGCCGGGGCAGGAGCCAGTCGACGGCCAGGTCCGAGACGGATCCCACCCCATGGTCCCCGAGAGTGGCCGCGGTGTCGGCCGCGCGGAGCAAAAGGCTCCGCACGAGCGCCTGGGGGTGCCGGCTTCGGACCCCGCTCGCGGTCGCACGGACCTGGTCTCGGATCTCCCTCTCGCCCGGGGCCCGCGAATCGAGACCCGCGGTGATTCGGAAGAGATGTCCGACGGCTTCCGCATCGGTTCGTTGAGCCCACCGGCCCGCCAACCCCAGCCGTCCGCTCAGCCGTAGGTCGGCTTCTGGGCCATCGACCAGGGCAAGGACGACCACTCGCTGGCAGGTCCGGAGGAGAGCGATTTCGCGAAGGGAGGGATCCTTCGCGAACCAGCCCTCCAGCGATTCCGGTGAGATCTCCGCGACCGTGCGCTCGAGCTCCGAGACCCCGACGTCGGCGAGTCTCCGTTCAAAGCTGACCAGCCGGAAGCGCTCGACCGGAGATCCCCCGGGAGAGGGTACCGTCCGAGGGGCCCAGGGCCCCGGTCCAAGGACCTCACTGGCCATAACTCGAGAATGCAGGGACGGAGCCGTTTATTTGGGCGGGTATGAACCATCCCGGCCCCGCGGACGAGTTGGGTCCCCCGCTCGCCACCGCCCGCAGCGGCTTTCCGCGAGAGACGTCGTCCCTCGGAGGGGGAAGGGCGACGCCGGGGAATCGCACGGCAGAGCGGATCCGGGCCTACTACCGCGAGTTCGACGAATGGGGGCGGCTGGTCCAGGACCCCTACCATCGGCTCGAGTTCGAGACCACGATCCACTACCTACGTCGGTACCTCCCATCCCGGGGAGTTCTCCTCGACGCCGGAGGCGGCCCGGGCCGGTACACCATCGAGCTGGCCCGGGACGGCTATGAGGTCGTCCTCCTCGATTTCAGTCCCGAGCAGCTCGACCAAGCGCGCAGGAACGTTCGGCGGGCGGGAGTTTCGAACATGGTTCGCGAAATCGTCTCGGGCTCGATCGTCGATCTCTCGCAATTCGCCCGGAGTTCCTTCGACGCGGTTCTCTGCCTGGGCGGGCCGCTGAACCACGTCCTCCCGGCTCGGAGGCGGGAGACCGCCATCGGGGAGCTCGCTCGGGTCGCCCGAACTGGTGCGCCGATTTTCATCTCCGTGATCGGGCGCTATAGCGCGTTGACCGACGGGGTACTCCGACATCCAGATGGACTGGGAACAGATCCGCAGCATCACCGACGGATCCTCCGGACAGGGGACTACGACGGCCACCGCGGGTTCGCCCCATGCCACTTCTACCGACCCGAGGACCTCGTGCGGTCCGTCCGCCGCCATCGGCTGCGTGTCGAGGAGGTGGTCGGCCTCGAAGGGCTGGGGGCCTATCATGTCCGAGAGATGAATCGCCTCGCCCGGTCGGATCCGGAGGCCTGGGCGTCGTGGCAGGAGTTTCACCTCCAGACCTGCGTCGACCCGGCGGTCGTCGCGACCAGCGAGCACTTCCTCGTGGTCGCGCGGAAGTAGGCGAGCGACGGCCGACGGCGGGGGCGTGGACCCTCTGGGCTCCGCCGTTTTGGATCGCCCCGGCACCGGAGGAATACCAGCCCGCGGCGGGCTCGGACACGCCCGGAACGGTCCGGTGGTGAGCAACCAAGTTAAGCGGGGACGCCCCCGGGAGCTGCGTGAAGCGCGACCTCCAGCTCCTGGCGGTCGGGATGGCGATCCGGACGTTCGGGGCCGCGCTGTACAACCCGTTCCTCGCGCTCTTCCTCTACGCGATCCTGCACGTAGGCTACCTCGAGATCGGGATCATCTTCGTCGGGCTGGGGGGCCTCCAGCTCCCCTTCGGCCTCGCGGGCGGTTTTTGGACGGACCGGGTCGGTCGGAGACGGCTGATCGTTCTCGGCCTCGCGACGGAATGTGTCCTGACGTTCGCGCTGGCCTACGCCTTCGACATCAAATCTCTCGTATTCGCGATCGTCGCCGCAGCCGTCGGCGGGGTCCTCCTCTCCGCCACCGGTGCGGCCTATTCGTCGTACATCGCGGATCTGACGTCGGGGTCGGAACGGACCCTCGGGTTTACGTGGTACCGCGTCGCCTTCAACGTTGGGTACGCGGCCGGTGTCGCGATCGGCGGGAGTCTCGTCTCGGTCATCGGGTTCACCGGCGCGGTGACCCTCGCCGCGATCATCATCGGGGGCGCCACGATCTTCGTGTGGATCCTCCTGGGACCCTCCCCGTACGATCTCGCGCTCCCTCAGGGACGGCCGGACGCGCACGGGTCCCCCTCCGGCGCCTCGACCCGCCGATCGGTGCGGGAGAGCTTTTCGCTTCTCGCCCGGGACCGGGTCGCGCTCCTCGCGGCGACCGCGATCGCGCTCGTCTGGGTGACCTCGGCCCAGTGGAACGTGACGTACTCCCTCTTCGTCCACAACAAGCTCGGGATCTCGTACGCAATCCTGGGAATCGG
>Ga0187782_10004733_pt1 | contig 10188 bp, 9 predicted proteins | sample 0715_SJ02_MP15_2_FD_132454 | JGI IMG/M metagenome (GOLD analysis project Ga0187782, IMG submission 132454) | Tropical peat soil microbial communities from peatlands in Department of Meta, Colombia - 0715_SJ02_MP15_20_MG | ecosystem: Environmental > Terrestrial > Soil > Wetlands > Peat | place...
CTCTGCGAGAGCAAGTTAACGCCAGCACAGCGGGAGGATCTCTACACGGAGATCCGGATCGCCGTGAACCAGATGACGGAGTTGATCGAGTCGCTGCTGGAGTTTTCCCGGACGCGGGAGTCGCTGCGGCCGTCGTATGGAGATGTTCGGTCGACGGTGGACCGGGCGGTGCAGAGCGTGCGGGCGCATCCAGAGTTTCAGAAGATCAAAATTCGGGTCACGAGCGAGGGTTCCTCGGAAGGATGGTTTGACTCCAGAAAGCTGGAGCGTGCCTTGCTGAATCTGTTGCTGAACGCGTGCGAGGCAGTACCAAAGGATTCGGGTAAGGTCGAGATCAACCTGCGGCGGCTGCGTGAGAAGCTGGAGATTCGCGTGGCGGATGATGGTCCGGGGATTGCGGAAGCGGTGCGGGACCGGTTATTTGAACCGTTCGTCAGCCATGGTAAGGAAAACGGGACCGGGATGGGCTTGACCGTGGTGCAAAAGATTCTGCAAGACCACGGCGGGGATGTGATGGTGGAGCAGACGTCGGGCTCGGGGACGACGTTTCGCATTGATATGCCGCTAAACCCAGCGCCGGAAGGCGTGATGGCGGCCAGGCACGCTACGTAGCGGGCAGCATCTGCGGGAAATCCTGGCAATACTGTAAAGATCTCTGTGCCTGTTGGAGGAGATATGAGCGACAAACGCTGGTCTGGGTATCTGCGGCGTGTCGAACTTCGCCCGGGACGGTGGAGAACGAGCGTAGCGATGTGCTCCCTGCTTATGCTCATTGCGGCGTGTGGGCCCGCGGGTTTCGCGCAGGACGCGATCCATGGGGCCGATGCTGCGTCGGGGGATGCTCTGCGTCAGGCGGTGCAGGAATTGAGCGCGGAAGTGCGTGCGTTGCACGCGACAATTGCTGAGGTGCGATCGGACTCGGAGGCGTCCCGGGCTGAGACTCGGGAACTGCGGCGGGAGGTGGAAGAGCTGCGCGCAGAAATGAATGCGCGGATTTCGCCGGCAGGGCAAAGGGAGCAGGCCGGGACGAGCGACGCTTCGACGCCGCGAGATGTGCGACTTCGTGAATCATTCATTTCTGCTCGGCGCGACGGCGCAGACAGCTCAGAACAAAGTTACCAGCGGGAAGCGCTGGAGCAGGCGAGCAAGCCAACTCGGGCGGCGTCGCTCGAAGAAGAATACGAACTGCTGAGCGGGAAGGTGGACGATCAGTATCAAACCAAAGTAGAGAGCGGATCGAAATACAGGATGCGGATTTCGGGAATCGTGCTGACGAATCTGTTCAGCAACCAGGGGACAGTGGACAACATCGATCTGCCGACGGTCGCATTCCCGCGGCAGGAGGGAATTCCAGATGGGAGTTTTGGGGCGACGCTGCGGCAGTCGGAGATCGGGTTTGAGGTTTTTGGGCCGCAGGTGGCGGGGGCGAAGACGCGCGCGGATCTGCAACTGGATCTGGCGGGCGGCTTTGCGTACGAGCCGAACGGCGTGAACTCAGGGATCATGCGCTTGCGGACGGCAACCATGCGGATGGATTGGGAGAACACTTCCGTTGTCGTGGGGCAGGATACGCTTTTCTTTTCGCCGAATTCGCCGACCTCGTTTGCCACGCTGGCGCAGCCGGCACTTTCGTATGCCGGAAACTTGTGGAGCTGGGTGCCGCAGGTGCGCGTGGAACACAGGATAGCTCTTGGAGACTCGTCGAACCTGCTGCTGCAGGGAGGGATTCTGGATCCTGTGACTGGGGAATATCCGTCGACGAGTGTTTATCGCTCGGCGGGGCCAGGAGAGTTGTCGCGACAGCCGGCGTATGGGACGCGGGTGGCATGGACACGCACTATTTTCGGACAGCCCCTGCGGCTCGGAGTTGGAGGATTCTATAGCCGCCAGGATTACGGCTTCGGGCGGACCGTGGATGGCTGGGCAGGAATGAGCGATCTGGAAGTACCGCTGGGGCCGAAGTTCTCACTGAGCGGAAAGTTTTATCGCGGAAGGGCTCTCGGAGGGCTGTACGGCGCGTTTGGAGAGAGTGTGTTGTTCAGTAATCAATATCCAACCAATGCGTATACCGAATTGATTGGGCTGGACACGGTAGGAGGCTGGACGCAGCTGAAATATCGTCCAGCATCTAAGTTTGAGATCAACGCAGCGTTCGGGATGGATAATCCTTATGCGAAGGACCTGGAGTATTTTCCGTATCCGTACTCGTATGGAGATCCGACGCTGGCGCGCAATCGAGCCGGGTTTGCGAATGTGATTTATCGTCCGCGGTCGGATCTGCTGTTTTCCGCCGAGTACCGGCAAATCGAAACGAATTCCACGACTCCAGCATTGAGCGGCGCAGGGCATCTAAACCTCATGATGGGGGTGTTGTTCTAAAGCTGTTTCTTAGCGACTGCGTGGCGGAGGACAGCAAAGCGGCCACGGCGAGTGGTTTTACTGATTACGAATCGGACATAAGTCCTTCGGTGCCCAGGGTGAGATTTGTGATAGCGTTCAGAACCAAATTGGTGGCTACGCTAACGCTGTTACTTTGCGTAGAGGGAATGTACGCGCAAACGGTGACAGTGCGCGGGCGCGTGGAGGTTCAAGGCGAGAAGAAAACCGACGCGAAAAAGGGGCGAGGAGAGGCGATTCCGGCGACCGTGGTTTGGTTGACGGCGGCTCCGGGATCGGACGTCGAGTTGCAGCCGCCTGCGCCTCCCGCCGCGCTTCCGCGACTCGTGCAGAAAAACAAGAGCTTCCACCCGCATCTGCTGGTCGTGCCGGCAGGATCGAAAGTGGAATTTCCGAATCACGACCCGTTCTTTCACAACGTGTTTTCGCTTTTCGAAGGGAAGCGTTTCGACTTGGGCTTGTACGAAGCGGGAACGACGCGGACGGTACAGTTTGACCGGCCGGGAATCAGCTACATCTTCTGCAATATCCATCCGGAGATGAGCGCCGTTGTGATTACCATGGCAACGCCTTTGTATGCCGTCGCGAGCGCGGACAGGCAGGTGAGTATCGCCAATGTCCCTTATGGCCGCTACATCTTGCATACCTGGAGCGAAGGCATGGGCCCGGAGAACGACAACCCCGTGACCCGCGAGATTACGATTGGAGAGAATGCGGCCTCGCTCGGAGCGATCACCGTGCCGCCGGCGAATGGCGAGCACATCGCGCACAAGAATAAGTACGGGCGGGACTATGACGCACCGACACCGGATAGCTCGGTTTATACGCGGCAGTGAAGAGACATGAAAACCTCTCCCACTAAGTCCCACCGGGGCCGAGGCCCTCATGCTTTTCTAGCGAGTTAAGGGCGCCCTAAAGTCTGTGCCCTTCCAAGCGAACTGGCGCGTCAAACCGTCTCCTTCCTTTTATCGCAGCGGCGAGAGAAAATCCCTACATGAAAATTGAAAAGATGCTCAAGCGGTATCGCGTGACGGATGGGAAGCATTTTCGGCTGAAGGATTATGATCCCGCGGACACACATGGGCTCGATTCGGAGTTCAAGCCGCAAGCCAAGGAACTTCTGGCGAACGGCGTAGAAGAATTGAGCCGGTTGCAGGATGTGCTGGCGGCGCAGGATCTATGGGGGCTGCTGGTTATCTTTCAGGCGATGGATGCGGCGGGCAAGGATGGCACGATCAAGCACGTGATGTCGGGGGTCAATCCGCAGGGCGTGCAGGTGGTGTCGTTCAAAGTTCCGACCTCGGAGGAGCTGAGCCACGGATATTTGTGGCGAACCATGCGGCAGGCGCCGGCGCGCGGGCGAATCGGGATTTTTAACCGCTCGTATTACGAGGAAGTGCTGGTGGTGCGGGTGCACCCGGAAGTGCTCGAAAACGAAAAGCTGCCGAAACGGCTGGTGACAAAGAAAATCTGGGAGGAGCGCTTCGAGGATATAAGCAATTTCGAGCGCTACGTGACACGCAACGGAATCGCGGTGGTCAAGTTTTTTCTGCACGTTTCGAAGAAGGAACAGAAGCGGCGGTTCATGGAGCGGCTCAATACTCCGCAAAAGAACTGGAAGTTTTCGGCTTCGGACGTGAAGGAGCGGGGATTCTGGGATGAATATCAGGAGGCGTATGAAGAGGCGATCCGGGCGACGGCAACCGAATTTGCTCCGTGGTATGTGGTTCCGGCGGATCACAAATGGTTTACCCGGCTGGTCGTGGCGCAGGTTCTGGTAGATGAGTTGAAAGGGCTGGATCTGAAGTATCCAAAAGTTGACGGGTTACAGAAGAAGATGCTGGCGGAGGCGCGGAAGCAGCTCGAGAGCGAATGAGGATCTCGCTCGGCTGCGCTTCGCTCAGAACACTCCCCATCCATTCAGATGATGTTCCTTGATCGTACTGGTCTCGGTTATTTCAGAACAATTATTTCAGAACAATGGGCAAAGGCTGATCGTAGGGCTGGATCGTGACCTCCAGTGATTTGCGCTGGTCAAACGCTTCTTTGGAAACAGGGAAGCTGACCACGATGGTTGCTCTTGTTTCCGTTCCGGGCAGAAGCCTGGTCTCAGGCGAAAGCGCAGGCTCGGAACTTTCCTTCAAAGGCGGGAAAAGATGGTAATAACGGTCGAGATCGACGGCGGAAGCGGCGTCGTCTTCATAAGAGTGGCCATCTCCGGTGGTGAGCTGCGCTTTGAGAGAACGAATCCAGAGAGACTTTGTAGGAGTGGTGCGTAGCGTGAAGGTGATGGCCGCAAGCGTATTTTTCGGGTTCGGTTCCCGGCCAGGAGTTTCAACCGCAGTCACGAAGTTAACAGAACCGGCTCCCTGAGGCTTCGGACGTTCGTGGAAAACGATGAAGGCTACGATCGCAGCAATGACCGCAATCGATGGGAGGACGATGCGCGCCGGAGGGAGATTGCGCTTGGCAGTACCAAATTCATCGCCAATGCGAAATTCGGTCGGAGGCTCGGGGGCAATTGTGGGCGCAGTAACAGAAGCGTCCGGCTGGACAATGGCCGGTTGGGGAGGGGGCGTGTGAGCGGATGAGTTCGGCGGTACTGGTTCGGGCTGCGAGTCGGGCATGTGGTTGATTGTAGAGGTTGAAGGCAAAGGCAAGAAAGGGGAGTAAAATGGGCTACAGCTGGAGGAAAGAACGAATTCTCCTGGGCTGGAGTGCCATGACTTTGGTTACCTTGCCCGGTGTGACGGGGGCTGGCACGATGCAGGAGAGTTCTTCTGGAGGTCAGCTGCGGTGAAACGCACAAACATTGTGGCCGCGCTCGGATGCGCGTTATTGGTGTTCAGCCTGTTGGGCTGCGGGACGAACAATCATCTACAGTCGATTACCATTTCGGCGCCTGCTAGTACGGCGCTGACCGGCGGCGTCTATAACCTGGTGGGCGATGGCTCGACGATTCAGCTGCAGGCCGTGGGTGCCTACAGCAACAGCAGAACGCTGGATATTACGAACACGGTGACCTGGAACTTGATCGTGGATCCGAATTACACCGTGGATGCATTCGACAAACCGCTTCCTGGTGCAGGACAGACGATCGAGATCAGTCCCACGGGTTTGGTCACTGCGATTGAGCCCGCCGATTGCACCTGGATTGATGTCGCGCCGACGGGAGAGACAGCATCCTGGTTCTTTGTCGGTGCATACCAAGTTACTGCGACGCTAAACGGCGTCACGTCCCAGCCCATCTATATTCCAATCGCCTCTTCGGCGGGCAACGTGAACGACGTCTTCCCTCCAAACCCCCAAACGGATAACAACCCAAGCCAGCAGTGCGGCCCATCCTCGACAGGAGGATAGACGGGATTAGGCGGAAGGGTTCGATCTTGATTCTTACGGGGACGGCTTAGATAGCCGTCCCCAATTTCGTATGTGGACCAAACTTTCCAACCAATGGTTGACCAGCGGCTTCGATCGAATGCGCGCTTGGAGGGTTAGCGGCAAACCCCGTATAATCCTCTGGTTTTGTTGCAACCCTCTCAACATACCTGCGTTGTTGCGGTTGCCTCAGAAGCAGGAATTCATGAAGATTCGCGCCGGAGCTGAGGTTTCGGGACAATCCGATATTGGCTGTCTGCGGAGTAACAACGAAGACTCGTTCGGCTATTGGGAGCCGGAGGAAGACGAACTGTTTGCGCGCAAGGGGCGGCTCGCGATTGTGGCTGATGGCATGGGTGGATACGAAGGTGGGCAAGAGGCGAGCCGGCTGGCGGTCGAAACGCTCGTTGAGACCTATCGCAGCTTCGATGGCGACGACCCACAAGAAGCGCTGATCGAAGGATTGCAAGCGGCGCACGCGGAAATTCGGCGGTTTGGTACGGACCACCCGGAATTGCAGGGCATGGGCACCACCTGCACCGCAGCGGCGATCGTGGGCGATGCCTTACATTACGTGCACGTAGGGGACACGCGGTTATACCTGATTCGCGACGGGCAGATAACCCAGGTGACCCGCGACCACTCCTATGTGGGGCGCCTGGTGGAAGCGGGAATGATTACGCGAGCCGAGGCGGAAAAACATCCACAACGCAATATTTTGACGGCGGCAGTGGGAACAGCGCCGGAGCTTATCATGGATTCCCCCGGACGGCCGGAGCCTTTGCGCCCGGACGACGTGCTCCTAATCTGTACCGACGGTTTGTGGGGACAGGTGCACGACGAAGAGATCCTGCAGGCGGTGGATCATCAAAACGCGGAGGAAGCGGGCCGCGATCTGATCGAACTGGCCCGGGAGCGCGGCGGACCGGACAATATTACTGTCAGCATTTTGCGCCTCCACTGATGGATGTTCTTGCCGTTCGCGCGCTTGGATCGGTAGGAACATCAGCTTTCCAGAAGTCGCAGGCGCCTGCGGCGTCGGCGAAGTGCCGCGGTTCTATTCCTTGCTAACCCAATGAAATCGCAAGCCCGGCTGGGTGCTGGGCATTTTGCACTTTGGTAAGCGGCCTGCTGTGTCTATAATGTCTATGGAGTCCATAGGGTTAATAAGACCGAGGATTGGCAGGGCGTGACGAAGTCATGAAGATTTGGCGCGTAGGGCTCCATGCCTTATGGGCGAAGGCATTTGAACGGGGCATCCCGCTGTGGATCATTCTGCTCGCTGTGGTTTGGGTCACAGGTGAGACCGCCCGGGGAGAGACGGCCATTCGCGTGGGCGCCTTTCCCAATATCACTCACCCGCAGGCGATGGTCGGCAAAAGCAATCACTGGTTCGAGAAGGCGTTGGGGCCGCAGGTGAAGATCGAGTGGAAAAGCTTTAACGCGGGTCCATCTGCGATAGAAGCGCTTTTTGCCGGAGCGATTGACCTGACGTATATCGGACCGAATCCGGCGATCTCGGGTTACGTGCGATCAAATGGCGAAGCGCTGCGCATTGTGGCAGGGGCGACTAGCGGCGGGGCGGCACTGGTAGTGCGCAGGGATTCCGGAATTCAGAAGCCGGAGGATTTTCACGGCAAGCGAGTGGCATCCCCGCAAATGGGGAACACACAGGACGTGGCGTTGCGCGCTTGGCTGATCGCGCACGGCATGAAATCGACGGACAAAGGCGGCGATGTACAGGTGATTCCGCTCGCGAATCCGGATCAGCTCACATTGTTCTTGAAGAAGGAGCTCGACGCCGCATGGGCTCCGGAGCCGTGGGCCACACGGCTGATCCAGGAAGGGAACGGGCGGTTGTTTCTCGATGAGCGGACACTTTGGCCGGGCGGAAATTTCATCACCGCACACCTGGTGGTGCGGACGCAGTTTCTGAAAGAGCATCCAGACCTTGTGAAGAGCTGGCTTCGCGCACATGTGGAATTGACGGATTGGATCAATGAGCATTTGCCGGAAGCAAAGGGGCTGCTCAATCAGCAGATTGCGAAAGAGACGGGAAAGGCGCTGCCGGATGGGGTGCTGGATGAGGCATTCGGACGGATGCGAGCCACATACGACCCGTTGCGGCCGTCATTGCTGAATGCGGCGAAGTCGGCTTTCGAGGCTGGTTACCTCGGCCGGCAGATGCCGGATCTTTCGAGTTTGTACGACTTGTCGTTGCTGAACCAGGTTCTCGCAGAGAAAGGAAAGAAGGCCATCCAATGAGTGGAAGTCCACAGAACAAGATTCGTGCGGTACCGAGGATTCCACTTTCGGCCTTAAGGTCCAATGTCTTTCATGGGAAGCCAGTCACGCCGGTCACAGCGTTTCGATTGCAGCCGGCAACCGAGGCAGTTGTGCCGAAAGTAGCGCTGAAAGACATCTCGCTCAGTTATCGCACAACCTCGGGCGAACGTTTGCAGGCGCTCGACAAGATCAACCTCGAGGTCAAGTCGGGTGAGTTTCTGTGCGTGGTGGGGCCTTCGGGCTGCGGCAAGTCGACGCTGTTGCATCTGATTGCCGGCTTGCATCCGCAGACTTCCGGGAAGGTGCTGATCGACGGGAAGCCGGTGGCGGGTCCCGGAACGGACCGCATTCTGATCTTTCAGGAGCTGGGATTGTTTCCGTGGCTAACCGTAGCCGGAAACGTCGAGTTCGGCATGAAGATGAAGAACGTGCCGAAGGCCGAGCGCGATGAAAAGGTGCAGCACTATCTGCGGCTGGTACATCTTTCAAAGTTCGCGAACAGCTACATTCATCAGCTTTCGGGCGGGATGCGACAGCGTGTGGCGCTGGCCCGAGCCCTGGCGACGGAACCGGATGTGCTTCTGATGGACGAGCCATTCGCCGCGCTCGACGCGCAGACCCGCGACCTTCTGCATGACGAACTGGAACGGATCTGGGCGGAAACGGGCTGCACGATTATCTTCGTGACCCACAATGTGCGCGAAGCGGCGCGCCTGGGCGATCGTGTCGTTCTGCTGACATTTCGCCCGGGGCGGGTGAAGGAAGAGTTTCGCGTGAATTTGCCACGGCCCCGCCACATGGAGCATCCCGACGTTACGCGCATGGCACGAGGCATTCTGGATTGCCTGCGCGAGGAGATCAACAAGAGCCTGGAGGCGGAGTATGCGGATGAAAAAGCTCGTTAGCCAGGTCATTTTCTATGGAGTACTGCTCGGGATCTGGGCCCTGCTGGCAAAGTTGCACATCTGGCCGCCATATCTTTTTCCGCCTCCGTGGGGAGTAGCGCGGGCGCTCCGCGACGGCTTTGCTGATCACAGTTTCTGGATCGGCATTGGAGTCACGATGAAGCGAATGCTGATCGGCTACAGCCTGTCGGTGGCGCTCGGGATGGTTTTAGGGTTGGGAGTTTCAAGCAGCAAGTTTCTGGAAGAAACGCTGGGCGGCCTATTGGTGAGTTTGCAATCCCTACCAAGCATCTGCTGGATTCCGCTCGCCGTGCTGTGGTTCGGGCTGACCGAGAAAGCGATCCTGTTTGTGGTGCTGATGGGGTCTCTGCTTTCAGTGACGATCGCCATGGAGGACGGGCGCAAACAGATGCCAAAGATTTATGGCATGGCCGGGCGGAATTTGGGAGCGAGCGGGTTCCGGTTGTTCTGGTCCGTGCTGCTGCCGGCGAGCTTGCCCTTCATCGTCAACGGAATGAAGCAGGGCTGGGCATTCGCGTGGCGCTCGCTGATTCAAGCGGAAATGATTTTTCTCAGTCTGGGACTGGGTCAATTGCTCATGATGGGCCGCGACCTGAGCGACATGAGCCAGGTGCTGGCGGTGATGATTCTCATTATCGTGCTGGGCTACCTGGTGGACGGTTTGATTTTCCGGACTATGGAACGGCGGCTGCAAGAGAAATACGGGCTGGCGACATCCTAGAGCAGCCCGAGGCCTTCCACTTTCCTACAAACTCAATTCTAATGGGCGGCTATGCTAACACTACGGCTGCTCGCAATCAGTTTGACCAGTGTGCTTTCTCTGACGGCGTTCGCCGTCGATAACGACGCAACCCTTCTGATTCAAGAGGCGCTGAAGCCCTCAGCGCTGGAAACGAACCTGCAACGGCTTACCGATGAAGTGGGCGGTCGCGTGCCGGGGACTCCAGCATTTGAGCGCGCCGTGGACTGGGGCGTCGCTGCATTCAAGCTGGCCGGCGCGGACACCGTGCACACCGAAGAGTTCACGATTCAGCAATCCTGGGCCGAAGGCGCCACGGAGGTGACGGCAACGTTGCATTCGGGGGCTGTTTTCCGCGTCCGCGCGGTCTCCGTGGCGTGGACGCCGGCCCTGGCGGAATCCAAACACGAGCCTGTTGCTTATGTGGGGATGGGCACAGCTCCAGAATTCGCGCAGGCCGGA
>Ga0187782_10004734_pt1 | contig 10187 bp, 10 predicted proteins | sample 0715_SJ02_MP15_2_FD_132454 | JGI IMG/M metagenome (GOLD analysis project Ga0187782, IMG submission 132454) | Tropical peat soil microbial communities from peatlands in Department of Meta, Colombia - 0715_SJ02_MP15_20_MG | ecosystem: Environmental > Terrestrial > Soil > Wetlands > Peat | place...
GATTTGAAATGCGCCAAATTGTCGCGGGGCGCGGCGCCGCCCTCTGGAGCCGCGTTTTGACGCGAGGTTTCTGGTCATGGGCGCCGGGCGTCCGTCGGGCCGAGGCTGGCCCCCGCCACGGCGCCTTAGCAAAAAATTGTGCAGAGCAGCCGACGGGACCACGGGCGTCCACGCTCGCCGCCACCGCCAATCCCCTTGCAAATCAATTACGAGGCCGGCCATCCACCGCGCCCCGGGCCAATCCGGCCATGAGGCCGGCGTCATCCAACAGATGCATTAAGCGGCCAGACTGATTCCCGTAGCCGCCCGCCGTCCTAAGGCGTTTTGCGCCGCACATCGAGAAAAGGGCGCAGGTCCAGCGCTACAGCAAGAAACTCGACAGGAGGAGATCATGGCTTCCAAGGAATTCGAGCTCACCCCGAACGTCTATATCTTCGCCGGCGTCGGCGCGCTGATCCTCGGCACGCTTGGCGCGTTCGCCTTCAGCGGCAGCATTCCCACGATTATTTCGGCGGGCGTTGTCGGCGCGCTTGCGGGCGGCAGTCTCGGACTCTTCTTCTAAGAGAGACCGGTTCGCGCCTTCTGAGACCCTCGACGAAGGGGCGTCAGCGGCCGTTCCGCTGGCGCCGCGCGGCTTCTACAGCTTGCGGGCGATCTCCCGCAGCTGGTATTTTTTCACCTTGCCTGTCGGCGTCTTCGGAAGCTCGCCGAACACGACATGGCGCGGACATTTGAAGTGCGCGAGATTGTCGCGCGTCCAGGCGATGAGCTCCTCCGCCGTCGCGGTTTCGCCGACCTTGAGCTCGACGAAGGCGCAGGGCGTCTCTCCCCATTTGGGATCCGGCGCGGCCACGACGGCCGCAGCGAGGACCTTTGCATGCTTGAACAGCACGTCTTCGACTTCGATCGAGGAGATGTTCTCGCCGCCCGAGATGATGATGTCCTTGGAGCGATCCTTGAGCTGGACATAGCCGTCGGCGTGCATGACGCCGAGGTCGCCCGTGTGGAACCAGCCGCCGCGGAACGCCTCCTCCGTCGCGCGCTTGTTCTTGAGATAGCCTTTCATCACGATATTGCCGCGAAACATCGCTTCGCCCATGGTCTCGCCGTCGCGCGGGACGGGGCGCATCGTCCCCGGATCGATCACGTCGAGCGAGTCCTGCACGATGTAGGTCACGCCCTGCCGCGCCTTCTTTTCGGCCTGAGCGGCGAGGTCGAGATCGTCCCACTCGCCCTTCCATTCGTCGACCGCAGCGGGACCGTAGGTCTCGGTCAGGCCATAGAGATGCGTGACCTCGAAGCCCGCCTGCTTCATTCCGGCGAGGACGGCCTGCGGCGGCGGCGCGGCGGCTGTGAAGAAGCGCGGCTTGACGCTCAACGGGCGTTTGTCGTCCGCGCTCGCGCCGAGCAAGGTTGTCATGACGATCGGGGCGCCGCAGAGATGCGTGACGCCATGCTCGGCCATGAGCCTGTAAATGAGGCCCGCGCGCACCTGCCTCAGGCACACATGCGTGCCGGCGGCGACGGCCAGCGACCAGGTGAAGCACCAGCCGTTGCAGTGGAACATCGGCAGGGTCCAGAGATAGACGGGGTGACGCCCGACGTCTCCGGTCAAAATATTGCCGAGCGCGAGCAGATAAGCGCCGCGGTGATGATAGACGACGCCCTTGGGATCGCCTGTCGTGCCCGACGTGTAGTTCAGGGAGATCGCGTCCCACTCGTCGCGCGGCGGCGCCCAGGCGTATTCGGGATCGCCGCCCACGAGAAACGCTTCATAGTCTATTTCGCCGATCGCCCTGCCCGGACCGTCATAGACCTGATCGTCATAGTCGATGAGGAGCGGGCGCACCTTGGCGAGCTCCAGCGCCGCCCGCGCAAGTTCGGAAAACTCGCGGTCGACGATCAGCGCCTTCGCCTCCGCGTGATCGAGCATGAACGCGAGGACCGGCGCGTCCAGGCGGGTGTTGAGCGTGTTGAGCACGCCGCCGGTCATCGGCACGCCGTAGTGGCATTCGAGCATCGCCGGAGCGTTGGCGAGCAGCACCGCGACCGTGTCGCCGCGGGAGATCCCCCGCTGCGCGAGCGCGCTCGCGAGCCGGCGGCTGCGGGCGTAGAAGTCGGCATAGCTGCGACGCAGATCGCCGTGGATGATGGCGACCCGATCAGGAAACACGGCCGCGGCGCGCGCCAGGAATGACGTCGGCGTCAGCGGCTGGAAATTCGCCTCGTTCCGGTCGAGATCGCGGTCATAGGGCGAAAGGGTCAAGGCGGATCTCCTGCAATTTGTCGGCGTCGGCTGCGGCGAGAGAGGGAGGCGCGCGGAATTTGTCAAGCAATTTTCGGGCGCGCCGCGTCAGGGCCTAATCACCGCCGCGCCGTCGAATCGGCCATGGCGCAGGTCGTCGAGCGCTTCGTTCGCCCGCTCCAGCGGATAGACCCGCGTCGTCGTGCGCACGCCCGCGCGCGGCGCGAGCCGCAAGAACTCCTCGCCGTCGGCGCGGGTCAGATTGGCGACCGACGCGATGCTGCGTTCGCCCCACAGCAGCGAATAGGGAAAGGACGGGATGTCGCTCATGTGGATGCCGGCGCAGACGACGCGTCCGCCCTTGCGCAGCGCCGCAAGCGCCGCGGGCGCGAGCGCGCCGACGGGCGCAAAGATGATCGCGGCGTCGAGCTCTTCCGGCGGCGCCTCTTCCGACGCGCCCGCCCATTCGGCGCCGAGCGCGCGCGCAAAATTCTGCGAGGCGGCGTCGCCGGGGCGCGTGAAGGCGAAGACACGCCGCCCCTGAAAGCGGCAGACCTGCGCAATGATATGCGCCGCGGCGCCGAAGCCGTAAAGCCCGACCAACTCTGCGTCGCCCGCGGCCTTCAGCGCCCGCCAGCCGATGAGCCCGGCGCAGAGCAGCGGCGCGGCCGCCACAGGGTCGATGTCATCGGGCAGCGGAAAGGCGAAGGCCGCATCGGCGACCATATGCGTCGCAAAGCCGCCGTCGCGCGTGAAGCCGTTGAACTGCGGCGCGTCGCAGAGGTTTTCGCGCCCGCTCGCGCAATAGCGGCAATGACCGCACGCGTGGCCGAGCCACGGCGCGCCGACGCGCGCGCCCGGCGCAAGATCGACGCCGGGCCCTGCCGCTTCGATGCGCCCGACGATCTCGTGACCCGGCACGATGGGGAGCTTCGGGTCGGGGAGGTCGCCGTCGACGACATGAAGATCCGTGCGGCACACGCCGCAGGCCTCGATGCGGATGCGGATCTCGCCCGCGCCCGGCTGCGGATCGGGCCGCTCTTCAAAGACGAGCCGCTCACGCGGCGCATGCAGGACCATCGCGCGCATGCGTGACTGCTTATCACGGATCGCGGCTCCCGTCGCGCGCGTCAACCGCGCGGCCCTTCCAGCGACGAACAACCGTATGGGTTTCCGCTTGCCAAATCTGAACGGCCGCGCGAAGTTAAATCATCTGGCGATGACGAGTTCCGCTAGGCGCGGAGGCGAGTCCCACTCCACGCCGACAACGGGTTTGATGACGGCATTCCACGATCTCATCGCCAGCGAGCGGATTGAAGGAGGAGGTCGATGTTGAACATGAAAATGCTCGACGTGGCGATTGGCGTCGTATTTTTCTTCTCGATCGCGAGCCTGATTTGCAGCACCGCCCGCGAGCTCATCGAGTCGCTGCTGCTCAAATCCAAGCCGAAGATGCTTGAGCGGACCCTCCGGGAAATCTTGAATGATGATCTGCCGACGGCAGGGGCCCCGGAAGGGGACAGCGCGATGGTCGCGTTTTTCAACCATCCATTGATCGACAGCCTCTTCATCGGTCAATACGCCGCCAACCTGTTCGGCGAAACCAAATGGGGAAAGCGAGCCGTAGAGTCCGTAAAAGCCTTCAGCTCAAACCGCAACCTGCCATCTTATATCCCGCCGTCGAACTTCGCTGGCGCGATTCTCGATATTGTCCGCGACAAGGTCGTCAAGGTCGACAAGAACGCATGGGAGGCGGCGACCACGCCTGAACTGCGGCTTGAGGCGCTGCGCAAGATTTTGCTCAGCGACCAGACGCCGCTGTTACGGGGCGAAACCGCGCCGTCTGGCGCGACGGCTCATGCCACCGGGGCGGGCGCGGCTGCGAGCGTCCAGCGCAAGACGGCGACGAACGATCGGCTAAACGCCGCTGTGCTCTGGGCCATCAACAATGCGGACGGCGATTTCGAGAAGGCGAAGAAGAACTTGGAAGGCTGGTACGAGAACGCCATGCAGCGCGCCACCGGACGCTACAAGCGGGACACGCAGGCCTGGCTGCTCTTGATCGGACTTATCGTGGCGACGCTCTTCAACCTCGATACGATGACCATCGTGCAGAAGCTCTATCAAAGCGACGCTGCGCGCGCCGCGGCGATTGCAGGAGCCGACGCCTACGCTAAGCGACTTGTTTCAACGTCGCCAGGAGCCAATGAGAGCGGGCCGGAGCCCAAGCCGGCAGAGGGCGCGAGGGAGGCGGCGTCGCCGACGCCGAGCAACCCGCCGAAGCCGACGGCCGCCGCGGTGAAGCCCGCGGGCGAGGGCGGGAAGACGGCTGCGCCGGCGAGCCTCACGGCCGTGCCCCCGGTGGGCGCCCCCGCCGCCACAAAAGCCGGCGAGCCGCCCTCGCCGCCTGCAGGGTCCACGCCAGACTTGGTGCTGCGCCGTGTGGAAGACCTCGAGCAGACCTTGAAGGATGCGGATTACCCGGTCGGTTGGACCAAGGAGAGCTTGGAGAAGTTCAGGGAAACGCTAAGGCGCTACCGTGAAAGGACGGACGGAACGGGCGCCCCCTTGTCGGAGGCGGAGTATCAGGCCGCGCGCGCCGCGATCTGGTCGCAGCTCCTCGGCTGGGCGCTAACAGCAATCGCGATGACGCTCGGCGCGCCATTCTGGTTCGATTTGCTGAGCAAGCTTGTCTCGCTGCGAACGAGCGTGAAGCCAGAGGACGCACAACGCGCGGAAAAGGCGAAAGAGGAGGAGAAGACCCTCAAGATTGCTCTGTAGCGTTCGATGTTGGACGCCATGAAGCAAGCGAGGCGGCTCTTCGGAGACACGCAGGCCGCGAGCATTTCGCACGCGTCATCAATGATGGCCAACTCGACATTCTGCTCCGCCGTTCGAGGTTCCTTTATGCCACGGCCTTGCCCGAACAACGGGGAGCAAAGTCGGCGATGAAACGCTCTGGAAACCGAGTGGGGGAATAATCCGCACGCGCTGTGACGGGTGAACATTATTTCGCCGAACTTCCCTCCTCACTTGGCTCGCAAGGCGGAACCGGGGACGAAGATGAGCGGATTGCGGGGCAATGCGTGGGGCCTTGGGCTCGTCGCCGCCGCCTTTGCTGGCCCCGCGTTCTGCGTGGAATCTCAGGTCTACGAATCCGCGGAGCACTGTCTGCTCGACGGCGAGCTCGACGCGACGAGATGCGCCAACGCCGCCGCCAATGCGCGCGCCGAATATGAGGAGCGCGTCCCGCGTTTCGCGTCGCGCGAGGCCTGCGCGCGCGCTTTCGCCGAGGCGGGCTGCGCCGAGAACTCGCGCGCCGAAGGGTTCTTCTCGCCGCGCCAGACGGGCTTCCGGGTCGAGATCAAGTCCTGGCGCGAACAGTGGGTCAAGCCCGTCGTCTCAGGCCCGCCGATCCGTTTCGAGCCGCGCTCCATCCTGCGACGCGACCTTTACGTCCATGCCCATTACGCCCGCCTGTGGACTGGCCCGGAAGAGGCGGCGCCGCGTCCGCAGCGCGCCGTTCTTCCCGCCGAGGGCCGCCCGGTTTCGCCCCGCGTCGTGGAGACATCTCCTTCGCACCCGCCGCCGCGCGCGCCTGCCGACGAGAATTTCGATTGCGCCTCTTTGCTGGAGCCGAGCGAACGCGCTCACGCCGACATTTCCTGTTATCCGGCGCGGACGCGGGCCAACAAGGGCGCTGCCGGCGGGCGTTGACTCCGCCGTCGCGCCCGACGCATAAAGCGCGGCCTTCCTCAGGCTTTTCCGTCTCTTCCGCAGCCCGGTCCCGCATGTCCCGATTGGTGATGAAATTCGGCGGCACGTCCGTCGCCACGGTCGAGCGCATCCGGAACGTCGCGCGCCACGTCAAGCGGGAGATTGACGCCGGACATCAGGTCGCAGTCGTCGTCTCGGCGATGTCCGGCAAGACCAACGAGCTCGTCGCATGGTGCAAGGAGGCCGCCGCGCTCCATGACATGCGCGAATATGACACCGTCGTCGCCTCGGGAGAACAGGTGACGTCCGGCCTTGTCGCGATCGCGTTGCAGCAGCTGGGCCTGCCGGCGCGCTCCTGGCAGGGCTGGCAGATCCCGATCCTGACCGATGACGCGCATGGCTCGGCCCGCATCGTGGACATAGACGCCTCCGTGCTCGCCGAGAGCTTTGCGCGCGGCGAAACCGCGGTCGTGGCCGGCTTTCAGGGCCTCTGCAAAGAGACTGGTCGCATCACGACGCTCGGGCGCGGCGGCACCGACACGTCCGCCGTCGCGGTCGCCGCGGCGATCGGCGCCGAGCGCTGCGACATCTACACGGACGTCGACGGCGTCTACACGACCGACCCGCGCGTCGTGACGCGGGCGCGGCGCATGGACCGCGTGGCCTTCGAGGAGATGCTCGAGATGGCCTCGCTCGGCGCCAAGGTCTTGCAGGTGCGCTCCGTCGAGCTCGCCTTGAAATACGACGTGCCGACCTATGTGCGCTCATCCTTCGACGATCCCGACAATCCGCGCCAGGGCACGCTGATCTGCCGAGAGGAGGACATAGTGGAATCGCAAGTCGTGACCGGCGTCGCCTTCTCGCGCGACGAGGCGCAAATCACATTGCGGCGCGTCGCCGACAAGCCTGGCGTTGCGGCCAGCGTGTTCATGCCTCTGGCGGAAGCCGGCATCAATGTGGACATGATCGTGCAGACCGTGTCCGAGGACAACACGACCGACATGACCTTCACGGTCGGCGCCGCCGACTACGACCGCGCCCGCGCGCTGCTGGAGAAGGCGAAGAACGAGATCGGCTACGCCGGACTCTCGGGCGCGACGGATGTGGCGAAGATCTCGGCGATCGGCGTCGGCATGCGCAGCCATGCAGGCGTCGCGGCGCGCGCCTTCAAGGCGCTTTCAGAGAAGGGCGTCAACATCCGCGCGATCACGACGTCGGAAATCAAGTTCTCGGTGCTCATCGACGAGGCCTATACGGAGCTCGCCGTGCGCACGCTGCACACGCTCTATGGGCTGGACGCCGCGTAGCGGGAGGAAGAGATGGAACAGCTGATCCAACGTATCTCAGCGGCGCTGGGAATCGACGAGGCGACAGCCAAGGCGGCCGTCGGCCAGGTGTTCCGGTTCCTGAAGAGCGATCTGCCGGAAGACCTCTCCACGGAGCTGTTCGGCCATCTCCCTTGGGCGCAGGAGCTCATCGACGCGGCGGAGGCGCACCCCGCGGAGGGGCTCGGCGCCGCGGTCATGGGCGGGCTCGGCGGCCTCATCGGCGGGGCCCGCGGCGACATCATGGCGCTTGCCGGCAAGCTCATGAGCCTCGGTCTCGACATGGGCCAGATGCAGCAGCTCGGCCACGAGGTCTTCGCCCACGCCGAGGAGATCATCGGCAAGGAGAACGTCGACAAGATCATCGAGGCGATCCCGTCGCTCGCGCCGTTCCGGTGAGAATTGCTCGGTCGTAATCTCCCTGCGCGCCGAAGCGTAGCGGTAACTCTTCATCCGCCAATTGCGGCTTGAGGAGACAGGCATCCACGGCGTTGCGCTTTCTGAGCTTTCGACCCCTGTCGAACGTTACGCTTCGCTCTAACTCACGTTTAGTGACCGTTACGGCCGAGCGGAGAAAATTTGGGAATGAGCGAGGCGATGCGAGAAAAGCTCCTTAAGCTGGCGCTCGTCGCATTCGGGACGATCTTTCTTCTCGTTTACCCGCTGGGTTTGATCTGGCCGTCGGGATGGGTGTGGCACGGGGGAGAAGGTAAATATTACTTGGAGATGATCTGTGGCCTCTACGCCGTATTGGGCGTGTACCTCATCTTAGCGGCTCGCAACCCATCACAGCATCGCAGCTTAATTTCGTTCACGATTTGGTCCAGCATCGTGCACGCCAGCATCATGGCGGCGCAATCTATCTATGACGCGCACGAAAGAGGCCATCTAGTTGCAGACGTGCCCGCGCTTTTCATTGTGGCCGCAGCGCTCTGGTTTCTGTCTCCAACGACGCAAAGCGGGCTGGGCGGGACTTAGGCGCCGCCAGTCTTCGCGCTGAAGCAGATTATCGCATCACACCCGCTCCATCCGCGGCGCAACATTGTGCAGCTCGCGGTCGGCGCTGTCGAAGAAGCGGCGCAGATTGCGGGCCGCCTGGCGGATGCGCTGCTCGTTCTCGACCAGCGCGAGCCGCAAATATCCCTCGCCATGCTCGCCGAAGCCCACGCCCGGCGCCACGGCGACATCCGCCTTCTCGATCAGCAGGCTCGAAAACTCCAGGCTCGAGAGCGCCGCGAAGCGCTGAGGCACAGGCGCCCAGGCGAACATCGAGGCGCTCGGCGCGGGGATCGGCCAGCCCGCCTGCGCAAAACTTTCGACCATCACGTCGCGGCGCTTCTTGTAGATCGCCCGCATCTCCTTGATGCAGTCGTCCGGCCCGTTCAGCGCCGCGGCGGCCGCGACCTGGATGGGCGTGAAGGCGCCGTAATCCAAATAGCTCTTCACGCGCGCCAGCGCCGCGCAGAGACGCTCATTGCCGACGGCGAAGCCGATGCGCCAGCCGGCCATGGAATAGGTCTTCGACATCGACGTGAACTCGACCGTCACGTCGATCGCGCCCTGCGCTTGCAGCACCGACGGCGGCGCGTGATCGTCGAAATAGACCTCGGCATAGGCGAGATCGGAGAGGATGAAGATCTCGTGCTTCTTCGCGAAGGCCACGAGATCCTTGTAGAAATCCAGGGACGCCACCGTCGCCGTCGGGTTCGAAGGGTAGCAGACGACGACGCCGATCGGCTTCGGGATCGAATGCTTCAGCGCCCGCTCGAGCGACTCGAAGAAATCCGGCGTCGGATCGGCGGGCACGGAGCGGATCACGCCGCCGGCCATCAGAAAGCCGAAGGCGTGGATGGGGTAGGAGGGGTTCGGGACCAGGATCACGTCGCCCGGCGCGGTGATCGCCTGCGCCATATTGGCGAAGCCCTCCTTGGAGCCGAGCGTCGCGACGATCTGCGTCTCGGGGTCGAGCTTCACGCCGAAGCGGCGCTGATAGTAGCCGGCCTGCGCCCGCCGCAGCCCGGCGATGCCCTTGGAGGCCGAATAGCGATCGGTGCGCGGGCGGCCGATGGTCTCGGCGAGCTTGTCGAGGACATGGCGGGGCGCCGGCAGATCCGGGTTGCCCATGCCGAGGTCGATGATGTCGGCGCCGTCGGCGCGCGCCTTGGCCTTCAGCCGGTTGACCTGCTCGAAAACGTATGGCGGAAGCCGCTTGATGCGATAGAAGTCGGTCATGCGCAGTCCAGAGGGATCGTTTTGCGCGCTCTCAGCGTGCGGGAGCGCGGGCCGGCGCGTCGAGGGCCTTGATGTCGCGGGCCGCGCGCTGATTGCGCGCCCGGGCGCGGTCGAGATCCTCGACGAGCGCCTCGAGCTCGGCGGCCTTCTTCTTCTTCGTTGCCGGCGCGGGCGCATCCGCAAGCGGCTGATAGTCCAGCCGCGCCGGGTCGCCGCGCGCGCGCTGCACGAAATCGGCGGGCGGGCGAGGCGTCTCCCGAAGGCGGAGCGCCTCAAACACGCCTCCGATCGCGTCGCCGGCATCCTGAGCGCGAACTGGATACGCATCGACCGTGAGCGCGAGGGAGGCGGCGACCACGAGCCCGCCAGCGTCACATGGACGCAGAAGAAGGCGAACTATCACGCGCCGTACGATCTCGAGCGAGAGACGGACGTGAGACAACAGGGAAAGGTGCTTCGCGCCGGACATGGTGCTAAGCTACCAGACCCGCGCCCGCTCCGCCACTGGCGGGACCGTCAATACTTGGACGAGCCGGAGAAAGATGAAAGCCGATCGCGAGCCTGAACCCGCTGCACCCCCCAAAAAATCGGCGCGCAGGCGGACTTTGCCGTCGTCCGTCACCGCCAAGCGCGCCGAGGTTGCTCCGGCGCCCGCGCCGCCTCCGCCC
>Ga0187782_10004735_pt1 | contig 10187 bp, 8 predicted proteins | sample 0715_SJ02_MP15_2_FD_132454 | JGI IMG/M metagenome (GOLD analysis project Ga0187782, IMG submission 132454) | Tropical peat soil microbial communities from peatlands in Department of Meta, Colombia - 0715_SJ02_MP15_20_MG | ecosystem: Environmental > Terrestrial > Soil > Wetlands > Peat | place...
ATTGTGGATGCCTCTCAGCAGCAGCAAAAATCTGCGCTTCCGGGTGAGGCCAAGACCATTGCTCCTGCGCGCAAGTCCGCAGTTCCGCCGGTTAGCCTCGATGAGGAAGTCAAAATTCCGGCTTGGCTTGCCCCGCTATCCCAGAACTCTGCTGCTGTGGACTCCACCCCTGCTGCGGAAGGTTCGTCGGAACCAGCCGCTCCCGTCCCTTCTGAAGAACCATTTGATGCCGTGGTTGGAGATGCCCACCACCGCCCGCATACCGCGGTTTTCGGTGGACAGCTGCTCGGGGAGGATTCCAGTCAATCTCCCGAAGTTCGCGCGACCGGCTCGAAGAAGGGTCTGCTCATTGGGCTTGCGGTCGCCGCGGTCTTGGTTATCGGCGCTGGCGGGTGGTACTACTATCAAAATTTCGTTGCATCCAACGCGGTGGCTCCAACGCATACCACCAATGTGGCTCCGGTTCAGCCCGCTGCTACCGCCAACAACGCCCCCGCGCCTTCGATAGCTAACCCGGCACCCAACAAAGCAGCATCGTCTGCCACACCGTTACCGGAAGCTCGCAAGAACTCCACGCCCGTTCCCGTTCCCGCAGTCTCCGTGGTTCAGCCGGAGCACAGAAACTCCAATCCGGTGGCCAAGAATCCGGAGCCGCCCGAGGAGGCTCCCGCAAAGCCTGCTCTCGGTAGCGTGCACCTTGCCGCGCCCGTGGTTAACCACAGCGGCAGTTCACAGCCAGTGAGTAGTGACGGATTACAAGCCATCGACACCAAAACGGTTCTCTCGGGCAACGATCCTCTCGCGGTTTCCGGCGGTCACGCGCCGGCTGCTCCTATCCCGGTCGGTGGCGACGTGAAGCAGGCACAACTGATCAAGTCGGTTCCACCGGAATATCCGGCAATGGCCAAGGCACAACACGTTTCCGGCCAAGTGCAACTGGATGCGCTTATCGATCCTTCCGGCAAGGTTGCCGCCCTGAAGATCCTTTCGGGGCCCGTGCTTCTTCGCCAAGCCGCACTTGAAGCCGTGAGGCAGTGGCGGTATTCGCCGGCCATGCTGGATGGCCAACCCACGTCCATGCACCTGACCGTTACCGTCGAGTTCCGCAGTCAATAAATGTTTCGAATCTCTGAGGGCTCAGCTAGCGCTTATTGGCGGTAGTCGCTTCTGCGGGCATTAAGGTCTGCCGGGTGGCCTTGGCGACGCTCTCCTGGGCCTGTTCGTTAACCCGAAGGACCATAATCCACGACAAGTGCGGAAATGGCAGGAAGCAATCAATCGGACGCACTAACGGCAACAACGCATTCAGCAACTTAATCTGCCAAAAACCAAACGTGGTTCTCTTCAAAACTCTGCCATTCCACCACCAGCCCGGAGCGCCGACGCGGTTGAACTTCAACACCTTCTCCACGCGGAATCCGGCTTGCTCGCAACACTCCTGTAGTTGTTTTCTGGTATACCGCCGGTAATGCCCCAGCACTCGGTCGAGTGATCCATACAATCCCGGGCCGTTAGGCACCAAGATAATGGCTCGTCCATTCTTCTCGAGCGAACCCCGGATGTTCCTCAATGCCCCCACGTCATCTTCCAGATGCTCCACGACGTTGAGGCAAATTACCGTATCAAACTGTTCTTCAGGGTAAGTCTCACCGGCGCTGGCGTCGGTGTACTGGACCTTCAAGTACGGGCGCGTTTGCCTCAACTTTCCCAGTCGATCCAAATACTGCGGATTGACATCGCTGGCCAGATATAGTGCCCGCGGCACTAGGTTCGCGGTCAGATTTCCAATGCCGGCCCCAATTTCCAGGATGCGCTCGCCAAGGTAGGGCCGGATTGTGTCGGCCATCCACTTGGTGAACCGCGGCGCCCGGTTCAGGCGCGCCAGGATTTCGCTCCCGTGCTCGTCGGCGATGTAAATACGATCGGAGATTCCAAATCGTACCAGCGCGCCCAAGGCCTTCACGCCATCTTTCCAGGTGATTTTCTTTCCTTCTTGGTATGTGCGTCCCGAATATCGAATCGGCAGCTCGAATATCCTTGCCTCGCGCTTCGCCAGCTTTATGGTTATCTCCGGTTCGAATCCAAATCGTTTGCTTTCCAGCGGTATGCTCTTAAGCAGATCCGCACGGACCATCTTGTAGCAGGTTTCCATGTCCGTCAGGTTCAGGTCAGTGACGCAGTTGGTCAGCAGCGTGAGCAGTTTGTTTCCCAAACTATGCCGGAAGAACAGCACGCGCCGGTAATCGCTGGCCAGGAAGCGCGACCCATATACCGCGTCCGCTTCTTCGGTGGTAAACAAAGGAATCATCTTCAGCAGGTCTTGCGGGTGATACTCCAAATCGGCGTCGTGAATGACCACCAAGTCGGTGTCCACTTGTTGCAAAGCGGTCCGAATGGCCGCGCCCTTCCCTTGGTTGGTCTTGTGGTCCAGAAAGATCCATTCCAGCCGGGTTGATCCATTGCGCTGCAGGCTTTCCCGAAATTTCTGCAGCACCTCGGCGGTCTGATCGCTGGAGGCGTCGTTGACAACAATGACCCGCACCCGGTTCAGCCATGGCGAGTCTGCCACCACTTCCAGTCGCTTCAGACTCGCTTCCACCAGGTACTGTTCGTTATATACCGGTACCAGGATCGATAAGCTCAGCGTGGGTTCCATCAAGCCTTCCGGCTGGCAAATTAAGCTGCTTGCCGAGTAGTTTAACGCCGCTGTCGGTTATTCATTTCCAGGAATTTCGCTGTTGCTTCTTGTGTGCCATAGCCTTGCTCTCTGCTAATCGCCTTAATATACTGGCCACCCGGCCAAGTGGTAGGTAGTGGGTGGGTAGCCCGCTGAAATTTCTCTCCCCTTGGTCCTTTTCGAGCCTGCTCGTCTCTTACAGGCCGAAGGTTTTCCGCAGCTCATAGTCCGCGAGCTGTTTGCGCAAAGGAGACTTTTGCATGGCCAATTTGCCGGTGCCGGAAGAAATGAATGTCTACCAGAACGCCGAGGCGCGTTTTGAAGTGGCGGCCAACAAGCTGGGTCTTGAGCAGGGCGTATATCGTTATCTGAAATATCCCGACAAGGAAATCACCCTATATATTCCGGTTGGCATGGACAATGGCCAACTGGAGGTTTTTACCGGTTACCGCGTGCTCCATTCCACGGTGCGCGGCCCGGGCAAGGGCGGCATTCGTTTCGCTCCGGATGTTTCTCTTGACGAGGTCCGCGCGCTCTCTGCCTGGATGACCTGGAAGTGTGCGGTGGTGGATATTCCGTTAGGCGGCGCTAAAGGTGGCATCATCTGCGATCCCCGCAAAATGTCCCGCGGCGAACTGGAGCGGCTCACCCGGCGTTACACCGCGGAGCTTTCCGATTGGCTGGGTCCTGAGCGGGATATTCCCGCCCCCGACGTTGGGACCAACGAACAAACCATGGCGTGGGTCATGGACACCTACGCCATGCATGCGCGCCAGGCCACCACCGCGGTGGTCACCGGCAAGCCCATCGATCTTGGCGGCTCTCGAGGCCGCCGGGAAGCCACCGGGCGCGGGGTGATGATTTGCGTCGATAAGGCCATTACCAAATTGGGTTTGCGCCGGGAAGACACTCGCGTGGTCATTCAAGGGTTTGGCAATGTCGGATCACTGGCGGCCGAACTCATGCAGCGAGCAGGCTATAAGATCATTGGTCTCGCCGACATCGGCGGCGGCCTTTACAACGAAAATGGTTTCGATGTTCCCAAAATGGTCGAATGGGTATACACCCGCAAAAAGCCGTTGCAGGAATTTCCCAGTGGCGGCACCAGAATGAGCGCCCGGGACGTGCTATTCCAGCCCTGCGAGGTAGTCATTCCCGCTGCCATCGAAAACCAAATCACCGAGCAAAACGCCCATCAGGTGCAAGCCAAAGTCCTGTGTGAAGGCGCCAACGGTCCCACCACCTGGCAGGCCGATGCGGTGATCGATTCCAAGGGCATTTTTACCGTTCCCGACATTCTCGGCAACGCCGGCGGGGTCACCGTCAGCTACTTTGAATGGGTCCAGGATCGCCAGGGCTTCTTTTGGCGCGAAAGCGAAGTCAACGAGCGCCTCTTCGATGTGATGGACCGGGCCTTTGACGAGGTGGTTCGTTATGCGGAAACGCACCGGGTCAACAATCGCATTGCCGCATATATGCTGGCGATTGACCGTGTCGCCACCTCGCTGAAGCTTCGAGGGATTTATGCCTGATTTCTGCTTGGCTTTCTCGGCAGCGAAGCGTACTCTTTCTCCGAGCTTGACCGTACATCTCCGCCGTTGAGACTTTACGGGACCGCCCACCGTCCCAGGAAGGACCGCACCGTGTCACCCGACTCGCCACGCCCCCACTCGCATCGCACGGAAGAACAACACCGTCATGATATTTGCCTGGTAGGCCGCTGGTTGTACGAACGCGGGCACATCGTAGCGCAGGAAGGCAATCTTTCCGTGCGTCTAGATGCGCATCGCATCCTGGCCACACCTACTTGCCTGAACAAAGGAACCATGTCCCCCGGCGATCTGGTGATCATGGATCTGGACGGGCGGCACCTCCACGGCGACCGCACCATCTCCTCGGAAGCAGCCATGCACCTGCTCTTTTATCAAATGCGCTCGGACGTACATGCGGTGTGTCATGCTCACCCTCCCACAGCCACCGGCTTCGCCGCTTGTGGACTGGGATTGGATCAAGCGCTGCTTCCCGAAGTGGTTGTGTCTCTGGGAAAAGTTCCCTTAGTCCGCTACGCCACGCCCGGCACTTCCGATTTGAGCTCCGTGCTCGAGCCTTGCGTGCCCCATTACGACGCGTTCCTGCTGGCCAACCATGGCGCGGTCACCTGCGGCCCGGATCTGCTTACTGCCTTCTACCGCATGGAGATCGTCGAGCATTTCGCCAAAATCATGCTAGCCGCGCGCCTGGTCGGTCAGCCGCAGCTTCTTTCGACCCGCGAGGTCGCCAAGCTTATGGCCGCGCGCGCCAGATACCACGTGACACCTCCCCCTGGCGGCGGCGCGGAGCTCCCCGAAACCTGCGATGCTCGTGAAAGTCCCACCGAGCAGATTACCCTGACGCGCTCCGAACTCGACGCACTGGTCGACGAAGCCGTCCGCAAGGATCGCAACCGCCGTTAATTGTCGCGTAGCATCTGTTTGTGTCACGATCCTTTTTGCGGCCCTTCTTACAAATATGGTTTGACGGTTCAAGTGAGGTCTACATGTCCGCCGCCGAGCTGTTCGACGCGATTCGCAATGGCAACGCCACTCAGGTACGATCTTTGCTGGACGCTCACCCGTCGCTTGCTTCCGCGAAGAATGAATCAGGCGTTTCCGCGGTTCTCATGTCCATCTATAGCGGCCAGCGTGAATGCCGCGACCTGTTACTTGACCGGGGAGTCGATTTGGACCTGCCTGAAGCCGCTGCCGTCGGCAATCTCGACCGGGTCCGGCAACTCGTCCAGCAACATCCCGACGCCACTAAGACGGTCTCTCCCGACGGTTTTCCGGTCGTCGCTCTGGCCGCCGTGTTCGGTCAGCTCACCGTGGTTCGCTATCTCGCCGAACATGGTGCGGACATTAACGCCAGCGCCACCAATGGATCGGGGTACAACGCCCTGACCGGCGCGGTGACCAGTGGCCACACCGAAATGGTGCAGTGGCTGCTCGAGCACGGCGCTAATCCCAATCACCGTTATGGCCCGGGCTATTCTCCGCTGCTCGCCGCCGCTGCCAATGGTCACCTGGAAATCGTAAAGCTACTGCTGGCCCACGGCGCCGACGCGCAGGCCGTATCGAACGATGGCAAAAACGCGCTGGCCTTTGCCATGGAACGCCGTCACACCACTGTCGCCGATTTTCTCCGCGACCAACTCGCGGCATCCGCGTGATCGTTTTGGCATCACACCCTGGCTACTGAACTGGAAATCCACTGCGTGGCTCATCCTGTCGCTCGTTTGTTTGTGTACTTTTCAACATCACCATAGCAGGCTGCTTAGAAAAAGCTGAAGGCTGTGGGTCGCGGCTTCGGCTGCGAAATACCCGCTTTGCATTCACTTCGGCTTTAGCCGCTGAAGTCCGGGCAAAGCGCTTCAGCAACCTGTTAGAATCTTGCCGAGGCTCGGTATGCTCACAAAGCCATGCGCATTGACTTTTGGCGGTTTCGCTGCTTTAGTCTGTCTTGTTGGCGCGCTTTCTTGTTCCAGCCGTCCGCCAGAAGGTGCTCCGTTGTCTTTGCAATTAGCCAGTGCCGATTTCCCCGCCGGGGGAACCATTCCCAAGCAGTTCACCTGCGATGGCAAGGATCTTTCTCCCGCGCTCGAATGGAAAGACCCGCCTACCAACACCAAAAGTTTTGCGCTGATCGCGGACGACCCCGACGCCCCAGTGGGCACTTGGGTTCATTGGGTCATCTACGACTTGCCCGCCACCGCGCGCTCCCTTCCGCAAAACTTCCCCAAGAACGAACAGTCCGCCGATGGCTCGAAACAGGGCATCAACGATTTCAAGAACATTGGATATGGCGGACCGTGCCCTCCGCCCGGCAGTGCTCATCGTTATTTCTTCAAGCTGTATGCCCTGGACACCACACTCAACTTGAAGCCCGGCGCCACCAAAAAGCAAGTTGAGGGCGCCATGGAAGGCCACATCCTCGCCCGCGGCGAGTACATCGGCCGCTATTCCCGCTGATTCCGTAATTCCCGCGCACAACCGGTTTCGCGTTGACCGCCAGGACGTCGGTTAGAGCGAAATTGTCTCTCGCGCTGCTGGCATGCCAGGTGATTTTGCCAGTCCGGCGTGCTGTAATGACTTTTGCGAAGAACAATGAAACCGTTCGTGATCGAATGTGTGAGCGTTCTGCAGCTTTTCTTGTGCGTCTGCGCTGTAGCAGCTCATCAAAGCCCACGCGCCAGTTTTGCGATCGTTCCCGAGCAGCCTCTAATGGACGAACGACTGAGTATCGTAGTCTCGGGACTGCCCACAAACCAGCTGATCACCCTCAGGGCCAAATCCAGAGCGCAGGACCAACTCTGGTGGCGCAGCGAGGCGGTTTTCAATTCCGGACCGAAGGGCACTATTGACCTTAACACTGAAGCGCCGGCCTCGGGCACTTACAAAAACGCAGACGGAATGGGACTCTTCTGGTCCATGAAACCTGATGCCGAACCTAAGAGTGCAGACCATGCCTTCTTTGCAATCACTGATTGGTTCCAGTTCATCGTTACGGAAATAGAGGCCGACGATGCAGGCCACGTGCTCGGCTCGGCTGTCATCCGGCGCCGGTTTGCAAAACCGGGAATTCATTGCGGCACTATCGCCGGAACCGCGGTCCACGGCTTTTTGTGCGACCCAGGCGACCACCACCGGCACCCGGGCGTTATGGTCCTTGGTGGATCCGAAGGCGGCCAGGGCCTGCCCGATGTAGCCATACTCTTGGCGTCACGCGGCTTCACAACTCTATCTCTCGCATACTTTGGTGCCGACGGACTTCCACCGACCTTGCAGAACATACCGATTGAATACTTGGGCAAAGCGTTGGAGTGGCTGCATGCACGCCCCGAAACTGAGCCTGGGTTCACCGGCGTATTTGGCGCCTCTCGGGGTGCGGAAGTGGCCCTCCAGTTCGCCGCAACATATCCTGATGTCAACGCTGTTGTCGCCAGATCTCCAACCAATGTCCGCTGGGAAGGTATCACCAAAAGGCGCCTTCCCGGAGGCTCGGCCTGGACCTATCGCGGCCAACCGCTGCCCTACATTCCCAATCGCATTCCTTTCTGGTTTGTCGCGCAGTACATGTGGGATTCAATCGTGGGAGATCCAGTCAAACAAACTCCGCTGTTCATACACGATTTGGAAGTCTTCGGCGATACCAGCAGTGTCGAAATTCCGGCGGAGCACATTCACGGGCCTGTGTTGCTCTTGTCTGGAAACGACGACCAGATCTGGCCGTCATCATTGATGGCCACCCGGCTGATGGAAAGGCTCCGCCGCTACGGGCACCTTTACCCAGACGATCATTTGTTCTATGACAATGCTGGCCATTGGATTCCGGTTGAGTACCTGCCGACCGCCGGCGACCGGCGCAAGATCAGGTTGACGATCGGGGGCACGCCGGAAGGGTCGGCCTTAGCGCAGGCTGACAGTTGGCCCAAGGTCCTTCGATTTCTGGCAGCTTCCGCGCACCAGGAATAGGCGGACGGGAGCGAGTCGCCGATCGGTCGAGAAGTTGGATTTGATTACCTTGAAATCGGGAGTGCGGTCCTATGTGCCAAATAGGGCAGTTTCTGAACCTCCTATCTCTCCCTCGCGTTGACAGCCGGAGAATACGCGGCAATACTTTCTTCCAATGATCGGACTCCTCCGCGGCCGCCTCCTGGAAAAACGTCCCAACCAAGTCATCCTCGACGTCGGAGGTGTGGGCTACTTGGTTTCAGTTCCCCTGTCCACATTTGCCGCTCTCGGCGAAATCCACACGGAAGTCACGCTGCTCATCCACACTCATGTGCGTGAGGATGCCTTGGCTTTGTACGGGTTTCTATCCCAGCGCGAGAAGCACTTATTCGAGCTGCTGCTCGGCGCATCGGGCGTTGGGCCCAGCTTGGCCCTGAAGATTCTCTCCGGAATGAACGCTGAAGAGCTGGTCCCGGCCATTCGCAGCGGCGACCTTGGCCGCCTTACCAAGATTCCTGGAGTTGGCCGCAAAACCGCCGAACGCATGGTTGTCGAGCTGAAAGACAAGCTGGAGGCCGTGCCTATTGAAGACGAAAAACGCGCACCGGCTTCCCCAGCTGGCGTTGAGGCCGATGTTAAGTCCGCATTGATCAATCTCGGTTACGATGAACGCATCGCCGAATCCGCCGTTAAAGATGCCAAACGCGCCGCTGGGCCCGCTAATTTCGAAAAATTATTGCGCGAAGCACTGGGCAGCCTGAGCGCGGCACAAAACCGCTAATGAGTGCCGCGCCCCTTTTTCTCCGCGTTCTGAATCCAATACCGGATTGCTGATATCCTTTACACGACATGGCCACCTTCGGCTCCAGGAAATCTCCCAACGAAAATCGCCCGGCCCGTATTCTCTCTGGCGCTGCTTGGGACGATGATGCCCGCCTCGACGCCAGTGTTCGCCCAAAGACCCTGGCCGAATATATTGGCCAGAAACGCGTAAAGGAAAACATCGCCATCGCTCTTGAAGCCGCCCGCAATCGCGATGAAGCCTTGGATCACGTGCTCCTCTACGGGCCTCCCGGCTTAGGTAAGACCACACTCGCGCAAATCATCGCCAACGAGCTCCAGGTCACCATCAAAACCAGCGCCGGCCCTTTGCTCGAACGCAAAGGTGACCTCACCGCCATTCTCACCTCGTTGGAACACAAAGAAGTGTTCTTCCTCGATGAAATCCATCGCCTTCAGCCCGCTGTCGAGGAGGTTTTGTATCCCGCGATGGAAGACTTTCGCGTCGATCTGGTGATTGGCCAAGGGCCTGGAGCGCGCATCCATCCCTTTCATTTGAATCATTTCACGTTGGTTGGGGCCACCACTCGCGCCGGGCTCATCACCGCGCCGCTCCGGTCACGATTCGGAATCGTGCATCGCCTCGATTTCTATGAGCCCGACGACTTGCTGATCATCCTTCATCGCTCCGCCAAAATTCTGAACATCGACATGGAGGAAGGCGGCGCGCAGGAAATCGCCGGACGCTGCCGCGGCACTCCGCGTATCGCCAACCGGCTGCTTCGCCGCGCCCGCGATTTTGCCGAAGTGCGCGCCGACGGGCGCATCACTCGTGAAGTGGCTCGCGAAGCGCTGCACATGTTGGGCGTGGACGATCACGGTCTGGATGAGGTTGATCGCAACCTGATGATTGCGTTGCTCGACAAATATGGCGGAGGGCCCGTCGGACTTGGCACTCTGGCCGCTGCTCTCAGCGAAGAGGAAGACGCCATCGAAGAAATATATGAGCCTTACCTGATGCAGATCGGGATGCTGGATCGCACTCCGCGAGGCCGCGTGGCCACTCCTCGCGCCTACGAGTATTTCCATCGCGAGGCGCCCCGGCGCCAACCTCGTCTGTTCTAGTTGACTGTAACAACCATTTATAGACTATAATCGTGTCCATGAGAGACGCGATCACCCTAACGAATTCGGAGCTTAAGGAATTGACACGGCGAGCCACGAGCCGGACGGGACGGGCCGAA
>Ga0187782_10004736_pt1 | contig 10187 bp, 6 predicted proteins | sample 0715_SJ02_MP15_2_FD_132454 | JGI IMG/M metagenome (GOLD analysis project Ga0187782, IMG submission 132454) | Tropical peat soil microbial communities from peatlands in Department of Meta, Colombia - 0715_SJ02_MP15_20_MG | ecosystem: Environmental > Terrestrial > Soil > Wetlands > Peat | place...
AGGAAACTTCATTGGAAGATTTCAAAGTACATTCGATGGCAGACGCTACGGCGCGGCGGAGTCCGTGCGGGCGACCTGGTTGATGATGCGCTGGATGACGACGACCTGGATGTGGATGTGGCGGGCGACGTCGGGGAGGAATTCGGTGATGTAATTGTCGATGGGTGCTGTGGCAAGGCCGATGGCGTAACGGGAGGCGCTGGAGCTGAAACGCGTCTGCTGTCCTGGCACATATAGGTTGCCGATGGCATCGTCGATGGCGAATCCGGCAAAGTTGGCGTAGTTGATCATGCCGCGGCCATCGTCGCCTTGGGTCCACAGGACCTGAAGCGCGGCGTGCGCGATGCGATGCTTGATGCCGGCTTTAGGTTCGCGGTGATAACGCGGGTCCTGGTGAACCAGGGACGGAATCGCGAACGTGCCGAAGAATTCGGCGGTCATATCCTGCGTAAAGCTGACGCCGATGTAACGGCCGTAGCCGGGGAATCCGGGACCGTAGCCGGAGTGCGGGTTAGCGGCGATGGAGATGGCGCCTTCACCCGCGATGGTGATGAGGTTAAAGGGGTCAAGGAGATTGTGGGCCGCGAGATGCGCCTTCTGCTCGGGCGTAAGTTCTTTGACATGCGGAACGGAGACGAACCGCTCATATAGGTTGACCACGGGCGAATGCGGCGAACAGGGCGTTGTTTGCGCAGCCGTTATTCCGCCAATGGGAGCAGCGTTCGGGCCCGATTCCGCTTGCGCTTTCGCCGCGCCCGCCCCGGGCTCCGTGTTTTCTGCCCGCGCCGCCCGGCAAGGGGGCGTTGACGAATTCAGATTCTGTGTAAAGCTTTGGGCTTGAGAAGAGGATGGCTCTTGACTGGCCTGCCGAGGTGCGGTTTCCTGCTGAGGCGCCCCGGGCAACCGTTGCTGCGGCTGCGCGACGGGCGGCGACGGCGTATCCGGCGCGCGATTTTGCGGCGATTCGCCCGATGATTGGCATTGGCACGGCGCCACAAATCCGAGGCACAGCACGAAGACGACCGCAGCCCCACAGCCGTTATTCACGGATTTCCCGCTGCAGAATGCTTTCGAAGCTCGAGTTGTGTAGGTTTCCAGCAGGGTGAACACCGATTCGTGTGACGCCCATTTGCGGCAAAAGGTTATGTGTGTGAGCGGAGGGCGTTCGCAGCCGCGCGACATATGCTTAACGCGAGAAGCTGTCATCCAATTGAACTGTTGCCTTCGCAAGCAGCATCTTTTGCGCTTCGGTGGGGTTGATGCTTGCGGTTCCAGGTGGTTTTGGGAACGTTGACTCGGTTCTGTGGATCGCGCAGACTTTGGAGAGAATCGCATGTGCGATCTGATGTAGAGATGAAGAAAGTTGGCGACGATGAGCACACCGAACAATCCTGGACGTGACCCCAACGAGCCAAAGGCCGGCTGGCCGGGGGCCCCTGGGTGGGATGGTCCGCCGACGCTGGGGCAGAGGATCGATGAAGCGCTGGAGCTGATCCAAATGGAATTGCGCCACGCTATCTCTTACGTAAACGATGCGGTGATTCCGCAGGTGCGCCGAGAGTCGATCGGCGCGATGCGCATGGCGGCCGAAACGCTGAGGAACCTGGCTGACCGATTTGAGAAGCAAGCGGGAGGCGCGGCGGGACAACAACAGAACCAACCGCCCCACGATCCGACGCAGGGGCCGACCAAGTGACCGCGGCCGTGATAGGCGAAAGCACGAGCACCGGAACGGCGTGGCGCAGAGCGGTGTTCGGGACATTCGTGGCGGCGGTGCTGCTTGGGGCGAGCGGCTGCGGGCACAAGCAGAGCGCGAGGACGGTTCCTCCGCAGGCGTTGCCGCCGGGGCAGCAGCCGGCGGCTGTCGCGGCCAATGTGCCGCCTGCATCGGCGGCGCGGATTCCGGTAACGCCGGTTCCAGCGGGCGGAGTGAGCGCGGAGGACTTGGATTATGTGGCCACGCATGCGCCGATTTTGAGCGAGGTGGGCTACGCGACGTGGTACAGGGCGCCATACAAGGGGCGGCGTACCGCGAGCGGTCAGGTGTTCGACGATTGGGCGATGACGGCCGCGCACAGGACGCTGCCCATGGGGTCGTTGGTGGTGGTGACGAATTTGACGACGGCACAATCGGGCGCGATGCGGATAACCGATCGCGGGCCGTTTGTCGAAGACCGGATGCTCGATTTGACGATTGCGGCAGCCAAGGCCACGGGGGTTTACGGCGGCGGGCTGGTGCGTGTGCGCATGGATGTGTACCAAACGCCGAAGCCGATCGACACGGGCGGCCGGTGGTGCGTGCAAATTGGCGCATTCCACGACGAGCGTGCGGCCATCAAGCTGAAGCAGAAACTGCTGCGGAAGTATCCGGGGTCGAGCGTGATTGAGTTTCCAGGCGAAAAAAGCTATTGGGTAAGGATCCGGCCGGCGGGCGACGACCGGTTGATGGCGGAGTATATTTCCGAGCATGTGCGTCCGGCCGAAGGCGGCGCGTATTTGACCAGGCTGGATTAGGGCAGATCCCGCCCGCGAGTGATTTAGGAAATTTCGTGCTTATGTTACCACTTCTGCACAAGTTGAGAACGCTCTCCTAAGGTTGGGAGAGCTTACCGCCGATGAAGGAATGGGAATATAGGCTGAGGGTCCAAAGATGTGACGCTGGACTTCGGATCGGCCTTGAACTTATCAAGTGGTCTGCGATTTGCATCATCACTTGGCGCTTGGGTTTGGCGGTAGAATCTTTGGCCGGCAAGGCCACACTCGCCAACTTCGGCATTTTCCTAATCGGCGATCTAAAGGCAAACAAGGTGTTTAGCCATATAGTCATGGCGGTATTCGGTTTGGGCGGCGTGGGTTACGGGCTGAGGGAACGAGGGCAGAAGCGAAAAGCGATCAAGCAATGTGGAAGTCGAATCGCGAGGCTTGAGACACGCTTGGACCCGAAACGAACGTCGAGTGGTCTAACAGATGACGGCAGTAGCCGTCCTGAGGATGAACCATGAGCCCTGTCACTTACGAACAGATCGTGGCGCTATTGGGATTAGTTGCCATTTGGGCGCTGTGGTATTACCTCTGGAGGCCTCAACGCGTCGCAGCCTTTCGCGAAAGGCTGTTCGCATTGCGTGATAACCTCTTTGATCTCGCAGCAGACGGTGTGATTCCCTTTAACCATCCCGCATACACTCAACTGAGGATGCTCGTTAACGGAATGATTCGGTTTGCTCATCGAGCGACATTGCCCACATTGATATTCGCTGCGTCCCAGTCTCGGCACGCACCCGCGAATGTCTTCGAGTCTTGGCAAAAGAGCGTTAATGGGCTTCCAGAAGTCCCGCGCGAGAAGGTGCTCGAAGTCTATGGCCGTGTATCTGAGGCTTTCGCAAAACAGATTTTTAGCGGATCTCCTGTGTTGTGGGTTCTTGTTGGGGCGAGGGTGGCGTTCTTGGTTGCACGCTCCCTGTTCATGTTGCTTACGGGCCGGAAGACACTAAGAGATTTAACGGTCGACGGTGCTCGTCGGCGAGTGGGTTACGAGGAATGCCGTGTCACGAAAACCGCTACGAAGGCGATCGAGGTCCGGGTCCTGTACGAGGAACAAAAGAGGGTTAAATACGAATCGCGCAGGGGATCTCCTGCGGGCGATGCGCCAGTTCTTGTCTAGGCGGTCAGTCAGTCGACACGGGAAACGCAATCAAATCGGACTCTTCTAGAGTTCTGATTGACGTCGATGTGTAGGCTGTCTCGCACGATTACGGGACGCTGCTGCCGGCACTGACGGGCCCGGTGGCAGCGTATGCGTTGACAGCGCCCTGCCGCGCGGTGGCAGAGCGAATGGCGACGCGAAATCTCTTTGTGTTGCCGGTTGTGGAGCGCGCGACGGGCAAGCTTGTCGGACTGTTGAGGGCAGAGGATGTGCTGCAGGGCAGCGCCCGAGCGTATGATCGCGAGACGAAGCTGGAGCAGTTCGCAGGCGGAGGACGGCGAAGGTAGTGCGCGAAACGGTATAGCGGACACAAAGGTGTTACGGAGCGACGTAAGCCGGATCGATGGCTTGATGAATGACAGTGCTGAATCTCTCCCAGGAGCAGGAAAGATCGGCGCGGCTGCACCCGGGGATGAAGATGGGCGCTTCGGCCGGCGGGTTGGCAGGCGTGAGCGGCTGAGAATTGCGCATCTGCTCGAGAGTCTGCGCCGTGTACGAGGTGCGCACGGAGAAGCTAGCGTCGTTGCGGGAGCGCCAAAGTTCAAAGACCAGCGCCCCACCGGGAGGGGTGTCGTCGATACGGCCATCGAGGGCCCAATCGATGCGGAGATCGCCGGCAACGGCAACGATGTTTGAGTCGTGGCCGACGAGAATGACAAGACGGTCGGCGGGTTTGCCGAGCGCGCCCGGCGTGGGCTTGCCAGTCACGCTCTGCTCCAGGGTCTTCCAAATGCGGTCGAGGAGGTTCGATGCATTCACCCGCGCGACGGCAGGGGTGCGGGAGCCGAACTCCCAAAGGGCGGAATCGAGCTGCATGATTTCGCGCAGGGTTGCGCCATCGAGGCATCCCCAGCCTGTGTTGGCATTGCTCATGCCCTGGGTGTATTCGAGCAGGAGGTTTTCTGCGAGCACGCCGCCCGTCGCCATGGGGCCGAGCGAGACTTGGGGAATGCCGCCGGCGCCGGGTTTGAGGCTGGTGGGAACGTCGAAGATGGATGTGCGGCGGGGATTCGGCGGAAAATGGCCGCAGCCGGAAAGAACGCGGTCGAGTGCAGCGAGCTGCGGACGATACGCTTCGACGAGGTTTTTGGGATCGCCGCCCATGCGGCCTGCGACGGCGGCAGCAGCCAAAGCGGGATCGGGACGGCCCTGGCCGGCATTCGGAGGACGAAAGAGCGGATCGACCGCGCCATTGGGTTGGGAATGAATGGGAACGGTGCAGCCGGGAAGCATGCCTTCGGCCAGCGCCTTTCCGGTTTCGCGCGTTCGCTGGTCGGTGTCGGCGACGATCGTGACGCGGGCAGCGTCGGCGCAGCCGCTGGGCGCGAGCAATCCTTCGCTTGAAAACCTGGCTCGGTCCCAGGCGCCGAAGAGCTTCATCAGGTTGTACCCGTGCGCGGTGAGAATGCCGGGCGGGACGTCCCATTTGGGCCAGGGCGCTGAGGAGAACTTGTCAAGGTCGGCCTGTCGGTTGAGAGGAGAGCGGACACCGTGGCGGGTGAGGATGACGGTCAGGCGGAGATCGGCGGCCGGGCGGCCAGAGGGCGCGGCGATTTGCGCAGCGAGCGGAGCCGTGCGGAGAAACAACCCAACAGCACCGAGTAGGGCAAGCCACGATGCGGTCCGAGAGGGCATTTTTAATCTCCAGTGAAGAGTGTAGTAGGGGCGAGCCGGAGAGTTCACGCCGGGCGCAGAACCAACCGCGCGATTTCAGTGGAGTAGGGATGAAGTTCCCGGAATAGTTCGCGTTAAGAAATAAAGCGCTTCGAGGAGCCGCAGGCCATGCGCCGAAAAGCACCGTGCCAACGAGCCGGGGACAAGGCAGCGGTGTCCGGCGTAAATTTAAGAAAAAGTTTGATATAAGTGTCCGCTACAGGACACTTTTTCGAACCCGGAAAAGTCAGGCGCCGGGGTCCGTTCGATAAATCGATTTTCCATCGCGGAATCAGGTCGATTTTGGGCTTGACAACAGGCTCCGAATGAGCCTATAGTTCGGCACACGAAGCAAGGTATCTGGCGGCGCGTAACGAATCGCGTCACAGTATGCGCCGGGTCATGCACGCGGCGCGAGCGTGGGGATGGCCCGCAGGACTTAAGTGCGTCCAGCGGAACCGTTCGTAACCGAAACGCATTTTGTTGGAGGGTAGTATGGCAGGAAGGCCTAAAGGTGACTCAAGGCTACATTGTTGTGCGATCAGAACCGCAGTGGGAATGGTCGCGATTCTAGCGCTGTTCGCAGTAACCAGCGCCGCTCACGCGCAAATCCTATACGGGTCGCTGACGGGGACGGTGACAGACAAGACCGGCGCAGTGATCCCTAACGTGACACTGACCCTGACAAACCAGGGCACGGGCGCAATCCGCAGCGAGAAGGCAAACGAGGCGGGCATTTTCAACATCCTCGACGTATTGCCCGGCACCTACACCCTGAGCACCTCCAAGGTGGGCAGCTTCGCCGGGTTCGTGCAGAAAGATATTCCGATTGAAGTGAACAGGCAAGTGCGCGTGGACGTGGTGCTGCAACTGGCCACGGTTTCGACGCAAGTGACGGTGACCGAGGCGGCCGCCGCATTGCAGACGGAAACCGCAGAGGTCAACAGCGAAATCAGCCAGACGCAACTTGGCCAGATGCCGCTCACCTCGAGCGGAGGGCGCAACTTTGAGGCGCTTTATACGCTCATACCCGGCGGAGCTTCGGTGAAGGAGCAAAACTCGCCGGCTTCCAATCCCTCGCGCGCCATGTCGGTCAACGTGAACGGCATGAGCATGAATGGCAACACCACGCGCATCGATGGAGCAGTCAACTACTACGGGTGGCTGCCTTATCTGATCGCCTACGTTCCACCGGCGGACTCGATTGAGAACGTCAGCGTAACCACTGACGACTTCACCGCCGAGCAGGGCCAGGCGGGCGGCGCATCCATCAAGATCACCACCAAGAGCGGTGGGCACGACTTCCACGGCAGCGCTTGGGAGTATTACCAGGACGCGGCTCTTAACGCCCGGCCATATCTGCTGGCGCCAACATCCGCGCTTGCCAAGAACATCTTCCAGGAGTTCGGCGGCAACCTCGGCGGCCCTGTCTACATTCCGCATTTCCTTACCGGCCGGAAGAAGCTGTTCTTCTTCGACAATTGGGAGCGGACGACGAGGCGCCAATTGATTGGCAACGGTGTCCTGCTGACGGTTCCTGACACCAACATGATCAATGGCAACTTCTCCGAAGCTACGTCCGTGGCGACGATCTACGATCCGCTGCCGCAAGCCGCGGGCTGGCAAGGTACGGCGAACACGACGGCCTGCCCGGGGGTTGACACAATCAGCAACACGCCCAAATACTACACCGCCGGCTATCTAAACTTTGCGTGCCGCCCCAGCTTTACCTCCGAGTACGGCGAGGCGGGCAACAACGTCAACACCATTCCCGCAGCGCGCCTGATGAACCCTCAGGCTACGGCGATGATCGCCAACCTGAGCGCGATCGCGCAGTCGATCGGCACGCCAAGTGCGACGCTGGTCAACGCCTCCATGCACAACGATTACACCAACACGGCCACGGCAGCGAACAACAAGACCAGCAACGATGCCAAGATCACTTACATTCCCAACGACAACACGCAGATTTTCGGCAAGTACAGTATCGAGCCCTTCCAGGCACTCGATCCGCAGGAACTGGGACCGGCGGGCGGCGGCACCTTCGATGGCGGCCAGCCCGGCGCGGGTCACGGCCTGATCCAGAACGTTGGCATCGGCATGAGCCACGTCATCGCAGCGAATCTTGTGGTCGACGCCGATTTCGGCTATACGCGCCAGTGGTCGGGAGCGCAATCGCTTCTCGATCTTTCATTGGGCGACTATGGATTGAACACGCTGAAGATTCCGGGGACCAACCTCAATACGACCGACTCGGATTATGTCGGTGAGCCGGTGTTTGCCTTTGGCACCACCAGCGGTAGTGAAACGTTCAGCTCCCTTGGCAACTCCAATACCGCCAATCCGTTCATCTTCCGCGACAATCAGTTTACCGGCGACGTGAACCTGAGCTGGATCAAGAGTAGGCACCAGATCAAGTACGGATTCACCTACTATCACTTCGACCTAAACCACTTTCAACCAACCACCGGCGGCGGCGTTTCGAACGTGCGCGGCGGCTTCCTGTTCGCGGGCGGCATGACCTGCGGCGGCGCGACGTGCGGCTCGACCGCGTACAACGATCTGGCCGACATGCTGTTGGGTCTGCCCAACTCAGGTTCGGCAAGCTCCGTTCAAAAGGCGCAGCAAATCTTCGATCCCAACTCGCTGCGCTGGACCGAGCTTGGCGTTTACGGCCAGGATCAGTGGGCTGTGACCCCGAAGCTAACCGTCACCTACGGCGTTCGCTACGAGCGGTATCCGGTGCCCTACCGCGACCACACCGGCCTCTCTGAGGTACGCCTGGATCGGACTCTGGCGGCAGGCAACGTCGAGATCGGCGGGGAGAACGGCCTTCCTGAAAATGCCGGCATCAGCGTGGGATGGGGTTTCTTCGCTCCCCGCGCCGGTATTGCGTATCGCCTGAACGATAAGACCGTTCTCCGCGCAGGCGCCGGAATGACCGTCGATCCGGACAGCATGCGCGAGTTGCGCGACGAATACCCGTTCGACCTGGCGCCGAATTACAACTCGATAAGCGGGCAGGGAACCATTGCGGTCGATCCGGCGAATGGCAACGCGGCCATGTCCCTCACCTACGGCATCCCCGTTCCAGTCGCTCCCAACTATACTTCGGGCTTCGTCTCGCTGCCGATAGCCCAGGGCTCCAACTTCGTGTGGCCGAATTTCCGGCGCGGCTACATCGAGAGCTGGAACCTGTTTGTGCAGCGGGATTTGGGCCTGGGTTTTGTGGCCAACGTCGGTTATGTAGGCGATCTGTTCGTTCGCCAGCAGACCGGTATCCAGCCGTATAACGCGGCGCCGCTGCCCAGTGCAAGCACGGCTTGCATGGCCAATGGCCTGGCAAACCCCTCGTTGGGCCTGCCTGCGGGCACCACCTGCGCGCAAATCGGCGGAACAGCAGCCAATGAGATTATCAACCAACAATATTGCCCCGCCGCCGTAATTGCCGCGGCCACGCCCGCCGGCATGGCTTGCTACAACACCGGCGGCATTACCATGAACGGGCCGCTTTTCAGCGCCAACTACAACGGCTTGCAGTCGCAGCTCACCCACAGTGCCGGCAGCAACGCTTCTCTGGGTCTGGTTTACACCTACTCGCACGCCTTCAACTATGCCGACAACGGCGCGGGGACGGGATCGAGCGGGCCGGCGTTCAACTACCCTGGTTATTACAAGCTGAATCGGGCGCAAGCCGCTCAAGACCAAAAGCACAACCTGCAGGCCTGGGGCGTCTACAGCCTGCCCTTTGGCTATGGCCAGCAATGGGCCAACCATGGTCCGCTTGCGGAAGTGGTCGGCGGATGGAAGTTGAACGGCCAGTTCAGCTACTACGGCGGCTTGCCGTTCTCAGTCACCGCCAACACCAATACGCTCAATGCGCCGGGCAGCACGCTCTATGCCCAGTTGGTTGCGCCCTATCAATTGTTGAAGGGGCACAATTACACCCCCGGCAGCAACGCGGTTTCCGGCGGCAGGCAATGGTTCAATCCTGAATCGTTTGCCAACCCGGTAGAGCCGGCATTTGGCGCCGCGAACACGGCCATCGCTTCGCCGGTTTTCGCCAACACCCACCGTAACGAATTCCGCGGACCGGGCACTTCGGTCGTCAACGGCAGCATCTATAAGGGTTTCCACGTCTACCGTGAGAGCGAATTCAAATTCGGCGTAGAGGTGTTCAACCTCTTTAATCATGCGTATCTGAACCTGAACGCCCCCAGCGCCACCGTACCTTCGACAACTAACCTGGAGGCGGGCAACTACGGTACGTTCGGTATGATCACTGCCTTCGGACCGCCGTACTCGCCGACGCAAGGCGCCCGTTCGCTGCAATTTGGCGGGCGGTACACCTTCTAGTCCTTTCGTAACTTATTTCCGCGGCAGCTCCGGTTGGGGCTGCCGCATTGTTTTGTGCGCAACACAAGTTCCGCACTCCGGCGTGCGCGCCTTTATGAGTATCATGGAACTTGAAATCCCATCCTGCGCCGGATGAGAATGTGTCGCATCGGCACGTCGCTGGGAACTCGATCGCGGGGGTCGTGCACGATTACAACGTTGTGGCAGCCTTGGTCTGTCGGCCGCTTGATGACGAAAGCCGTGAGAAATGCGTGTAACGGATAAGGACAACCGGCTGCGCCGCGCTGTCGCTTCCAGCGAGACAGCCCGCGAGATCAACCGCGATATTCTTTTGCACGCCATTCATCTGCGCCAGCCGGTAAGCCGCGCCGACTTGGCGCGAATGACGGGTTTGCAGCCGAGCACGGTCTCGGTGATCGTGAGCCAACTCATCGACGAGGGATGGGTGGTGCCGGGCACCCTGGGCCGGCTGCCG
>Ga0187782_10004737_pt1 | contig 10185 bp, 11 predicted proteins | sample 0715_SJ02_MP15_2_FD_132454 | JGI IMG/M metagenome (GOLD analysis project Ga0187782, IMG submission 132454) | Tropical peat soil microbial communities from peatlands in Department of Meta, Colombia - 0715_SJ02_MP15_20_MG | ecosystem: Environmental > Terrestrial > Soil > Wetlands > Peat | place...
ACATCCTGGTGAACAACGCGGCAATTACCTGGCGCTTCCCCAACCCTCTCGACGCGACAAAAGAAGCCTGGGACAGGGTGCTGGGCGTCAACCTGCTTGGCACGTACTTCTGCATTCAGGCCACGGCACCGGGGATGATCCGGCAGAGGTACGGCAAGATCGTCAACTTCTCGTCCGCTGCGGGTATTGCCGACACGATGAAAACGCAAGTTATTTATGCCCCGTCGAAGGCGGCCGTCATCAACCTGACGCGAAAGCTCGCCCACGAGCTGGGGGAATACAATATCAACGTCAATGCGGTCGCGCCCGGGCTGACAAAGACGGAGATGCTCTTCATGGGGCGCACCGAGGAAGAGGCGAGAGCCATTCTGAAGAAGAGAGGAGAAATGGCGGCCCTGAAAAGAGTGGGGGAGCCTCAGGATATCGCGAATGTTGCGCTTTTCCTGGCCTCGGACGAATCGAGCTACGTCACCGGCCAGGTAATCCTCGCGGACGGCGGCGCGGCTGATTACTTGAGCCACGGCATATAAACTGACGAGTATATCTAGATACGGAGAGAGGAGGTAATCGTGAGACCGAAAGTATTCGCGACGCGGAGGATACCGCCGCCGGGGATTGAGCTGCTCTCGGAGGCGTGCGATGTTACCGTCTACGAGGGCTCGCTTGCCCTCGATCGCGGAGAGCTGCTCCGGAGCATAAGGGACAAAGACGGGTTGGTCTGCATTCCCCAGGACCGGATCGACAGAGAAGTGCTCGATGCGGCGCCTTCCCTTAAAGCGATCAGCACGTACAGCGTCGGCTACGAGCACATCGACGTGGAAGAGGCCACTAAAAGGGGTATCTATATCGGCTACACGCCGGGAGTTCTCACCGATGCGACCGCCGATCTTGCCTTTGCGCTTCTCTTGGCCGTAGCGCGAAGGATCGCCGAGGCGGACAGGTATGTAAGGGCGGGGAAATGGCAGGCCCCCTTGGCCTCCATGTCCATGCTCGGCGAGTCAGTCTGGGAGGCGACCCTCGGCATAGTCGGCTTCGGAAGGATAGGCCGGGCCGTTGCCGCGCGGGCCAATGGTTTCCAAATGAGGGTGCTCTATTACGATTCCGTTCGGTGCGCCGCCGAGGAGGAGCGCCGGCTCAATGCGCAATATTGCGATTTGAACGACCTTCTGGCAGCATCCGATTTCGTGAGCATCCATGTGCCATACTCAAGAGAGACGCACCACCTCATCGCAGAAAAAGAGCTGAAGCTCATGAAGCCCTCTGCCATGCTCATCAACACGTCCCGCGGCTCGGTGATTGACGAAGGCGGCATCGCGAGAGCATTGAAGGAAGGGTGGGTGGCCGGCGCAGGCCTCGACGTCTACGAACAGGAGCCCCTCGACCCGACAAGTCCGCTCCTTCTCTTGGAAAACGTGACCATCGTGCCCCATATAGGGAGCGCGACAAGAACCGCCCGCAGGAAAATGGCTGAGCTTGCGGCAAAGAATCTCCTCGCTGCGCTTCGCGGGGATGCCCCTGTCCATTGGCTGAATCCCGACGCCGCAAAGGCGCGCCGATCAAGGTGATCACGTCCAGTACTCTTCGAGATTGTCCTTGCTTCCCACAAGGTAGCATGATAGAGTGGGAAAACAAAAATGAATGTCCCTTTCGACAGATCGTACTGGGTGGTCCCAGGGATGTTCCTCGCCGGCCCCTATCCCGGGGCAATACGCCTCCACGAAGCGCTGGGACGACTGGAAGGTCTCCTCGACGCCGGCATCCGCCGGGTCTTGGATCTCACCCTCTCCTACGAGGCGAAGTGGCACGGACTCAAGGGTTACGAAGAAGCCATACGTTTCCTGGCCGAAGAGAAGGGCCTATCAATAGGGTGCCTTCAGGTGCCTATCCCGGATACGGGCGTTCCGACGGTGACGAAGATGGCCATGATCCTCGACGAGATCGACGGCGCCATTGACCAGGGGGAACGCGTCTACGTCCACTGCCTGGGCGGGAGGGGACGGACGGGGACCGTCGTGGGATGCTGGCTCATAAGGCATGGAAGGGCAACGGCTGGAGACGTGCTCTCCGTGATCCAGGGACTGAGGAAAAACGATCCCACATGGTTCTTCCCCTCACCGGAGAACGAGACACAGCGGTCTATGGTGAAATCATGGAAGGCCGGGGAGTAATCGCCCAAAGAAATATCGGCCAATTCAATACAACGATGTCCTCATGTCCATAGACGAGAAGGTCCAAGTATAAAAGGCGCATCTACCTTTTCCTTTTCCTAGCCTCATATTTTGCCTGCCCTTCGTTGAAAAGCTTTTGTTCTTCTTCGGTGCTTATAATCAGTGGCGGCATTGCGACCGGCCTTCCCTGTTCATCGACGGCTACCATAACAAAATCCGCCGTATGGGTGGGCAGCTTTGCTTCGGTAAAAAGCTTCTCCAAGTACACTTCCACCCTGACCGTCGCCGAAGAGCGGCTGACGAAAACGAGGCGGGAATTAAGGATAACCAAATCCCCCACTTTAACAGGATTCAAAAAGTTAATCTCATCCACCGCTGCCGTCACCGTCAGGGTATGGCAGTGACGGGTGGCTGCCACGCCGGCAGCGTTATCCATGAGTTTCATGAGCTCGCCACCGTGCACATTACCGGCGGCGTTTGCCTGGTCCGGCAACATCACCTGGGCCATGTAGGTTTGAGAATGTCCCACCGTCCGGCCCTTTATCTCCTGCCCGCTTTCCATGGCTTCGCGGACCTTGGTCAGGATCTGCGCGTGACCGGATTCGACGCCGCTCAATCTGCGGAAAAACCCGGCAATCTCCGGAAATCCCTCCCTTTCAGCAACCCTGGCCGCCTCAGGGTAGACTATTTCAGCCTCCTCGTTTTCCCTCAGTATTGCTGTTTCCAAGTCTGCCCTAACGCCTTCCGCACCTTCCAGAAATCTGAAACTGTGAAGAGCATGCTCCATCTCGTTTTCAGCGGTAGCCAGATATATGTCGGCCAGCTCTTGATGCCCCGCTTCGCTCGCGGCCAGTGCCATCTCGCGATACCGGAAAGAGACGTAAAGTTCGTCCGATAGAACCTTTTTTAGGTTTCGTTCTGTTTCGCTGCCACCTATCTGCATATTCCTCCTTTTCCCTTCTAGCCTATTCCTTGGCTGAAAGTTGAAGCGTTGGCTCCACCGTGAATAGTCTACTGCCGGATATCGCGTAAGGCAGACAGAGCTAGCATAAGACGAGAAACGATAAAAACAAGCGAATCGAGATAGAAATTTGTCTAGAGCATTACAATAAAACCCCGATACCCTCCGCCCCTCCACCTGCCGCTCGATGAAAGGCAATGACCTTGTCATTCGTCGATTGCAATAGATACTGTTTCTTGCCTTGAGTTTGGTTTCTTTAGGACTTCGTGTAAGGGAAATCAGCCGTCCCAGGGGGGTGTTGCTTTTTCCCGTTCGTATGCCTATTATTCCGATAGAGCCATGTCAGGAAACGGGCAAGTCGTTCGGGAAAAGGTGTCGATCGCTGTCAGTGGAAGGCCGGCTACCTCAGGCGTCCTTACCCTGCCCTCCGGTTCGATGAAGCGAACGGGCGCCATCGTGGCCCACGGGGCGGGCAACGATATGGAAGCGCCTCTTCTGGTGGCCGTGTCGGATGCGCTTGCCGCGTCCGGCTATCCCGCGTTGCGGTTCAACTTCTTCTACAGGGAGAGCGGCCGGCAGGCACAGGACAAGGACGAGGTCCTCGCGCAAGCATGGGGCGCGGCAGCCGCCTTCTTCCGCGAACGGCTGGGCGGGCAGATCGACTCATGGGTAGCCGCCGGCAAATCGATGGGCGGCAGGATAGCTTCGCAGATGGCGGCCGACGGTCTCCTCGACGCGTCGCGCCTCGTCTTCCTCGGCTATCCCCTCCACCACCCCGGAAACAAGGAAAAGCTGAGGGACGCCCATTTATACCGCATTATTGTGCCGATGCTGTTCTTCGCCGGTACCCGCGACCGGCTCTGCGACCTAGAAAGACTCAGGTCCGTGCTCGGCCGCATCAAAGCCCCATGGAGCCTGCACGTGATCGAGGGCGGCGACCATTCGTTCCACACACCGAAGTCCGCATACGTCCCGGATGCCGAGACCTATGCGAGGATCGCGGCCGAGGCCGTGGAATGGCTTAGCGAAAAGACGAAATGAAGGGGGATGCCGGCACCCGCCCGATGGCGAGAACAACGGAGCCTCTCGTTCACCATTTGTCATTGAAGATTTGACCCCATTCCGAACTTTTGACGTGCCGGCTTGCGACGTTCTCAGCTATCCGGTGTCATGCTTTGAGCGAATACTTCTCTATCTTCCTGATGAGTGCGCGCCTGCTGATGGCGAGCTTCTTCGACGCCGAGCTCCTGTTGCCCTGGCACTCCCGGAGCACCGCCTCTACGTGCCGCTTCATGGCATTCTCCAAAGAGCTTTCGTTGGGGGTCTGCGTCGCGTTTTGCACGCTCAGATAGGCGGGAAGATGGCTCGGCCCTATGGAGGATTCTGTGGTGAGCATCACCGCCTGGTTGATGACGTTTTCCAGCTCCCTCACGTTGCCGGGCCAGGTGTGGGACAGGAGCATATCCTGGGCCGGTCTGGAAATGCCCCTTACATTCTTTTTTGTCTGCTCGTTGTACCGCTTGAGCATGAACCGGGAGAGCAGGGGGATGTCGTCCTTCCTTTCCCGCAAGGGGGGGATTGAGATGACAAGGGGCGTGATCCTGTAGAAGAGGTCCTCCCTGAACCTGCCTTTCTGCACTTCCTCACTCAAGTTCCTGCTCGTGGCCGCAATGATCCTGCAGCGGGCCTGGAGGGTGCGGTGGCTCCCCACGGGACGGAACTCCCCGTTCTGGAGCACCCGGAGGAGGTGGGGCTGAAAGGACAAGGGGAGGTCGCCGATCTCGTCGAGGAAGAGAGTCCCCTCTCTCGCTGCCTCGAAGAGTCCAATCTTGTCGCTGACCGCCCCGGTGAAGGAGCCCTTCTGGTGGCCGAAGAGCTCGGATTCGATGAGGGTCTCCACGTAGCCTGCGCAATTGGACGTGACGAACAGGTCTGTGGGGTTGCTGCTGAGCGAGTGGAGGGCCCGGGCAACCACCTCTTTGCCCGTCCCCGTTTCACCCGTTATAGTGACCGTCTTGTAGTAGGGGGCGACGCGCTTGATGAGGGAGATGATATCGAGGATCTTCGGGTTCCTCCCCACAATGCCGGCGAAGGTATACTTCTGGTCGAGCTGCTCCTCCAGGTGCGCCATCTCGCTCCTCGCGGCGCACATCTCGTTGATCTCGCCGACGATGGCGGCAAAACGGTCGGCATCGAGAGGCTCCGTGAGGAAGGCGAAGGCCCCCTTCTTAATGGCCTCGACCCCGTCCTCCTCGCGTGCCCCCACAAGCACCACCTCCGCCCTCGGGTCTGCCGCCTTGATGTCGGGAAGGAGATCGGCCACCCCTTCCGCGAGGACGAGATGATAGTTGCCGTGCTTCACGAGATCAATGAGGGAGTCCTTCGTGGGGGCCCTCTCCAACTCGTGCCCCTCGAGGGCACGGAGGATGGGTTCAGGGGCTTCTGTGAGGGCATTAAGAATCCTGAGCATGGCCAGTCCGGGTCTCGTAGTTATTGTTCCGGGGACAACTGCGCACGAAACAATTATCCCTTTCCTTCACGAGCCGTCGTTGCCGTTCGTGCTGGTGTACTGTGGGCCTACCGTGATGATACAGGCACATGTTGCCTTCTGTCAAGAACCAAAGGGTGCTCGCCAAACGTCAACTGGCCCATCGGCCGGTGGAACCGTGGGTTTGCCCTCAACGATACGCGATTTCAATGAGAAATAGTGATCTTTCTCAATGATGTAGAAGCCAATAGTGCAGGAAGGCAGGATGAGGTGAAGCCCACACTTACCTTGACGTACCGAAAGTGAATCTCTCCTTGGCGCTGAAATGTAAACCCCGTCCCGTAAAGCGATGGGAAACAACAGAGGCAGGGCCCTGTGCGTGACCCCGCCTCTGTCCTCCCTGTCCGTGTGGCGACTCAGAGCGTAGTCATGACGGTATCAAACGCACCACTTTGAAATAAGGCAGGAACCTGGCTGACCCTTTGAAGGTATTCCGGATCTGCCAGAACCTGTTGCATCCTCGTCTCCACTGCGCCAAGATTCTCGAAATCCGCAAACCAGCGCAAAGTTCCCAATTCACCGAAACAGTCCATGAAAACGTCCAAGTGGCCACTGTACTTTTTGTTGGCCCAGTCGGTCAGCTCCTTCGCCCACTGTATCGCCTGCGCCTCTTTCCCTGGTGCAATCCGAGCACATCTCGTCCACCGAACCATGTTCTCACCCTCCTTTCTTGATCATCCTGATGTTCCGTGGTTATCTGGCTTCCCGGTGACAATCTGTCGAATTCGAAAGAATGACCTCAGAAAGGGCACCGGGACCCCTCCGGAGGCAGTGCATCGGCCCCTGTCGGAAGCTCCATCTCATGCCGGCTCCTGAAAAAGTAGTTTTGACCCAACGTCCGATAAACCAGAAGCCTCACGTACAGCCCTACCCGCAAAGTGCTCCCGCTCTATCCCCGTATAGCAGTGACCTCCAAGTACTCGGCTTCAAGCAAGGTGGTCCCGTCGGAAGCGCGATTGTAAGCCGTAAACAACTGCTCCAATCCACGGCGGAACGCTGTTTGCTTTTCAATATCCAGCACCGCAAACAACATCTTGGTGGGACCGAGGTGCTCACGCAAGAGCTCGACGAATTCAGACACCCCGAGTGGATACTTCAACGACGGATAGATTCGCCTCACCATGTGCAATTCGGCAACGCCGTCGCGCAATCGCTCCCTCACGGTAGCTTCATCACCCCACAACAGGGCCGACGGGAGCCCTGAGGGCGGCATGAACTGCTGATGGAGTTTGACCATCTCACCCATACAGCCCGTGGGGGTCCAGTTGACCATGATGATGCGCCCGCCGGGGCGACAGACACGTACGAGCTCCTGCGCCGCGCGTTCGGGACGGAGCGCGTACATTGCCCCGAGCATGCTCACGACGGTATCGAACGAAGCGTCCTGATAGGGCAGTTGCTCGGCATCCCCCTCGTCGAATTGAATCGCCAACCCTTCTTTGGCCGCATGGGCGCGGGCCTGCTCAAGCAGGTTCGGAGCAAGGTCGATGCCGACCACCTTGATGCCTGAGCGGGCGGCAGGAATGGCAATATGGCCCGTACCACATGCGACATCGAGCATTCGGCTGGCCGGAGGAATCTTCCAACTCTCAAAGATTTCCGAGGCCCCCTGCTCGAAGGGTTGAGCAGCGACATCGTAGTCGCCCGCCATCCACATGGCCTTCATGCGGACCTTTATGGCATCGATATCGGGTGATGTACTCATAATTGGCCTCCTTGAAGGATATTTGATCCGTTCTTGCCCTGAGATACACGGTGCGTGACTCTACGCATGAGACATATGCATGTATGAGGAATTATACCGTGGAGCCATTGAGGATGAAACATGAAAATGGCGAACGAAAGAACATTCTTTTCGGGGAACGTCTGGGGGATATCCTATAGTCCCTCCTGTCAAGCCAGTCAACTGCTACCTACCTCCTCCCTGGCTACACCTTAGGGAACTGGGGCCGGTGATGACTTCCTGACGTGCTACAGGGCTTTTGGGGGCAATTTGTTAGGGGTGCGCGGTGGCCTTATCATACGTCGATAGCCCCGTACGTCGATTCCAGAGGGCGATTCCCCGAGAACTTGAGGGTTAGAGCTATAGCCCGTGGCCGCAAGGTGCCTCTTTTGACTTATCGGATGGAACGAACCGTTGGCCCGTTCTCACAGTAGTTTTTCAAATTCGTCGATGTTCAACTTTGCTTGTTTCAGGATATGCGATAGCGTGGACCATTTAAGCGGCCGATGTGCCGGAACGGTTAGCTTGAGGACTTCGAGAGCAGTCCTTTTTTGCAGGCGTATGTGGCTTCTTTTCTGCCTTACGACAACCCACCCGTTCCGCTGTAATGCTCGAATAATCTGGTCGTAGGGCAAGCTAGGGACCTTGCTCATACCGCCAGTTCGACCGTCTCGGCATTCGGGGCTACAATTCCGTCGTCATCCACGGGTTCAAGATAGAGTTCGATGGCTTCTCGTATGTTCTTCAAGGCGTCTTCTTTAGTGTCCCCTTCACTAATGCAGCCGGGCAGTGAAGGCACAGTAACCGTATAGCCACCTTCCTCGCTTGGCTCCAATACTACCTTTAGTCTCATGATTTCACCTCGTACCAAGAGTATACACTATTCCCAAGGCGAGGTAATCTTTCGGGATGTTCCCTGTTCCTCTCCTCAGTGGGCTTCTAAAGTAGTAATTCTGGAAGCTATACGTACCAAATCGCCGACCGGGACGTGCAAGTGCCCTCGGCAGGCCGGGGCCACCTACGGATGAAGTTTTGACCTCATTCCCGCCGCTTCGGCGATCTGGTATACTGTTGTAGAGGTGAGGCATGGCCCGTGAATTTACCGTTGTGATCGAGCGGGACGAAGAAGGCTACTACGTGGCCGACGTCCCGGAGCTCAAGGGATGCCACACTCAGGCGCGGTCGCTGGACACCCTGATGGAGAGAATCAAGGAGGCGATCGAGCTTTGTCTCGAGGCCGGCGGAGAGGGCACGCCCATCAGGGAGCTCATCGGGATTCAAAGAGCAGCCGTATGAGCAAGCTTCCGGCACTCACCGGCAGCGATCTTATCTCCCTTCTCACAAAATCGGATTTGCCCGTCAGAGACAAAAGGGGAGCCACGTGTTTCTGAAGCATCCGGATGGGAGGACAACCGTCGTTCCCATCCACGCCGGAGAGACCATTGGCCTGGGCCTCCTCTCGAAGATCCTCAGGGATGTGGAGTCAGCCGGGATAAACTTTCTGAGCTGATCGACCGGCAATAGTTTCTCCGCTGCCCACGCCATTCCTCTTCCATTCCTCCCATTCCTCTTGTAAGTAATGATTACAGCATCTTCCGAAAGGTATTTACTTATTTACGGTCGTCCCCTTGGACCTTCCCAAGGACAAGAGAGGCGGAGCGGCTGAGAGTGTTTCAGAGAAGATCGCTGTGTATTCAGCTGCGCTTTGTCCACTGTCAAGGGCAGAGCCCATTGTCTTCCTTCCGGTAGTGGCGCTTGAGAAAACCCCCCTGACTGGTCTATGATATACACAGGTGATGCATGAAGATTGAAATCGAGAGAGAAGAGGACGGCCGTTGGATTGCTGAAATCCCGGAGCTTCCAGGCGTCATGGTGTACGGAGCCACCCGGAAACAGGCTATTGCGAAAGCCCAAGCCTTGGCCCTGCGAGTTATGGCGGATAGGCTTGAGCATGAGGAAGAAATCCCGGAGCTTAAGGAAGTATTCGCGATCTCAGCATGAGCCGATGGCCTTCAACACGAGCACAGCATGTCCTCGCGGCTCTGCTCCGCATCGGCTGGACAATCAAACGGCAGCACGGCACTTCCCATCGTGTCCTTGCCCGTGCCGGCTGGCCCGATTATGTCTTTGCATTTCATGAGGGAGAAGAGGTCGGCCCCAAGATGCCGGCCCGGATAGCCAAGCACACCGGCCTTGCCCCTGAAGACCTGTAGTGCTTCCCGTAAGGAAGGCGCCGCAGATCGCGATTCCGAACACTGCGGGCAGCTGGGCACCCTTATTTGCGGTCGTCCCCTTGGACCTTCAGCACCAGGGGAATAGCCCGGCGTTGCCTTCCGGTCAGCTTTATTGATTCTAAGGAATTCTTACCGATTGAGCGAATCACGGCTCACCCCTCCTGGTGAGGTATCCCCCGGCTGCCCCTTCGGGTGATGATATTGCGCGCCCCTTGAGGCCTCCGTTTCCGAATTCACGCAAGGGCTAAGAAAGAACCCTCGCTCACGGGGGAGAGCATGACCGCAAAAAAACAATTGTGATAGTGAGGTATAAGGAATTCGGTGAGAAGGGTGTTGACGCATAAGGAGTCTTCTTATGAGGCAACATTGGAGGAGGACGTCCATGATGCCCTATAGGCTACCGGAGCGATTGTTTTCTAATTTTCTAGGATGTCCGTATGCCGTGTATATCGCATGACTTGCCGGTTGAAGTCCGGCCATGGGAATTCGGTAGTTCACCCATGTAGCTTGAGAGGGAGGTGCAAGGGGTAACCCGAAGCGCTAAGTTCCCT
>Ga0187782_10004738_pt1 | contig 10185 bp, 7 predicted proteins | sample 0715_SJ02_MP15_2_FD_132454 | JGI IMG/M metagenome (GOLD analysis project Ga0187782, IMG submission 132454) | Tropical peat soil microbial communities from peatlands in Department of Meta, Colombia - 0715_SJ02_MP15_20_MG | ecosystem: Environmental > Terrestrial > Soil > Wetlands > Peat | place...
CATAGGGTATCGCTGCGGGAGGCGGGTGGCTTGCCGGCTACGTTCGGCGTTGACGCCGAGAAGCGCGATGACCAGGCGCTCGCCGGGATAGTCTTGGGAAGCGATCGAGGCCATAGGGCGTCCGTAGGACGCCCGTCCTGCCGGACGGCCTATGTCGCGTTCGTCGAAGAGCGAAATCTGCAGCGCGCCGCCCTCGGCCAGCGCCTGAATGTCTCCGGCGCGCAGCGCCGTGATCCAGTCGAGATCGGCTGGGCGCAGCGTCTCATCGAGGCGCTCCTTCGTGATCATGCCGCGGTCGCCCACGAGCACGATGCGCGTCGATCGGTAGCGCCGCCTAGCAGCCGGTGCCAGTCGGACTGGACCAAAGTAATTTTATAACCAACTGATTTTTCTGGAAAAACTATTTTCGGCAAATGTTATGAGCTCCAATAAAAACAAAGGCGCCACAATTAAGTCCGACGGGCTGCTAGGTCGCCGACTGGCGCGGCTGAAGCAGGCCCGCGGTCTCTTGCCGCAGGCCTTTCGTCACATGCGCTCTCGATCGGCCGCCCTATATTGCGCTCATGGCGCGAAATGCGGTCGCGCCGAACGCGAGGAGAAGCCAATGGGTATTCTGGACTTTTTGACTCACAAGGACCCGAAGGTTCCGGCCCCGACCGGCGCGACGGCGACGAGCGCCGCTCCCGCCGACTCGCTGCGCGCCGAAATCCAGAAACATGGCCTCGACTGCTCGAACGTGAAGATCGAGGTCGACGGGTCGACGGTCACGCTGTCCGGCTCGGCGCCGACCACGGACGAGGCCGAGAAGATCGCGCTTGCCTGCGGCAACACTTTGGGCGTGACCAAGGTGGTCAACAACATCAACAAGCCGGACGGAGGCGCTGCGGCTGGGGTTGCCGTTGCGGCGCCTTCCGACAGCGGGTCGAAGTTCTACACGGTGAAGTCCGGCGACTCGCTCTGGAAGATCGCTGAACAGGTCTATGGCCACGGCCAGGGTGCGAAATACGAGAAGATTTTCGAGGCCAACAAGCCGCTGCTGAAGGAACCGGATCTTATCTACCCCGGCCAGGTGCTGCGCGTTCCGCCGCTTTGAGCGGCTTCTTCGGCGCGAGACGCCGTCTTGCGCCGGCGACTCTAGGCCTGCGTGGCCTCGAAAGCGGGCGCCTTCGCGGCGAAATCGTCGAGCCAGGCGACGAGCCGCGGATGCGTTGCGCGCCAACTCCCGGCAAAACGCAAGTCCTGATAGCCGAGCGCCGTCGCGACGGCGACATGGCCGATGTCGATCGCGCCCGCAGGCGGCGCGGCTTCCAGCGCCGCGAGGCCGCGCGAGACCTTCCCCCGCTGCAGGGTCGTCCAGGCCTCGGAGCGCTGCTCGAGCGGGCGCGAGGTCTCCTCGTAGCGCAGCAGCAGCGCCGCATCGTTGATTCCGTCGCCCAGGGCCTGCAGCCGCAGGGCGATGAAGCGCCGTGTCGGCTCCGTCGGAATCAGCCGCCCGCCGCCGGCGAGCCAATCCAGATATTCCGAGATGACCCGGCTGTCGTAGAGCGTCGCGCCGTCCTCCAGCACGAGCGTCGGAATCTTGCCGAGCGGATTTTGCGTGCGAATGCTGTCGGCCGGATCGGCGAGATCGACGCCTTCGATCTGCAGGCGATCGGCGAGGCCGAGCAGCGCCGCGGCGATGCGGACCTTGCGGGCGTAGGGCGAGGCGGGCGAATAGCGCAGGATCAGCATGCGGCGTTCCTTCGATGTTGGAGAGAGCGCGCTTCCTATCGGCGGGCGCGCGGCGGACCGTCAGCCAGACGATTCCCGACGGAAGCGCCAGGACACTGCGAGGCACTCGAAAGTCTCGTCGTGCATGTAGAAAAGAAAGTGACGTTCGCTCCCGACCGCGGGTCCAAGCGTCCGCCAGTCGCCTGGGCGCAATCGGAGTTCCGCGTCCTCGTCGAGAATCTCGTAAAACTCCCCCCACTCGGGGGCGAGACGGCTGTAGCGGCAGGCGCCGTCATGCCATTCCTCGTCGTTCGCCGGGCCGAGCCGCCAGCGGCTGCAGCCGTCGAAGGTCAGGAAGCCGAGCTCTCCGTCCGCAGCGGCATAGGCCCATGCGTCGAGGACGAAGCGGAGCTTGACGGTCGACCCCTCGACAGTCGCCTCGGGAAGAGGCGTGTTGGGTTCGGCGTTCCAATCGGCGTTGAGATGCAGAAAGGTTGGTTTGCGCATGCTTTATGCATGAGGCCAGAGCGCAGCAAAATGCAAGCCGCCCGGGCGGGTTGGCGCGACCGCCGAGAGGCGGGCTTTTGTCATTGTCGATGAAGACGCCTCACTGCAAAAGGCCGCTAGCGATGCTTCGGAGGCGGCTGCGGGAGATAGGTGGATGTTTGCAGTTGACCTGCAAGTTCTCTCGCCTCTTGCAGGTGCTTTTCGTACAGGGCGAGCTGTTCTTGGAGCAGGCTGGCGACTTGCGGATTTTGCGCCGACGGGATCAGCGCCACTTGCAGCGCCCCGGTAATGAACACGTGGTAGGCGAGCTCGTTTTGGGCATAAGCCTCGTCAAAGGCCGCCCCGCTCAATTGCGACAGCCGTTGCGCGTGTTCGGACGCCGCGCCATCGACGGACTGGCTGATCGCGTTGTCCTGCGGCTTGATATTTGCGATGGCGAGGGAGGATGACGCCGCTGAGTCCGCCGCGGCGTAATCGTTGAGCGCGGCGGCGGCGAAGTCTCTCACCGATCCATTTGACGATTTATCCAAGGCGAGCTTTGCGTTGGCGATGTCAATCTGACTGGCCACGTGAAGAACTTGTGCAAGTTGAGCGTCAGTCAGGCTTGTCGGGTCCAAGGCGACGGCGCTCGCAGCGCGCGTGCTCCCTGTCTCCGGAATCGCTGCGGAAAAGAGCTCGAAAACGCCAGGATCGAAGTTTTGAATGGTCGCGTAGGCCGGACGCGCGCAGGCGGGACCCGGCGCCGGCTCGGAAGCCGGCAATCCCGGCTGCTGCGCCGGGCACGGGGGCGCTGAAAGGGCGCCGCCGGCAGAGGAGATGGGTAGAGTCACATAGAGATATGAATACCAGGGTTCGCCGCTGGTCGACTCATATTTCCATGCAAGCGCGCCCGAAAAGCAGCTGGTGCTTGCGCCCACCAAAAAGTTGGCTGCGGCGGTATTTTGAATGCTGTCGCTCACAATGCTCGAGGCTTGACCAAATTCGCCCAAGACGATAGCAAGGTCGTCCGCTTTAACCTTTGAACATAATGCTGTTTGTCCAGAATACCTGCCGCTATCCGAGTAGATATGAACATCATAAAAATTTAAGTGCAATCCCGTAAAGAACCCGAAGGTCACTTCTTGGACGGCATATCCATAGCCAGCCGTTGACGTCACCGGCAGCCACGGAAACAAAACATTTATAGCATAGGCTATATTAGAGATCCAAGCGCGAGCGCTACCCCAGGAAAAATAACCAGCATTGATAGCGCCCTCGATTTCGTTGATCAGATCGAAGGCATAGATAACATCCTGGTATTCGTTCATTAGCTGGACAATCGGCTCCAGGATCAGGGTGTCGTACGCAATAATCTCTGCACTATTTGAGGCCAGCCGCTGGTAATACAAATGGAGCGCGGGGTTATTGCCGGCCGTCACGGCGCTCATGTCATCACCGTTAAGAGCGGTGATGTATAGTTTTATTTTAGCGTTATATTCCGTGTTGTACTGTCTTACCCACTCAAAGATGAACTTCAGATTTGTCAGAAAATCGCTCGTCAGCCCTTGCGTCATCGGCACAGTTGATGTTGACGACGTAATTGAATCATTAATCCGAATTCCCTGCACAGCAGGAAACAGAAAAAGCCTTACAACTCTTGCATCGCCCTGACAGATGCCCAAAAACATCGCGCTCAAAGCGCTATTATTAGCGCAGCATACGAACGAAGAAGGAAACGCGGAGGGCAGGTTGAATAAAGGGTTCGACGTTAGCCAGTTGCCGTAGTTATTTTCGATCCACGCCTCGTTGTATCCCACCGTAAACCCGGCCGGCAGATTTCCAGCGCAAGCTAGTGTCGAAATAGAAAACACGCAGAGTGCGGACATCCATCGAAGCATAGCTTTCATCTGCCCCTCCAGTCGCCAAAAGGACGGCGCTCGGTCCGCAGACCACCGACCGAAAGCTTTGCTGGATCGTTCAGCCGCTTGGGCGTCTATAATACATGGAGATGGTTGATGGTCACCAACATTGTCAGATCAGCGCCCCCTGGCATTCGGCAAGCCCGCCAAAACTCGCGGCGAGTTGGGATTAGCCGACGTAACGACGTTTCCCGATCTGCGAGATCGAGATCGACCGTTACGCGCCGGGGGCCTACAGGGGGTGCGCGGGCGCTCCCCTGCCATTATCGTGGCGGCGATCGCCGCAATCCTCTCTGGGCGCCCCTCTAGTCCAACAGCGGGCTGACATCGCGCGAACTCGCGATTGACTTGGATACTGACTTGCTGTAGCTCAAAGATGCTGCGTCGCAGCATGAGGCGCTCCAGCCGCGTAGATCGAAACTTCGCCCGCTTGGGCGGCCGATCCGCTGTCGAGCCTCCCCAATTCGAGTTGACGGCCCGATACGCGGGGCAAGTCTCCCTTTTTCCAGATCGACCGACCGCGCCCCTCGCAGGGCGGCGGCGCGCGATCGCCTATGAAAGACGTCACGTGACGAAATTTTCCGATCTCGGCCTCGCCGAGACGCTCCTTCGCGCTCTCGATCGCGAAGGTTATGAAACGCCCACCTCCATCCAGGCCCAGGCCATCCCGCTCCTTCTGCAAGGACGCGACCTTCTTGGCATCGCCCAAACCGGCACGGGCAAGACCGCGGCTTTCGCGCTGCCGATCCTGAACAGGCTTTTCACCGATCGCCGCCGCCCCGCGCCGTCGACTGCGCGCGCGCTCGTGCTCGCGCCGACCCGCGAGCTCGCGGCGCAGATCGCCGACAGCTTCCGCGCCTATGGCCAGTTCCTGCGCCCGAGCGTCGGCGTCATCGTCGGCGGCGTCTCGCACCGCCCGCAGGCTGACATGCTCACCCGCGGGCTCGACGTGCTGGTCGCAACCCCGGGCCGTTTGCTGGACCACCTCGCTTCCGGACGCTTCAGGCTCGCCGCAACCGAGGTTCTCGTGCTCGACGAAGCTGACCACATGCTCGACCTCGGCTTCATCGCCCCGATCCGCCGGATCGTCGCCAAGCTGCCGAAGCAGCGCCAGACGCTGCTCTTCTCCGCCACCATGCCGAAAGAGATCGCGGGTCTCGCGCAGGAGATGCTCAACGATCCGGCCGAGGTTTCGGTCACACCCGTGGCATCGACCGCGGAGCGCGTCGATCAGCATGTGTTTCTGGTTGACGGCGCCGGCAAGCGCGACATGCTGGTCGAGCTGATGAAAGGCGCGGATGTGGCGCGCGCCATTGTCTTCACCCGCACCAAGCGCGGCGCCGATCGCGTGGCGCAGCATCTCGGCGCCGCCGGCGTCGGCGCCGAGGCGATCCATGGCAATAAGAGCCAGAACCAGCGCATCCGCGCGCTGGACGGCTTCCGGCGGGGGCGCACGCGCGTCCTGGTCGCGACTGACATCGCGGCGCGCGGCATCGACATCGACGGTGTGACTCATGTCGTCAATTACGAACTGCCGGAGGCGCCTGAGGCCTACGTGCATCGCATCGGGCGAACGGCGCGCGCCGGCGCCTCGGGCCGAGCCATCTCGCTGTGCGACAATGGCGAGCGCCCTTTGCTGCGCCAGATCGAAAAGTTGACCCGCCAGACGCTGGCGTTCACCGATCGCCGCAGCGCCGACGCCCGCAGCGCCGACGCCGAGCCGGTACGGCGCAATCCGAGGCGTGGCGCAGGCAAGGGCGCTGGCGGAGACCGCAACGGTCAGCAGCAGCCGCGCCGCGAGGGTCAGCATCGCGACGGCCTGCGCCCGAGCGACGCACGTCCGGCCCGGCGGCCCGCCAATGGTCGTAAGCCCCGCGCCCTTGGCGGCTGATCATCGCCACGAGCTGCGGCGGACCGCGCTATGGAACGTGATCGGGCTTCTGCTTTCTCGCCGTCGGGCCAAAGGGCCAGTTGTCCGGCGGCGGATCTCTACAACGGTTACGCAGATCTCGCCGCTTCAGAGACGGAAGGGGTTCACTATCGAATACGCACAGTCGAGCGGGCGTCGGCGGTCGCAATCATCGCGCCGCACGGCGGCCGGATCGAGCCTTTCACCTCTGAAATGGTCCTTTCGATAGCGGGCTGCGACTTCTCGCTTTACTGCTTCGAGGGGCTCGTCTCTGGACGATGTCTTCATATCACATCGTCGCGTTTCGACGAGCCGCGGGGGCTCGCCCTGGCCAGCGCATCGGAGATCGTCATCGCCGTGCATGGGCGCGCCGACGCCGGTGATCCGCACACCGTCTGGATGGGCGGTCTTCATCTCGAGTTGCGCGACGCGATCGGCGCTTCGCTGGGGCGCGCCGGATTCGGAATCTCGACGGACCATCACATGCAGGGAAAGCACCCTGGCAATATATGCAATCGAGGCCGCTTGAGCGCCGGCGTGCAAATCGAGTTGCCGCGATCATTGAGGAGAAGCTTGCGCGCCGATCCCGATCTCCGGCGGACCTTCGTCGCCGCAGTACGCGATCCCATCATCGAGAGAGCCCCCCGCGGATGAAGGGGCGGCTCTTTCCGATATGAGCGAACGCGCCGTCAACTTAACGGCGGCAGGTCGCACGAAAGGCCAGGGGCGAGGCTGTGAGATCACGCAGCCATAGCGGCTCCGCGATGTCGCGTCATGCGGCGATCGCCTCAGCACGGCGAGTCCGGCGGATGTTTGCTGTCTGAGGTTCCGGGCGGGGCAGATGAAAGAGGTCGGCGAGCCGTCATCCTCTGCTCCGGCGGCGCGCTCCGTGACCGCGCGGCCTTGTCAAAGCCGGCAAATCGGGGGAAAGTTGCATCCGAACCGGGACCTTTCCGGCGAATTTCAGAAGACGTCATGATGAACAACGAGGATAACTCAGGGACTGCGCAAAAGGTCGTAGGGCCGGAACGCGTCATCATTCGGGTCACGTCGCCCCAAGGCCCCTTTGCCGCAGCGGACTCGAAGCTTGCCGCGCCGCCCACGAAAATCTGGCTCGTCAATCCGGGCGTCGAACCTCTCGCTCTTTCGGAGCTCGCGCTCGACCCATTGCAGAATGTGGACGGCGGCTCGGTCGCCGTGTCCCCGCTCGCGATCGAGGCGGCGACGCCGACGATTGCGCCCGGCCAGGGCGCGCTGGCGACGATTTCGGGCGACGTTCCGGCGCAGCCAGGGGTTTACGAGTCGCGGCTGCGGATCGCCCGCGGGACAAGCGAGTGTGTGTCGCCGGTCGAAGTCCGCGTCGGCGCCTCAGCGATTTGGGGCTTCGCATGCATGGTCGTCGGCCTCCTGCTTGTTGGCGTCATCAATGCGCTCGACTCCGAAAGCGGGGTCAAGGGCGATCTGCGCGGCGCTCTCGAGACACGTCAGTCCACGCATGAGCTTCTTCAACAGAAACCGGCCCCACAAAGCAGCGCTGTCCTCGTCGAAAACATCAATCGGGAGTTCGACGCGGCGGTCGCGATCCTTCAAAAGCCGCGCGAGATCTCCTTCATCGATCGGCGCAGCTCGGACGCGCGCGAGCGCCTGAAGGCGGCGGAAGATCTGAACTTGGAGTTGCGCAAGCTCCTTTCGGACAAGCCACGCGGCGGCGCGGAGGTGGCTGACCTCGAAAACGAGTGGAAAAGCACGAAAGAGGATTTCGCCGCGCTGACCAGGCTCTTGCTCGCTCCCGCGGCCGGCGGGCAGTCCCTGACGCAGCGGCTGGGGACGTTCGACGCCTGGGCGGCGCAACGCCTTCTGCGTTTGCCGCTCGACTACTTGACCCGCGAATTCGACTATCACGTCGCCAGAGTGCGACTCATGCGTGAGGCGGGACGCGGGCAGGACGCCGCCGACGACGCCGTGGCGGTGCGTCGCTGGATGGAGCGCGGGGCGGAGACGATCAACAAGAACGCGCGCACGGTCACGACCTTCGTGCAGATTTCCGCGAACAACATCGCGACTGCGGAAAGAGTCCGTCGATTTGTTGCGGTCGACGGCTTTCCGCCGGATCAACGCGCCGCAGTGCTGCGCGCGCTGGACAGCGCGGCCGCCATGCTCGTCGAACCGTTCAACTGGCCGATGCGCAGGGAAGTCGCGCAGCGCATCGAAGCGGCGCGCACGCAGACGCTGCGGAACGCAACACAAGCGATGCTCGCCGCAGTCAGCGCCGCGGCGGCGCGAGAACAAAAGGAGGATTCGATTGAAACCGTGCAGGCCGTCATCGACGAGGGCGAAAAGCTCAAGCGCGGCCCGGACAGAAAGATCGATCCGAAGGAGAAAGCAGCCTGGCTGCAACGTTGCGTCGCGGCGTGGCGCGCGCGGCTCGCCACCTTGCCGGATCCCAATGCGCTGGCGGGAGTGGCCGCGGAAGTCGACGCCATCGAAGCAGCCAATGAAGAGAACGATTTCGAAGCCGTCAGGACGCATTTGCGGCGTCTGTCCGACGCCTGGAAATCCTATACCGCGGCGCGCAGCAACGCGCTCATGCGTAAAGCGACGGCGTCTTTCTGCGTGCAGCTGCGGAGCGACGCGCTCGGCGATCTCGAGGCCGTGCAGCAAGCCATGCGTCAACTCGAGGAGACGCCCGCGGTCGCCAAATGGGAGAGCGAGCGCGATCTCCTGCGCATGAAGATCGACGCGACGCCCGACCTCGAGGAGAAGATGGGACAGGACTGCATGGATGTTCTGATAGACCTTACGGGGCGCGCCTATCGGCTCAACAGCGAGGTCTTCGGCGCCATTTGGAGCGCCACGGTTTTGCCCGACGTCGAAAAGCGGACGCTGACCGACAATTTCGCCTCAATTCTGACGCCCGAAGCGCTCGCCAATCTGAGGAGCGACCTGCGTCCGCTGAGGATCGAGATCACGACTCCAGTAGAGGAACGCTATGTCGATCGCGAGATCGAATTCAACGTCAGGAATCTCGGACCGAATTGGGGACCGGGCGTGACGTTGCGCGTCGACTTCGGCGATCATGCAATCGTCGAGAGAAACGCCGAGGAGCTGCGCAAGAACGCCCTGACGCACAGCTACAAGACTCCCGAGACCTTCACGGTCGACGCGACGGCGCTGGAATCGACGGGCGGACGAGTCCCTGGGCCCAAGCAGTCGATGCTTGGCCGGGCCGAGCCTGTTTCGCTCGTCGTCGCTCCGTCTCCGGTCTCGCTAGCGCGCGACCTCGCTGACTACCTGTTCAACTTGCGTTTTGGGCTCGCCCTGATCGTCGCCAGCCTCTTGTACTATTGGCGCTACAGCGCGCAAAAGTCGGCATTCGGCGCTCGCAGCTTCGATTATGCGGAAGCCTTCGCGCTCGGTTTCGCCGTGAGCCTCGCCGTCGATCGACTGGCGGACAAACTCGCCGATTTCGCCTTGCTCAAGGGTTAGGGTCTCATTCCGCGCCGCCGAGCTGCGCGGGCTCCTAACACCTGTGGCTGCGGGCCAGCCTGAAAGTGGCATTCCGGACCTGTGCCTGCACGTATCAATGGTGCAGTCCACCGAGTATCGGCCTTGGCGAGATCGCTTTCACGATCTGACCCGCTCTCGGTGTGAGCGCGTCCTTGCTCGGTGCGAGCTGCATCCTCGCCCAGTTCCAATAGGCCGTGTCAGACAGGAGGAAATAGCGCAGATGTCTCTCGTTGAGCTCCACCACGTGATCAAGGGCGCCGGGACTCGTCCGCTCGGCCTGAACTCTCCCAAATCTTGGAATTAGATTCTCCGCGCTTTCGGGTGACGGTGAATATCTTGGGTTGCGCAGCGAGTCGGCCCTGCTTGCCCAAGTGTTCGCGCCGCGCCGGGTGGAGTGGAGAAATCGAACCCGTCGCGAAAGTATTCGAACAGGTCTCCGCTCTCGGCCCGGCGCGCAAACGCGGAAAACGGAATTGACCGCCCTGAGTGCGGCTCTTGGACAGAACACGGCGGCAGATGGCGGATCGACGACGGCCTAGAACCTAGCAGCCTGTCGGACTTACCCACTTATCGCAGCTTGAACGCTGCGCTATGATCGGGCGTTGATTCGAAACGTCGCGAGCGCTTGAGCCATGGGCAACTTCCGACCGGTCG
>Ga0187782_10004739_pt1 | contig 10182 bp, 11 predicted proteins | sample 0715_SJ02_MP15_2_FD_132454 | JGI IMG/M metagenome (GOLD analysis project Ga0187782, IMG submission 132454) | Tropical peat soil microbial communities from peatlands in Department of Meta, Colombia - 0715_SJ02_MP15_20_MG | ecosystem: Environmental > Terrestrial > Soil > Wetlands > Peat | place...
AGTACTCATTCAGATCTACGGAAAAAACGGAATACTGACAGTTACTGACGATTTTGTAAAGGTTTCATCAGGCCAGCGAAACAGTAGTGGCGGCGGAACCCGCGTATATAATCGGCAGTTTTTCCAAGTTTCAACACCCTTTCTCCTTACCGATCCGGAATACACTCTTGAAGACGCCGCATTTCTCGAAGCTGCTCGCACTCAAGTCCCTCCTGATTCGAATTTCTTTCAGGCAGCTAAGGTCAACGCCCTTGTTGACAGAATTCTTGTAAACGCAACGTAAGGGGACCACATCCTGAAGACTCTTCTTATTGGCGACAACAGTTTCATAGGTGTCAGCCACCTTTCTCAAGATAGAGCGAGAGAAAGAGCAGAAAAACTAGACGCAGCTTCGATCCTGAAGATAATTGAGGCTGCGATCAAAGCTGGAGCTTCTGGATATACCTTCTCAACGCACCCCCTCAATTTGCAGATCTTGGCCGAGTTGAAACATTCAGACGCGCTGAAGAAGGAAGTTGAACTCTACCCGGTGTTGCCGTATGCACAGGGTTACGTCCGGCTCGCTAATGAGAAAGGAATGAGCGGGCTCGTCAACGAGACTTTGAGCAAGCTACCAGTCTTAGATAGAGCCAGGACCGTAATCGAGACAGGATTTTCCGCCTTGAGATTGGACGCAATCGGGCTGATAAAATCATACCTTGACATGGAATTGCAACCTTACCTCAACGTCAAGCCAGAAAACAGCAACATTCGAAGTGTCCTGTTACATGAGGTGCTTACTGACCTCTGCTTAGGGCTCCATAACGTACGTATGTTAGACGCGTTTGCACAACACATACGAGAAAAGTACCATGCCAATCCCGGATTTGTCACATACAACCTTGTTCGATTTGTGGAGGTCTTCCGGCAAGCAGGACTGGTGCTAGAAGACATGACTATCATGACGCCTTTCAATAGTATCGGATACCAGATGAGTCAATCGCGACAATCATGTGAAGATTGCCTGTCAGATCTAGATGAAGGCGACGTTATAGCGATGAGCATTATGGCGGGAGGCTACTCGAAGTTGGATGACGCAGTCAACTACGTGTCTGGTCTACCCAAACTCTCTGGTGTAGCTGCTGGGGTATCATCCGAGGAGCATGCTCGGGACACATTTTCGAAACTCCGAAGCATGTTTCCCTGAACTTCATCCAGAGGCCCGAATTTGGACGCACTTGTAATACTGATGGTTCTGCTCTTCGGCTTACCTTTCGCGATCTTCTGTTTCTACGGAGCGGTCCTTTTGTACTATGGCAGGATTGCGCTTCGAAGGAGGGTTAAAGATTACCATACCAGCTCGGTTGACTATGCGACGTATGAACCGACGGTTTCAGTCGTGATCCCAACTCATAATGAGCAAGATGTTATTGCGAAACGCCTTGACAACCTCCTTGCGTCCGACTACCCAAAAGATAAGTTGGGAATCATCGTAGTAGATGACTCCACTGACTCGACGCCCAAGATTATAGAAGAGTATGTGAAGAAATATTCTCAGATCAGCTTAATTCGATTTGATGAGCGCATGGGTTACAGTCCTTGCCTTATTGCCGGTTGTAAAGCGGCCCAGGGAGAGATAGTTGTCTTAGCAGAAGCTAGTTCCCTTATGGATGCGGACGCTATAAGGCGCTTAGTAAGCAATTTCGTGGACCCAAGCATTGGAGTAGTGACCGGAAGAGCAATCATTCTCAACGCAAACGAGAAGGCAGGACGATCAGAGGACTTCTACGCGAAACTGTATGACTTCCTAAGGAATGCAGAGAGTAACATGGATTCGACAATCTATATGAAGGGTGAGGCTGCGGCGGTTAGACGAGACGTATTCTCCGATCTGAAAGAGCTCGAAACATGTCCAGGCACTGCTGACACGGGAATTGCTATACTAGCAAGAAAAAGAGGCTTCAGATCGATTTCCGATCCGCGGGTCCAATTCTTTGAGTATGCTCCATCCACCCATCGTGAACGAATTCACCAAAAGGTCACCCGGGGAGCGAACCTAATGAAAGTGCTATGGGAGTTTAGAAGCATGTTTCTCAACCCTGCCTACGGGAAGTTTGGCATTATCACATTGCCAATAAGCTTCATGATGCTTGCCATTTTTCCTCTTATGTTGCTCGCAGGAGTTGCTGTGTTCGCTGTATTGACGATCGCTAGCCCTATCACGTATCTTCCCATATGGATTGTCGGAATCGTCTTACTGATTGTTGCTTTGATCTTTTGTAGACCAGCGGTCTATGCAATCGTAGAATCCGAATATAGCCTTCTCAAAGGGTTGTATGATACTGTTATTCTCAAGAAAAGTCACGATAAGATAGAGAAAGTAATGTCGACGCGAAGGTCGTAGCAGGGAAGGAAAAATGTGGGAAGGCAAAACGGTGCTTGTCACGGGCGGAGCTTCCTTTATCGGTAGCCACCTTGTGGATTCATTGACTGAAAAGGGCGCTGCGGTCAGAGTCGGAGATGATTTCTCGAGCGGAAGGCTATCTAATCTCGAATTCCCGCTAAGGAAGTCAAAACATGGCACTTGGAAATACGGACGGCTAACCGTTTGCCAGGGAGATTTGAAGGACAAGAAATTCGCCAAGTCGGTGATGCGGGGCGTGGACACAGTGTTTCATTTGGCTGCCTTGCATGGTGGAAGAGGTTACATCGACTCTCATCCTGCTCAGTGCTGCACCAACATGGTGCTGGATCAATTGGTATTTGAAGAAGCACAGAAGGCGGGTGTGGAGAGAATATGTTTCGCGAGTTCTGCCTGCGTATACCCTACAGACCTGCAAAATGAAACAGGTTCTTCATACCTCCTGAAAGAGGATGATGCGGACCCATTCGTCAAGGAAAAAGCGTATGCTGATCTCGAATACGGTTGGGCAAAACTAATGGGAGAAATGGCTCTGCGGGCATACCATCGTCAGCATGGAATCAAGACATCAGCGGTTCGCATTTTCACTGCATACGGTCCGAGAGAGAATGAGACACACGCAATAATCGCACTGGTCGCAAAGGCATTAATCAAAATGGATCCCTACTCGATATGGGGAACAGGGAAACAGGATCGGAACTTCACATACGTGCAAGATATTGTTGACGCAATGATCTTGTCCGCGGAGAAAATAGACGATGGATCCGTAGTAAACGCAGGTCGAGAAGACCGAATCACAATTGAGGAGGCTTGCGATATCGTATTTCGCATACTCAACTGGAGACCTAAGAAAATCGTACATGACCTAAACAAACCTCAAGGCGTAGCTTCGCGAGCAGCAGACTTGACAAGAGCTAGGAGCGTGTTGAAATGGGAGCCACAAGTGTCGTTTGACGATGGTTTCAAGAAAACAATCGAATGGTATGTTGCTCATAAGAAGCCAGAACAGGTTAGAAACCACTTAGATCGGCTGCTTCTTGAGAGATAGAGCCAGCTAACCTTGGTAGGCCATTTCAACTATCAGTTTTGAAGTCTATTGCACGTGCTAATGCTTACGCATGAGTTCCCACCGCATATCTTTGGCGGAATAGGTACCTTCTGTTCGGAGCTTTCTGACGCTCTTGGAAAGAGAGGCATAGAAGTAACTGTCGTCGCGGGCTCTCCAGATCGGCCCCTTGTTGCCGAGAGGCTTGGGAAACGAGTGCAAGTCATGCGAGTGCCTAGGCTTGATCTTCCGCCAAGTCACCTATGGTTTCAACTGATGAATCAGAACGCATTCAAGAAGCTCTTTCGTGATGTCGATGTGATACATGGACAAGATCTTTCAGCGTTTCCAACTATCTACTTCGCTAAGAAGAACAGCCCGAAACTTCCATGGGTTGTGACGGTCCATATCGGGCCCGTCTCTATGATGAGGTGTGCAGTCAGATCAATCAATAATGGCGGGACATTACGCGATCTGATTGGATATTCACTGGGTTTTCCAGCGTGGGATGCTATATTGCGCGGGGACATGAAGTACTCTGATGTAATTGTGCCTGTGTCAGATTCCCTGTCCTCAGAACTCATACAATGCAGATACATTGCCAGCAATAGACTATCAATAATTCACACAGGAGTGAACCTTCGCCTGATTTCAAGTATCGCAAAGACTAAACCACGCCTTTCAGGTTCGAGCAAGCTAAGGTTTTCTTGGTCGGGACGACTCGTGTGGGTGAAAGGCGTTCTGCAATTGGTGGAAGCGCTGGCGATCTTGAAACGCCGGTACGACTTCGCGGAATTCGAGCTTAATATCTTGGGGCAAGGACCACTCAACCGCGAAATTAGGCAGTCTGTCGCGCAACGTGGGCTTGAGCAAAACGTCAAGTTCCGAGGTTTTGTCCAACATGAGGAGCTTCTGGCATGGTTGGCGTCAAGTGATATCGTTTGTTTTCCAAGTCTGTACGAAGCTTGCCCATTAGGAATGCTTGAAGCCATGGCGTGTGGGAAACCAATTGTTGCATTTGATAGGCCATTTGCCCGGGAACTAATGGGTGGGGATTTGGAATTGCCATTCGCGACTACTGTTGATAACCTGGCAAGAAACCTCAATACACTGAGCCACGATCGGAAGTTAAGAGAAAGGATGGGAAACACATTGAGACAACGGGCATCAGATTACTTTGACATAGGAATCGTTGCGGAACATTATGCGAGATTGTACCGAAGTCTTGTTGAAGAGAAGGCAAACTAGGGGTCATAATATGAACGATGGACTGACACGCCTCGCAGACGGTGATAAGGCCGAAAGATAAACCGGCATTCACCAAGTTGTCCACGTAATCCTCACTATACTCACGAAATGAAAGGAAGACGATAAAGATGGATCAGGCGAACGAGAGGAAAAAACTTGCAATCGTGGGTTGCGGATCCGTCGCTAGAGAGCACATCAAAGTATTAAGAATGATTGGCTCAATAGATCTTGTAGCGTTATGCGACGTGGACAAAGACACCGTTGAAAGGATGTCTAGCGAGGGAGGAATCGCCCGGACTTACTGATTTCTCTGAGATGTTAATGAATGAAGACCTGTCGATCGTGTCAATCCTGACGCCTCCACAATTCCATGCACCCATGGCTGTCGCCGCGATTCAAAAAGGAATAAACGTGTTGAAAAGCCTCTAACGATTGCTAGCAGCGAAGCGCAATTAATTCTGAAAGCCTTGCAAGACATGGATGTGAAGCTCACGGTAGATTACAACGCACTCTTTTCACGAACAATGATGAAGGCATTAGATTTGGTTACACAGATCGCGGTTGGAGTCCTACGCATGGAGGTACGAATGCTACATACGAAAGAGGACGCAATGGCGGCGAATTCGAAACATTGGCGTCACAAGCTTCCTGGAGGAAGATTTGGAGAAATGTTTGCTCATCCAGTCTACCTATTGCAGGCCTTCCCTGGAGACGCCCTAGAGCCTGCCTGCGTACTTGCCGAGAAATGAGTATTCCTAGGGTCGCAGACTTGGAGGAAACGACAATAGGAAGGGACTCAGGCACAAGGAAGTAGAATCGTGAAGCGACTTCTAGTTTGCTCCGCGAGACTCCCTCCCGTGTCAGGCGGTGCGGAGCAAGTAGCTTGGGAAACGAGCAAGCGACTCGTCAATGATTACGAGGTTCACATACTTGCGGTTGGAAACGCGCATACGAGCCTGAGAGAGAAAGTGCAAATCCATTATGTGCCTCCGATTCGACCCTACACATTGTCGTTCGCTACGGTTTTGAGGCCTAAATTGAATGCAGAATTCAAGGACGTATCTCCAGATATTATCCACTCTCACATTCCTCTGCCGTGGGGATACGTATTCGCTGCAGTTCGCTGCGCAAAGATTGTTACGTGTCACGGTGAAGATGTATATCCCAAACAAAGATATGCAACTCGTTTTTTCACGGAACGAGCCCTAAGAAAAGCAGATGTCGTCACCGCACCCAGCAAGTGGTTAGCAGACTGTATTGAAGATGACTACAAGGTTACCTGCAGGGTGCTTCCGAATGGAATCGACACGAGCATTTTTGCACCCATGAAGAAAGTATCTCAACGAAGCGACGTCGTACTCTACGTTGGCAGACGAGCGATACGGAAAGGCATCAAAGAACTTGTGGAAGCCGCGAAGAAACTGAAGCAGTACGAGTTTTGGTTTGTTGGTGATTCTGAGGCTTCCTCAGTCGAAATCCCCGCTCTTCCTAACATTAAAGTACTGGGATTCGTTGAATCGTTAAGGGATTTGGTTACCTGTTACAATCAGGCGACATTATGTGCGTTTCCATCTCATTGGGAAAACTTCCCTGTTGTGGGCCTAGAAGCCATGGCTTGCGGAAAAGCTGTCATTGCGACAAGATTGGGATTCTCAGAATATATTCTGGATGGGTCTGAGGGGATTCTAATTGAGCCCGGAAGCTCTGAAGAGCTTGCTCGATCTATTGAATACCTAATGAATGATCAGACCAAAAGGAAACGGCTTGAGCAGAACGCACGCGAGAAAGCATTACGTTATGACTGGAACGCACTAATGGTTCAATATCGGAAACTCTACGAAGAGTGCTAACCGATTGACAATCGGTATGTATCATGATGATCAAGAAGGGCCATCTTAATCCCGGCACAAATCGAATCCTCGCGGACCTCGCGAAGTTTGACAGCCTATGGTAGGAACACGTCCATATATCCTTTGGATAGGTGTTATTGCTTCAAATAAGAACCCATTGCAAATTGTAGATATTGCAGCGCATGTTCCGCAGGTTGATTTTGTACTCGTTGGTGCTCCTTTCGATAAGGATACTGTTCGCCAACTTGAAACGACGAAGCCTCCGAACGTTACTTACCTGGGGTCTGTCTCAGAGTCGAGGAAGAATCAGCTGATTCGGAGGTGTTCGGCTGGAATCAGTACTTCCAGGTGGGAGACGTTTGGTTGGGTGCCGCTCGAGTTCTTGACCCGTAAGAAACCGGTGCTGGGGCCTCCGCTTGCGTCTTTCAAAGAAGTGTACGGAGATTTGATGATCTATGCACTTGATACTGAGGGGTTCGTCTCGCAAATCAAACGTCTCTACGCAACGGGCTTTAGAGTTGAAATTAAGAAAGACGAAGTCCATCAATTGCAGATAAAATATGGCTTCAAGGAAGCAGCTTCGGCAATAACTCGAAGATTAGGGTCAGAATTCGTGGTTATGTTCACTCAAGATGCCCCGCTGCACTCGAAATATACTGCAGGTTATCTCAGAGTAAATTGGAGGTTGTGCAAAGAACTCAGTAAGACTGTAAAAGATTTGGTGATATTTTCTGACTGGAGTAGGTTCGCAACGGAGGCCCATCTCCTAACGCGCACGACCCAATTACCGAAAATCGTTCGCGCATTGAAAGCAAGAGATGAGGATTTGATTTTAGGTTGGAACAAGGGGGAGCTTCATCGGAAACTGATTAAAGTTGTGCTACTTGCATTTGAACCGATCTGCTATGTGGGTTTGTTCCTAGCAGACAAGAAAATACGGAGTAGACCAATTGTCGCCGTCGGGCCACCTCAGATTCTTGCAGCTATAACCCTGAAGATGCTACGTCAAGTAAGAGTTGCCTGTTTACTCCACGATGTGCTCTTCTTTACCGACAATTCGAAGTATCCGTTGCTGTTTAAGGCATATAATCTATTGTTTTCCCGCGCGCTACGGCACGCCGACTATTTGATTACCGTTTCACGAGCTCATTCAGATCAGCTTCTGCGGTTTTACCCGTATCCGCAGAAAGTTGTAACGCTCTTTGGAGACCAGCTGAACAGCCGACCGAGTTGAACGAGAGTTGAATATACACAAGCATGTAGCGAGTCGTGAGCATTCTAATGGAACTAGATTCTACACGGGAAAGGCGCTACTGCTTCAAGATGGAGATCAAAGTTATGAATCTCGAAGGCTATGCATGAATCATCGAGCGAATCATCAAATCGTCGGAGACCCTTTGGCAGGGATTTGGGGAACAACACTTCGGCTGAACTTTACCTTTGCTTGCTAGTTAAGAGCAAACTGGATGACGAATTGGCATTGAGAGTTGCTGCGTGTGCAGAGGAAATCAGCACCAACGGGGGAGCGCCACTTGCTGTCAGCCATTACCTTGAAGGCATGAGTCAAGATGGGATTGATCTAACAGTATTAACTTCCCTGAAGACCTCGGATCACACGATCCGCCAGCTATCAGATCAGAAAGTACGGGTCATACAACTGCCTTTCCAGATATCCTCTACCTTTGACCACGGCCTGCTTGGCGCTACGAAGCGTTATGCTGCTGAACTGTCAGAGGTTTTCTCTTCCAATGATGTTGTGTATATAGCTCAGGCTTGGTATCCTGCGGCCGCCATTGCGAGAAGAATTGGGATTCCAGTCGTAGCTCACGCACACGACTACGCGTTTTTACGTCCAGATTGGCAAATGTCATGTCAGGAGTCGCCTAAGTTACAGCACGGCATGATTCCATGCACATTCGCCGAGTTCGTGCACTATAGAATGCGATATGTCTCTCAACGCGTCGGAGAGGGGTCCGTCACTTTTCGAGCCGTTCCTATGGTACTCTACGAGCTTTTGCGTGCAAGACAGTACTTTCTCTGGAAACAATTTGCTGAGTCTGCGCGGTTCGCAGACCATCTTGTTGTGGTGAGCGAAGCCACGAAAAGAATCATCATCGAATATTTGCCGCAGCTAAGGGACCGCTGCAGTGTCATCTATAATCCATTCACTGATCCTGGATTTGTGGACACGCAATCGGAAGATGTCGTGCGGCTTGGGTATTTTGGTGGACCGCAGTACCATAAAGGATTCGTAACCTTACTTTGGTCTCTGAAACTCCTTCAGATTCATTCGCCGTCCACTAGGATCAAGCTCATCGCACCCAGTACTCGCGGCACACGCTTTAGCGCTGTCGTCCGAAAGCTAGGATTAGAAAGCATAGTGCTTGAACTTCCGCACTTGAGTCGTGATGAGCTTATCCGTCTGTACGAACACATAGATTTCGTAGTTGTCCCCAGTGTATGGCAAGAACCCTTCGGCTACGTTGCACTTGAGGCTCAGCTCATTGGTCGCCCTGTCATAGCGACTAAAATGGGAGGTCTGACGGAAATTGTTGAAAACAATGTAACTGGCTGGCTTTTGAAAGCCGACGATGCTCCCAGACTGGCTCTTGCTCTAAGTGAGGTTGCCAATTTACCCATGGAAACTGTGCGTTCGATGGGGGTTAAGGCTAGAGCCCACGCGCTTCGTAAGTTTTCAAACGAACATCCCGTTCAGAAACTCATTTCAATCCTAGAACGCGCATCGAAATCTCCGGCCGGAAGAAAACAGAACACATGCTGAGGAATCATGGTGCCCTGGGAGTTTTCGAGTGGGCGCCTCAGGTGAAGGAATGGTTTACATGACTGAGCAGCTTGGGAATGGGAAGACCGGAGAATTAATAGAACTCATTTCTCCAAGCACTGAGAACAACGCGTTTAGCAAGCTGGTTAGTACCTTGAGGCTAGGGACTGGCGTGCAGGAGCTCTCACTGTTAACACGGGATGACCTCGAAGCTCTCTACGGTCGCATGGATGGATTTGTTGTTCCGAGCGTGAAACCTGACCAAAATGTGCTGACTATCCTCCTAGAACAGCTTCTTCGGATATCCAAGACCGAGCTGCAAAGGTTGGACTTCAGTCAGGTCGATTCACTCAGCTGGTCCAATTTGTGAACTTGTTTCGATACTAGAGAGGCACGAATGCTTCAACTGGTGGCAGAGGTCGAACTTGCATTTCAGCTTGCCCCGCGTTTTCATGCTGGCTACTATCATTATTCTTCTGACCGGCGTCTACTATTGGCTTACGCAGTCTTCGTACAGAATCATGGTACTCTATGCTCTCTTCAGCATGATCCTCTTGTGGCTCACTAGCACCAGTAGGAATGGATTATTACGAACAAAGCCGGTCCGAATTATCTTTGAATCATCAAGATGGTGCGGTATTTCCGCTGTAATTCTATTCGCTTTTCTGATATTCAATACGTCACAAAGCTTGTACACGAGACCTCCGGGGACGTCAATAGTGATGGCAGCGATTCTTGTGTTGCTGGCCATAATCTTGACGGCCGAACCCAAAGCGAACCCTTCAGTCTTCGAGCGCCCCTTGTTTCTGATGCTCATGCTGTCGTTGGTGATAGTGTACATGTACTTTTCTGCCTA
>Ga0187782_10004740_pt1 | contig 10182 bp, 8 predicted proteins | sample 0715_SJ02_MP15_2_FD_132454 | JGI IMG/M metagenome (GOLD analysis project Ga0187782, IMG submission 132454) | Tropical peat soil microbial communities from peatlands in Department of Meta, Colombia - 0715_SJ02_MP15_20_MG | ecosystem: Environmental > Terrestrial > Soil > Wetlands > Peat | place...
CACGCGGTCCGTCGCGGAGCTCGTGCTGTGCGAGATCGTCATGCTGTCGCGACGGGTCGCGGACCGTCTTCACGAGATGCACGCCGGCGAGTGGCAGAAGGCCGCGGCAGGCTGCTACGAAGTGCGGGACAAGACGCTCGGCATCGTCGGCTATGGGCACATCGGCCGGCAGGTCGGAGTGCTGGCCGAGGCGCTGGGAATGCACGTGCTCTACTTCGACATCCTCGCCAAGCTTCCAATGGGCAACAACCGACCCATGCGGACGCTCGAGGAACTGTTGAAACAGAGCCGCTTCGTGACCCTGCACGTGCCCGAAACCCCGGAAACGAGGAACATGATCGGCGCGCGCGAGCTCGCGGTGATCCCGGCGGGAGGCTACTTGCTGAACGCGAGCCGGGGCAGCGTCGTCGATGTGGGCGCGCTCGCCGCGGCGCTCGCGTCGGGCCACCTGGCGGGCGCCGCCGTCGACGTCTTCCCGGAGGAGCCCGAGGGCCACAGCCGCACGTTCGCGACGCCCCTGAGGGGGCTGGCCAACGTCGTCTTGACCCCGCACATCGGCGGCTCGACGAGCGAAGCGCAGGAGGCCATCGGACGGGAGGTGGCCGCCGCGCTCATCCGGCACCTGCGGAGCGGCGCCACGACGGGCGCCGTGAACTTCCCGCACGTCGACCCGGCGCCGGCACGCGGCGAGCGCCGGCTCGCGAACGTACACAAGAACGTGCCGGGCGCGCTCCGGAGCATCAATCACGTGGTCAGCGACTACCGGGCGAACATTGCCGCGCAAGTCCTAGCGACCGACGCCGAGATCGGCTACGTCGTGATGGACTTGGATCAAAACGTCGACGGTGAGCTGAAGGCGGCGATCGACGGCCTGGAGACGAGCATCCGAACACGGATGCTGTGAGCGTCCCCCTGGGTGACCCGGCGGAACCGCGATGAGTCTGCATCTGCCTCTCGACGCCAGCGATCGCGATCGTGAGATCGCGACCCTCGCGGAGGGTCTGGCCCGCGGCTTCGCGGCGGAGGCCGCCGCCCACGACAAGGTCGGTCGTTTCCCGCTCGAGCATTACGCCCGTTTGCACGAAGCGGGCTACCTCCGGCTGGCGTTGCCGCCCGCGCTCGGAGGCGGTGGCGCAACGCTGTTCCAGATGGTGCTCGCGCAGGAGCACCTTTCCCAGGCGGGCGCCGCGCTGGGGGTCGGCGTGGCCATGCTCCTCAACGTGATCGGGCGCGCGCTCGAGCCGGCGGCCTGGCCGGCACCGCTCATCGAGACGGTATTCCGGCGCATCGCCCGCGACGGGGGCCTCGCCAACCTGGTCGTCAGCGAACCGGCGCTCGGGAGCATCTCACGCGGCGGGGTCCCGCAGACGGTCGCCACCCGCGCACAAGGCGGCTGGCGCTTGAACGGTCACAAGATCTTCGTCACCGCTGCGCCGGCGCTGCGCTACCTCGTCACTGTGGTCCACCTGCCCCCGGACGACGCCGCGCCGCAAGGGTACGTCGCCGAAGCCGTCGTGGAAGCGCCGGCTGCCGGGCTGCGCATCGAGCCGACCTGGGGGGACAGCCTGAGCCAGCGCAGCGGCGGCAGCGACGACGTGTGGTTCGAGGACGTGTTCGTCCCCGACGAGCGGATGGTGGGGCGGCGCGTGCTCGGGAGCGGGGCGAGGCCGCCCCCTCTCTCGGGCTGGTGGCTGACGCTGGTGGCGGTCTACGTGGGCGTTGGCCAAGCCGCCCTGAACGCCGCCGCCGACTATGCCCGCCAGCGTGTTCCCTCCGTACTGGGTGCGCCGCTGGCCGAGCTGCCCCACATCCAGCAATGGATCGGCGAAATGCATGCGCTGCTATCGGGCGCTCGCGCTCTCCTTTACGACGCCGCGCGGGCGTTCACGCGGTATCCCGAGCAGCGGGCGGCCAACGATGCCCGCCTGGACACCGCGAAGTACGCGGTCACCAACGCCGTCTGCCGGGTGACCGACCTTGGCCTCCGTGTGGCGGGTGGGTTCGGGCTCACCCGCCAGCTCACGCTCGAGCAACACTTCCGCGACGCGCGCGGGGGCCTGTTCCAGCCGCCCCAGGACGACCTGGCTCTCCGCCAGATTGGCCGCTTCGCCCTGGCGCCACCGTGAGCCCGGCAGGTGGGAAAAGCGCGGCCTCCGTGCGTACCGCGGTCATTCCTCGCCTCGACCCCCTCGCGAGCGTCGATCCGAGCGTCGGCCTCTTCGCCGCGGAGCTGCGCCGCAGTGGGTACCGAGGCCAGATCGGAACCGACCACGCCACGCGCCTTTCGGCCGCGACCGACAACAGCATCTACCAGGTGCTGCCGGCGGCCGTGCTTTTTCCGCGCACCACGGCCGACGTCGCACTCGCGCTGAAGCTGCTCGAGGGCGGCTCCGTGACCGTTCAGCCGGGCGTCGTGCTGGACGACCTGAACGCGCTCGAGCCGCACGGCGTCTACTTCGCGCCGAGTCTGTCGCCGTCCAATCGGGCGACGATCGGAGGCATGATCGCGACTGACGCGAGCGGGGAGGGCTCGCGGGTGCACGGAAAGACCGCGAGGAAGGGCAGACGACGCGCGCCATCCACCTGGTCGAATTCCGCACCCACGACGAGGCCAGTCTGAAAGCCAAGGTCGACGCGTTGCTTGCCGGCCGGCTGAACCCTGAACGGCATGAAGGCCCGACGCGGCCCGCCTCGAAGACAACAGGCTAGCCCGCGCGTTGTCTATTTAAGTAGACATAATAGATAAAAAAATGAATTGTGCCCGGGATGCGTCGCCCGGATGCCCGTCCGGTCGTGCTCGTGACCTCGCCGCGATGCTGGCCTCGAAAATGTCTTCGGCTCGCGCTGAACCGCCGCTTCCGAGGTCGTCTTGGGCCGCTGCCCTTGCGCCGACGTCCTGGGCCGCCACGGCCGGAGATCGGTTCGCTGCTCGGACGGGCCACTTTGGCCGCGCGGTCGCCGGGGATCCGGTGACCCATGAGCTTTTTCACACGCTCGACCGACTTGCCATGAGCGACATCCCCGTCACGCTTTTCGGGGAGCCCGGAGTCGGTAAGAGTCTGCTCGCCCGGGTCGTGCACGAGCGGAGCCCACGACAACGGCGCCCATTCGTGACCTTCGACTGTTCCGTCCCCGCCAAGGTTGCAGAGCACGGGCTTTTCGGTTCCTTGCCGGGCGGCCCTCCCCAGATGGATGGCGTGCCGGGGGGGGCGCTGGTCCAGGCCGATGGCGGCACGCTCTTTCTCGACGCCGTCGACAAGCTGCCGCTGGCGCAGCAAGCCAGCCTCCGAAGGGCGCTCGACTCGAAGGGCGCTCACTCGAGGACCGGCGGGTCCGGTCAACCCATCGACGTGCGAATCATCGCAGCATCGTGCCGAGATCTCCGGGGTCGGGTCGCGGACGGCAGCTTCCGTGAGGATCTGTATCACCGCCTTGCGGCCGCCTCGATTCGCATCCCGTCACTGCGGCAACGCCGGGCAGACCTTGCCCCGTTGGTGTACGCGCTGCTTTCGGAACTGGGGCATCTGGAGGTCACCGTCGCGGAGTGCGCGCTCTCGGCCGTCAACGGGTACGCATGGCCTGGCAACGCCCATGAGCTGAAGGGGGAGCTTGCGCGCGCGCTGGCGCTCCTCGGGCCAGGCGACACGGTACTCGAGCGTCGCCACCTGCGCGTCGCCGGTGTCGCGAACGTCGAGTTTCTTCCCCTGGGGGGTTGGACTCTCCGTCAGATCGAACGCGTCGCCATCCGGCAGACGCTGATCGAGGCGCGGGGGAACAAGGCGACCGCGGCGCGGGTCCTCGGCACCGCCCTCTCGACCCTTTACCGCAAGCTTGGAGAGTACGACCTCTGACCTCCGTGGTCTTTGCGGAAAGGTTGCGGTCGCGACGCTCGACGCGGAAAGGTTGCCCTGTTCGCAGCCAGTGTCTGTTATACTAGACACAAATGGCGAGTTCGAGCGGCCAGCGCGGCCAGCAGACGACCGGCAAGGGCAACGCACGGATGAAGGGACGAGGCGCCTGTCCCTATCCGGAGGTTCGCCATGAAGCTCTCTGTTGCCAAGCCGATTCACCTCGCCGATGGCCCGGCTGACCGCCGACGAACGCCGCGCACCGGCGTTGCGCTGGTCTTTGCCGTCCTCGCGCTCGCGAGCACGAAGGTTTTCGCTCAATCGTCGACGGACGCCGGTGCGGCCTCGGCGTCCGCGCCCCCGACGCCGCCGGTCGTGACCGTGCTGCAATCGAGCCCCAAAGTGGCGAGGGGGTACATCTTCATTGCGCCCATCGGGACCGGCTCCCTGGCCATCCCGGTCTCCGGCGCCGACGCGGGGCCGCCGCCCCCGAGCGACGCGGGCCCGTCGGCGGCGGGTCCACAAGGGCCCGAGATCATCGATGACGAGGGCCGTGCGGTCTTCTTCCTGCCCCTCAGCGGCGGCCTGGCCGCAACCGACTTCCGCGTCCAGAGCTACCGCGGCGAGCCCGTTCTCACGTACACGACGGGCAAGGGTTTCGGAGGTCTCGCCCAGGGCCTGACGACCGACACCATCCTCGACCGCTCATACAACGTCATCACGACCGTCCACGCGGGCAATGGACTCGATGCGGACCAGCACGAGTTCCGGCTCACGCCGCAGGGAACCGCACTCATCACCATTTACAACGCGGTGCCCCAAGACCTGTCTTCCGTTGGGGGTCCAGCCAACGGCGAAGTCATCGACGGTATCGTCCAGGAAATCGAGATCGCGACCGGCGCCGTCATTCTCGAATGGCACAGCCTCGACCACGTTCCCCTCTCGGAGAGTCATCAGCCGCCGCCTCCTCCTACGGCCGGGACGACGCCCTACGACTACTTTCATATCAATGCGGTCAGCATCGACACCGACAACAATCTACTCATCTCTTCGCGTCACACCTGGACCGTCTACAAACTGAACCGCCGTACGGGCGATATCATCTGGCGCCTCGGCGGCAAGAGCACTGACTTTGCCCTCGGTCCGGGCGCCGAGTTCGCGTGGCAACACAACCCGATCGCCGTCGACGCCGACACGATTCGCATCTTCGACAACGAATCGAACGGAGTTCCGGTGCTGCCCTACTCGCGTGTCATATGGGTCAAGCGCGATGACGCCTCCAAGACCGCGACCCTCGTCCAGCAGATCATTCATCCCGACAAGCTCTCGGCGGGTTCCCAGGGCGGCTCCGAGGGCCTCGACAACGGCGACACCTTCGTGGGCTGGGGTGCCGTGCCGAGGATTTCCGAGTTCGACGCTCAAGGCAATCTGCTCTTCGACGCGGAGCTGCCCACCGGATACGATACCTACCGCGCCTACCGCCACGAATGGCGCGGTGCTCCGAGCACGCCGCCGGAGGCCACCGCGCAAGCGAACGGGGACGGGACGACCACCGTGCACGCGATCTGGAATGGCGCGACCGACGTCGCCACCTGGACCGTCGAGGGCGCCGAAGGCGACCCCCACGGCGATCTGCGTCGGCTCGCGTCGGGCGAATGGAACGGCTTGGACACGGCGCTCACCTTCACCGGTACGCCGGCCGTGGTGCGGGTCGTCGCTCGCGATGCAGCCGGTCGAGACATCGGCCGCTCGAGCCCGGTGGCCGTGGCCCCGTAGCTCGAACCGCCGTCCTTAGTGCGCGTTCCGCTTGTACGCCGGGGCGCCCCTTTCGTGGGGGTCGCGAGGGTTCGCCTGCATCACTCGCGACCCCCGATTTGTCGCCAGAGGTTGGAGCGATCCGCCCAGACGGTCGTCGCTTGCGCCCTCAGCGCGCTGCGCGCGGCGTTCCGGCTGAGGAGCCAGAACGGCTGCCTTGTCGAGTAGATCAGCGCGCGAGCGAGCGCGGAGCTTCGCGGAAGCGCGGGCGATCAGGACACGCACCGTCGACACGGCGAGGCTCAATTCGTGGGCGATCGCTTTGTAGGTCTGACCGCGGAGCACTGCGCGAATCACGTCGCGTTCGCGTGGGCTCAAGAGGTCGATCGGATCGACCGCCGGTTTGCTCTCGACGGCAAGCACGAACCTTCGTCCGTCGCGCTCCACGTGATCGAGAAGGATCCAGCGCCTTCCGACGAGCGCCTTCCATTCCTGGATGGCCTTGAGCGAGTCGTTTCGGCGTGGACGCGAGCGCGCGCGATCCATGGCGCGCGCGGCAGCTCCGAGGCGCTCGCGCTCTCGCCGGCCGGACGCGTCGCCAACCGCGTGATGCACGGACCCATTCGGTGCCATCACGGCGGAGGCCGCGGCGCTGGAGACGCCGGTGCTCTCGAACCTGCGCCGAAGCCGATAGGCGGCGCCCAGATGTCCCGCGACTCGCGTGAGGGCGACACTCGCTCGCGCCGAGAGGGGAGAAGCGTCGCCTTGAAAGCTGCCGAAGCAGCAGCCGCTTCCGTCCGGCTCCACGGTGTTCAGCGTGAGTTTGTCGACCGCTCCTTCTTCTCGAATCTCGGCGATGACGCTCCGGATGTCCGAACCCCGGGGAATCCGACAACAGAAATAGCAACGTCGCGACAGCACCGAGTCGGCGATGAAGGTTGGATGCGGCTGGGAGGCGTATGCAAAGTAACGCTTGGCAAGTGCAAACGGGACATCGTGCACCACGCTGCGACAAGGAACGTACGAACACGGGTCTTGGCATTCGTAGAAGTTGGCGAGGATGCCGAGGCCGTGTCGATCGAGCAGCGGGCGAAGGAGAACCGTTGCCCCGGCAAGCCATTCGTCACGAGGCAAGTCGATCCGGTAGAGCCCCTCCACAACGCCGACGAGGTCGATCGGTCCGTCGCCCATGCGCCCACATGGTATTCCGCATCGGGGGCGGATCAAAAGTCCGTTCGCGCACGCCGCAGTCGAAACGCGAGGCGCCTCGCTGCGTGCCTTGCCGCGTGCGGATAGGCATACACTGCATTTCGTGCGCCAGACTTCCGAACTTCTGCTGGGTGTCTCCAGCGGCTTGTTCGTCGTCTCTGCATGCGCGACGTGGCTCCTGTGGCCTGACACTGGGCGGTCGGGAACGGACGCGCAGGCGGGCGTCGCCTTTGCGGTGGGCGCGGCTGCACCTTCGGCGTTGCTTTGTCTCACGGCCCTGTTGAATCGCCTGACCGGAGGATGGCTTGCCGTGCCGCGGTTCTCTATTGCCGCGGCGATTCTCGGGATCGTCGCCAGCCCGCTGCTTCTCGTCGTGAGCTTTGGGGTAGCCCCGCTCCGATCGATGTCTCCGAGGCTGGAACGGCTGCGTCTCGCCTGGACGCTGGTTGTGATCTTTGGGTCATGGCTGGTTGCCAACGCGATCGTTACCGCGATCTGAGTCCGCCTTCCGGGTCCCATGGTGGCTGCCGCAGGGACCGATCCGGATTGTTCCGCAAGTCGCGCACCCGGGTGACTCGGAGGCTTCAGCGATAGAAGTCGCGCTTGCCATCGGCGTACTGCTGCACGGAATCGAGCACGTGGACGCCCACCAGGGACGCGATCGATGACGCCTGGTCTCCGAGGCGTCGCGCGCGTGTGACGGTGAGGTACCGGCACAGGCTCGTTTTGCCGAGCGGAAAGTCAATCAGCTCGCGAGCGGCGACGTCGATGGCGCACGGATGCACGACGCTCCCCTCGCGCAGGGCGGCGCGAGCGAACGCCAGCAGCGAGGCGAGCACGGCGTTCTCCAGGGAAGGCGAAACGGTTCCTCCTTCGAGCTCCCGGGTGCTCGGAAGGGAGGCGAGCGTCGTGGGGAGACCCGTGACGCCGCGAGCGCCGCCGCGGTCGAGCACCAGCGCAAGCCTGTCGAGGTCCCACCCCACGAGCCAGTCGCCTGGGAGCCGAGTGAACCCGAGGTCGAGCAGCGTCGCCGCCAGGTCCCAGCGTGTGCCACCAGCGGCGAGGAATGCGACCTGGGGCGTCAAGTACGCGCGCAGCAGCGCGTTGGTGACGAACGTGTTCTTGGGCCGCGTCGTGATGCTGTGGATTCCGGCCCTGGCAAGTAGCCGAAAGGCCCGCTGGCCGTCCGCCGCGGGCTCGGGATACGCAATCTCCACGAATGCGGCGCCACCCCGCCAGGCCGGCGCGTAGAGAACCGGACCGCCGCCGAGATCCGGAGCGGCTGGCTCCGGAGTGTCGCAGATGGCGAGCGAGCGCGCAGAAGACGACTCGAGCCCTGCAGATCCATACGCACGGACCTCCAGGGCGTCCGGGGATCCGGGGCGCGCCGCCAGGTCGTCGAATGTCAGGCCCCGGATTCTGCGGCCCTCCAGCTCGGCCCGGAAGTACCGGGGCGCCTCCGCGGACATGTCGCACCGGACGTGAAACGTCGACGGCGCCGGAGCGCCGCGGAGGCTCACCTGCTCGTTGAGCTGCCGCACGAAGAAGAAACCGACCGATGCTTTCGAGATCGGCGCGACGACGGATCGGGCCGAGGCCTGCACCTCGGCCTCCAAGTCCTCCGCGTCGAGCGTGTCCTTGAGAACGGCCCTTTCGATGAGGGCGTAACAGGTCGCATACACGCCCCGGTACTCGGGCGGCAGGCGATCGATGCGTTCGCGCGTCCGCTTGCCAAATGCTTCGACGTCGCTGCGCGCGGGCGCGCCGCGGACGCGCAGCAGCGGCGAGGTCCCGTCGCGCGCCAGATCCCGAGCCACCTGCTGCGCCGCTGCGTCGAGCTCGCCGTCCGAGAAGCAGCCGTCAATGAGGCCGTGCTCGAGCGCCCTGCGCGCAGGCCATCGTTCACCCCAAAGGAGAAAATTCGTCGCGCTTTCCAGTCCGAGCATTCGTGGAAGGTACTGCGTCGATCCGAACGTCGGGACGAGCAGATAATCGGCAATCTCCGTCATGTAGAAGTGCGCGTCGTAGGAGTCGCCGGCCACGCGAAACTTGCACCTCAACGCGAGCTCGACCCCGCACCCGTAACAGCTTCCACGAATGGCCTCGATCGTGGGGATCGGGAGATCGCCGAGCGCTCGATACGCCTGACGGATGGGCGCGGTCAGGCGAGTCAAGTCTTCGGGCTTCCCGACGGCACTTGCCAGCATGAGGCTCGCGCCGTTGACGAAGCTGTGGGGTTTCGCGCTCCGAAAAATGACGGCGCGCGTCCGCCGCGTGTCGATCCCGCCGACGATCCCGAGAAGCTGAACCGCGGCTTCGTGGGTGAAGATGTTTACGGGACAAGCAGGCGTGTCGAGCGTGATGGTGAGGACGCCGTCCGACGTCTCGGTGCTAAGCGGCTGCGCCTTCATGACCCTCGATTCGGCTGGCGACGAACACGCGCAGCGAACCGATCGTCAGCGCGGAGGGGTCAGACTGCGACGAGAGCCACGAATCCAGCAAAATGGGAAAGCCGAATTGATCCTCGAGCGCGAGGCCCAGGCGTGCCATGGCGAGCGAGTCGAAACCGAGATCGAGGACGAACGAATGCTCCTCCCTGAGCTCGACGGGAAGCGGAGCACTTGCCGCGCCGCGGACGGCATTGACGATGCGCGGCAAGCATTCTCCAACCATCAACTGTACTGCTCCGGCCTGAATCGCGTCGGGTCAACGGCGCGCGTGGGCAGGTTCTGCGTGAGCTCGGGACACCCCGCGACCCTGCGGTAATGAAAACGTCACGATGCGAGGCGAAGATAACTCCTGGTTCTCGGGGGAAAGCCCACCGTCACTCGTCGCCGATGTCGCCGTCGGTGCACAAGGTGCCGGAAATCGTGCTGCTGAAGCCGTCACCATTGTCCGTCAGCACCCCAGAAATGAAAAAATCATGCGACGGATTCGTGAAAATCCCCGTTCCCGAGCTCGGCCGCTCCAGCTCGGTGAAAAAGCCGTTGACCGCGTCGAGGACCCCGAGGTCGCGCGTGACCAGCGTTCCGCGCTTTGCCGTGATCGTGAGCTGGCCCGAGAACGACAGATTCGCAGCGGCCTCGACGGCGGCCATCCCGGCCGACGGAGCGACGTCGAGGGCCTGGAACGTCGTCGCGCCATCCAGCGGACCCCCACCCGTCACCGTGCCCGTCGTGCACAACCCGACGGGGCTGGTGCAGTTCTCGGTCGTGATGACGCTGTTGACCGTTCCGTGCACGCGGTGGCAGCGACTGTCCGCGTGGGTGTCTCGGCTTATCGCGGAGGTTCCCGCAATACCCAGAAGTGGCAAAATAGCAACGAGTCCGACCGGCTTAATCACGCGCAGCATTGGTTCTCCCCTTTCCGC
>Ga0187782_10004742_pt1 | contig 10180 bp, 10 predicted proteins | sample 0715_SJ02_MP15_2_FD_132454 | JGI IMG/M metagenome (GOLD analysis project Ga0187782, IMG submission 132454) | Tropical peat soil microbial communities from peatlands in Department of Meta, Colombia - 0715_SJ02_MP15_20_MG | ecosystem: Environmental > Terrestrial > Soil > Wetlands > Peat | place...
AGCGCCCTTGTGGCACGCCGCCTGCGCGGCCCTTGGTTGCGCCATGTGAGCATCGACCTGCCCAGAATTAATGAGACTTGCCGCAATGACGAGGGATTCGTTGTGAATCGGAGAATCAGTTTTTCCTTCGCGGAGCCCCGCCTTCTTCTGGAGATTCCTGCCAATACTGATGAAATGCGGGTTCGTGCTCTGAAGCTGGCACAACAGTGGCGGCTAGAAACGCGGCGTATGTTCCAACGTGCCCTTGAATCCGGCTGCCGAGTTCTGGACTTTGTCACTACGAGGAGGGGCAGTGACAGGCGAGCATTTTATGTTCTGAGCGGCGCCCCTGATGCCGGCTGGGGCTCCTAATAGCATCGCATAAATGAAGCAGGTCATTCCCGCGAAAGCGGGAATCCCATACATGGACGCCGCATTTCTGAAGGTTCGCGAAGTGGATTCCCGCTTACGCAGGAATGACCGCGAATTGGTAACTCCGTCTCTTGCAAATGCCACCATTCCCCATTTCCGTGGCCGGTTGAACGCCAGTTTGTTATCCTTGATGGTGATGCCATTTTTGGGGGGACCCACAAAATGCCAAAGAACATTACGCTAGCCCCTGAAAAAGTTCAGACAGGGTATGATCTGTACGTCATGCGGCACGGCCTCGCCGTTACGCGGAGCAGTGTGAGGTTTTCCGACGATGCACAGCGCCCGCTCATGCCTGAAGGCAAGGAGAAAATGCGGGAGATTGCCGAAGGTCTGAAACGGCTGGGGTTCGGCGTGGACTGGATTGTTACCAGCCCGCTGGTCCGGGCGGTCGAAACGGCGGGAATCATTGCCGAGTCGCTAGATTCAAGCGCGCCCGTGGACGTTTGCGAGGCGATGCGGCCGGGCGGGTCGCCTGAGGATGTGATCGCCTTTTTGGCTAAACATCCCACCCGCACAAGGGTACTTGTGGTTGGCCATGAACCCGATCTCAGCGAGTTGGCCGCCCGGCTTATTGGGGCCGGGAGCAATGCTAACCTGGCGTTCAAGAAGGGCGGGTGCTGCATGATTAGCTTCGATGAGTTTCCACCGAGGAACCCCGGCCAACTGGTGTGGTGGCTAACGCCTCGCCTGCTGCGCAAGCTCAGGTAGTTCTTAGCGCGGGCGTCGTCGAGCGCATTTGCGTGTTCGCGTCTTGCGTGCTACCCTTTAACCGGGGGGTGTTTATGGGCAGACTTAGCATCGTTTTGTTGTCATTGACGCTGGCCGTTTGCCCCACCGCTCAAGGCCGAGGTCTGGGTGCCCATGGTGGTGGTGGCGGCTTTCACGGCGGCGGAGGATTCCATGGTGGTGGCGGGGGCGGCTTCCACGGCGGGTTTGGCGGCGGCAGCTTCCGTGGTGGCGGCGGCTTTCGCGGCGGGTTTGGCGGGCGGGGCTTCTACGGAGGGTATGGGGGCCTTCGTGGAGGTTACAGCTACGGCAGGGGCTGGGGTGGTTACGGCTGGGGCAGATATGGCAGAGGCTGGGGTTATCACCGATTCGGTTATCCCTACTTCGGCTTGGGCTTTGGTTTCTATCCCTGGTCCTATTGGCCTGGACCGTATTTCGGCTACTACGGATATCCCTATTATCCCTACTACGGGTGCGACGATCCTTACGGCCCTTATCCCTGCGACCCGTATGGTTACAGCCCCTATATCCGCTATCCCTCTTCGTACGGTACGTATCTAGGCGAACCTGCTGATCCTCCCGGTCCGGCCGATCCGCGCGGGGCGTCTGCGGAGACTCAAACTGACGATCCGCCTCCCCCGCGCGAGGCTTTCGTTGCGGATGGCAGATGGCATCGGTTCGGAGAGAGCTTGAACGGTGCGTCGTCGGCAGGTGTGACTGCCAGCCGTTCTCGGTCGAGCGTGGTACCTTCGACACTCGCGGCTTACGTCGGGGATGGCAAGTGGCACCACTTCGGAGAGAGCGCGAACGTGGTGGCCACCGCCAATCGCGATGGCACGAATCTTGGCACGCCGCCAAAACCATCGCTGACGACAGTGGCAACGTATCCCCATTTTCGCGGGGGTGAAGCGAGTGGCAGGTAGCCGAGAATAGACGCATGAGTGGTTTGGTCCAGATTGCCTCAGCTCCCGTACAAGTGCGCAAGCCGGAATGGCTGAAAGTGCGCGTTCCGGCCGGGGAGAACTACTTCGACCTGAAGCATCTGATGCGCGGGTTGGGGCTGCACACGGTGTGTGAAAGCGCGCGTTGTCCGAACGTGGGCGAGTGCTGGGCGCATCGAACCGCCACTTTCATGATTCTGGGCGAGTTCTGCACTCGCCGCTGCGGCTTCTGCGCTGTCCCCAAGGGCCTACCGCACGGGGAGGTTGATAGGGGGGAACCGGAAAGAGTGGCGGAAGCGGCAGCGAAGATGGGTTTGAAGTATGTGGTGGTGACTTCCGTCGACCGGGACGATTTGAAAGATGGCGGAGCCGCGATATTCGCCCGGACGATTGAGGCCCTTCGCCGGCGGATCGCCGGGTGCCAGGTGGAAGTTCTCATCCCCGACTTCCGCGGCTCCGACGAAGCATTAGAAACCGTGCTGCATGCTCGGCCTGACGTCCTGAACCACAACGTCGAGACTGTCCCTCGCCTTTACCCAGTGGCGCGACGGGGCTCCCGGTACGAGCGGTCCCTGCGCCTCCTCACGCGCTCACGTGAAATCGCCCCGTCCATCCCAACCAAGTCCGGCCTCATGGTGGGCCTCGGAGAAACGCTTGAAGAAATGTTGGAGGTGCTGAGGGATCTGAGCGCTGTGGGGGTCGGTATCGTCACGATTGGCCAGTATTTGCGCCCGTCCGGGGAACAGTTACCGGTGGCCCGCTTTTATTCTCCGCAAGAGTTTTCCACTCTCAAGCAGGAAGGGTGCCGCCTGGGAATCCGTCACGTCGAGTCCGGTCCCCTGGTTCGCAGCTCCTACCACGCCCACGAGCAAACCCAGCAACTGAGTCAATGAGCGGGTAGCACAGGCAATCTCGCCTGTGGCCAAAGCTAGCTCATGCCACAAGGACAGGCAAGAGTGCCTGTGCTACCTCGCTAGTGCCCTGAGCGCCGCGCCAGCGCGCGTTCTGCTTGCTGGTGGAGGGGTCGCCACATCTCCGACTGGGGATGGGCGGTTTCGTCGACCACCTGCCGGTAAAGCGTTTCGCCCTCCTTGACATTCCCCATGCGCAGCTCGACGCTGCCGACCAGCAGCTTCCAGAGCGGATTGTGGGGATACTGCTGCTGCATTTGGCCAAGCAGTTCGAGGGATCTTGCGTACTGCCGATCGAGCGAGCGGGAGTAGTTCTTGGCGAGATGGAATCTCGCCTCGGCGGTCACCAGTTGCCCTTTATCCATCGCTTGCTGCATTTGGCGGAGACCCACAAGCCGGTCACCTCCTGGAAGTAGAATCAGAAAGCGCAGCATCTTCACATAGGTCGGCAAGGTGTCTACGAAATAGTTGTAGAGTCCGACTCCGAACCAGGCATCGTTGAGGCTGGGATTGATCTTCAGGGCGGCAAGAGAGAGATTCCGAAGTTTCTTGCCTGCGCGCGCCGTGGCCAGGGCATGATCGCGTAAAGCTTCCAGACGGGCGCGCAGCCCGTAGGCCAAGCCTTCGTAAAAGTAACTGCGCGCTTGATCCTGATGCATCTGGATGCGAGTTTCGGCTTTGTGGATGGCGAGGTCATCCGAACGCCTGAAATCGGCGTCGTAAGGAGTGACGGCTTCGGAAAGGGCCTCGAAAACGTCCGGGTCAATGAGGTTGGCCTCGGCCAAGTAGATCTTCCACCAGTTCGCATCGGCCTCGAGCAAGTAGCCGAGGGGGGATTCAGGGTCGGACTTTTGGATTTGGTGGAAAGCTTCCGAGGCAGCGTCGAAGTCACCGTCCATGAGGTCGTTCATCCCGCGGAGGGCAATCTCCTGGTTTCCGCGTTCATCCGCTTTTTCCCCAGCAAGGGCGAGCTTTGCCGTTCCAAAGATCACGGCGACCCACAATAGAATCACGCCAAGCAGATTAGGCAGTCGAATTCTTCTCATGCACCGTACACCTTGCCATGAAGGGCGCTCAGAAACTCGTAAATCTCCCAGCATTTTACCTGCCCAGCATTCTACCTTGACACGTGGTTTCCTCCCTAATAGTCTGTTCTCGTTTTCGCACGCAGACGCAGGGGGGCGGCAAGCCGTCCCCCTGCAGGAGCAGGTAGGAGTGGGAGAAACAGCATGACTTCGAAGCGCTTTGCAGTCTCTCTCAGGGTCGTGGCGTTCGCTTCCTTCGCCAGTTTCGTGACGAACGCGCGCCCCTGCGATACCTGGGTGGCGATGCCGGACGCCACGGCAGACCGTTCGCTCATCCTGTGCAAGAACAGTGACCGTCCGCCGATGGAAGCCCAGCCCTTGGTGCAGGTTCCCCACCGGAAGCACGATGCTGGCGAGATGGTGAAATGTACTTACATTGAAATTCCACAAGTCGGCGAAACGTACGAACACATCGGGTCGAAGATCTGGTGGGCGTTCGGTTACGAGCACGGAATGAACGAGTATGGTGTGGCGATCGGTAACGAAGCCGTTTGGTCCAAAGAGCCGGTTCAGTGGGGTGATGGGTTATTGGGCATGGATCTCGTCCGGCTAGGCCTGGAGCGAGGCAAAACGGCTGATGAGGCCATGCACGTGATGATTGAGCTGCTCGAAAAGTATGGCCAAAGTGGCGACTGCGAACACGAGGGCGAGTGGGGCAAAGCGAACTATCACAACAGTTTCATCATTGCCGACCCCCAGCAAGCCTGGGTGCTGGAGACCGCGGGCAGATACTGGGTGGCCAAGAGAATCCGGCACGGGGTCTATTCAATCTCCAACATATATTCCATCGAGAGGGACTGGGACGAGGCCCATCCGAAACTTGTGCAGCATGCGATTGAAATGGGCTGGAGCAAGTCGGCAAAAGACTTCAACTTCGCCCGCGACTACGGTGACTACTGGGGAAAGAATTCCAAGAACCCCGGCAGCATGCAAATCCGCCGCAGTATGACCCTGGCGTGCCTGCGAAGGGACTTTGCGCAGGTCACTCCCGCCAGCATGATGCGAATCAGTCGAAGCCATCTGGAGGGAACCGTTGCGGAGCCTCGCTGGGGGGCGGCCGAGACCTTCTGGCCCACGCCCTGCATGCACGATTGCCCGCAGTCGCCCTACCATACTGCGGCGTCTGTGGTGGCACACCTGCGGGCCGACATGCCGCCGCTACTGCGCGAGGTCTACTGGGCGAGCTTCTCGAATCCTTGCTGCAATGTGTTCAAGCCGTTCTACCTGCATGGCCCGAAGCTTCCGTCCACTTATGCGGTCGGGAGCAGCGCTTACACAGGCGATTCGCCGTGGTGGTGGGCCAACCGCGTGAAGCTGCTCTGCGACCTGAACTACAGCGCTTTGGCTCCGACCGTTCGGGGTGCGTTTGACCAGACCGAACGCTGGGAGATGGACCGCCAAGCGACCGTAGAGGCGGAAGCCTTAAGACAGGTCAAGGCGGGCAATGAAGCGGACGCTATAAGAATCCTTCAACGCTTTATGAACGAGAACTGCGAGCGAGTCGAGAAAGAGTATCGGATGTTGAACGAGATCCTGCCAGCCACGCTCAAAGCCGTCGGCATCGAATATGTGTTTGCCGATTACATGAAGGGTTGGACGTCAACGAAAGGCGTGCCGCTACCGTTATTGCCGATCGGCGATTGACGACCGAACGAGGACGATCGTTCGTTGCCTGTCATTCTGAGCGCTGCGAAGAATCCCTAGTGTTGCTTTTGGGCTCGGTAGTGTGCGACGAACTGCAGAGATTCGTCGCTCTACTCGGAATGCCAAGATCAACAACGCGGAAGGCTGTTTCAATCGACCATCGGCAATCGACAATCGACCATCACCGCACCCGTGTCACCGCTCCTTCCGATGCGGATGAGACCAGCGCGGCATACTTGGCAAACACCCCGGTTTTGTATCGCGGCTCCGGCTCACGCCAGTTGGCCAACCTCTTCTTGATCTCCGCATTGGAGAGTTCCACATCGAGCCGGCGCTTTTCGATATCGAACACCACCATGTCGCCATCGGCGACTGCGGCAATGGGACCACCGCGCGCGGCTTCCGGAGCGACGTGGCCTACCATCAGGCCGTGTGTGGCGCCGCTGAATCGTCCGTCGGTGAGCAACCCTACTGACTCGCCCAATCCCTCCCCGACCAGCGCCCCAGTCACGCCCAGCATCTCGCGCATGCCCGGGCCGCCCCGCGGGCCTTCATAGCGGATGACCACCACGTCGCCTGGCTGAATGCTCTTACTCGTCACGGCGCGCATGGCGGGTTCCTCACAGTCAAACACGCGCGCTGGTCCTCGGTGGTAAGTCTTTTCATACCCTGCCACCTTGACGACGCAACCTTCGGGCGCCAGATTTCCCTTCAGGATGACCAGCCCACCTGTCTTCTTTATCGGATTGGAGGCAGGCCTAATGACGGCCTGGCCGGGCGTCTCAACGGCAAGCCGTGCTTCCTCGGCAATGCTTCGCCCGCTGGGGGTCATTTGAGATCCGTCAATGAGTCCCGCTTCCAGGAGCTTTTTCGCAATCAATTGGATTCCGCCCGCACGATGAACATCCACGGCAAGGTACCGCCCGGCAGGTTTCAGATCGGCAATGATGGGCGTACGTGAACTGATGGCGTCAAAGTCATCGATCGAAAGCGGGACTTCGGCCTCGCGAGCCATAGCCAGCAAGTGGAGGACAGAGTTCGTTGAACCACCCGTTGCCATCACGCTGGCGATGGCGTTCTCGAACGCTTTCCGCGTGAGGACGTCCAGCGGGCGCACGCCTCGGCGAAGCAAATCCATCACCAGTTGGCCGGTGCGGTAGGCCACTTCATACTTCCGCGGATCGATAGCGGGCACGCTATTCGCTCCCATGGGGGAAAGCCCGATGAATTCCATTACCGTGGACATGGTATTCGCGGTGTATTGGCCGCCGCAGGCGCCGGCCCCAGGGCAGGCATGGTCCTCGAGGTCCTTGAGCTCTGCGTCGGTCATCTTCCCCGCCGCGTGCGCGCCTACGGCCTCGTACACATCTCCGATCGCCACGTCGTGGCCCTGAAACCGCCCCGGGGCAATCGACCCGCCGTACAGAAGAATGGCCGGAACGTTCAGGCGGATCAAGGCCATGGCGCCACCGGGAATCGTCTTGTCGCATCCGACCAGGGCCACCATGGCGTCAAACATGTGGCCGCGGCCCAGCAGTTCAATCGAGTCCGCGATGATTTCCCGGCTCACCAGCGAAGCCTTCATGCCTTCTGTGCCCATGGTCACACCGTCAGAAATTGCGATGGTGTTGAACTCCATGGGCGTTCCACCTGCCGCGCGCACGCCCTCCTTCACTTTCGCCGCCAGCTCGCGCAGATGGTAATTGCAAGGCATGGTTTCGATCCAGGTGTTTGCGATTCCGACTATCGGCTTGGCCAGGTCGGCATCGGTGAAACCGATAGCTTTGAGCATGGCCCGAGCGCCCGCGCGGTCTCGCCCGTCCGTGATGATGTGACTGCGGTGCTTTGGATCAAGTGGCATCGTCGCCTCCAGGATAATCAGCTTGCTGCCCTGCCGTAGCGCTGACCTTCAGGTCGCGCTCACCTTTGGGTCAGCACCTTCACTTTGTGCTGAATTCGGAATGTTCGCAGATTCCCTGCATCGGAGCAAGCAATGTTTTCAGGGCCGTTTTCGCTTGCGCCCGTCACTCGAAGGCTGCTGCTGTGTTCACGCCATGAGAAATGTGGTAAACTCTGCTCATGTCATATTTTACGCACCGGGTGCATGAATGAGGACCATTACTGCAACAGAGTTGGCACGCAACCTGCGACGCGTACTCGACCGTCTGGCCATCGAGGGTGAGGACATCGTAATCGAACGGAACCACGAGCAGGTGGCTCGCCTCGTACCGGGCCCGGCGCGCCAAACCGCGCTCGAGGCGATGGCCGACCTTTATCGAACCCTTCCCGAAGTTGCCGCTGCTACCTGGGAAACGGACAGCCGCCGAGGGCGGTGGAAGGGAAGCCGGCTGGATAAGGGCGTACGAGACCCATGGCGTTCTTAGTGGATACGTGCGTGTGGATTGACGTGGAGCATGGCGCCCTAGCGCCCGCTGATGTGGCGCAGCTCACCGCAAGCGAGCCGGTCTTCATTTCTCCCGTGACTCTCGCCGAACTGCGCTACGGTGCGGAGATCGCCCCAGACCCAGGGATTCGCCAGAAACGTCTAGCCGCTCTCCGCCGCCTCGCACGCAGGCCACTCCTGGCGATAGATGGCGCAACGGGAGACATATTCGGCAGCTTGGCCGCGCAAATCAAAGCCGCCGGCCGCCAGCATCGCTACCGGGTACAGGATCTCTGGCTCGCCAGCCAAGCACTGCAACATGACTGCCGGCTGCTAACGAGGAACCCAGACGACTTCAAGGATATTCCTGGCCTCGACCTCGTGCTCTACCAGTTGGCTACCTGATGACTACGGGTGGCCGCAGGCCCGAGGATTGGGATTCGGTGCAAAAACTCTGGTCTTTCTGGACCGGCAGGTTCACCCGAGCTGCCTTCGAGCCTGCTCGAGCACGGCAATCAAGGCTGCAATGTCCTCGGCCTTTGTGCGGTAATTGGCGATGCAGGCGCGCAGCACGGGCACTGAGCCGGCCAGGCGGGTGGTTGAAATCCAGGCTTTCCCAGAGCCGACCACGTTCATAGCGACGGTGTGCAGGTAGGCCTCGGAGCGGCCCTCGGCATGCCGCTGATCAATGAAGCAGCAGAGGGGCAATGGCGTCTTGTTGACCACCTGCCAGCCCGAAGCTTCGAGTTGGGCGCGCAGAAGTGCGCCCATCTCGACCATCTGGCGGATTGCCGTGGCGTAGCCCTCCCAACCTGCCACCGCCAGCGAGAGAAACACCTTCAGCCCGATGGCCCGGCGAGACCACTGGATCGAGTGCATGAAGGGATCGACCACATCGAGTCCCACTGCTTCACGCGGCATATAAGCCTGGCCGACACGAAACGTTCGATCCAGAATGCCGGTGTGGCGAGTGAGATAAATCCCCGCCCCCATGGGCACAGAAAGCCACTTGTGCGCGTCGAAGGTAATAGAATCGGCGCGCTCGATGCCGTCGAGCAGAGGGCGCAGTTCGGGGACCAGCGCTGCCGCCCCGCCCCACGCCGCGTCCACGTGAAACCATAGCTTTTCCTGCGCCGCCACCTCGGCGATGGCAGGCAGGGGATCGATTGCCCCCGCGCTGGTTGTTCCCGCCGTGGCTGCCACCATGAAGGGCGCGTAGCCCTGGCTGCGGTCCTGGGTAATTTGCGACGCAAGGACTAACGGATTCATGCGAAGGTCGTTGTCGACCGGAATCTCCCGCACGGCATCCGTCCCCAGCCCGCACATTCGAGCCGCCTTGAGCAAAGAGTGATGCGCCTCCGCCGAAACGTAGAGGACGGGCTGGGCGGCAAGCGCGCGAAGGCCACGGCTGGAGAATTCCGGAAACTCCCGCACCAAAGCGGTAAGGACCGCGGTATGGTTGGCTTCCATGCCGCCGGAAGCAAAAGTGCCATCGATTTCGGCGAGGTCGTAGCCGAATCGCGCGCCGAGAGCGCGCACCAGGTGCTGTTCGATCTCGATGGCCAGCGGGCTATGGCTCCAGGCGGCGAGTTGAGGGTTAAAGGCCGCCACCAGCGCGTCACCGGCGATGCCCATAGTCGTCGGCGCGGGGTTGAACAGTCCGTAATAGCGGGGATGGGGCGTATGCGTTTGAAACTTCCAAAGACCTTCAACAAGGAAATCGAGGGCCTCGAAAGCGTCCACCGGGGCGCAGAAATCGAAGCGGGAGAGCGTGGCGCGGAGCTTCGCGGGATCGAGCGGAGGCGTGACCCGGCCTGTCTCCACCGTCGTTGCGTAAGCTTCGATCGCCTCCGTAAGCTTACGCCAAAGTTGGGCGCGCGTCTTGGCATCAAGCATCAAGGGTGAGTTAGCCATTAGTTAATCCGGTTCTCTGCTCTGAATATTGTGGCGCGGGCGTCTCGCTCGCCGTGGCACGGGCATCCTGCTCGTGAGTTCTTGCCGGGGCGAGACGCCCCCGCGACCACGGGCAGGATGCCCGTGCCACGGCAATGCACTGTCAGGGCATTTTCATGGTTTCTG
>Ga0187782_10004744_pt1 | contig 10178 bp, 4 predicted proteins | sample 0715_SJ02_MP15_2_FD_132454 | JGI IMG/M metagenome (GOLD analysis project Ga0187782, IMG submission 132454) | Tropical peat soil microbial communities from peatlands in Department of Meta, Colombia - 0715_SJ02_MP15_20_MG | ecosystem: Environmental > Terrestrial > Soil > Wetlands > Peat | place...
CGAAAGGCTCGCTCACGGACCCCGATACCGCGGGTCGGTACGCGGCCGAGGTCCTCGCCCCCGGGGGAAGTCGACCCGCGGGGGAGCTCGTCCGGCGGTTCCTCGGCCGGGAGTACTCGTTCGAAGCGTTCGAGCGATGGGTGCTCGCTGGCGCGAAGCCGTCGTGACCCCCGTCGACGGACGACTCCCTCGTTCGTCCGAGGTCAGGGCCCGTCCGCGTTCTTGGGAGGGGCCGTGGCTTGCGCCACGTCGTGGCGCGCGAGGTAGCTCCGTCCGAGCGCGTAGCCGATCCCGGCTCCGAGGAGCCCACCCACGATGCCCCCGATGAGGAGGTACTCGATCGCCGGAACGAGGTCACTGAGGTCGAGGTAGGCGATCTGCTGGAGGAAGATCACGATCACGATCCCGAGCACCACACCGCAGGCTGCCCCGTGGGAGGTCGCGCTCACGAGCTGCCTCCCGAGGCCGGGGGTGTCTCCTCGGCGGGCGGCGTCGCACTAGGCGTCTCACCCTCCGTGGGAGCACTCTCCGTCGGAGGCGCGCTTTCGGGGGTCTTTGGCGGAGGGGTCGAAGGCGGAGGCGTCGCCGGCTTCCGGCCCAACATGGCGTACCGCCCGGAGCGTACCAATGCATACACCTCGTAGATCGCGATGATGAGCAGCACGATCGGGATGGCCGCTACGAACCCGTAGAGGGCCGTCGCGCGGAGATAGAAGTTCTCGCTGAACATCGTCGTGCCGTTCGGCGCGATGAAGCTCGCGGTGATCTTGTAGAGACCCGCGAGCACGTACGCGATCGAGAGCGGGGTCCACGTCAGCGGGATGTGGCCGGACGCGCTCGCGGTCGGGTTCGTCTCGGTCACGGTGCGCGTCGTGACGGCGAAACCGAAGTAGAACATCTGGAGCTGGGCGTTCGCAATGGTCACCGACGACGTGCCGCTCCAGTTGAACCAGACCGTCGCCGACTGCGTGAAGTCCACCGACAGGGCCGACGAGGTGGAGGAGGCCGTCGAGACGTCCACGGTGTTCCACGTGACCGTGTAGGTCGTGCCGAGGGCGTGAGGGAGGCTGGCCCCGGATGCGGGCGCGGAAGCGCTCGTGAACGACGGGATCGTCAGCAGTAGGGCGACCATCGTCAACCCCAGCACGAGCCTCGAAGTCAGTACGCCGCCGGCCCGACGCCGGAGGATAAAACGCATGGGCTCCGCACGGAGGGGGCGAGATATGAACCTTCGGTTGGGGCCAAATCGGGCGCCGACGGCTAGAGTGAGCCGAGTCTCGCTCCAAAGGTTCCGCGAAACCGCTCGATGTCCGCGGGCTTCATCAGAGCCGGCGCGAGGTACACCCAGACCCGCGCGTCGTTCTCGCGGGTCAACCGGTCGAACTCCACGAGCCCCGTCAGGACCGCGTCCGCCCCGTGCAGGCGCACAAGATACTCGATCCCTTCGAGGAAGAACGCCGTGACCCGCTCTTCGAGCAGCTTGCGACAGAGGAACGCGAACACCCCCTCTAGGTCGGAAGGACGAAGCGCCGGACCCCGTCCGATGTTGGTGAGCCAGATCACCTCGATCGGTCTCGAACCTACCCGCGCGCGAATGCGCTCCGGAGATTCCCGGACCACGCAGACTCCGTGGTGCCCGGCGGCGGCGGACTCGAGGAAGTCGTTGAGAGCGCTCACAATCGAGTCTCCGACGGCGAGTTCCACCCCCGACGGGGGGACCGGAGGAAGAAGTTCCGGCGGAGCGGGAACGAACGCCGGGACGACGGGCGGCGGTCGGACGGTGGGCGCGACGGGAGAAGCCGGCGCGCGCGGAGGGACCTCTCCCGCGGGGGTCGGGCCCGGAGGCGGGGCCGGCGAGAGGGCTTCCGGGACGATCTCGGGCGTCGCCAGTGCTTCGGTAGGGGAAGGTGAGGGAGCGGGCTCCGTCGAGGGGGCTTCGGCCGAGACTTCCGGCGTCGGAGGTTCCGCTTCGATTGCCGGGGGGAGCGGGGCCTCTGTTACGGGGGAGGCCTCGGCAACTCCTCCCGGCGGCTCCTCTCGCTCGGACGGCGGAGCGCTCGCCTCGGTCGAGGGAGGGACCGAGTCGACGGATTCGGTCGGAACCTGCACGCTCTCGGACGGCACGACTTCCGGCTGAGGGAATGGCACCGGCACATCCCCCGTGGGTTCGAGCGCTTCAGGATGCTCAGGTACTGTGTTCACGTCGAGGGAAGGCTCGGGAGCCGGGGATTCTTGCGGGAGGTCGGAGGGAACCACGGGCTCGACGACTTCCGTCGGCTCGATCGCCTCGTTCGACGGAATCGAGCGGTCGAGATCTGGAGAGGGCGACACGGTACTGCCCGGCTCTGGTTCGGAGCCCGGGCCGGGAGAAGGAGGACTCTCCTGCTCTTCGGGTAGACTTTCCGCCGGAGCCGAGGTGGCTGTCTGCGCCTCGGGAACCGGTTCAGGCTCGGGCGGAGCGGTCCGTTCGGTCCCGGGGAAGCGGGAGGGCTCGGGGGCCGCCGTGGCCTCCTCCGGGAGGACGAGCTCGGGAGCCGGAGGCGATGGTTCGGGGGGGACCGTGTCTTCGGGCGGTGGGGGAGAGGGCGTCGAAACGGTCTCGGGGGGGGTTTCCGCCGGGGGCTCCGCGAGCTCGGCAGACCCCGGGAGGAGAGGCTCTTCCGCGACCTTGGTCTCTTGCGATTCGGTGGGCTGGGGAGATGCCGGCACGACCGGCCCCTCCTCGTCCGAAACGGGAGGAGAGGACGCAGCCCCAGTGTCGACTGCCGGACCTTCGGTCGCGAGAGGCTCTAACGCGTGCGGTTCGGGAGCGGGTTCAGGGAGTGGTGCGGGTTCTTCCCGGAGCGGTTCCGCCGCCGGCACCAGCACGGACGGAGCGACCTGGGCGAGGGAACGGTCTACCACCGGTACAACGATCGGGGATTCGCTGGGGACCGTTTGCACCGGCGGGACCTCCGGGATTGGAGCCGGGGCTGCGCGAACGGACGCGGAGGGGCGAACCGGTCGGGGAGGTGCGGGAGGCACCGACCCTCCGAGCTTCAGCACCACGGCCGCCGCCACGGGCCCCCCGAAGCCGGGGAAGCTCGCGAGCGTGTCGAACGGAGTTTGGCGCAGCTCATCGACGCTGTGGACACCATGGTCCCACGCGAGCGCGACCTTCGACGGTCCCAGGAGAGGGATTCCGATGAGCCCGTCGAGCTCCTGCCCCAGGACGCGGACCTCCTGTTCGTGAGCGATGTACGCGGGGTCGGCGTAGTCGAACTCCTTCACCGCGGGGGGCGCATCCGAGACGGCCACCGTGACCCGTGGCATTCTCGTCGCCGGCGGGCGGTGCTTCTGTCGGAGCGGCCGCGCGGGAAGGTCGGGAACGTGGACCGACCAGCGGTCGCCCGTACGCGTCCGACCCAAGAGCGCGTTCGGAGGACGGGCTCCTTCGGAGGCGTCCATCACCCGGAACTCCGATAGCTCGAGATACCGAGCGAGTGGTTCTGCCGCGGCGCGCAGTTCGCTCGCGAGCGGGTCCTTTGCCGTCACGATGGCGACCGCGGGCCGAGGAAGACCGGCTCCCGATAGCGGACGCAATCGAGCTTTGAGCCGGCGCACGAGCCAGAAGGCGTCGGGGGAGAGAGGAGGAGTCGCCCTTCGGGAGACGGATTCCCCGCTCGGCATCTCGGCGTACATCTCCCCGAGCGCCCACGGCACCGGGACCACGCGCTCCGGCAGGGTGTCGGAGAGGGCGACCATCGACGGCCAGACCTTCCTCGGGAGCCCGTTGATCACGACGGAGAGCTCCTCCTGGCCCAGGGCCGCCTCCCATCGGCGCGCCGGCAGACGCTGGAGGAGGTGGATGACCTGAGAGGCCTGGCTCCCGTACGCCTTCTGGATCTCCGCCTCGATCGGTCGCAGGGTCCGTTGCCGCCCGGTCCAAGGTTCCTTCGGAGAGCCGATATCGAGGCGCTGGACCCGGGCGAGCCGGGCGAGAACCTCCCTGTCCTCTCGGAACCGACCGGCCGCATCGTCCGCGGAGAGCACGAGCGCCACGGAGGGAAGAACGGTCGAGCGCGAGACCCCGATGCTCCGGCGGAACCGGTCGACGCTCCGGAGCACCGACCCCCACCGGTCCCAGGCAGCGAAGAGGTCGTCGTTCAGCAGAGAGCGGTCGAGGCCCGAAGACGGTTGTTCGAAGAGGCTCGTGCGATTCTCGGAGAACGAGCGATGCAGCGCTTCCGACGTGAAGGGGAGGATCGGCGCCAGCACTTCGGCGGTGCCCTGGAGGAGGTGAGCGAGGGTTCGGAGCGCCGCGCGCTTCGTGGTCGGCGTCCCGGCGAGCGCGAGGCGCGGCTGGACGAGCGCGTGGTAGAGTACGAGGTCATTGTCCAAGAAACGGAAGGCGCGGCGATGCACGAGGTTCGGTTCGCCCTGGTCGTAGTGCGAGAGCGCGAGGACCCGCGTCCGCTCCCAACGCGCGAGGACGGCCCGATCCTCGGCCTCCAACTCGCTCAAAAAACCCCCGATGGGACGCGCGAACGTCGCGAGCATGCCGGGGTCGCACGAAGCGAGCACTTCGCGCGAGAGCATCCACCATCTTCGGATCCGACGTGCCTCTTGCCGGCAGCGGCTCGCGAGGCGTCCCCCCGAGGCCTCGGAGGGTCCGCTCCGGACGAGCGCGGCGCGCACGGCGTCGGCCCCGTGGTCCCGTACGAGCCCCGCCATGTCGTTCTCGGTGACCGTCGGGACGACCGTGAGCGAGACCTCACCGACCGAACCCTCGATGCCTGAGAGCGCGGCCAGGTGGTTCACGACCGAAGGGACACGGCGGCGTTGACCGACGTAGAGGTGTACCGAATCCCCATCCGGGAATGGGTCGAATCGGGCCCACGCCGAGAACGCGGCTCCGCTCGAAGGGAGCAGACGACGGTGGACCAGCGAACGCGTTCCCCCACACGGACACGCGGTCGGTCCTTCGGGCGCTTCGAGCCGGTTGCACCCGGCGCATTCGAGCAGGGCGATCGCGCCGGCGTCCTCGGTGGGGGTCGCCTCGCTGACCGGCCACGGAGCCACCTCCATTTGCCCGGGGAGGCTTTCCCGCGGGAGGAGGCGCGAGAAGGTCGTCCGCCTCTCCACCGGCAGTCTTGAGGACTCAAGGCACCAGGCGCGCCCGGGCACCCACAGGAGGGGGGTCCCGCAGAGCGTGCAATGAGGGACGCCGCGTTTGACCCGGAGACGTGCCAGGAGGGCGCCCGCCTCGGAGAGGTCGCGTTCGACGAACTCGTTCGTGGTATCGAGGTCGAGTCCCGCGTACTTGTGCATCAGCGTGAAATCCAGTTTGCCCCGCGTCGTGACGAGGGGCCAGCCGGTCACGCCGACCTGGGCCGCGATCCGCGCGTCGGTGGGTCCGTGCCCCGGCACGAGAGGGACGATGCCGGTTCCGCTGTCCCCGACGTCGCTCGCCGCCAAGATCGTCCCGGACGGCGGGCTGAGGTCTCCGCCCATCGGAAATTCGTGCCGAAGAGGGTAGGCGTACGGCAACCCTTGGAGCTCCCGCCCGGTCCGTTCCTCGACGACCTCGAACTCGGCTTCGGGGATCCACGCGCGCAGGCGGGCGAGCGACGACTTCGAGGAAAGAATCAGCTCGCGGTCGTCCCGCCGACGGTACGCCGCCACCACGTAGCGCTGGTCGGGATTGACAAGGAGAGCGCTCGTCCCGAGAAGCTTCCATGGAGCGTCGACCCAGACGAGCGCGTTCGCGGTAGAGGCCCCCACTTGCACCGGAAATCGGACGAGGAACGTGTCGCCTTCCTGTTCGTTGTAGAGGATCCGTTCGGGACTCCGAGGCGCCCCACAGGTGGGGCACAGGCGGAACGCCTCGTCACGGCTGACGAGGATCCCCTTCGACGCGAGCCGACCCACGATCGTCTGCACGCCGGCCGTCCGGTCCTCCGCGTCCCACGGAGTGCGTCCGTCCCCACCGACCCAAATCCCGAGGGAGGTCAGCAGCGCCGGGATCGCGGACGGGGCCACGCGGCCGGGCGCCGACCCCTGTCGGAGCGTCGCCCCCGCGCGGCGACCGACGAGAGAGAGGTAACGCGCGTCGATGTCGGCCGCGAGGGCCCGACGCGCGATCAGCGAAGGGAAATCGCCCTGGGTCCACGCCCCTTCGAACTGATGTACGGCCGGTCCGCTCGACGGGCCGAGAACGCCCCCTTGGGGAGGAAGTCGGCGTGCCTTCCAAAGGGACTGTACCTCGGTCTCGATGGAGTGGGCGTTGCATTCGACCGGGGCCGGAACCATAACGAGCGAGCGTTCCCGAAAGAGACAAGGAAGGCCGCCGTGAATAAACCCTCGCGTGGTACGACGGCCCGCTCGACGCTCCGGTCTCCGGGGTAAATCTTATCCTGCCGCACCTCTGCCCGCTATCCGAGGAAGTCGAGATGGCCTGGACGCAGCAGGAGGTCCGCGAGCTGAAGGAAGGACGGTACATGCTCATCGACGAGGAGCCCTGCCGCATTCTGAGCATCCAGACCTCGAAACCGGGAAAGCACGGAGAGGCGAAGGCACGGATCGACGCGGTCGGACTGTTCGATGGGTCGAAGCGGAGCGTGGTCTTCCCGGTGAAGCACAAGGTCCAAGTCCCCCTCATCGGAAAGCGACAGGCGCAGGTCCTCTCGATGACGGATGCCGAGGTCCAGCTGATGGACCTCGAGACGTACGAGACGTTCAGCCTCCCGCTCGACGCGGAGACGAAGGCCGCGGTCTCCCCCGGCTCCGAGGTGCAGTACCTCGACGCGATGGGCAAACGTCGGATCACGCGAACCTAGAGCCATCCGACCGGGCTCGCCGAGGAGAGTCGCCGGTTCCTCGCTTCATTAATAAGGGGGACCGGGCATGAAACGGATGCCCGAGGCGCGCGAAAGCCACTGTCGGGTCGGCTCAGTTTAGGGGGGTGGTCGCACGACCGGTCCGGGCGGATTGGGAACCGTATCGTCGTCCCGGCTCACCCGGATCCTCCAGGAGAAGGCCGAGGCGCTGAAGAAGCAGCGTCAGGCCGCGGAGGCGACGCTCAAGGAGATCGACGAGCAGGTCGCTCGGCTCGAGCAGCTTGGGATCACTCCTCCCGAAGTGTTGGAGCGCCAAGCGGCGCTGCGAGAGCTCGCCCGACGAGCCGATTGGAACGGGGTCGAGACCCAGGCGAAGGCGATGTCGGAGTACCTCTCGAAAACCGTTCCCCTGACGATCCAGGAGCGTCGCGGACGGACCGCGGAGTCCGTGCGCCGCTTCTCGGGCCTCGGCCTCGTCGTGCCTCCGGAGGTCTCGGGCGAACTCGAGGCGCTCGCCCATCCGCCCGAGGGGGAGTCCTGGTCCGCGACCGTGGCCCGTCTCGCGGCCGTCGAGGAGGCGCTCCACGCGAGCGAGATGGCCCACGTCCAGGAGGTCCGGGTTCGCGCCCTCGCGGTCGCGTCGTGGGCGGGGCTCACCGGGGCGAGGCTTTCGGAGTTCGAAAAACGTCTCGACGAGGCGTTGCTCCCGGCGAAGGAGGATCGCCTCGCCGAGGCGTTCGAAGGCGTCGACCGATTGCTCCGCACCGGGCTTCCCGAATCGGCCGCGCGGCGTCAGAAGGTGCGGGACGATGCGTCCCGGCTCGTCTCCGCGGCGAAGGAGTTCGGGGCTCCCGCCTCCCGCCTCGAGGCCGCGCTCGACGCCGGGGCGGACGCCGCCCCCGACCGGTGGCCCGAGGTCGTCCCCGCGACCGAGGCGGCGATCCAAGAGGTCGGGGAAGCCGTTCGGGAACGATGTGTCCAGATCCTGGAGGCCTTGCGGACCTCCCTCGTCTCCACGGCGGAGTACGGCGTCGACCCGACGGCCGCCCGCATGGCGGTGGACGACGCCCTCGCTCGGATCCGGACCTCGTCTCCTCTCGAGATCGGTCCGGTCTTCCTCGAAGCCCGGCGGGCGGCCGAGGAGCCGATCGTGACGGTCGTGGCGGGGCTTCTCGACGAGGCCCGACCGCGCATCTCCGACGCGCGTCGTATGGGCCGCGATCCGAGCGAGGTGTTCGCCGCAATGAACCGGGCGCGTGAGGCGCTCCGACTGAAGATCTACTCGGAAGCGTTCGCGGCCAGCCAGGAAGCGCTCGACAAGGTGAGCCGGCTCACCGAGGAGCTCGACACCGCGCGCGACGAGCTCTCCGCTCTCGAGGAGATGGCGGAGCGTTTCAAGAAGACCGGCTTCTCGGTCGAACCGTTCGACCCGGCCCTGGTCCGCATCCGTGCGCTCCTCGACCGGGCCGAGGTCACGCCCGCTCGGGAGCTTCTCAAGGAGACGGTCGCGCACCTGGGGCGTGAGGCCCTTCAGTTCTTCGCTCAGCGCTGGGCGAGCCTCGACAAGACGCGCGAGTACGCGCGGGAACACCAGTTCCTCTCGCCGGACGCTGACCGCGACCTCACGGAGGCGCGCGCGCTTCTCGACAAAGGGGAGCTCGCGGAGAGCGCCGAGCGGATCGCCCGCGCCGAGGCCGAGTTGCGACGGGCCGCCGGACCGTACGTCGCCCGACGGGTCGAGGAGATGGAGCAGGGTCTCGCCGACATTCCGGACGAGGACCTCGTCGCTCCGGTCCGCCGGCTGCTCGCGGACGCGGACGTGACGTTGCGCGTGAAGCAGGACCTGATGGGCTCGGTCGACAGCCTCCGACGGGCGGAGCGGGAGTTCGGGGCGGTGGTCGCCGCCCATGCGTCCGCGCTCGTCGAGGTCCTCGAGACCGAGCGGGGCGTGCTCGAGGCGATGGGGGGGCCGAGCGACGAGATCCAGCGCCAGATCGACGAGGTGCAGCAGATCTTCAACATGGGGGACTTCGTCAAAGCCTCCCGAGCGTCGCAGGAGATCCGCACGCGCGCCCAGCAGCAGCAGCTGATCCGGAGCGAGGAAGCAGTCTCGCACGCGAAGCTCTCCTTGGTCGAGCTCGAGACGATGGGCTTCGACCTCACGAAGTTCCGAGGGCAGCTCGATGAGGCGCAGACCGCGGCCCGGTCGGGCCGGTTCGCGGACGCCTACCGGCTCGCCACGCGACTCGAAGAGTCCGCGCTCCGAGCTCGGGCGGCGGGGCAGGCGATCCTCGAGGGGATCGCTCGGGCGCAGGAGACGCTCAGCCATCTTCGCGAGGCCGGCCTCGACCCGAACCCGTACTACGAGCCCCTTCGCAACGCCCGTCTCTCCTTCCAGAGCCTCGATTTCGACGGCGCCCGTGCGGTCCTCGACGACGTCGAGGCGAAGCTCGGGGACGAAGGGGCGAGGGTCGAGACCGGCCGGTTGCTCGGCGAGGTCGAGCATCTCGTCGAGGACGGTCGCCGGCTCTCCCTCCCGATGGAGCCGTTCGAGGCCCGATGGGAGCAGCTGCGCACCGAGCAGGCGACCGCGCCTCCGGACGCGACGCGCACCGGGGTCCGGCTTCTCCACGAGGAGCTGATCGCGATCCTTCGGCCGGTGCTCGACGAGAACTTGCGTTCGCTCGAGCGCGACCTCGACATCGCCCGTGCGGCGGGCGTCGAGCTCGACAAGATCCTTCTCCCGCTCGGGGAAGCGCGTCGGCGGATCGCGCTCCCGGTACCGATCGGCGCGGCGGCGCTCCTCGATGCGGCCCGTGCGGAGTTCGTCTCGACCCGTGGGTTCGTGGAGCACGCCGAGCGGATCGCGAAACGCGCGCGCGAAGCCCTCGCCGAGGCGGACCTGTTGCACGTCCACACGCAGAGCCTGCGCGAGCAGATGGAGCGCGTCGAGAAGCTGCTCTCCGAGCGCCAGTTCGCCCGGGTCGTCGAGCTCGGTGGCCCGCTCGAGCGGGAGCTCATTCAGGCGACCTACCAGCACGTATCGAAGACCCTCGCCGGATTCCAGGCGACCGTGACCCGCCTCCGCAAGGAGGGGATCGACACTTCGCTCGCCGAGAACCTGCTCCACCGCGCCCGGATGGCGCTCGACGAGGGACGCCCGGTCGAAGCGCTCCAGCTCGCCGGGAAGAGCGAAGGGGAGCTCGAGCGGGCGGACCTCCAACGCCGGATCGCCGAAGGGTCGATCGCGGCGGCCGAGTCGTCGATCTCACGGTCAGTCGCCGAAGGAGTGATCTCGCCCGTCGCGTCCGAGGAGCTCGCGGCTGCCCGCCTCGCGTTCCAGGGACACGAGTACCCGCC
>Ga0187782_10004745_pt1 | contig 10177 bp, 8 predicted proteins | sample 0715_SJ02_MP15_2_FD_132454 | JGI IMG/M metagenome (GOLD analysis project Ga0187782, IMG submission 132454) | Tropical peat soil microbial communities from peatlands in Department of Meta, Colombia - 0715_SJ02_MP15_20_MG | ecosystem: Environmental > Terrestrial > Soil > Wetlands > Peat | place...
GAGACGGCCATCATGCCGGGCGTGTATGGGCCGGGCGACTTCGACATGGCCGGCTTCTGTGTCGGTGTCGTCGAGCGAGCGCGAATCATCGACGGTAAGGCAATTCAGAAGGGCGATAAAATTATCGGCCTGTCTTCGAGCGGCTTTCACTCCAACGGCTACAGCCTGATCCGCAAAGTCGTCTTCGAGCGCTTCGGGCTCGACGCCGATCAAAGGGTCGAGGCGCTGAGCCGAACGGTGGGTGAGGCCCTTTTGGAGCCGACGCGAATTTATGTGCGCGCCGTCCTCGACATTCTGGCTTTGTCGCACCGCAAGCCTGCCGTGCATGGGATGGCCCACATCACCGGGGGCGGTTTAATCGATAACGTCGAACGCATCCTCCCCGAGAATTGCCGTGCGGTTATCGATCGCGGGAAATGGCAGCGGCCCGCGGTGTATCAATGGTTCGAATCACTCGGCGCGGTCGAAGCCGCCGAGATGTGGAAGACATTCAACATGGGAATCGGCTTCGTGCTGATCGTCGCTCCGCGCCAGGCGGCAGCGGTGACCGCGCAACTGACCGCGAGCGGCATCGAACATGCGGTGATCGGCCGGATCGAGCAAGGGGCAAGCGGTGTCGAGTTCTCCGGTTAAAGCCCTGGTCACCGAGCCCGGCGTGCCGGCCTCTTCGCCACTCGCCTCCGCGCGGGCCAGTTATGCGCGGGTTTTCGCCACGTTCTTCCGGAATTCGCTCGTTCGCGAGATGACATTTCGCGGGAACCTCTTGATCACGATCGTCACGCGGCTGTTTTATTTCGTCGCGCAAGTCGCGCTGTTTGAGATCATTTACCGCCAGGTCGTGGCCATCGACGATTGGACTCGCCCGGAGTATTTCGCGTTCTTGGCGACGGGTATGCTGATCAATTCGCTGGTCGAAACCTTCTTCATGCCTAACTGTGCGAACTTCAGCGAGTTGATTCGCACGGGCAACCTCGACTTCGTGCTCTTAAAACCGATCGATCCGCAGTTCCTGATCTCGTTCGAGAAAATGGAACTGGCGATGCTCAACCAGGCCGTCTTGGCGTTCGCCCTTTTGGGCTACGCGCTCGTTCGCATCGGAGGACCGATCGACCCCGTGCGGGCCGTGATGTATATCCTGTTCGTCGGCGTCGGAGTCGCGTTTTTCTACAGCCTGATGCTGATTCTGGCCTCCACCAGCGTCTGGTTCGGCCGGAACACGGGGCTTTACGACTTCTGGTTTTACGTGATCATCTTCGCGCGGTACCCGCGGGAGATTTATAGCGGCTCGCTCGCCGGTGACGCGCTGCAGTTCACGTTCTCGTTCATCGTCCCGATTCTCCTGGTCGTCACGGTGCCGTCGCGCGTGCTCTTGGCCAAAGTCCTCGATCCCTCGTGGCTGACGCTCGTGGCACTGGCCGCGGCCGGCCTCGGGCTCGTGGTGTCGCGCAACGTCTTTCGCTGGTCGCTCCGCGCGTACCGCAGCGCCAGCAGTTAGCGCAACGACGACAATCCAGACGGCAATCCCGATTCCGTCGGCTACTTGCCTTTTTTCTTCGCCGGCTTCGGCTCGTCGTCCGCGGCGAACTCATCATCGATGGCGAAGTCCTCGTCCATTTCAGCGGCAGGCACTTCGCCCGACTTCGGCATGACTTCGTCGTCATACGCCGGAATCTCGTCCATCGACGGCGTTGGCTCGACGACTTCCAGCTCGCCGGTCGACATCGGGCGGCTCGTTTTCTTCGGGGCCACCGCCTCTTCCTCGCCGGTCGACTCGGTCAACTCCTCAGGCACGGGTTGCTCCGCGCTCGTGGGTGGTGCCGCGGGGACCGTTCCGCTCTTGGGGGGCGCTTTAACCGTTCCGCTCTTAGGAGCTTCCCCCGCCTTGGCAGCGCGAGGGCCGAAGATCAGCACGCCCAGCGGCAAGAAAACCATAGCCGCACACGCGGCCAGCGTCGTGCCGTAGAGGGCCACGTACATCGTCCCTTGCTTTTGCAAAGGGTCGAGTTGCCTCAAAAAGCTCCCGACCAGGAAAAAGCCGAGAAGCGCGGCCGGAAGCGCAACCACAAGCGTGGCCAGCGCGGTTGTGTTTTTGGTCGTCAAATTGGCAACCTCCGAGAGAGATCAGCCCGCAAACGCTACTCTAAATGCGCCGCTCAGCCGGTCGCAAGCGCCTATCTCGCCAAAACGGGACAGTCTGTTATTCTACTGCGCATTGCCTGACCCGGGGGCGGTTCGGCCGTTAAAATTGCTCGAGAATTTGCGGAAATTCGAGACCAAAGACAAGGCGGAAGCGTGTCGCACGAACGGCTTTGGGCTCCCTGGCGGATGGCGTACATCGCCACCGCCAAAGACGCCGATGCTCACGAAGAGGGCTGCTTTCTCTGCCGCTACCGGGACGAACAGCGCGACGCGGAGAACTTTGTCGTGAGCCGCGGCAAGCACACGATCTGTGTGCTGAACCGCTTTCCGTACAACAACGGCCACGTGCTGATCGCTCCGCTTGCGCACAAGGGCGCCCTGGACGAGCTCGATGACGCCGAACTCCTCGGATGTATGCACGACCTGCGCCGCCTCGCGGACGCTTTCAGCCGCATCCTGCAGCCCCACGGCTTTAACATCGGACTCAATCTCGGCCGCGCGGCGGGGGCGGGGCTTCCCGGCCATCTTCACTGGCATCTGGTGCCGCGCTGGAACGGCGACACGAATTTCATGACGGTCGTGGACGACGTCCGCGTCATTTCGCAGTCGCTCTCGGCACTTTATGAGCTGCTGAAATCGGCCGTCGAGCCCGCCGGCTGAGCCCGGCGATCCTCCGATTTTCGGCTCGCCGAAGCGGCTCGCTCGCCGTTGCAAAAGGCCGCTGGAGACGCAAAACCTACAGAGATTACCGTATAGCAATCTCCCTGCGCGTCCCCTATGATGGCGCAGCATTCGACCGATTGCGCTCTTACGGTCTTCAAACCCGCCTGGATCCGCACACTTAATGACGCCCACTCTGCGCCGCCCAAGCCCGGTTCTGTTTGCCCTCCGCTTCGTTTATGCGCTGATTTGCGTGTGGCTCATTGTGGCGCTCCTGCGTCCCAGCCCGGGCCTGCCGTCACTTGTCGATCAGCACCCGATTATCGCGTTCTGCGTCCTGTTTCTGATCACGCAAATCGTCCCGGTTGTCGACGTCCTGGTCCCCAAAAAGCGGATCGAAATTATTTCGTCGATCTACTTTGGCCTGGTGGTCGGCGTGCTGCTCGTGTACTTGCTCGTGCGCGTGCTCGACCCGGTTCTGACCGGCCTGATGGTGGATCCGTATTACATCCGGATCATCGAGATGTTGCTGTTCCTCTCGATTCCGTACGCCTGCACTTCGCTGTTGCTGCAGACGAAGGATGAGTTCCGGTTCGTGATTCCCTATGTCGAGTTTTCGCGGGAGCTCAAAGGGAATCGTCCGCTGGTGATCGACTCCAGCGCGCTCATCGACGGACGCATCGCCGACCTCGTCGAGACGCGGATTATCGACTCGCAGCTGGTCGTCCCCCAGTTTGTGCTCCGCGAGGTGCAGGAGGTGGCCGACAGCGCCGACCGGATGCGCCGCACCCGCGGGCGCCGCGGCTTGGAGGTCCTCAGCAAGCTGCAAAGCAGCTCCCACGCCGACGTGCGCGTGCGCGAAAACGCGCGGGACGACCCGCAAGGGCTCTCGGTCGATCAGCGCCTGGTCGACGTCGCCAAGCGGATGGGTGGCCGCGTCGTCACCAACGATTTCAATCTCAGCAAGGTCGCCGGCGTGCAAGGCGTCGAGGTCATCAACCTCAACGACGTGGCCAACGCGCTCAAGCCCCGCTATCTCCCCGGCGAAAGGCTGCGGATCCGGATCCTCAAGGAGGGAGAAGCGGCCGGACAAGGGATCGGCTACCTCGACGACGGCACAATGGTCGTCTGCGAACAGGCCAACCACCTGATCGGGCAGGATATCGACATCATCGTCACCAGCATGCTCCAATCGAGCGCCGGCCGGATGATCTTCGGCCGCCAGGTTCACGCGACGAGCAAGTAAAAGGCCGTCCGCCTTCCGTTTCACATCTGCTCGCACACGTCGATGCCCAAAAGCCACAGGCCTTTTTTGAGCATCCGCGCGGTCAGGTCGCAGAGGAGAAGTCGGCTCGAGCGCAGCTCGTTGTCCGTTTCTTTGAGCACCGGGCACTCTTCGTAAAACGTCGTAAACGCGTCGGCCAGCGTGAAGACGTATTGCGTCATGAAATGCGGCCGGCAGTCTTCGATCGCCGCCTCGACGCTTTCCGGAAACCGCAAAAGCAACACCGCGAGCCGGCGTTCGGCGGGCGAGTGCAGGTGGATCGCTGGGGAGGATCGGCGCAATGCCTCGCGGTCGATCGCTCCCTTGCGAAAGATCCCGCAGATCCGCGCGTACGAATACTGAATGTAAGTCGCCGTGTCCCCGGTTAACGCCAGCATTTTGTCCCACGAGAAGACGTAGTCGCTCTCGCGGTTGTGCCGCAGATCCGCGTATTTGATCCCGCCGATGCCGACGGTTTCGGCGACCGCCGCCCGGGCCTGCTGGTCGAGCTCGGGCGTCTCCTTGGCGTCGTCGTTCTCGTCGACAATCTTTCTGGCCCGCAGGACGGCTTCGTCGAGCAGACTTTCCAGACCGACGGTGTCGCCCGAGCGCGTGCGAAACGGCCGCTTATCCTCCCCCAAAATCGTGCCGAAGCTCACGTGGCGGAGATCGAGCTTGTCGTAACCCCAACGTCGCGCCGTGGCGAAGAGCAATTTGAAGTGCTCGCTTTGCCGGGCGTCGACCACGTAAAGGAACTCTTGTCCCTTCAAGGTCTCGGCCCGGTAGCGGATGGTCGCGAGATCGGTCGTGGCGTAGGTGTAAGCGCCGTCGCTTTTGCGGACGATGAAGGGGGCCGCGTTGTCGTCGACAAACACGCAGGTTGCGCCCTCGCTCATGGTCGCGATCCCCTTTTCCTCGAGCGAGCGGACAACGTCGCTCAGGAGGTCCTGGTAAGCGCTTTCGCCCAGCGTCATGTCGAACGTGATGTGCAGCCGCTCGTACATCGCATCGAGAGCTTGCCGGCAGATTCGCACGAACTCGCGCCACAGCGCGACGTTTTCGGGATCGAACGCGTGGAGCCTGGCCGTCTCTTCGCGGGCGCCGCGGGCCACGCCGGGATCCTGCTCGCCGAGTCGGTTCACCTCGCGGTAGAGTCGCGCCAGCTCGGTCACGGGTTCCCGTGCGTACGCCTGGCGATCGAGAAAATGCTTGTACCCGTAAAGAATCATGCCGAACTGCGTCCCCCAGTCGCCGATGTGGTTGTCGCTCCGAATTTCGTGGCCGGCAAATTGGAACAGCCGATAAAGCGCGGCGCCGATCACCGTGCTGCGCAGGTGGCCGACGTGCATGGGCTTGGCGACGTTGGGGGCGGAGTAATCGATGATCACGCGGACTGGTGCGTCGGTGAGGGGCATGCCCAACCGCTCGTCGGCGACCAGCTCGCACAAGGCGCGCTCGAGCCAAACGCTCGCAAGGTTCAGGTTGATGAAGCCGGGGCCGGCAATCTCGGGCGGCTTGCAGACGTCCGCGACGTCCAAGCTCGCGACGATCCGTTCGGCCACCTTTCGCGGGGGCTCGCCGAGCTGTTTAGCCAGCGGCATGGCACAATTGGCCTGGTAATCGCCGAACTTCGGATCCTGCGCGGCTTTGACCAGGTTCGCGAGTGAGGCCGCGTCGGCGGAGAGAGGTGCCAGCGCTCCCGCAAAGCGGCGCCGCAGAAGAGCGAGCAAATTCATGCCGTTTTCGAGCTGTCGAGATATCCCTGCCAGTCGACGCGGGCCGCGTCGGCCCACAAGTGTTCGAGATCATACAGGGATCTCGCCGCCGGCGTGAAGACGTGCAGCACGATGTCGCCGTAATCCTGCAACATCCACGTCGCGGAGTCGGCTCCTTCAGTCCCTAGCGACCGGGCGCCTTCCGCGGAGAGCACGCGGTGAACCTCGTCGGCAATGGCCCGCATCTGGCGGGGACTGGTGGCGGTCGTCAGCACGAAGAAGTCGAAGATCGGCGTCACGTCGGTCAGGTCGAGAACGACCGTGTCCCGACCTCGATATTCATCCGCAATCCGAGCACACAGGCAGGCTTGACGAATGCCGGCCGCGCGGCGTGCGGCGCTCATTTCGAGTTCGGACTGGCTGCTGATAACTCGCCTCCGGGCGGTCCGGTTGCTGCCCGTCTCGCCACAACCCTTCTACGCGTTAGTCCTGCCCGGTTTCGCGCTTGAACCGGCTCTCGATCTGGGGCAGCAGGTTCGCATGGTTGGCGTACACGACGCTCAAGGGATACTGCGCCTGGATGGGCTTGAACTCGAGCTTGAGGATCCGCTGCCAGTAATAGACTGCCGTGATCGCCTCTTCGAGCGCTTCATCGTCCGTGGCCAGAACCTGATATTTGCTGAACAGCTGCTCGTAAAGCGTCATTCCGCGGAAGAGCAGGTCGCGAGCCGTGGAAAGGTTGCCCTTCACGAACTGTCGCTCACCGTCGTAGATCAAGCGGTGAGCGTCGACCATCAACTTGGCTGACTCCGCCTGCGAGCGGAATTTCCAATAGGGATAGCGGGTTTCATTTTGCATCCGCAGAACCCACCGCGTGTACTCATCCACGTCGGCGTTTTGCCCCTCCGCAGCCTCTTGCATGTCGCGTTCGGTCATCTCGAGGTGATAGGAGCCGGCTGGGCCGTAAAACTTCTCCTGGCCGAACTTCTCAACCCACTCGCGATAACTCTCCTCCCACGCGGTCTGCGATGACTCGTCGAAATGGCCTTCACGCTGCAGCGCGTCGGCGTAGTTGATCTGCGACCGGTAGGGGTAGCTGCGGAACAGGACGTCAAGCATCGAGACCGACTGCGGATATTTCTGCTGGAGGTCGTTGGCGACGAGGTACACGTCCTTCGCCGCCAGGTAGTTGTCGGTCCCCTTGGGGTTGAGTTCGGGATCGGCCCCACCTTTGAAAAGCTCCTCGTTGGGGTCTTTCTTGAAGAAGGCCCGATAGAACTTCCATTCATCCGCGCGGCCGATCTTGGTTCCCAGGACGCGCCCTTCTTCGTAGGGCAGCTGGGCGATCTTTTCGTTGATCGCCCGCCCCTTCTTCAGGAACTTCGCCCCCTCCTTCACCCAGTAGAAGCGGTCCGCCACCAGGTCCCACGCGGCCGACACGTTGTACGCCAGGTTCCACCCCTGGAACTGCCAGACGCGCACGAAGTGCGGCTGAAGCAAGATGATCGCGTCGACGTTCGCCCGCAGCTCGGCCCAGTTCTTGGTTTGTTCGTTTTCGTCGGCCTGCGCCCAGAGGAGGTCGGCGGCGATTCCGCGAAAGCCAAGCAACACCAGGTTCATCGCTGCGCTGGTCGGATCGACCTGTCCCATTTGGTTTTCGCCCAGGTCGTAGCGCACCCGAAGCTGCGCGAGTTTGCCCTGATCCATTTCCGACCCCGTGCCGGAAGTCGGACGACCCAGCCAGATGATGGGAATTACCAGCAGGATGATCACGACGAGGTAGATCAGCTTCCGCTGACGCGAGGAGAGATTGTTCATTTCGATTCCAGCTCCCGCAGCTTCAGGGCGAAATAGCCCAAAAGCACGCATGGGACGAAATAGGCCAACGCCACGGCAATGCTCGGGATGATCGCCGCCCGGAAGTCGACGTCAAATCCTTTGGCGACGTACGGCGACATCCCGAAATACTGAAAGTTCGGGAAGGTCTGCTGCACCAGCCAGATCCCCTGCTGGGCGACCCAGTCGCTCCCCTTGATGGTCTTCGTGACCGTCCCGCTGAGATCGAGATCGACCGTCTGATTCAGGTGGGTGACCATGCGGTAGATCGACTCGGTCGGCCCGCCCCCCAACTGGTCGCCCGAGACGATCTTGTCGATCAATCCGCGGAAGGACATGCCGACGATCAGCACGCAAAAGGTCATCAGCGTCGCAACGGGTCCTTTGAGGAAGCAGCTGGCCGCCACGCCGATCATCACTACCACCAATGCCTGCAGCCAAACGCCGCCGACTGCCTTGAAGAAACCGACCGCAAACGGCCGGTCGGGAGTGCGGATGAACATGTCCGGGCGGGCCATTCCGAGGAATTGCTCGCCGTTCAGGCAGCGCGCTTCGATCCGCAGCTGGCCGTCCGCAATCAGGTCCTTAACCAGGTCAACCGTCTTGTTCTTGCGCGCTTCGCTGTCGTAATACGTCGGGCTCGCAGGAATGGCCGTGACGTTGGCATCACCTCGATATTCGGCGACCTCGAAGGCCGGAAGCGGCACGCGCAAGTTGGTCTTCGGATTCACGAGCGTCAGCTGGCATAACAGGCCGCTGTTGATCACGCCCTTGTGAGTGCGGAACGATTCAAACGACGTCTGCACCCTTAGGCCGCGCGTTTCGCCCTGTTCCTTGCTGCTGATCGGCATCAGTGAGGCGTCACTGAGCCGGTCGAAATCCCAGATCGCCGTGGCTTTCGTCGACCCTTCGATATACGAACGGAACGTCCAAACGTCCCCCACGTTGATACCGGCGGTCGCGGGCTGCCCTTGCCGGTCGAGGAACGACAGCTTGCCGTAGATCGGCACCTTGCAAAGCAGCTGAGCGTGGGCGTCTTTCGTGACCTGACGATCGATCCAGATGTAGCCGGCAACCGACATGACCGCGACGATCAGCGTCGCGATCATCGAAAAGCCAAGCATGCGGCCCAGCACGATCTCGATGCGGCGAACGGGCTTGGTCACCACCGTGTGCATCGAGCGGGCCTTGATGTCTTCCGGAATTCCCCAACAGGCCAGCATCAACACCACCGGCAGCACGAGCCAGCTGATCGCCGTGAAGACGAACACGACGTGCCGCTGGATCTGGATGTCGGCTTTCTCCCCCGGAGTCGACAGGAACCACGAGCCGAACATGAACAGCAGGGCAAACACGCCAAAGACCAACAGCGCCTTGCGACGAATGGCCTCCCTGGCCGTCAGCATGGCCAGGGCCCAGATGCGTCGGGCCGAAAGTTCGGAGATGTCTTTGACGGCACCGACCAGCTGCCAAAAGACCTTGGCCGGCCCACGCAGTCCAAAACCCAGCGAAGCGGCGAAAGACGCGATCAGAACGAGCACGCCGCACGCCAGCATCACTTTAAGCCACGTGCTCACGCCCTGAACGAGATCGTAGGGAACCACGTCAAATTGCATAGGCCACCGATAAAGACCGAACTGTCAATTCGCTTTAAGAATCCAAAGCGCCAACAAGGGTTGAAGGTCGCGCCGGTGCGGGCCGGCTCTGTGATGACTTCCAGCGGGCGGCTAGCGAGTGGCTTGCGGGCCGGCGGCAGCCGGTTCGGGTTCCGGAGACGCGGGCTTTGCGCCGTCGCCCGAACGCGGGGGCGCGCCCCCGTCGGCCGTGAACCGTTGGCCCGGTCGCTCCTGGCTTTGCTTAACGATCCGCAAGAAGAGTTCTTCGAGAGTAACGACCGGGTGATCGACGCGGTGCATCTGGCCGCCGTGACGACTGATCACCTGCTCGATCTCTTTGACCACGTCTTCGCTCAAGGGAGACGTGAGCATTTGCGTCTCGTTCTGCTCCTGCAGCAGCTCGTCGACCTTGCCCAAAAGCTTCAGTTCGCCCGCGTAAAGGATGGCAATGCGGTCGCAGACGTCCTGGACGTCGGCCAGTTGGTGGCTGCACATCACGACGGTCTTGCCTTCGTTTTTCAGCCGCAGAATCAGGTCCTTCATCTCGCGCGTGCCGATCGGGTCCAGACCGCTCGTCGGCTCGTCGAGCAGCACCAGGCTTGGGTCGTTGATCAGGGCCTGGGCCAACCCGATGCGGCGGGTCATGCCTTTCGAGTATTCCTTGAGTTGCCGCCGACGGGCCCCGTCGAGCCCAACCATCTTGATCAGATAGTCGGCCTGCTCGCGGCGTCGCGAAGCCGGCATCTTGAAGAGGCGGCCGTAGAAGTCGAGCGTCTCTTCGGCGTTCAGGAACCGGTAGAGGTACGACTCTTCCGGCAGATAGCCGATTTTCTCGTTCTTTTCGACGTCTGCGGCAGGGCGGCCGAGGATCTTGATTTCCCCCTCGGTCGGGAACAGCAGTCCCAACAAAAGCTTCATCGTCGTCGTCTTGCCGGATCCATTGGGGC
>Ga0187782_10004746_pt1 | contig 10177 bp, 8 predicted proteins | sample 0715_SJ02_MP15_2_FD_132454 | JGI IMG/M metagenome (GOLD analysis project Ga0187782, IMG submission 132454) | Tropical peat soil microbial communities from peatlands in Department of Meta, Colombia - 0715_SJ02_MP15_20_MG | ecosystem: Environmental > Terrestrial > Soil > Wetlands > Peat | place...
CGAGCGCAATGAAACTTCACGCTCGGCCGACCAGCCCCCCATCAGAACCGCGACGTGCTTGGTCATGCCCCAGCTCGATGCTGCAGCGGCGTCCCGCTGATTCGCTGGGCCACCAATAGAATCCACAATTGGCGAAAAATCGAGAGTCTTAGGCGCTTTTTGCGTTGGCGGCGCCTACCCCGATTCGCTTGATTTCCCATTCCAAATCAATGCCGGAGCTATCCTTCACCCGCCGCCGCACCGTCTCGCCCAGCGCCTCGATATCGGCGGCGGTCGCCTTGCCTAGGTTGATCAAAAAATTGCAATGCATCTCGGAAACCTGCGCATCGCCGATGCGCAATCCGCGACAGCCGGCAGCATCGATGAGCTGCCAGGCTTTTCTGTCGCCCGGCGGATTCTTGAAAGTGGAACCGCCGGTGCGGCTCTTGACCGGTTGCGTCGTCTCACGCGCCTCGGTGATCTTGTCCATCTCGGCGGCAATGACGGCGGGATCGCCGCTTTCGCCGCGGAACGTCGCTCGCGTGAAAATGTAGTCGTTGGGCGCGCCACAATGTCGATAGGCGAAGCCCATGTCGGCGTTACTGAGGGCGTGGACAGCACCGGCGCGATCGACAGCGCGCGCCTCGATCAGCGCGTCCTTGATCTCGCGGCCATAGGCGCCGCCATTCATACGCAGCGCCCCGCCAAGCGCGCCGGGAATTCCGCGCAGGAACGACAGGCCGGCAATGCCCGCCTCCTGCGCTGCGCGCGCGACTTTGACGTCGGGCACCGCAGCGCCTGCGCGTACGGATAGGTCTTCGACGGCGATCTCGCTGAAGCCGCGCCCGAGTCTGACCACCACACCCGGCACGCCGCCGTCACGGACGATGAGATTGGAGCCAAGCCCGATGACGGTGACCACGATTTCCGGCGACAAATTGGCCAGCAGGTAAGCCAGGTCTTGCTCGTCGTCGGGCATGAACAGTATCTGCGCTGGCCCGCCGACGCGGAACCAGGTCAGCTCGGCGAGCGACTGGTTGGCGAGAAGCCGGCCGCGCAGCGCTGGCATCCTTGATTCCAGATCGGACAGCATATCGGGGAAGCTCACGCCGCCACCTCCACGATCTGATCGAGCCACGCCGCAAGAACTTTCCGTCCGAGCGCGCGCGTCGCCCGGCCGAGCGTGCGCGCCTGCCTGCGCAATTCACGGGGATCGAGGCCGGCTTTGCCGAGCTCGACAGTATGCCCGACCAGCCAACCTTCGAATTGCGCCGGCTCGGTCTCAAGATGGAACTGTAATGCGAGCTGCGTCGGCGTGCGGGTAAATGCCTGCACCGGGCAATGCGGTGTCGACGCCAGTAGCGTACAGCCCGCCGGCAATTCGCAATTGTCGCCATGCCAGTGCAGCACCGGCGTCGAGCCAAGCGGCGCGAGCAGGGAGTTTTGGCCGGCGGCGGTCAGCATCAACGGCGCCCAGCCGATTTCCTTGACCGGGCCCGGCGCGACGCGGGCGCCCAGCGCGGCCGCCATCATTTGCGCACCGAGGCAAATGCCGAGGATCGGTCTATCCGCCGCGATGCGCGCTTTGATCGCCGCAATCTCCTCGGCAATAAAGGGGTAGCGATCATGCTCGTAGACGCCGATCGGGCCGCCGAGCACGACCAAAAGGTCGGGCGCCAGCAGGGTTGCGGCATCAAAGGGCTCAAGCCCGGCATCGTGATAACGCACGCCCCAGCCGCGGGAAGAAACCAGCGGCCCTAAAAGTCCGAGATCCTCGAAGGCAACGTGGCGCACTGCCAGGCACTGCTTGACCATCGCGCCTCTGCTTCAACTCTTTGCCGCCGCCAATTCTGCCGGCAGCGCGTAGGCCCATTGCGTGATCGAACCGGCGCCCAAACACACGACATAGTCGCCCGGCTGCGCCATCTCGGCGATCAGCGAAGCAAGCTTTTCCGGGCCGTCGAGCGCGACGACGCAGCGGTGTCCGTGCGTCCGCACGCTTTGCACCAGCGCATCGCGGTCGACGCCGGCGATCGGCGCCTCACCCGCTGGATAAACATGCGCGATGATAACAGCGTCGGCGTCGTTGAAGCAGGTGCAGAACTGCTCGAACAAGGCGGCAAGCCGCGTGTAGCGATGCGGCTGCACGACCGCGATCACCTGCCCCTTGGTCGACTCCCGGGCCGCGCGCAACACGGCAGCGATCTCGACCGGATGGTGGCCGTAATCGTCGATGATGGTCACGCCGTTCCAAACGCCGGTGCGTGTGAAGCGGCGTCGCACGCCGCCGAACGCGCCCAGTGCATCTCTGATTACGTTGTCGCCGATGCCAAGCTCGTGCGCCACCGCCACCGCCGCAGTGGCGTTGAGCGCGTTATGCCGCCCCGGCATGGGCAGCGCGAGGTTATTGATCACGCGCGCCGATTGGCCGGCGCGGCCGCGAAGCTTGACGGTGAACAGCGAAGTGCCGCCGGCATGCGAGACGTCAAGCAGGCGCACATCGGCCTGCGGATTCTCGCCGTATGATATCATGCGATGATCCGCGATACTGCCGACCAGGCTCTGCACGACCGGATGATCCGTGCACATCACCGAAAAACCGTAAAACGGCACGTTCTCGACGAAGGCGCGAAACGCTTCCTGCACCGCTTCGAAGTTCTTGAAGTAATCGAGGTGCTCGGGATCGATATTGGTCACGACGGCGATATCGGCCGGCAGCTTGAGGAAGGTGCCGTCGGATTCATCGGCCTCGACGACCATCCACTCGCCGGCGCCCAGGCGCGCGTTGGTGCCGTAGGCGTTGATGATGCCGCCATTGATCACGGTCGGGTCGAGGCCGGCGGCGTCAAGCAGCGCCGCCACCAACGAGGTGGTCGTGGTCTTGCCATGGGTGCCGGCAATGGCGACGCAACTCTTCAATCGCATCAGCTCCGCCAGCATTTCGGCGCGGCGCACGACCGGCAATCGTTGCGCGCGCGCGGCCACAAGTTCCGGGTTGTCGGGTTTGATGGCGGAGGAAATCACTACCACCGCGGCATCGGCCAAATTCGCCGCCGAATGCCCGATGGCGATTTTCACGCCCTTCTCGCGCAACCTTTTGACGTTGGCGCTCTCGGCCTGATCGGAGCCCTGCACGGTATAGCCGAGATTGACCATGACCTCGGCAATGCCGCTCATGCCGATACCGCCGATGCCGACGAAATGCACCGGACCGATGTCGCGCGGCAATTTCATGGTGGCTCCCATCCCCTTCCTCATCCTGCCCGACGGAGGAGAGGAAAGTGTGGCGCTATCTACTTGTTTGTTGCGATTCCCGCCACCTTGAGGACCAGGTCGGCAAGCGCCTCGGCGGCATCGAGCCGGCCGACGGACCGTGCCGCCACCGCCATCGCCGCTAGCTCGTCCGGCGCCGCCATGAGCGCGGCGATCTCGGCGGCAAGCCGCTGCGGGGTGAAGTCCTCCTGGGGCAAGCGAATCGCGCCGCCCACGCGCGCCAGCACGCCGGCATTGGCGAATTGGTCCTGGTCGAGCGCATGCGGCAGCGGCACCAGGACCGCCGGACGGCCGATGGCCGAAAGCTCCGCGACCGTCGAGGCCCCGGAACGCGCGACGATCAAATGGCTCGCTGCCATGCGCGCCGGCAAGTCGGAGAAAAATGGAGCGACTTCCGCCGCGACCGAGATGCGGCGATAGGCGGTGCGCACCCGCTCCACGTCCTCCTCGCGCGCCTGCTGGACGACGGCAAGCCTGGCGCGCAGGCCCGCATCGAGCCGTTCAACCGCGACGGGCACCACATCGGCCATGATGCGTGCGCCCTGGCTGCCGCCGAAAATGAGAAGCCGCAGTCGATCATCGGACGCCGGATAGGGTGTCGCCGCCGCGGCGGCAACAACCGCCGGCCGGACCGGATTGCCGGTGAGTGTCGCCTTTTCCGCCAGGTGCGGGGCGCCACGGAACACGTCGGGAAACGTCGTGGCGATAGCGGTGACGCGCGGGGCCAACAACCGATTGGCCCGCCCGATCACCGCATTGGCGTCGTGGATCAAGGTTGGAACGCCGCGCCAGACCGCAGCCAGCACCGGCGGTACGGTCGGATACCCGCCGAAGCCGATCACAGCCGCCGGCTTGAGCCGACCGATCAAAGCCCACGCTTGCGCCAGGCCAATGCCGAGCGTTGCAGCAGTTCGCGCCAAAGCGATTGGGTCGCGACCGCGAAGCGTATCGCTGGAGAGAACGTGGATGGCTTCGTCCGGCAAAGCTTCGCCATAGCGCGCCGCTCTCCGGTCGGTGGCGAGATGGACGGCGATGCCGCGTTGCGCCAGCGCCGCCGCAAGTGCCTCGGCCGGAAACAGATGGCCGCCGGTCCCGCCGGCCGCAACCAGGACCGGCGCCCGGCGCGCCTGCATCACGCCGGGCCCGGGGCGAGCGCCATCGCGCCGGCAAGCTTTGCTCGCGGCCGCTCGCGTGTCAGCGCCATGAGCATGCCCATGCCGTAAGCGAGCGAGATGAGCGAGGAGCCGCCATAGGAGATAAACGGCAAGGTCATTCCCTTGGCGGGCATGAGATGCAGATTGACCGCCATGTTGATCGCCGATTGCAAGCCGAACAGGATCGTGAGGCCGGCGGCGGCGAAGCGGATAAATGGATCGTCGTTGCGCATGGCTCTGATCAGCGCGCGGATCACGATGAAGGCGAACAAAGCAACGAGAATGAGGCAGAGAACGACGCCAAATTCCTCAGCGGCCACGGCGAACACGAAATCGGTGTGCCCTTCCGGCAGAATGCGCTTGATGGTCCCTTCGCCTGGGCCGCGGCCGAACCAGCCGCCGCGGACAAACGATTCCGTGGCGATATCGATATTAAAAGTATCGCCGGAAGTGGGGTCGAGAAAGCGATTGATGCGCTGCGCAACGTGGGGAACGGTATAGAAAGCCGCAAATAAGCCGATGCTTGCCGTGGCACCGAGACCAAGGACCCAAATAAAGCGCATGCCCGCCATGTAGAACAGCGCGCCCCAGACCATAGTGATCAGCATGGTTTGCCCGAAATCCGGCTGTAGCACGAGCAAGCCGACCACAGTAACCAGCAGCACCAGCGCCATCGTGTTCGCCGGCATATCCGGACGCCTGCCGGATTGGCCGAACAACCAGGCAATCAGGATGACGAAGGCCGGCTTGAGAAATTCCGACGGCTGAATGTTGACGCCCAGGAGGATGAGCCAGCGCCGGGCGCCCTTGATTTCCGGCCCGAAATACGGCGTCGCCGCAACCAGGACCAGGCTGACGACGAATACGATGAGCGACAGCTTGCGGATGTCGCGCGGCGATAAAAACGACGTGGCGATCAGTACCGCGACCGCGGGAATGAGAAACAGCACTTGGCGGTTGACAAAATGGAAAGGGTCGAGACCGATGCGCGCGGCCACCGGCGGACTGGCGGCAAGGCAAAGCACGACGCCGCCGAGCATCAGTGCGCCGAGCGCCGCCAACGTCAGCCGGTCAACCGTCCGCCACCATTCGCTCAAAGGCGTGGGTTGCGCGCGCGAGGCCATGCTGTCCCCAACAGTGTCCCCGATTACTGGTGACACCGCGATGGTTTAAAGGAGATTAAGAAGGTCAGCCCTCTCGCGACGGCGCACAGCGCCGGGCTCGGAGTGACGGTTCACTGTATCCCCGGCAGCGCCCGCACCAGGGCCCGGAATGCATCGCCCCGCACTTCGAAATTGCGATACTGATCGAACGAAGCGCAGGCGGGCGAGAGCAGCACGACCGGCTCTTTCGCCGTTGCGGCAGTGGCATCGCGCGCGGCCGCCGCCAGCGCCTTGTCGAGCGTCCCCGAGATTTCGTGAGCGACCGCGTTTCCGAGCGTAGCGGCGAAATCGTCCGCCGCCTCGCCGATCAAATAGGCGTTGCGGATGCGCGGAAAGAAGCGCCGCAGCGGTTCAATGCCGCCGGTCTTCGGCTTGCCGCCGGCGATCCAGAAAATATCGTCGAAACAGGCAAGCGCTTGCGCCGCCGAATCGGCGTTGGTGGCCTTGGAATCGTTGACGAACAGCACCGCGCCGCGACGCCCGACTTCCTCCATGCGGTGCGCAAGCCCGGGAAAAGAGCGAAGCCCCGCCTGAATTGCCTCAGGCGACAGCCCGAGCGCCAGCGCGGCAGCGGTGGCACAGGCCGCGTTTTGCGCATTGTGCTGCCCGCGCAGCGAGCCGATGGCGCTTATTGTGGCGATCAAGGACGGCTTTCCGCTGGCGGTGCGCAAGATCTGCGCGTTCTCGACATAGATTCCGTCGGACAGTTTGCGCCGGATGGAGACGCGCACGACGCCCCTGCCGGTTCGCTCCAGCCGATCGGCGACCGCGCGGCACCATTCATCGTCGACGCCGACGATGGCGGTGCCGTTTTTCGGCACGCCGGCGACCAGGCGTTCCTTGACCGCCGCGTACATGTCCATCGTGCCGTGGCGGTCGAGATGATCTTCGCTGAGATTGATGAGGATACCGACCGATGGATCGAGGGTGGGGGCGAGATCGATCTGGTAGGACGAGCACTCGACGACATGAACGCGGCCAGCCTGCGGCGGCGCAAGCGACAAAACGGCCGTGCCGATATTCCCGCCTATCTGGGCATCCATGCCGGCCGACGCCGCCAAATGCGCCACCAGCGCCGTCGTCGTCGATTTGCCGTTGGTGCCGGTGATGGCGACGAACGGCGCATCCGGTGCCCTGCGGCGGCGCTCGCGGCAAAACAACTCAATGTCGCCGATAATCGCAACGCCTGCCTTTTGCGCGAGCTGCACGCTCCAATGCGGAGCCGGATGCGTCAACGGCACGCCGGGCGCGAGCACGAGCGCGGCGACGTTCGACCAATCGATGCCGCGCAAATCGGCGGTGGGAATGCCGCGGGCGCCCGCTTTGGCCACGCTTTGCGCGTCGTCGTCAAAAGCGACGACGTCGGCCCCGCCGGCCAACAACGCATTCGCACTCGCAATCCCGGAGCCGCCCAGCCCGAATACGGCGACCTTTTGTCCTGCAAAAGTCGTAACGGGAATCAAGACGACGGGGTTCCGGCCGCGAAATTGCTGTTACCTCCTCCCTTGCGGGGGAGGTCGATTGTTGCTGACGGCGTCCACGATAATCGGGCGGGCGGGTGATTCCATCGGCAACACCCATACCCCCCTCCGGGCCCCTCCCCCTCAAGGGGCGGGGGAGCAAGAAGCGGCACGCGCGAGATCCGATCTGAGCGCATCGGAAAAGCTACCGCAGCTTCAAGGTCGAGAGTCCCGCCAGTGCGAGCACGACCGAGACAATCCAGAAACGAATGACGATTTGCGGCTCGGTCCAGCCGAGCTGTTCGAAATGATGATGGATGGGCGCCATTCTGAAGACGCGTTTTCCGGTCAGCTTGAACGAAACAACCTGCACGATGACCGAAACCGCTTCGAGCACGAACAGCCCGCCGATCACCGCGAGCACGATTTCATGCTTGGTGGCGACCGCAATCGCGCCCAGCATGCCGCCGAGGGCGAGCGAGCCGGTATCGCCCATGAAGATCGACGCCGGCGGCGCGTTGAACCAAAGAAAGCCGAGGCCCGCGCCAAGCACCGCGCCGCACAGCACCGAAAGCTCGCCGGTGCCGGCCACATAGTGAATTTGCAGGTAATCGGCGAACACCAGGTTGCCGGAAAGATACGCGACCAACCCGAAGCTCGCGGCTGCGACCATCACCGGGACGATAGCCAGACCGTCGAGGCCGTCGGTCAGGTTCACGGCGTTGCCGGCGCCGACAATGATGAAAGTCGCGAACAGAACAAAGAACCAGCCGAGATTGACGACAAGCTCCTTGAAGAACGGGAACACCAACGACGTCGAAAATGGCACCCGCCCGAGCTCGACCAGCGCGAGGCAGGCGACCGCCGCAATGATCGTTTCGATGATGATGCGGGTGCGACCGGGAAATCCGTTGTGCGTCTGTTTGGTGACCTTCAGGTAGTCGTCGTAGAAGCCGACCAGCCCGAAGCCGAGCGTGACCCACAGCACAACCCAGACGTAGGGATTGGTCGGGTTGGCCCACAACAAGGTCGACACCAGCATGCCGGAAAGAATCATCAAGCCGCCCATCGTCGGGGTGCCGGCCTTGCTGATGATGTGCGATTTGGGGCCGTCAGTGCGGATTGGCTGGCCCTTGCCCTGCAACAGCCGCAGTCGACCGATAATGCCCGGGCCGAACAAAAATACGAACAGCAGCGCGGTAATGACGGCGCCGCCGGTACGGAACGTGATGTAGCGAAAAACGTTCAGCACCGTGAGCTTGTCCGACAGATCGACCAGCCAGTAGAGCATCGCATCAACCTTGTGCGGACGCGGCTTCGAGCGCGTCTGCCGGCACGGCTTCCTGCCGCACCGACAGTCGTTGCAACGCCTTGACGATCGGCGCCATGCGCGAACCGAGGGAACCCTTGACCATCACCGCATCGCCCGCGCGGATGGCGGAGAGCACCTGCACTTCGAGCGTGGCGGAGTCTTCTGCATAGCCGCCGCGACGGCCGGCGGGAAGAGCCTGCCACAGCGCCCGCATCAGCGGCCCGCAGCAGAACACAAGATCGACGGCATTGGCGAGCACCGGCTCAAGCAGGCCGCGATGCAACGCCCGCGCTTGCGGCCCCAGTTCGAGCATATCGCCGAGGACGGCAATGCGGCGGCCTTGCGAGCCGAGCGGCGCCTGACCAAGCAAGGCAAGCGCGGCGGCGACCGACGCCGGATTGGCATTGTAGCTTTCGTCAATGACGCGCGCCGGCCCCCCGGGCAGATCGATCTCGATCAACGTGCCGCGCCCGGCGACCGGCTTGAACTCGGCTAGCGCCAGCGCCGCCAGCGCCAGATCCGCGCCGACGAGGACGCACGTCGCCAGCACCGCCAGCGAATTGTGCACAAGGTGGCGACCTGGCGCGCCGATTTTGTAGGTCAACTCAGTACCGAGGATATCGGCCCGCACGGTCGAGCAATTGGCATGCAGCGCGCATTTGATCAGGCGCGCGTCGGCTTTTGCATGCTCGCCGAAAGAGACGAGGCGCGCGACGCCCGCCTCTTTCGCGCGCCGCTTGAGGCGGGCAAATTGCGAATTGTCTCGATCGAGCACGCCCGCGCCGTTCGGCTCGAGACCGAGAAAAATCTCGGCCTTGGCGTCGGCAATTTTCCCGAGCGTGCCGAGGAACTCCAGATGCACCGGCGCAATTGCGGTGATGACCCCAACATGCGGACGCGCGAGCCGCGAGAGCGGCTCGATTTCGCCGGGATGATTCATTCCCATTTCCAGCACCGCGTAGTGCGCGCTCGCCGGACAGCGCGCGAGCGACAGCGGCACGCCCCAATGGTTGTTGTAGGACGCCACCGAAGCATGCGTCTCGCCGTCCTTGGAAAGCGCAAGCCGCAACGCTTCTTTGGTCCCGGTCTTGCCGACCGAGCCGGTGACGCCGATGACTTTGGCTTTGGTCCGCGCCCGCGCCGCCGCGGCAAGCGCGCGCAAGCCCGCGAGCACATCGGGTACGAGCAGTAGCGGCGCATCCTCGGACAACTCCGCACGCCGGCCGGCGGCGATCACCGCCAGGGCGGCGCCTGCTTCGAGCGCCGATGCCGCGAATTCATGCCCGTCGCGGTGTTCGCCGCGAATAGCGAAGAACGCCTCGCCGCCACCGATGCTGCGGCTGTCGATGGATATTCCGCTCACCGCCTGCGGCAGCGCGCCGTTGCGTTCGGCGCCCATCGCCGCCGCCATTTCGTCCACGGTCCATAGCGCGGCCGCGCTCATGCAGCATTGTCCTTAAGCGCCGCGGCGACCGCTTCGTGATCGCTGAACGGTATTACCCGGTCGCCGATAATCTGGCCGGTTTCATGGCCCTTCCCGGCGATTAACAGGACATCACCGTCACGCAACTCGGCGATCGCAGCCCGGATCGCCCGGAGCCGATCGCCGACCTCGATGGCGCCGCGCGCAGCGGCCATGATGGCGGCCCGAATTGCCGCCGGCTCCTCGCCGCGCGGATTGTCGTCGGTGACAATCACCCGGTCGGCCTTTTCCGCCGCGACCGCGCCCATCAACGGCCGCTTGCCGCGGTCGCGATCGCCGCCGGCACCGAACACCACGACGAGCTTGCCGCGCACCGCGGGCCGCAACGCTTCCAGCGCCTTGGCGAGCGCATC
>Ga0187782_10004747_pt1 | contig 10176 bp, 8 predicted proteins | sample 0715_SJ02_MP15_2_FD_132454 | JGI IMG/M metagenome (GOLD analysis project Ga0187782, IMG submission 132454) | Tropical peat soil microbial communities from peatlands in Department of Meta, Colombia - 0715_SJ02_MP15_20_MG | ecosystem: Environmental > Terrestrial > Soil > Wetlands > Peat | place...
TCTGGCAACTCGGTGGATAAGAACGTGTCCCACTGCTTGCTGCCGTCCTGCTCCCAGTTGGTGTACATGCTGTAGGCGCCGCCAGCCGGTGCTACCACCGAAATCCCTTTGCCGGCAAGGGCGCCGAATCCGTTACCTGCCGTCACCCAGTTGCTGACGTCAGGCGCGGCGTTGAAACCGTCCAGCAGGTACGCCGCGTGCGGGCCACCGGCCAGGAAGGCCACCGGGATGTCACGACCCATCGACGGTGACGGCACCAACAGGCTCTCGAAGCTGGCCGCCTTAGTGGTGCCCGTCGAGCCCGAAATCATGCTTGCTGCAAAGCATCCGACCGTCAGTGCGATGGCGGAAAGCCGCCGGAAATTCAACGACACACTCTTCATCCTTGCCTCACTTGTCCATCGCTCACACCGGGTCGAACTGCGAAATGAGCCATCGACCGTCGACCTTCTCCAGACTGACGCGCACACTGGACGTGGTCTGAGTGGGTGCATCGTTGCCGATGGTGGTGGTCTGGTCGACGAAAACCAGCACCACCGCGTGCTTTCCAGTCGCCGACACCGAGGCCGCCGCAGGAACGGTGGCCACCGCCGAAATGTGCTGCTGCTTTGCCCCGGGAGCTACGACGTCGTTGGTGAGCTGGGTGTACTGCTGGCGGAAGCCGGCCGTGAGCCGCTCGGCGGCAGCCTTCAAGTCGCGGTCCACCGTTTCGGGCTTGTACGACAGAATCGCGACGGTGTTCTCGGAGGCCGCCCGCACGGATGCTCCTGCGGCCGCATGCGATTCCCGCGCCGTGCCGTCGAGCCATTTCAGATAGCCATCGCCTAGGGCGATGATCAACGCCAGCGCGGGTAGTCCCACATTCAGCAGACGAGTCCAGGAGAACCGGCTGCCCCGCTCGACCGGCGCTTCCACAGCGTCGTTGTCGGCTTCTGTTTCGTCAACGTCAAGCAGGTCCGCCTCGTCAGCCGCCTCCGCCTCATCGGCCAGATCATCGCGCTCGGTCAGGTCGTCGAGCGACGACTCGTCGGCGGCCGGGTCAGTGTCATCGGACATCGCGGAGTCCTCCTGCTGCCCTGTTAGTGCAGTTCGACTACTCACGGTACGAACTCCACATTCGACACCTTGGCGCTGTCCCCTGTTCTGTCAACGGTGAGTCGCATCCGCCATCTGCGCGGCTCCTGATCTGCCGGAGCCGCGGCCATTGACGTCTTCACTGCGACCGCGACGAGCACTTGCGCTTGGTCCTTCGTGTAAGAGAGCAGACCCGCCTCGGAGATGGTGCCCTCCGATTTGGACTGCACTTTCTTGACGACCTCGACGAATGGTTGCGACCGGTTCTGGAATTCGTCGTGAAAGGCGCCGGTGGCCGAATCCAGGACCCGCTTGATGTCGGCATCGACCTCGGTGTAGTTGATCGTGGTGAGGTTGATCGCGGTCTGCCGCGCGACTTGCACGTACAGGTTGCGTTGCGCCTGCACCTGATCGTCCTGATGGACGCGGAATCCCAGCCAGCCTCCCAGCCCGACTAGTGCCACGACGATGGCGACACTGACGGCGATCGGTCTCGGGATGCTCGAAAACCATTTTTGCACACGGTTTCTCGTGCCCGGCTCGGCGGCACCCTCGGCCTCAGGCTCGTCAGCTTCAGAATCCTTGCCATCTGTTTCTTCAGCGTCGATGTCCTCAGCGTCGGCGCCGTCCTCGTCGACGAGCTCAGGGGCGTCTGAGGTATTTAAGGGGTCGGTTTCTTCGACGGCACCATCATGTCCTGCCATGTCTTACCTTTCGACGTAAAAGCCAGGTCGGACTCGCTGTAGGCGCGGCCGTCCGGGCCCACATAATTTCCGGTCGCCGGATCGTAGGGAATGGCGACCGGCGGCCGAACCGGCGACTCGGGTGGCGGGTGCCAGTCCCTGCCAGGTGACGGTGTCGGAGCCCCCTTAGGAAATTGCGGCACACTTTGACCGCTCAATGTCGCGTTGGGATCGCCCTTCCAGAACAGACCGTCGTTGAGTGGGACATACTGTTCGTCGCTTTCGCACATCTCGACCGTCGGGGCGCGCTTGCCCGGCTTTGTCTCGCAGGGTGTGTTGCGGACGCCTCGGACGTTCATGTCGGAGTCCTGCGGAATGCGGCAGTACAACTCTCCGTCAGTGCGGTCGGGATAGTCCTGCCGGACAGGAATCCGCTGTTGTTGTACAGGGAGAAATCCGGTGTTGCATGGCGGCGGCAGGTTGAGGTTCAAGTTGAAGTCGAGATAAATGCCTTTGTAGTCCTGCTTGGCAACCCTGTCCGGCACGATGATCGACGACATCACCGCGGTCCCCTGCGGGAAGAGCACCAGCAACTCCTCGAGGTCGTTGCGGTAGGTCAGCGCGATGTTGCCCAGGCTGACCAAATTGGCCAGCAGCACCGGCAGCGTGGGCGCCAGCCGGTCGAACAGCGCGGTGCTTTCACCGAGGGCCGGCCCCGCGGTGTTGAGCAGGTCGGCGACCGAATTGTCTTGCGCCTTCAGTTGACTGGTGATCGCGTTGACCCGCCGGGCCCAGGTTGCGATCGAATCCGACGTCCGGACCTGAGAGCTAGCCACCGGCGGGAACTCGTCGATCAGTCGCGAGAACGTGTCGCTGGTCTTGCCGGCGTCGATCGCCAATGCGGTGCCACCGTCGACAAGCCGGGACAGTTCCGGGCCCAGACCCGCGACGGCCTTGGATGCTTCGTCGACGACGGTGTGCAGGTTGTCCTGCGGAATCGCCTGTAGGGCCTTGTTGGTGGTATCGAGCAGAGATCCGATGTCGACGGGGATCTGTGTCTTGCCGACTGCGATGACGTCGCCGTCGCGCAACGTCGGACCGGTGTCGTTGGCGGTGCCGGATTGCGTTGTCAGCTCCAGGAACTGCTCACCGATGGCCGAGCGGCTGTGAACTGCGGCGGTCACGTTCGAGGGAATCGCGATGTCGGATTTCAGCGAAAGAACCGCGCGGACTCCGTTCTGGGTGACGTCGACCGATTTGACGCTGCCGACCTCACTGCCGCGATAGTTCACCACCGACGTCGGGTACAACCCGCCGGACGCGGGCAGGTCGACGTTCACCGTGTATCTGCCAACCCCCAGCAGCGCCGGCACTTTGACGAAGCCGAACGCCATGACGGCGACAGAGAGGACGGTGACCGACGCAAGGATCGCCAACTGTGTCCACACCCGGCGGGACAGGCGCAACGAGCTGGTACGCGACATGCTAGTAACCCCCCCAGTGGTAGGGCGCGATCAACGGGTTCGCCGCGGTATATGGGCTGGGCATCTGGCCGATGGTGCGACCCCACTGCAGTTCGAGTTCGGTGAGGTTTCCCTCCCACTTCGACCCGGTGAAGAAACCGCTGTCCAGGCGGCTCAAGGTCAGGTCGACCACGAGCGAGATGTTGGCAAAGTCCCCCCGAAACCAGTTGGGCACAGTGCTTTTCACCCACGGCAGGGTGGAGAGGAAGTCCAGACCCCTGGTCAGCGCGGGCCCGGCGTTGGCCAACTCCCGCAGCGCCGGTGCGAGGTTGCGGAAGTTGTCGGTCAGCGATTTCTTGGTCTGATTAATCGTCGAGGCGGCGACGGCGCTGAACTGGCCCACCGAATTGATGGCGTTCACCAACGTCTTTCGGGTATCCGACAGGACGCCCAGCGCTTGCGGGATCGTGGTGAGCGCCCTATCGACCGTCGGATCTTTCTCCGCCACCTGGCCGACCAACGAGTTCAGACTGTCGATGGCGGTGATGATGTCGTCGGTCTGGGCTTTGGTCTCCGTGATGAAAATGTCGAGTTGGCTCAACAGGCTGCGCATCTCTTGTTCGCGGCCGGTCAACGCTGTGGCGAAAGTCCTGGTGATCTCTTGAAGATCCCCCAGCCCACCGCCGTTGAGCAGAATCGCCACCGACGCGAGGGTCTGCTCGGTGGTCGGGTAGGTCGCGGCTCTAGACAGCGGGATCACCGAGCCGTTCTTGAGCTCACCTCTCGGTGCCTCGTCGGTCGGGGGCGCCAACTCGATGTGCATGGAACCCAACAGGCTGGTCTGGCCGACCTTGGCGGTACTGTTCGCCGGCAGATGAATACTACCGTTGATCCGCATGGTCACCAGCGCATGCCAGTCCTGCACCTCGATCTTGGTGACGTTGCCGACGTTGACATCGGCGACACGTACCCGGGTGTTTGGCTGGATGACGACGACGTCAGGTAGCTGCGCCTGAATGGTGTATGCGCCCTTGCCAACGCCCTGTGTCCCCGGCAGCCGCGGGTGTTGAGGCCCTTCCAGCCACAACCCGTCATCAGGCACAGGCACGAAAGGACAAGGCCCGCAATCACTGTACGTCTCATGGCGTGCCTTTCGGCGGCACGGGTGCGGCCGCAGGCACCATCAGGCCTGGCAGGCCGGCGTTGGGGTCGGTCGACCGGACCGCGGCCGGCGCCGGCGGTAGCGCACCCCCCGGCAAAGCTTGGGGCGACGTCGGCGGTGGGCCCGCCGCGTCAGCCGGCGGGGCGCCCGGAGCTCCCGGCGGCAGGATGTGCGGATTGAGCTTGTCTTCGCTGTACGTGATCTCGTTGGGCCGTGCGGACGCCCCCACAAACGGGTTGAAACCGAGCGGCGGGAAGTTGTACTGACGGTTCTTCATGATCGGGGACAAATACTGCTCGCACAGTCGCGCCGACTGCTTGGCGCCGACACGGCCAGCGGATTCGATTGCACCGCAGAGGAACTGGACGGTGTCGGCGAAGTTCACCGGGGCCAGGATGCCGGTCACCGCGCTCTGCGCAGGTTGATAGATGTTGAGGAAGTTCTGAAACGTGTCGGGCGCAACGTGCAGGGTTTGATTGATGTCGCGGCGGCTGTCGTTCAATGCCGTGGTGATGGCGTTGAGGTGATCGAACGTCGTACCGATGGCCTCTCGGTTTTCGGCGACGAAGGGACGCAGATCGTTGACCGCACCGTCCAATCCCTGGATCGCCTGGCCCCACTCGTTCGGGGTATTCGTCATCACGGTCGTGATGTTGGCCAGGTTCTTGTTGAACGAGGCCAGCAGCTCGCTGCTCGACGTCAGCGCAGAGACGAACGTCTCCAGGTTGCGCACCGTGCTGAAAATGTCGGTGCTGTGGTCACCGAGCGCTGAAACCGCTTGGGAGAGCTTGATTACCGTGTCCCGCGCGGTGTCACCTTCGCCACGCAGGTTCGCGGCGGTGGTGTTGACGAATTGGCCCAACGCGCTTGTCCCGCCCGGCGTGGTGGGTTGCAGGGACTCGGTCAGCTTCTCCAACTGCTTGCGCAGGTCGTCCCACTCGACGGGGACCGCGGTCCGCTCCTCCGGAATGGTCGCGCCGTCAGCCAGTTTCGGGCCACTGGAATAGACCGGGACGAGCTGGATCGCCCGCGAGGTCACCAGCGACGGCGACAGGATCGCCGCACGCACATCGGCGGGCACCGCATACTGCGAGTCGACGGTGAAAGTGACCTTGGCCGCGTTGGGCTGCGGGTCGATCTTCTCGATGGTTCCCACCGCGACGCCGAGGATGCGGACTTCGTCGCCGGTGTAGATGCCGTTGGTGTTCGGGAAGTAGGCGACGTAGGTGTTGCGGGTCACCTGTTTCCACCACGGCGTGACCATCATGCTGATCCCGACGAGCAGGAGCAGGACCAGGCTGATCGCCGTGCCAATCTGCGTGGCGCGCCGATGGTTCAGAAGCCAAGCGACGGCTTTGTCCAGCCGAGTGCGCACGTTCGCGAACGCCATCAGCGACCCCCGTTCGCGGGTACTTCGTTGGGTGCCGGCAGGTACACCGGCGTCTGCGTGGGCGGCGGCTTGAGATCCGCCGGCGGTCCGGGCGGCGGGCCGCCCGGCGGCGGCGCCGGTGGCGGCGGCCGGTACGGATAGCAATTGGGGCCAGGGAGCGGAACTCCGGGCGGACCGCACTGTTGCTGATCGGGGTTGCCGGTGATCGCATCCGGGATCGACCGTCGCGGCTCGCCGCCTTGCCCGGTGCGCGGGTACGGCAACGGCAGCAGTGGCAGACCTGGCTGGCCATTGCCCGGGTCGGTGAGTTGCGACGGCAGCAGCACGTTGGGGTCGAGCCCTAGATCTGAGAAGGCCGCATCGGTGAACGGCTGCACGAATTGTCCCGGTAACAGGTTGACCAGTGAAGCCTTGAAGAACGGCCCGGACCCCAGTACCTCACCGAACGTCACCGCATACTTCGGAATGAGATACAACGTGCGCTGCAGCTCCTTCTTGCGGTCGTCCAAGATCGACAACACACCGTTGAGCTTGTCCAGCGCGGGCTTGAGCTGCGTTCGGTTATCGCCGACGACGGCAGATATCTGCCGGGTCGCGGCGCCGATGTTGGTCATCAGCGCGTCGACGGAATTACGTTGCGTCAGAAGCTCGGCCAGCAACGCATTGGCATTGATGACGAGGTTAGCGATCTGATCGCTGCGCTTGGCCAACACCGAGGTCACCTTGTTCGCATTGCCCAGTAGGCTGCGCAGCTTCGCATCGCGGTTGTCCAGCGTGCTGGAGAACTGCGCCACCCCCTCCAGTGCGGCTTTCAAATCAGGCGGCGTGTTCTTGAAGGTGTCCGCCAGTGTGGTGAGCGCCGACGACAGCTTTGTGGTGTCCAAAGCGCTGATAGTGCTGGTCAAGTCGCCCAGCGCATCCGGCAGGTCATAAGGCGCGCGAGTGCGCTCGATCGGGATGGGGCCTTGGAGCTTGCCGTCCCCGCGCGGAGTGATCTCGAGCATCTTTGTGCCGAGCACGGTTTCGGTCTTGATCGACGCTTCGGTGCGGTTGCCGAGTGCGACGTCGTCGTCGACGGTGAAGTTGACCAGCACCTTCGTCCCGTCCAATTTGACGCTGGACACCCGACCGACCGACAGCCCGGACACTCGCACGTCGCTGTCCGGCTTGATTCCACCAGCCTCGGTGAAATACGCGGAATAGCCAGACTTGCCGGTGAGGAAGGGGAGCTTCTCGTAGGAGAAGACCGCAACCACCAAGGCGACCACGATGCCGATGCCGACCAAGCCGACCGTGACCCGGTTGCGCTCGGCAAGCGGCTTGATGTTGCGCGGCTTGAACTTTTCTTTCAGGGCGCTAAAACGGCCTTTGATCGCAGTCATTTTTTCGGTAAGCACCGCCCGGTAACCTGGCTCACCAGCTTGACGAACGTGGGCTGTCCGTTTCTGCCGTTGAGCTTGATGATCACGTCACAGATGTAGAAGCCGAAGTAGTCGCCGTACAGGCCGTTGCGCGAGAGCACCTGGTAAACGTCAGGAAGGGTTCTGACGAGGTCGTCGACGTAGTTGTGATCGGACTCGATTTGCCCTGACACCCGGTCGGTTTGGACGACGGTGTCTTTGATTGGCTGACGCGCCGCCGTCAACAAGTCGGCAACCGATCCCGTCGCGGCGTTGATGTAGGCGACGTCTTTGGTGATATCGGTCTTGCGCTCGGAGAGTGCCCCGACAAGCTGGGAGAGTTTGTCCAAGCCTTGCGAGAATTCTTTGTCGCGAGCGCCGAAGGTGTGCAGCACGGTGTTCAGGTTGGTGATCACTTCGCCGATGAGCTTGTCGCGGTTGGCCAGCGTGGTGGTCAGCGCAGATGTTTCGCCGAGCACCGACGAGATGGTGGCCCCCTCGCCCTGGAACACCCTGAGCAGTTGGCCGGACAGCGCATTCACTTGGTCGGGATCTAACGCCCGGAAGAGCGGTCGAAAACCACCGATGAGAGCGTCGACGTCGAGAGCCGGAGAGGTCCGGGCCAACGGAATCGTCGCTCCCGGAGGCAATCTGCGCGGCGGACCGGGCCCATCCTCGAGGGCGAGATAGCGGTCGCCGATGAGGTTTTCGTAGCGTACCGATGCTTTGGTGCCCTCGGTGAGCCTCAGCCCCTTGTCAATGGCGAAGTCGACGTGGACGGTGCCATCCTTGTTCAGTTTGAGGTGACTGACTTTGCCCACTTCGACACCGGCGATGCGGACGAAGTTTCCGCCCTTGAGGCCGGAAACATTGGAAAACTCCGCGCGGTAGGAGGTGCGGGTGTCGAACCGGAACTGGCCGAAAACCGTAACCAGAATGAACACGAAAGCAAGCGAGACAACGGTGAACGCCACCACGCGCGCGATGGCGCCGGCGTTGGGTCTCATTGCGGTTCCTTACTTTTCGTCGCGGGTCAGGGCGCCGGCGGCGGTGCGGGCGGGAGCGGTGGCGTCGCGGCGCCGGCGTAATCAGGTGCACCGGACGGCGGTTGTCCGGGGTAGGCCGGTGCCAGGCCCGGCGCCGGACCGCCAGGGTAACGGATCAGCGGCGGCTGGGGTGTTCCCTTGGTGACCGGGAAGTAGTTGTTGTAGCCGGGGAAGCCGATCCCGGGGTTAGGCCGGATGTCCAATCCGGTACCGAATCCGGTGTCGGTGACCAGGTACTTGACCGGGAAGTTCGCGCTGGCGTCAGGCAGCGAGCCACAACTGGGCCTGCCGCCCGGGCCACCCTTGGCCTGCACGACCGGCAGGTTGTCGGGATAGCGATACGGGTCGTCGCCGAAGAGCAGTCCACCATCGATCATCAGGGATTTGCCGTTGCCCCCCATGGCAGCTCGACCGCCGTTCTCCAGGTACCACACCGCGCCCTCGAAGGTGCACTTGTAGGTCGGTGAGTATTTATTCACCAGCTCGAAGGTTGGTGCCACCAGGTTGATCGCGCTGACCAGGTTCTGCTCATTGCGGCCGATCGTGTTGATCCCCGCATTCGAGAAGCCGATTGCATCCAGCAGCACCTCGTTGAGCGCCTTCTGTTGTTTACTGATCGTCACGCTGGTTGTCGAGAATGCGTCCAGTGTCGACAGGATGTCCTGCGCCGCAACTGAATAGGCTTCGGCAGTCTTACCTAACAACTGCCAGTCCTTCCGGATGGTCTGCTGTTTCGGGTTTACGGCAACGAGCGCTCTGTTCCCTTCGGTGATCGCCTGACCTATCCGAGCGCCCTTGCCGCGAAAAGCGTCGGACAACGCCGAGAGCACGCCGTTCAGCTTTGCCGGATCGATTGCACGGACTATCGACTGCAAGTTTTCGAAGACAGTGTTGACCTCAACCGTCACGTTGCGGCTACGTAACACAGCACCTTTGGCCAGTTGTCGATGAGTGGCGCCCTCTTCAGGGACGATGAGGTCGACATACTTTGCGCCGAACGCAGTGCTGGACTTGATCTCCGCCTCGGTATTGCTTGGCAGATACCGGAATTCGTTCGGATAAATTTTCAGCTTCAGCTTCGAAAGGTTCGTGCCGGCCGAATCGACATAGGATTCAACGTGGTCTACTTCACCGATCTGGACGCCGCGCAGCTTGACTTTCGCGTCGTCTTCCATGACCAGACCGGCCCGATCGGAAATCACCGTGAGTGGAACGGTCGTCTTCAGCGTTCCCTCGAACGCCATCGCGGTCAGCGTGCTGATCGCGACGATCACCAGAACGAGTACCGGTGCCCACCAGATTGGATCAATTCCCCGGCGCCGCCGGGACTCTTGGCTCATCCCGTCACCCCGACAAGTGGAAGTTGCCGGACTGCCCATATACCGACAGCGTGATGGTTAGCAGGATGAAAACTCCGGCGGTGATCGAGGCGCGCACCGCGCGACCGACCGCCTCACCCACGCCCGCCGGTCCGCCGGTGGCGTTGTAGCCGTAGTAAGCGTGAATTGCCATCACCGCAGCCGCCATCGATAGCGCCTCGACGAACGACCAGAGCAGGTCGGTGGGATGCAGAAACGACGAGAAGTAGTGGTCGTACACACCGCGGGACTGCCCGTAGACGATCGTCGTGCCGAATCGGGTGGCCAGAAACGACATCAGCACGGCGACAGTGTAGATCGGGATGACCGCCAGAACCCCAGCCACGATGCGGGTGGATGCCAGGTAGGTGATCGGCCGGATGGCCATCGACTCCAGCGCATCGATCTCTTCGTTGATGCGCATAGCCCCGAGTTGCGCGGTCGCGCCGGCACCGATGGTGGCGGCCAGCGCCACACCCGCCGTCGCCGGTGCGATGAACCGGACATTGAGAAACGCTCCCAAAAACCCTGTGAGAGCTTCGATTCCGACGTTGGACAGCGTGTTGTAGCCCTGGACGGCGATCAGTGCGCCGGTGGTCA
>Ga0187782_10004748_pt1 | contig 10176 bp, 11 predicted proteins | sample 0715_SJ02_MP15_2_FD_132454 | JGI IMG/M metagenome (GOLD analysis project Ga0187782, IMG submission 132454) | Tropical peat soil microbial communities from peatlands in Department of Meta, Colombia - 0715_SJ02_MP15_20_MG | ecosystem: Environmental > Terrestrial > Soil > Wetlands > Peat | place...
GACTTCGTTGTTTTCTTCATCGGCGGTCAAGCCGGTCGTTCCCACCGAGAAGCGGTGCACTCCAGGTCTGGTCTCCTCGGACCGCCCGGGCGCTTCTTCGCGCGGGCGTGCCTCGATGTTGATGTCTTTCCCGTCGTAACTCTTGACGGCGATGCTCCCGTTGAGCAAGCTAACTTTTACAACCCCGGGTCTCGTCGGATCGCTCAAATGGACGCTCAGACGGTCCACACCGTCGCCCAGTTGAGGCTGCGTTTGTGCCCAAGCCGTCGGCGCGAGGGTCAACGCGGCCAACAGCCAGGCGGCCCGCTGTTTCGGTTTCGTCGTGAGGCTAATCATGTTTCTCCAGTAGGCGCACATTTCCGTCGAGGCTCTCGACTCGGATCAGCGGTCCGCCGGCGCCCACGCGACCCCCCTCGAGAGCGCTGGTCCGGAAATACACGCCCGAGCCGCGTCGTTCCTCGGCCGGAGCGCTCATCGGCGCGGCCAGAATGGGGAAGTCGCTGTCCACGCTACCGCTCATCGTCTTGAATCGAAAATCGGCGGATAAGTTCTTCGTAAAATAAAGACTCACGCCGCCATTCACCGAGGCAAACTGGCAATCCCTTTCCGGATTCTTGCGAAACGTGACTTTGATCGGGCCATTGACCGTGCGGGCCGTGCCCGAGCCCGCGACCTCTTCCAAGCGGATCGCGCCGTTCACGCTGGAAATGGAAAACGTACCGTTCACGTCGCGCACGCGCACCTCGCGCCCCTCCACCGTCTTCAGCGTTAGATCCGAATCGTGCGGCACCTGCAGACGGAAGTTCATCGTGACTCGGTAGGAGTGATCCTCGAACCTCCAGCAATCTGGCAGCGCACAGCCCGGTGGGTATTTCACTTCCATTCTGAGCAAACCCGAGTCCTTGTCGATGTTGAGAGTGACTTCCTTCTGCGCACGTTCTAGCGCCTGGTTCGATCGCGCGCGGATGGATTTGTCCACATCCATTTGCACGTCATCCCCATCACCGCCTACGACTTCAATGGAGCCGAGGATGTTCGCGACTTCAATCGCTCGTAGACCTTTTAGCGGTGCCACGCTGAAGGTCTGATGGAACGACTCCTGCGTCTGAAACGGCAGGCCCTCATCCCAGCCCCAGGCGTCATCGACCACGTGGGTGGCCGCCGCGCGAAAGCCCGCCGGTAGGGCCTGCAGGGTTCTTTGGCCAAAACTCGCTTGTGCGGGCGTCCTTGCCCGAATGATAAAGGCGCACAGCAGCGCCATGACGGTGATGGCCTGCAACGCGTAGGAACTAGCTTTCAACATTTTCTCGCCCCCTTCGCCAATGCATTGTTCAGCTGAGCTGATCGATCGCCCGGCGAGCTCGCTCCCGGACGGCCGGATCGACGTTCTTGTCCCGCTCGATCCTGTGTAATTGATCGAGAGCGCTGCCGTCTCGCCAGGCTACCAGCAGATCGATCAACTCCACCTGTACGAGGGGCGATTGCTGAGATTCCAACGCTTCTGTCAGGCCCTGGCGCACCTGCGTTTGGTTGCCATAGCGGCTGAGTGCGTCAAGCGCCGCCAGCCGTACGTCCACGCTGCTGTCGTAGCGCAGTGTGTGCAGCAGCGCGCCAAGAATCATGGGGTCGGCCTTCGGCTGTCGCCTGCTCCAGTTCACCCCTTGAATCCGCTGGCTCGCCGAATCCTGTTGCAGCATCGAAAGCACCATCAACTGCCGCATGTTGGTCAACTCCGACTGCATCCCGGCCATTTCCTGCTGCGCATGGGCTGCTTGGCCGTCGCTTAGGTAGCGCCCGGCCATGAATCCCACGGCCAGCAGTAACACCGCCGCCGCGCCGATCGCGACGCTCGGGCGCGTCCACATCCAGTTCCTCCCCCACGGCCATCCTCCCGATACCCCTGGTAGGAAGTGTGAGGCTTCGCCGCGACCCTCTTCGTACGCATCGAGCATGGCGTGGAAACGCTCGCGCAAGGCTGGGCTCGGTTGTTCCGGGGGTAATTCGGCGAGACGTTCTCCGAGCGCCACCAGTTCGTGGCACGCCGTACACACCTGGAGGTGCGCCGCAACAAACTCGGCGTCGTGGCCTCGAAGCGCCCCTTGCCAATAATCGGGTAGCAACTTCGCCATTCGATCACAGTCCATGGTTTACTCCCGCGACTCTGCCGTTCGTCGCTCGACCGCCTCCCAGCCGCAGAAATACATCCCGCAGCTCCTCGAGCGCCCGGTGAACCCGCACCTTCACAGCGCCTGGCGGACACCCGGTCAGCTCCGCAATCTCGCCATACGGAAGCCCCTGAAAACGGCTGAGCAGCAAGACTTCGCGTTTTGCCTCCGGCAGCTCCAGCAGAGCCCGGTGCAACAGCGCTTCCTGTTGGCTCGCTGCCGCCCTGTCATTCTCCAATATCGAAGGCGCCATCTCGGGTTTGAATTCAACCTCGGTCCGTCGTCTCCGCGCTTGGTCGGCATGGGCGTTGCGAGCGATTTTGTAAATCCAGGGACGGAAGGCGGTGCCGGGTCGGTAGCTGCGCCGATACTTCAGGATGCGGACGAAAACCTCCTGAACAAGGTCTTCGCTGGCCGCGCGGTCGCCGGTCAGCTTGCTATAGAAGCTAAACAGGGGCACTTGATAACGGTCGAACAACACTCCCAGCATGTCCCCTGCGCCACCGCGCACCAGCATCATCAGCTCCTCGTCCGGCACCGGCCTGGTCATCGGGTCGTTCCGTTCCGGTTGCGTGTCCTTACCTCAGTGAATACTGCATAGGCAGGCAAAGGTTACAGAAAAAATTCGAAAGCCCGCGAGCCATCTCCGGTGCTAGAAGCGTGCGGGTGGGCGGTCGGCGCAAGGCGTCTATGCTAAACTGAGTGGCCAATGATGCAAAAGACGTTCGATGTCGCCATCGAAGCTTTAGCCGGCGCGGTTGCAACCGTCGAGCCAGGGCCCCCTGCGGGCAACCATCTCGCCGAGGCCCTGCCAAGATCTCCGGGGGCGAGGGGAGTGAAGAGCTTTTACATTGAAACCTTCGGCTGCCAGATGAATGTGCACGATTCCGAGAAGGTTGCTGGGTTACTGCTGGCGCGCGGGTACCGAGCGGCGTTAAACCCCGCCGACGCCGACCTGATGCTCTACAACACCTGCAGCATTCGCGAAAAGGCCGCCCAAAAGGTGTTTTCGCGCCTCGGCGAATGGCGCGGTGAGAAGCGAAAGATCATTGGCGTTCTCGGATGCGTGGCCCAACAGGAAGGGGAAGAGATCTTTGAGCGCGCGCCCTGGGTTCGCTTGGTCTGCGGCTCGGCCAGCTATCGCAAGCTGCCCGCGCTGGTGGACGAGTTGGAAGCAGGTGGTCGACGCGTCATGGGACTGGATCTTCGGGTGGAGGAAACTTTCGAAACGGAGATGACCCTCCGCGACAATCCCGTTCGCGCCTACATCACGATCATCGAGGGCTGCGATTACTCCTGCTCGTATTGCGTGGTGCCGCGCACGCGGGGGCCCGAGCGCAGCCGCGCGAGCGAAGCGATTCTGCTCGAGGCGCGCCGGCTCGCCGATACGGGCTACAGCGAAATTCAGCTGCTCGGCCAAACGGTGAATTCCTATCGCGACCCTTCTTCGCGGAAGCTGACCTTTGTCGAATTACTGCGCGCCGTGGCATCGGTCGAGGGCATTCGCCGCGTGCGTTTCACGACTTCGCACCCCAACGATTTTCACCGCGAGATCGTCGACGTGATCGATTCGACGCCCACACTCTGCGAGCACATCCATTTGCCCGTGCAATCGGGCTCCACGCGCGTGCTGCGCGAAATGCGTCGCACCTACACGCGGGAGGAGTATCTGGAAAAAGTCTCCTGGATTCGCAGCGCTCGACGAGCGATCAGTGTCACCACCGACATCATTGTGGGCTTTCCCGGCGAAACGGAACAAGACTTCGAAGACACGGTCACTCTTCTCGACCAGGTAGGCTACGACGGCGTGTTCTCTTTCATCTACTCGCCACGACCAAACACGACAGCGGCGTCGCTGACGTGCGCGATCGCCGAGTCGGAAAAGTCACGCCGGCTGGGGGTTTTGCAGGAGCGCCAGCGCCAGATCCAGCTGGCGCGTAACGAAAGGCTGATCGGCGAGACCCTCGAGGTGCTGGTCGATGGGTGCCATCGGACACGGGGGCAGTGGACGGGGCGTCCCAGTAGCAACCGCATCGTAAATTTTACTTCGCCACGCGAAAATCTTTTGGGAGAATACGTTCAGGTGCAGGTGACGCGCGCCGGGCCGCACAGCCTCATCGGTGAACACGCCGTTTCCGATTGAGCCACAGCATTTGCTACGGCGCTCGCGATCGAAACGGCCGGCAGTCATTTGGCAGTGCGGGCGCGGTTTCAGGGGAGGCCATCATGGAACTCGAGGTGAAGATTCGCGGTTTGATGATGGACCCGGTGACCAACATGCCTGTGGTGGTGCTCAAGGAAACACAGGGTTCCGGAATCCTTCCCATTTGGGTGGGCGTCTACGAAGCGAACGCGATCGCGCTCGAGATCGAGAAGGTTCAAACCCCCCGCCCGATGACGCATGACCTTTTAAAAAACGTCCTTAACGGTCTCAATGTTCACGTGCAGAAGGTGGTCGTCTCCGACCTACGAGACGATACGTTCTACGCGCTCATCTGGATGGAGCGCGACGGCCACACCATGTCGATGGATTCTCGTCCCAGCGATGCGCTGGCCTTGGCACTCCGCCTCGATTGCCCGATCTATGTCGAAGACCAGGTGCTCAAGAGCTCCAAAATGGCGACCACCGTCTCTGACAAAAGTTCCAGCGACGAGCTGCGCAAGTGGCTTGAAAATCTCAGCGACGAGGACCTAGGCCGCTACAAGATGTAGCTGCGCAAATGCCGTTCACCCTGGCTCTGCGGCGTTTATCCTTCTCCATCGCCCTATTCTTTCTCTGCCTCTGTTTCGGGAAGGCCCAAGCCCCGCCGTCGCCGGACCCTCGAGCACCGGGTGCCATCCCCATGGAAGAGGAACAGCATCACCAGCTGGTCTTTGCCAACTCTTACGTGAAGGCATTTTACGTTGAAATCCCGGCGCACGATGCAACGCTCTATCACCGACATGATCTGCCCTATGTGAGCCTGCCACCGCCTTCCCCGCCTGCTACCACGGCGCCCGCAGACGCTCCCCCGCGGCCCCCGGTGAGCTACAACCCCGGCGGATTCTCCCATGCCGTGACCAACTCCGCTGACGTGGCCTTGCGAAATGTAGCGATCGACTTACTGCGTCCACAGGGGGCGGTTCGCAATCGCTGCGCGGAGGTGGTCCGAGGCCAGCCGCTCAACCATTGCGACAAGCCGACGTCGCCCGATCCGTCCGTGGCGTACCATTACACCCTATTTGAAACCGACGAAATCGTGGTCGAATACCTGACTCTGCCGGCCCATGCAACCTTCACGCTCGGCCCGGACCTAAACATGCTCGTCGGCGGTCTAAACGGCGTGAAGACAAACGCTCCGGAAGGTATCCGGGCGAATGGCGCCTTTTTTGAGCCACGGAGCGGATTAGTGTGGTTGCCCAGGGGCTCGACCACGGTTTTCGAGGCGGTGTCTGAAACCGTCGGGCACTTGATCGCGATTACATTCAAGGACACGAAACCCCTGCCGTAGCGCGCAGAAACCGTTTCCAGCCGCGGGCAGGGCCGTCAGAATTTGAGCACGTGCAGATAATGTGCCTTCGTAAGGATGGGGCCGGCGAGCCCTGATAGAACGTCCTGGCCGGCGTGCTGTATCATCCCCGGGCGCAGGCTTTTTCTCATCGCGGCGAGAGTTCCAAACAGTGCCCCGTACACGGAGATCACCACGACCGCCTTAATCCCTTGATACAGGTGCGCGGCGCCGAAAACCAGGGCCTGCAGCGCAACACTGGCGACCACACTTCCCGTCCAGGCCAGAAACTGGCGCTGCAAATAGCCCCGAAAGACGAATTCTTCACAGAAGCCGGCGCACGACGCCAGCACAACGAATACGACCATCTGCAGAGGTGTTCGAGGCAGCAGAAATTTTGCCGCCTCTTCGCCGTTAAAATGCAGTGCATAGGACAGGCCGGCAAGCACGGCGCTGACCACGATCCAAAACAGCAGCGCGATCCCTATGTCACGCCAGAAATCGGTCCAGCGCCGCCATCTCCCTCCCACCACTTCCGCGATGCGCACGCCGCGGCGGCGCAGCCCGAAAAACCAAACGTATCCAACCAGTACCCACTCGTAAACAATCGTGGCAACGTAGACGGCCACGAGATGAGGCAGTTGCGAGATCGGCGTGGCAAGTCGTGGCTGGTATTGAAGCAACGCGAACCCCAGCAGAAAAGCCACGAACACAAGCGTGTGCCAGACAGACCCAACCGGGGCGGGTCGCGCTCGTTCGTCTTCGGGCGCCGAAGCTGTGGCTTCGTTGTCTGTGATCACGCTGGGAACCTCTCGCACGAACTCCCTTTCGCGCTGCGCCCAAAGTGTAGCAGCCTGCCCGGGTGAGCCCAAGCGCGACCGCGCGGTAGGGTCCGGAAAGGCAACACCCGTGGTCGGGACGGTTTGCGAGTGAGTCGGACGCGGTGTAGAATGTTTGTCCGAGTTCGAAAAATTTCTGCAGGGCCTCGGAAATTCACGATCACAAGGAGAAGGCATGGGCTTCTTGAGCACAGCCGCTCAGCGTTTCGGCATCGCGGGGGAGCTACTCTCTTTTTTCGCGCGGAATAAGCGTTGGTGGCTGCTGCCGGTCGTTTGCGTCGTGCTGGTCGCCGCGGTCGTGATCATTCTGGCGCAAAGTTCGGCGCTGGCACCCTTCATCTACACGCTCTTCTAGGCTGTGCGCGCCCCGATGGGTACGACTTTCACCGAGAATCTAAAAAGCCTCTGGGACGCATGGAAACGCCTGGCCCGTAAAATCGGCAACTTCCAGGCGCGCGTCATTTTGACGGTGCTGTACGCGGTCGTTGTACTCCCTTTCGGCTTGCTCGTTCGCCTGTTCTCCGATCCCCTGCATATCAAGAATCGCCCTAGCTCGTGGGCGGAGCGTCCGGCCGAAGCCTTCGACATGAGCTGGGTCCACAAACAATAGCCGATGCATATCCTCGGCGTTTCCTGCTATTACCACGATGCCGCCGCGGCGCTGCTAGGCGATGGCCAGCTCGTGGCGGCGGCCGAAGAAGAACGGTTTTCACGGATTAAACACGACTTCAACTTTCCCACCCAGGCGATTCGGTTCTGTCTCGAGCAAGGGAAACTCTCCGGAAAAGATCTGGACTACGTCGTATTCTTCGAAAAACCCTTTCGTAAGCTGGATCGCATTCTTGCCAGCGTCTTGCAAACCTATCCCCAGTCCTGGAAAGTGTTTCGGGAGTCCATGATCGGCTGGATGCTCGACAAGCTGTGGGTGGCGAGCACGCTGCAGTCGGAACTGGGAATCCGACGTGAGAACATTTTCTTCTCCGATCATCACCTCTCTCATGCCGCCAGCGCCTTCTTGTGTTCACCTTTCAAGGAGGCGGCCATCCTCACCGTCGACGGCGTCGGCGAATGGTCGACCGCTGCTTGCGGCGTCGGCCAAAACACAGAAATTCGTCTGAGCAAACACCTGGAGTTTCCGCATTCGCTCGGACTGTTGTACAGCGCGTTCACAGCGTTTTTGGGTTTCGAGGTCAACGAAGGCGAATACAAAGTCATGGGCATGGCGCCTTACGGGACACCGCGCTATGTGGACAAGGTCTGGAAAGTCGTGCGGCAGAACGGCGACGGCTCCTTCTCTCTCGATATGGATTACTTCTGCTTCCACCACTCGACCGATCGTATGTTCAATCGCCGTTTCGTGAACCTTTTCGGCGAGCCACGCCCCGTCAACATGCCATTCTTCACTGAATCGACCGGGTATCCCCCCTATTTTGGCGAGCGGCCTGCTGATTATGCCGCGAAGTGCCGTACCAATGAGCATTACGCGGATGTGGCCGCCAGCATCCAGCGCGTCACCGAAGACCTATTGGTCGCCATGGCGAAGAGTGTTCGGAACGAGACAGGCTTGAAAAACCTGTGCATCGCGGGTGGTGTCGGACTGAACAGTGTGGCCAACACGCGGATCCTCCGCGAAGCGGGCTTCGAGGAGCTTTTCATCCAGCCCGCTGCGGGCGACTCGGGCGGTGCGCTGGGCGCTGCTTTGTGGGCCTATCATTCCGTTCTGGGGAAGCCCCGTGTGTTTCGCATGGAACATGCCTACTGGGGGCAGGAATATGCGGCTTCTGAAATCAGCTCTTTTCTCACAAGCGAAAACATCCCCTATCACGAAGTGCCGAACGCAGACGAGCTACTGGATCGTGTGATCGCGCTTCTGACCTTGGGTAAAGTCGTCGGCTGGTATCAAGGACGCTTTGAGTGGGGGCCGCGGGCTCTGGGGAACCGCAGCATTCTCGCCGATCCGCGCAATCCGGCCATGAAAGATATCGTCAACGCCAAGATCAAGTTCCGTGAGCCGTACCGTCCGTTTGCGCCATCGGTGACGGCAGATTGTGCCGCGAAGTACTTCGAGCTGGATCACGCGGTGCGCCAATATCCACTGCGATACATGCTCTATGTGACGCCTGTGCGGGAAGCGCAGCGGGGCAACCTTCCCGCCATCACGCACGTGGATGGCACTGCGCGTGTGCAGACCGTTTTCCGCGAGCACAGCCCGCTCTATCACCGCCTGATCGAGCGTATGGGCCAGGCCACGGGCATTCCGGTCGTTCTCAATACGTCGTTCAATCTGCGAGGAGAGCCGATCGTGACGACTCCGCAAAATGCCTTTAGCACTTTTTCAAGGAGCGAGATGGACTGCTTGGTGTTAGGTAACTTCTTGATCGAGAAAACCGCTTGAATCTGGCAGGCACATGGCGCCGTTCGATAGGGAAGAAGTGAGCGAGACGACCAGCGCTTCCGCGCAGCGCTCCCTTGGCAAGCGAGCGCTCTATGGGCTGCGGCTCGTCGCTGCGAATGTCCTCCTCTTTGCCGTCTTGGCCGAGCTGGTATCGATCGTCTTGGTCCATCTTCCCAACTGGCCTTCGAGCCGGCCGAGCTACCACCTCAGTTACAACCTATTCTGGGCTGACATCAATCCCGTTTTCGGAGTGTGGCACCGCTCCAGTGGCGTCTTCATTCACAAGGGCGGCTGCTACGACGTCACGTATTACACCAACAGCTACGGTGCGCGCGATAAGGAACGTAGCCTGCATTCTTCTCGGCCGCGCACCATCGTTCTGGGCGACTCCATGATGGAAGGGATGGGACTACCGGCCGAGGAGCGGCTAAGCAACATCATGGAAAGGGACACAGGCATCGAGCAGCTGAACTTTGCCACCGGCGGCAACTTCGGGCCGCTTCAATACGCCCTGCTGTACAAGAGCCTAGCGGCCCCGTTTGACCACAACCTGGTGATTGTGGGAGTGCTGCCGGACAACGATTTCCATGACATGGACCTTGCCTATTGGAGGGCCCATGGCTGGGCGGGCCCCTATCGGCCGTACTATGGCCCCGATCTTTCCATCATCTACGACGGCCATTTCAACGCCCATGCGGGGGAGGGAACTTGGGACCATGTGGAAGCCTTCTTGCGCGCCTATCTGGCTTCCTACCACGTGGGCCAATACCTGTATACCCGATTCTATTGGCGCACCTTGAACCCCTATTCCGGCTACAACGACTACAACGACGTGGACCTGGCACGCCTCGAGAAATCGCTTCAAGACATCAAAAGCACGGCCGATGCACACGGCGCCCGGATGGCCGTCATTTTGATCCCTCGGGCCACCGATTTCATCCGCCTCCGCCAGTCCGGAAGCAACCGATTGGGGCCCGTCATGGAGCGCTGGGGGCGCGAGCAGGGGATTCCCATCAAAGACCTACTGCCGGAGATGAACGAGCGCGCCGGTGCTGACTACCGCTCTTACTTCCTGCCCTGTGATGGGCACTGGTCGGCCCACGGCAACGCCGTGGCGGCCAGTATTTTGGAGCCCTGGCTGGGCTACGACACAACGCAGGCGTCGCACCCAGAGCGGTAAGCCTCTGGCCGCGGGCGGGTGCAGTTAGATTTTGCTTGCGTTGAGCGGCAGAGAATCGGTACATTGAGCGCTACAACTGGTGGCGAAGGGCACCGGCAGGGGCTGTATA
>Ga0187782_10004749_pt1 | contig 10176 bp, 6 predicted proteins | sample 0715_SJ02_MP15_2_FD_132454 | JGI IMG/M metagenome (GOLD analysis project Ga0187782, IMG submission 132454) | Tropical peat soil microbial communities from peatlands in Department of Meta, Colombia - 0715_SJ02_MP15_20_MG | ecosystem: Environmental > Terrestrial > Soil > Wetlands > Peat | place...
GCGCCAGATAATCGTTCACGGTGACAATGTGCACGCCCTTGCCCGCCAGCGCATTCAGGCACGCCGGAAGCGTGGCGACGAGCGTCTTTCCTTCGCCGGTCTTCATTTCGGCGATTTTGCCTTCGTGGAGTACCGCGCCGCCGACGAGCTGCACGTCGAAATGCCGCATCCCGAGAGTCCGGCGGCCCGCTTCACGAACCAGCGCAAACGCCGGCGGCAGCGCCGGCTCGAGAGTCTCCTGCAGCTTTTTCTTGTAGTCGGGATCGTCGCGTTCGAGATCCTTGATGCGCTCTTGCACCTCGGCCTTCAGTGCGAGGACGCGGGCGGCGAAGTCAGCGTCAGCGAGCTTCTGCATCTCCGGCTCGAGCGCGTTGATCTCGACAACGAGCGGCTGGATGCGCTTCACGTCGCGCTCGTGCTTGGTGCCGATGAAGCGCGCGACTACGTTGTCGATGACCTTTTCAACGTTCATGTCGTGGTTTTCTAGCTTCGAGTTACGCGCGGACTTGCGACAGCCTGCCCGCAACGAAAGCGGTTCCGAACGCTTGGATGCTCGCTAGCTCATTGTAGCCGCCCGGCGCTCTTGACGCAAAGCGCCGAACGATGACGTTTAAATCGAGCGCCGCCTTCTTCCTCGCCGCGCACCTCTCGCTCACAACCTCTACTACGGCTGTCTCCCATGCTATATTTCGCATGGGGGAAGTCTTTCGAGTTAGTCGATAGGCGAAGGAGGAGCGACGTGTCCATGTACCCGGAAGAGTTCATTCGTCCGATGCGGCAGGAATTGACGAGAATTGGATTCCGCGAGCTGCTCACGCCGCAGGAAGTCGACGCCGCGCTGAAGAACGAGACGCGGACGACGCTTGTCGTGGTGAACTCCATGTGCGGCTGTGCCGCCGGCAAGGCCCGCCCGGCGATCGCCCGCGCTCTATCGAACGGAGCGCGCCCGGAGGTTCTTTTGACCGTCTTCGCTGGACAGGACGCGGCTGCCACCGAACGCGCGCGGAGTTACATCACTGGCTATCCGCCGTCATCGCCGTCGGTCGCTCTGTTTCGTGATGGGAAACTCGCCTTCATGCTCGAACGCCGTGACATCGAGAGCCGCGACGCCTTCGCCATCGCCGCCGACCTAACCAAAGCCTTCGACCGCTTCTGCTCCCCAGCCCAATCTTCCGCCGCACAGTAGCTCGCAGACCTGGACCTGTAGTTTCGAACGCAGTGCCTCTATCGAGGAGCTGCAGACGCCTGCGGCGCAGCGGGGAGATGCACGAGGCGTGCATCGGTGACGGACGGCAGCGCGCGAATCTCCTGTACGACCGCTGCGCTGACATCGCCATCGAGACCGACCAGCGCCAGCGCTTCGCCGCCTCCGCCGGACGAGCGCCGACCTAGCGCAAACGTCGCGATGTTCACGCCAAGCGTGCCGAGCACCGTACCGATGCGGCCGATTACGCCGGGCACGTCAATATTGCGCGAGAGCAGCATGGTTCCTTCGAGCGGCGCTTCGAGGCTCATTCCATCGAGGGAGACGATGCGCGGCGCGCCGTCTTGCCCGACCGTGCCTTCCAACGCAAACTCGCGTCCGTCGTCCACAACTCCGACTTCGATTGTGTTGGGGAATCCGCGCTCGCGACGCCGCGTTGTTTCTTCGACCACAATGCCGCGCGCCGCAGCTTCCTGCGGAGCGTTGACGAGATTCACCTCGTCTCCCAGTGCCGCCTTCAGCAGGCCTGCCAACACGGCGCTGCGAATCACGTGCGAGCCGATTTCGGCCGGCTCGCCGGCATACCGGATGCGGACCCGGCCGATGCTGCGCGACGGCGCCGCCTGCGCGACGAACGATCCCAACCGCTCGCCCAATTCCAGATAAGGCCGCAGGCGCCGATACTGATCGGGAGATAGCGCTGGCATGTTGACGGCGTTGCGAATCACGCCCTCGGTGAGATAGTCGCGAACCTGCTGCGCGATCGCCGTGCCGACTTCTTCCTGCGCCTCGGCGGTCGAGCCGGCGATGTGCGGCGTGGCAATCACGTTGGGCAAGCCGATCAGAGGCGAATTCTTCGGCGGCTCCTGCGCGAACGTGTCGAGAGCCGCTCCTTTCAATTGCCCCGAGCGAAGCCCCTCGGCGAGCGCGGTTTCGTCAATCAGCTCTCCGCGCGCGCAGTTGACGAGCCACGCGCCTTTCTTCATCTTCGCGATCGCCGCTGCGTCGATCATTCTTTCCGTAGTGGGACTCAGCGACGTATGCAGCGAGACCACGTCCGATTGCTTCAGCAATTCATCGAGCGGCACCAGATCGACTTCCACTTCACGCGCTGCCGCCGGCGTGACATAGGGATCGTAGGCGAGCACTTTCATCTCGAGTGCCCGAGCGCGGCGCGCAACTTCCGTGCCAACGCGGCCCAGGCCCACGAGTCCAAGAGTTTTTCCGCGCAACTCGGTTCCGGAGAACGCGGATTTTTCCCACTTGCCTCCTTGTGTGGAGGCGTTCGCTTGCGGTACCGCGCGCGCGAGCCCCAGCATGAGTGCGAGTGTGTGCTCGGCTACGCTGACCGCGTTTCCGCCGGGCGTGTTCATCACGAGCACGCCGTGGCGGGTGGCCGCGTCGACATCGACGTTATCCACGCCCACTCCTGCGCGGCCAATCACGCGCAGTTTGCCTGCTTTCTCGAGCAGGGCGGCTGTAACTTTCGTGGCGCTGCGGACGATGAGCGCGTCGGCGATCGCGAGTTCGCTCGGCAGAGCCGCCGCGCTTGGGGTGGTCACATCCCATCCGGATTCGCGGAGCAGAGCAATCCCGCGGTCACTGATCTTGTCTGCGACGATAATTTTCATGGCGTTCAAGGTTATCGGGAGCGAGAGAAGGTGTCAATTCCGCGCGCGCGCGGCGACGCGTGTGATATCCTTTTTTCACTTGGGGAGAAGGGACCACACGACAAGATGGGATACATCGAACGGATTCAAAGCGACTTGACTGCCGCGATGAAAGAGAAAGACGAGCTGCGGTTGAGCGTGCTCCGCATGGTCAAGTCCGCGCTCAAGAACAAGGAGATCGAGAAAGTACGCCCGCTCGACGATATGGAGTCGCTGCAGGTGCTGCAAACGCTGGTCAAGCAGCGTCATGAATCCGCCCATCAGTTCCGGGAAGGTGGCCGCAAGGACTTGGCCGAAAAAGAAGAGAAAGAAATCACCATCATCGAGGAGTACCTGCCCGCCGCTCCCACCGACGCCGAAATGCAGCATGCCATTGAGGCGGCCATCACCGAGGGAGGAGCCGACTCGCTCAAGCAGATGGGCGCGGTGATCAAGGCTGCACGGGCGCGGTTGGAAGGTAAAGCGATCGACGGAAAAGTCTTGAGCGAGCGTGTCCGCGAGCGCCTCTCGCAGAAATCCTGAAGCGCAGCGCCGGGATCGAAATCTATCGGCTAAATCCCAGAGAATTCAGTTCACGGTTTGCGCGACGCGGCGCAGCACGGCCGCGGACTGCTGGTCTGCCGCCACCTGTTGCAGAAAATCGCGGATCGTCGCCAGTTTGTCGGTGGGAACGATCACGTCCCTGATCTCAAATGTCCGCTTGTAGTGCAAGACGCCATCTTCGACCTTGCTTTCGCTCTTGTAGCTCGCGTAGTCGCAATCGACCTGAACGGGCTTCGGAAGCCCGTCGACAACGTATCCCGCCGGCAGCGTGATGTCGAACACATCGTCTTGCCGCGTAGCATATTCGAACGCGATCGGATATTTCCGCGGTTTGTTGTCGGCAAACAAGGTCAAGTAATTCGTGTACTTGTCACCTACGATGCGCGGGCGAAGAAACAGCATTCCGCCAGCGCTCGTCGCGTACCCGGGCGAAGTGAATTTGTAGCTCACAAGCAGACTCTGGTCGTATTTCTCCAGATTGCCGACAGAAGCGCCCGTGAGCGTGTAATTCGTCAAAAAGTTGCCCAGGAAGCTCTCCAGAATCTCAGCTCGCTTGGAGGGCTGCGCCGTTAGGAATGCCTCACGCTGCTGAGCAGCGGGGTCTCCCCATTCGAGCTCCTGCACATCGCCCAGCAAGTCTCCGGAGGGCGTCACTGTGAATTTGCCAGTTCGTAGCAATCGGTTCGTTGCAGGCGGCATCAAAGGCATTTGAATCAGAATTCCTCCGTCGGGCCCGACAAGGAGTCCATAGCTCGCCTGCAGATAGGACGGCAAGTATCCCAGCGGTACATATGTGTTCGTCGGATCGAAGATGAGTAGCTTCCCGAGTTTCGAATCGTTCACGATGGAATAAAGCCCCCCATCAGAAACGCCCGGGGGAAGCTGGATCGCCAGAATGGCGTGGTCGAAATGCATAGATGGGTATTCACTTCGAACTACGCCCCGGTCTGTATCGATCACGACATAGTAGGATTCGACGCCTATTTCTTGCAGCATGGACGACAGTAGAGTCGCCTTGTCCTTGCAATCGCCATATTGGTGCGCGAACACATCAGCAGCCGCGTGCGGCTGGTATCCCCCAATCCCGATTTCAATCGCGACATAGCGGACCTGCCTCTGCATGTAATCCGTGAGAGCCCGAATTCTTGCAATAGGATCCGAGATGCTGGAGGTAAGGTCGGCGACTTTCTGCTTGATCTGAGGCGAAGGATCCCGGCGGTGTGCGGTGATTGTGTTGTACCACTGGCCGATGTCTTTCCAGGCCCCGGTTGTTTTCGGGCGCTGCGAAGGGTCGCTCGGGAAATACTTTAGGCCGACCCAGCCAGCGATTGCCACTCTAGGGGGCATTTGACCTTCATAGTCGACTGCCGGCACGTCGTCAATCTTCCACACGTAGTGGTTGGAAGCGGAGGATTGCAGCCTCTGTTCCGGGTAATTGAACCACGACACAGTGAATTCCCAGCCCGGGGGAAGGTCGAGCACAAAGCGCGCATGTCTTACAGGAAGGGTGTCTTGAAAGCTCCAATCACCTTCGTATACGAAGGGTCTGGCTTTCTGCACATATTCGTAACCGACTACGTTCCCGGGGTTCGGCTCGGCAAATTTCATCAACTTGGACCGAATATCGGAAAACAAATCGTCGCTTGAGAGCCCGGTCTCGAATGCGTCTTTATCCCCGAGCGACATCTCTTGACCGCCCTTCGTAATCGTCCATGCCTTGAAGGAGGTGACCTTCGTTTCATTGTCGAAATCCACCTGTGCGATTCCGTATTTGTCGCGAGCCTCAGGACGCAAAAGCCGGTACGCAACCCGATGCCGCGTGTCGATCTGCCCGTTACTTTGCACGGTAGTCTGGATCTCATCCAGCAGAATTACAGCGACGGGATCGCTGGAGTAGGTCGGCAATGTCTCGCCTGCCAAAGCCCGAAGCCAATCCGGAGCGGAATCAGCTTCCGACCGCGGGGTGGCGCACAAAAGCGCCACCACCAGACCACACGCAAGGAAAACGGACCGGCTAATTGTTCTTGACCGACTGGGACGCTTGAAACATGACCTGTGCATTGTCGTCCGTCCGTACTACGCTGAAAAAGCTGCGGAGGTTAAAGTAGGTCTCCTTCGCATATCGAATTCCGCTGATCACTAAGTGCCGCTTGACCTCTATGCCATCAGGCAATTGAGCGGCCGAGATCTCGTACACAACAGGTCCCGGCGCGATTTTCTGAGCGTCCGGTAGGGCCTGGGCCTTGAATCCGGGAGGGGCATGGATCGAGAGATCGTCGGCGCGTTCGTAGGGATATGCGAAATCCACTTCGTTCGTGCGCTTTTGCGACTGGAATGAAGCGACCTCGGTCGTTTGGAAGATTTCGAGGGGCATCAGCATTCGCTGCGTCGCAGTTTTTGCAAACGACGGTACGGTCAAAGTGCCTTCGACATGGACGGGTTGCTCTACATCGTCCCAGTTGTCGACGCGAGACGCCTCGAACGTCGAACCGACCGGCAGCCATCTCTTGATTTGATCCTCGAGCACCTTCTTCCGTCCGGCGGCGTCCTCATCGCGGTTGTCAAGGCGCAGATAAGCGCCTTCGAGGCCGGTGAAATCGACTTGAAGCTTACCTGACATTTCCATCGACGGTTGGACTGCAATATCACCGTGGCGCACAATCGTCGCGTTCGTACTCACGGCAGCGGGCGTCGTTAGCATGACGCTTCCGTCTTTAGTCACCCGCACACCGTTCGCCGCTGCCTCGTCCCAGGGCAACACGCCGAAAGGGAAGAAACGCGCGGCCGGATCAAGATAGTATTCCTTCGAATCGGCCCGAACCCAGACGAGTTCCGTATTTAAATCCGACGCGGCTTTCCGTTGAGGATAGAAAAATCGCCAATTCAGTGACGCGACGCGCACATCCGCGGCTTCGAATCCGGCGGCGCGGGCTAAGCCAATCAATAGATAATTAATCTCCGATTCATGACCGTAGCCGTGCTTCAAAACGTCTTCCACGTTGTTATTCGGCTTGATTTGTTCTTGCTTTTCCTCCTTTTGAGTCTTGTCATCTTCCATGTCTAGGTTGCGGATCTTCAGGACTCGAGCGTAAAGCTTCCTCAGTTTTGTTTCTGGGGAGTCGTTGGGTGCGACATCCTGCGACACCTCTGCTGCAAGTTCTTTTTTCTTGTCGGCAAAATGATCTACGTCATCATTCCATTTCTTCGCCACGCGCTTCCAGTATTGGTCGACAGATTCGTTAAGTGGCGTGCCGTTGTCGCTATAGTAGAACTCGACGTTCGCCCGGAGAGCGTTCGCAGAAGGCATCAGCGGCTCGTTCTCGATACCCGGCAGGTCGTGAACTTCAAGGGTGTAAAGATTTCCGCTCTTTTGGATTGCAGTGTTGTTGGAAGACAGATTGTATGATCGGGAGCTGAGCGGCAGGGCGTAGGCCGATTGGTCGGGCTTGATCGAAAAGCGCGCTAGGCGCGTGAAAATGTCGTCTTGCACGGTCCAGCCCATCGTCCAGTAGTAACGATCATCGTATTGCTCGCGGTATTTGTATTCGATAATCGAGCCAGGCTGAACATTCGGCATGGTGAACGTCTTGGCGAGATACTTCACGCCCGAGCCTTTGACGATTTCTTTGTCAAACGTTTTTCCGTCAAACTCTGTGATGGCACCGTTGGGTTCAATCGTGCGGCCGCGGACTGCCTGGATGGTTTCTTGGGCCTTGAAGTAAGGAATTTCAATATCGGCATGATCCGTAACGCCCTGCTGCGTGAAAATCTTCAAGCGAAGGTAGTTGTTGACGGTCGCGTCCTTCGCATCAACGTCTACTTGGCGATAGAGAATCATGGCATCCGCGCCGGATTGCTTGGGATTATCTTTGAGCGCAACGTCCTCGGGCGCAATCGGAAGCCAATCATCGGCACTCACTGACCGATTCGAATAACTCCCGACGATCAAGAGACCAACGTAAGCACAGACAAGAGATCGAGCGATGCGGGTCATGTTGCGCTCCACGAGCCTTTTGCGGCGGATCGTCCGGCGGCCAAGACACACCGGCTGGGCCGAAGACGGTCCGACTGTAGTTCAACAGCAGTTACTTGCGGGCAACGCTACCGTGAAATCGCGCCGCCTGTCAACAAGCCGCTCTGATGTGATGTCGAGCGGATCGTGCGGAACCGAGCAATTGCCAAGGGTCACGAAGAAAAAGCGGCGGGAATGCGTCTCTCTAACATGTTGACCGATTGCGCCTTGCTTGACTCAGTCTCTAATGCTACCGTGCCGATTTTGCCGCGAACGCTCTAAGGCCGAACTTTTTCGCGCTGCGCGAAGGGAGACACGATTTGGCGACGAAGCCCTGGAGTTCGACTGCACCCCCCGGCGAATTTCGTCCGTACGTCATGCCGGAAGAGAGCCCGACCGAGTTCAGCCTCCGCGCGATCATTCTGGGCGCTCTGTTTGGGATTCTTTTTGGAGCAGTTTCCGTCTACGTCGGCCTGCGGGCGGGGCTGACGGTTTCCGCGTCGATCCCGATCGCGGTCCTTTCGATCAGCATCCTGCGCGCCTTTGGCCGCTCGACGATTCTCGAAAACAACATCGTGCAGACGACAGGCTCGGCCGGCGAGTCCGCCGCAGCGGGCGTGATTTTCACGATTCCTGCGCTGATCTTCCTCGGCTTTTCGCTCAATACGGAATACTGGCGTGTGTTTTTCCTCGCGCTGCTCGGCGGGACGCTCGGCGTGCTGTTCATGATTCCGCTGCGGCGGCAACTGATCGTCAAAGAGCACGGGAACCTCACGTTTCCCGAAGGAACGGCTTGCGCCGACGTGCTCGTGGCCGGAGAGCGCGGTGGATCGTTTGCGGGACGCGTGTTTTGGGGGCTGGGTCTCGGCGGCGTTTACACGTTTTGCATGAACACGCTCGGCCTTTGGCCGAGCCAGCCCGATTATCAGCCGAAATGGCTGCCCGGCGCGTCGATGCGCTGCACGATTACGTCCGAATATCTTGGAGTCGGCTACATCATCGGCCCGCGCGTGGCGGGATTTCTGTTCGCGGGTGGAGTGATTTCGTGGCTCGTGATGATGCCCGCGATGCGGTTTTTCGGCTCTCTCGCGCCAACGGTGGCCCTTTATCCAAGCACGGTTCCGATTCCGCAGATGACTCCCGACCAACTTTGGGCCACCTACATCCGCCCCATGGGAGCGGGTGCCGTGGCCGCGTCCGGGTTGATCACGCTGATTAAAACGATGCCGACGATTTTCGCGGCGCTCACCGCGGGCCTCAGAGACGTCCGCGCAAAGCAGGAGTCGATGCCCGCCGCGAATCGCACCGAGCGCGACCTTTCGATGAAAGTGGTGATCGGCGGCTCGATTGTGATCATGGTGATGATTTGGGCCTTTCTGACGTTCAAGCCGGTCCCGGGCGCGATGACGGGCGTCTTCGCGAACCTGTTCGCGGCGCTTTTCATTGTGGTTTTCGGTTTCTTGTTCGTGACGGTGGCCTCGCGCATCAGCGGCCTGATCGGAAATTCTTCGAACCCAATCAGCGGCATGACGATTGCGACTCTGATGGCCACGTGCGCCGTCTTCCTCGTGATTCATTGGACGGCAAACGCCTACGCTGTGCTCGCGCTAACGGTGGGCGGCGTCGTTTGCATCGCTGCGGCGATCGCGGGCGCGACGTCGCAGGATTTGAAGACGGGATATCTCGTCGGTGCGACGCCGGCGAAGCAGCAGATTGGGCTCGTCATTGGCGTGTTGGTGTCGTCGCTTGCGATCGGCGGGACGCTGATTCTGATGAACGTCGGCCTCGCGCAGTTCAAGCCGATTCAGATTCCGCTCGACGTCAATAATCTGCCCGCGGGCGTAGAGCGCCAGGACAACAATTACGCGCATGAAGGAAAGACTTACGTGCTGGTGAACGCCATCGGCTCGAGTGTGATTCCCGACGGGAAATATCTCTACGATCCGAACTCTCGGCAGATCGAAATTCAGTGGGAGCAAGGCATCGGCAGCGCGCGAGCCGCGGCTCCCCAGGCTCGGCTGATGGCGACTGTCATAAGCGGCATTCTGAACCGGCGGTTGCCATGGCGGCTGGTGTTTTTGGGAGTATTCCTTGTGATCGCGATTGAAATTCTCGGCGTTCGCTCGCTGCCCTTTGCCGTTGGCTCGTATATTTCCATCGGCACAACGATGGCGATGTTCGCCGGAGGCATGGTGCGATGGCTCGCCGAACAGAGCGTGGAGAAGCCGAGCAGCGCCGAAAGCGAAGTCAGCCCCGGCTCGCTCTATTCCAGCGGATTGATCGCGGCAGGAGGGGTTTTCGGGCTGCTGGCCATCGTGCTGAATCTTCTCCAAGACAAAGAACTGAGCACTCACGTCCCGCGCTGGCTGGCCCGCATGCTTCATCTTCCCTGGCCCGAGAAGCTCTTCTCTGCCTGGGGCGAAAATCACATGCCGCATTTGCAACAGGCGCAAGGTTTCGGTGTTCTTCTGTTCGCCGTTCTGGCCGCGACGCTGTTCATCTCCGCGCGAAAGAAACTGAAGCAATCTTAAAACTAGGGATAGGTCGCGCTATTCGGTAAGGAATGCCGGTAGGGGCGGGTGCGTCACTTTCCTCTGGCTTCGCGGAGGAACCGCGCGGACTCTTCGGGCGGAGTGGGATTGATGTAGAAACCGGTGCCCCACTCGAATCCCGCCACGCGCGTGAGCTTGGGCATGATTTCAATGTGCCAGTGGTAATGATCGTTGGTCTCCTCGCCGACGGGCGAA
>Ga0187782_10004751_pt1 | contig 10172 bp, 12 predicted proteins | sample 0715_SJ02_MP15_2_FD_132454 | JGI IMG/M metagenome (GOLD analysis project Ga0187782, IMG submission 132454) | Tropical peat soil microbial communities from peatlands in Department of Meta, Colombia - 0715_SJ02_MP15_20_MG | ecosystem: Environmental > Terrestrial > Soil > Wetlands > Peat | place...
CATAACCGGTACCGTGTTCTCATTCCTCAGGCAAGGATCTATACGTTCCTCTACGAACTCCAGAAAAAAGGGTACCTGGAGATGAAGGTATCAGGCAAATCCAAGCTCTACACCCCGACTGCTGCCGGGAGGAGTTACATCACCCGGAGGCTTGATGAATACCGCCGTGTCTTTAAGCATATTATGGGAACAAAACCCGATCCCGCACCTGAGGATGCAAAATCAGAACCCGCACGCGAAGGATAGGTACACGTTCCCGGGTCCGCCCTCTTTTCCGGACTGCGTTAATAGTTCCCCGTATGCTTCCCCGCATCCGGAGAGATGCCGGATTTTTCGGCAGCCGGGCAGCGGGCCGTGCGGCAATGTTTCAAACTCTGAAGCACTGCCTGAAATACCTGCATATTGCTATATCTGCGATCAGCGAATGCCAAAAGTGCGGTGCAGGCACCGGAACAGGACGGTATTCTTCACAGCCTTCTACGTACCGTACCTGGGAGCGATGTGCCTGCCGCATTCATGTATCACCTGGCCGGGGCGCCCGGTATTTTACGGGTTTTCCATTGCAATTCCCGGGAGATGACGTTTATGGCTCCAAAAAAAAGGGGAGGAAAAAAGAAAACCGCCCCCTCCGGTTCCTCCGCAGGGGTTTCCCGCAATGAGGAGGTGATCGTGATTACTGTGCCTCTGTCCGGGATCTCTGAAGAGGCTATACGAATCGATCTTGAAGGAAACAACCTGATGATCCGTGCGGGGAAAGGCAACGGCGAAGTAAAAAAAACTCTTACTATCCCTGAAGGTTCGTGCATTGCCAGAAAAAAGTTTTCCGGCGGGGTTCTTGAATTAACGCTCGAACCTCCCGGCTGACGGGGAAAACCGGATACCTGTTGGCATGTGTGTTTTTTTCAGCCCCTGTTTCATATCCTGACGGGAAAGGTCACGCTGATATGGGTGTAAAGCGGGACATTTGCGGATGAGGAGCAGCCGGAAGGCTCCCCAAAAGGCCGAGCCGGGGGGACCTGCGGTACCTTGTCACTTTTGCCGGCACGTGCGTGCCGGCCGGGGAATGGCGGGTATGTGCCCGGGAGAGGTGGGGGACAATTCCTGTCTGCATCACCGGGACAGAACCGCAAAGAATGGGTAAAAAAACAAGGAGGCAACACTATGGTCAGATGGTACTATTCTTCACTCTTTGATGAGATCGATGATATGAAAAAGCAGATTGACGCGTTCACACGTCAGATGTACAGGACGAGCCCTCTCGCATTACTGCCAGGATCCGGTGAACCGGAAACGTCCCTGGTGCGGGCGGGCCAAAGCGGCCTCCGGGTGGATGTGGCTAACGAGGACAAGGAAGTTGTCGTGACTGCAGATCTGGCCCCTGGCCTTTCCAAAAAGGATATCTCGCTGCGGCTTGCCGCCCCGGATCTGCTCGAGATCTCCTATGAAAGAAAGGAGGAAAAACAGGAGAAAAAGGAAGGGTATTACCTGAGGGAGCGCCGGTTTGGGGCCGTTTCACGGCTGGTTTCCCTGCCGCAGCCGGTCTCGGGGGAAGGAGCAAAAGCCAGCCTGGAGAACGGTGTGCTCAAGGTCCGCCTGAAAAAAACCGAACAGGACCTGACCGGTAAAATCCCTGTCGAATAATTCCTTTTTTGATTATCCCCTGCCGGGAAAAACCCTGCAGGCCCGGGCAGGATTGGTTTTTTTCGCAGCCGGGGAAGAGCCCTTTTGGGCAGGATGGCAGAGTCTTGTATGTTTCATCCTTTGTTTCATAATCTGATGCCGGGGCAAGAACCTATACCTTTCCCGGTGCAGTGTGTCAGGTAGGAAGGAGGCATTGACCTTCCGTACCCTCGTTAACCGGGCGGAAGAAGGCCTGCTTTTCGATGCACTGGAAGGACAAACCCGGGTATTTCCGGAGGAAACGGTGGGAGTCATGGAAGACAAAACACGTGATCTCTTAAAAAAATTCGAGCAGGAGAACGAAATCTATGTCGGGGTGTCGGATAACCTGACGTTCTGGATCCTCACTGCACGGATCAGAAAAACCGCGGAAAAGGGTACCCATCACCTGCATTTCGGAAGAAAATACGTATCCGGGCCGAATATGGGAGGCAATGTCCTGGTGATCCCGGATCAGGAAAATTCCGATGCCGCCTTTGCGGAATCGTGGGATCCTATGGAAACTATTGACGAATTTGTGGTCCAGGCGCTTCCTCACATCCGGTTTGACCAGGAAGCGGAGGCACAGGATGCCGGGTGCGGGACCGGTTGCAGCTGATGCCGGTACAACAGGTGCGATGATGAAACCATTACCCGCGTCACAGAAACGCGTACTTGAAATTCTCGGTACCGGTAGTGCAATGACCCATAAGGAGATCATGGCAAGGGTGGACTGTTCACCCCGGACCGTCCGGGATGCCTTAAAAAAACTCAGGCAGAAGGAACTCCTTATTGTAAAAATGAACCTGCACGACATGCGGCAGGTCATCTACCAGAGCCGCCCGTTGAGGGCACCGGAGAGCGGGAACGTATCTCAGTGAACTACCCCTCTCCCCCTCCCTTTTTGCGTACCTCCCTTATTTCTCAATTGTCCTGAAATCCCGGCGGTCTCCCCTCCGTAATGGTAAAATGTCAGGGGATACACCCTGCCGCCCGGACATTTCTTTCGCGAGGTGTTTCAAAATCTGATTTTCGAAAGAGTACTCATATATCGCCAGAGTCAAGGTCAGTTTCATCAGAAACTGCCCGTATCCCCTTGTACCGGATCGGGCAGATGCTGCATGGGAGGCGGTACGTTGCCCGCCTCAGGGACACATCATGGACACATGAATAAAGGGGAGACATATTCCCGGACTGGGGGACAAAAAAACATGCCTGATATCTGTATCGGATTCGAGGTGCACCAGCCTTTCCGGCTGAACCGGCATTTCTCGCCGGACCCAAAGAAAAAGGAAAAAGATCTCCAGACGCTTTATTTTGATGAACTCAACCGCGAAGTGCTCGATCGGGTGGCAGAAAAGTGCTACCTGCCGGCAACACGCCTGCTTCTCGACAAACTTGATGAAGGATTTCACTGTACCTTCTCTTTTTCCGGCACGCTCATCGAGCAGCTGGAAATGTGGAAGCCGGATGTGCTCTCTGTCTTTGAGCAGGCGGCCCGCCACCGGAATACGGAGATCCTCGGGCAGACGTATTACCACAGCATTGCGGGCTGCTTTGGCGACAAATCGGAGTTTGTCGAACAGGCACGGATGCATACGGACCTGATGTACGATCACTTCAGGATCCGGCCCACGGTTTTTGAGAACACCGAGTTTACGTTCAACAATACGATCGCGTCCTGTGTAAAAGAGATGGGGTATGCCGGGGTCTTTACCGAGGGAGTCGACCGGATCCTGGACTGGCGCAGCCCTCACCATGTCTACACCTGCAATGATCTGCCCGTCCTTCTCCGCGACATCCAGCTCTCCGATGACATCGCGTTCCGTTTTGGCAACCAGGGCTGGGACAAGTACCCGCTGACGGCCGATACCTACGCGGACTGGATCAGTGGCACAGCAGGCGATGTGGTTAATATCTTCCTTGATTACGAAACATTCGGCGAGCATTTCTGGAAAGAAACCGGGATTTTTAATTTTCTCTCTTTTTTACCGGAGGAACTGGAAAAACGCGGGATAAAAACAATACTTCCCACCCAGGTCCTGGATACGTATCCGCCCGTCGGGACCATCGATGTCCGCGAAACGATCTCCTGGGCCGACATTGAGAAGGATGCATCTGCATGGATGGGAAACGAGCGGCAGCACACGGCGTACTCGGCAATCCAGAAAGCAGCAGCCTATGCCAAGAACAAAGCGATCTGGCGCTACCTCCAGACAAGCGACCATTTCTATTACATGGCCTCGAAGTACGGGACATGCGGCGAAGTACACAATTACTTCTCCCACCACGAGGCAGACGATGCTTTTGGGATCTACATGTCGATTCTTGCGGATTTTGAGGGCCGGAACATCAAATTCATGAAAAACCGGCGGTCCGCAAAGGTCCTGAGGACACTCCGGCCTGAAGAGGCGTTCCATTTTGCAGCACCCTCGGGTTATGTCGGGTATGCCGCTTACAGCCTGGACCAGCTCTGCGACCTGCTTCGCGTGGTACCCGGGGATTCGATCGCGTACCACCAGGAACGCGGGGATATCGTTCACTGGATCGAACATACCCTGGGCGACCAGAAACTGGCCGAAAATATTGCCGGCCTCCGGGATCGCCAGGCACTTCTCGCAGCAATCAACGAACGGAGAGAGTTTTTATGGAGTCACTTAAAATAGCCTTCTTCTGCTGGGAATCGATCTATGGCGAACGCGTGGGGGGCCTGGCTCCTGCAGCCACCAATCTTGCAGAGACTCTTGCAAAGGATCACGAGGTGCATTTTTTTACCCGGGGAAGCCTGCCGGATCAGGCGATCAACAGCGTGAGCTACCACTATTGCCAGCCGCAGGGTGTAAACACCGTGCAGTACTGTGAGGACATGAGCAACAGGATGGTGGAAAAATTCAGCGCTGCAGACGGTAAAGGGAAGTTTGACATCCTTCATTTCCATGACTGGCATGCAATCCCGGCTCTCCACCGCCTGCAGGACCGGGACACGATTCTCACGTTCCACTCCACAGAGTACGGGAGGAACGGGAACCAGCACGGGGACTGGTGGGAGTACCGCGAGATCTCCGGCAAGGAGTGGTACGGCGGCCTTATCGCAAAACGGGTAACTGCCGTTTCCACGGTAATGAAGCACGAAGTGATGCAGCTCTATAATGTCCCGGACTGGAAATGCGATGTGGTCCCCAATGGCATCGTGCCCCGGCAGTACCGCGCCCAGATAGACCCCGGCGATGTCAAGCGCAGCTATGGGATCCACCCGTACGCCCCGCTTATCCTTTTTATCGGGAGGCTCGTGTACCAGAAGGGTCCCGATCTCTTCATTGAGGCGCTGCACAAGGTCTGCCGCGAACGCTGGGACGCAAAAGTGATCGTGGCCGGTGACGGCGGAATGCGGCAGTTCCTCATAAACCGGGCAAAGAACCTGCCGGTCAACTTTGTCGGCTATATCCCGGATTCGGAATATGTCCGGCTCCTGAATGCCTGCGATCTTGTGGTTATCCCGAGCCGGAACGAACCGTTTGGCCTTGTCCTGCTCGAAGCCTGGAGTGCGGAAAAGCCGGTGGTGGCCTGCGATGTCGGGGGCCTGTCGGAAAATATCGACATGTTTGTCGATGGCATCAAGGTACAGCCGGACCCCGGCTCGCTTGCATGGGGGATCAGTACCGTGATCGACAACCCGGCCAATGCACAGGTCCTGGGGAGGCGGGGCAGGACAAAGGTGGACCGCCGGTTCCTCTGGACCCCGGTTGCGCACCGCATGGCCGATACCTATGCGCGGGTATGCGGGTAAACGGCATGCCGGGAGTTTCCGCGGCGAAAGGAAACACTATGCCTCACCGCTAAAAAGACGAGAATGTCCTCATTTTTTTTAATGCATTCCTGCCAGAAAACCGGCACAGGCAATAATCACGAAAAAATCCAGCCCTGCCGTTCCCGGTGCCGGGAGACTATAAGATACCGGCGAAAGAGGGAAACGATCTCTTACTCCTGCGTTTTCATGCAGTAATAATCGCCGGTCAGCCTGTACCGTGTGTGTACACCGCATTTTGTGCAATTGCATCCTTTCGTTTCTCCTGTCTGCGGCGTATGGGTGGACCCGCCCCTGCCGCAAAAGAGCAGCGCAGGTTTTTCCTTATCCAGGTTGTTTGCCCGGTATGTCGGGCACGACCCGCAAAATCTTCCGCAGATGTCTACATTTGCAACCGACGCATCAACGTTATGCATTTTTTATCCCACGCGAAACCGTTGCAGGAAGAGAACATATCAGCATTTCGGCAGATCCCGGAACATGAAACAAAAAACGGTATTCTATCATAATGCTTTAGCAGGCTTATTCCCTAAAAAACGGAATTGTCTGCGGTCCCCCCTCCCTGAATGCGCGGGAATATGCATCCTGCATAGCCATTGTTTCAGATTTTGCAAAACCTGCATAGCATTATGGATTGCAGCACTGATACCGGGTCGTTAATTTTCCCCCATGCATGAAAAAATGGGAGGGACATGAGATTATGGATGACGAAAACCTTTTCATCAGAGTCGCTTTCGACAAAGGGGATTTTCCCAAAAAACATACCTGTGATGGCGAGGATATCTCTCCACGGATTGACATCGACCGGATTCACTCCCCGTTCCTCGCGGTTATTATCGACGACCGTATTGGGCCGGACGAACAATTCACCCACTGGCTGATGTGGGATATTGAAGCCCGGTCTTTTATACCGGAAAATATTCCCCGGAACGCAGTGCTTGCCGATCCTTTCCCGGCCATTCAGGGAACAAATGATTTTGGTACCATCGGATACCGGGGACCATGCCCGCCCGTCCGCCAGACTCACACCTATTACTTCAACGTGTATGGCCTTGATGCAAAACTGGGAATCCCCGCAGGTTCCTCACGGGCAACCCTTGAAAGGGCGATGAAAGATCATATGGTGCAGTACGGCGGCCAGGCGATTGCAACGTACAGTCGCTGACCGGATATCCCTCTTTGTAATCTCCATCCCGCCAGGTTCCGGGCGGGATACAAATATCTCCGGGAACTGCCACCGTTTTTTCCTTTTCACAGTACAGGATTACGGCAGATCCCCACCTTTTTAGTTTCCTGTATCCCGGGAAGCCAGGTTCCCCGGGAAAGGACCGGCAGAGCTCCGGAGGGGAATGGATTTCCCGGGTTTTTTTAATCTGCAAAAAATATCAGTTAACGTGAAGTATCTGAATGATGCCCGGTTCCCAGAAGAGGGTTGTCCCGGGAATCCCGGGATGTGGATGCAGCCTTCCGGTTCTTCCGTGCGGCATCGTTCTGGTAAATCCGGAAAACAAGCTTCATTGCGTGCAGCGCATCGCGGGAAGATCCCAACGGCACCTTTGAGCCGTTTTGGATACCATCAGCAAACGAATCGATCTCACCCTTATACCGGGCAGCGGTAGTGAAGATCGTAGTTGATTCTTCAGATATTCCTGATATATCTCCTTTATCGGCAAATGGCCGGGGATATACGATCATTTTTTCGAGCGGCCCGTATTCTCCCGATGGAAAAAGATCACACTGAAGAACAATACCGCAGTTCTCAAGACCGATCTCAAGGGCAAACTGGTTCTTCCAATGGGCAGATGACGCATGGATCATTGCCACCTGGTCCTGCGAAGTCCGCAACAGCGCAAATGCGTTGTCTTCGACCGGGATATTCCAGAACGACGTGGTAACAAAACTTTTTACTTCTTTAAACTCTCCTGCAAAAAAACGGAACAGGTCAATCATACGGATACCCTGATCCAGCAGTACCCCTCCTCCTGCCCATTCGCGGTTGCTCCGCCATATGCTCTCAAAATCCCTGCCCCCGGATTTCCCGTGAACTCCCTTCATCCACAGGATCTTCCCGCAGGTACCGGAATGTATCATCTCTTTTGCCCTGATCACCCCCTCACAGAAGCGGTGGGTAAAGGCAAAACCAAGCACGGTTCCCTTGGTCTTTTTTTCCGCGGCAATAATATCCCGTATGTCCTGTACGGATCTGCCTGGGGGAATATCGCAAAGGACATGGATTCCCCGGTCCAGGGCCCCGGTCACCACCCGTGCCCGGTACTTGTTCTGGGATGCAACGAAAACTGCATCTATGCCCGAACTGAGGAGATCCCGGTAATTCTCATAATAGGAAAATGTCTCTTGTCGGGGAATATTCGGGCGGTGTGCATCGCTGACCGCGACCAGGTTAAAGGCGGGGTGTCTCTCTACTATCGCTTTCCAGATTTCCCCCTTTGTCCCGGTCCCGACGATGCCGGCATCGATCCTGTCGCGCACAACCTTTCGCCTTTATCTCCCGCAGGTATTCGCGTAGCCCGTTCTTTTTGCCAGGGACGATGCCGGGTATTTTCCCGGCGGGGGACTCCCCCGCGTGATCCTGCCGGCCAGGCAACTCCCCTTAGAGAATCTCCAAACCTCCGCCTTATTCGCGTGATTCGAAATATCTCATGGCTTTCGGAGCGTGTTTTTTGAGTTCTTCAAAGAAATAAGCAACAATGTTTTTATCTGAATCCGCTATTGATCCATTGATCGTGCTGATCAGCCAGTTCGGCAGATCCGGGTTCTTGTCAAGGACATTCATGACAACAACGATGGCCTCGTCGGCATCAACCTTTTTTCTCCAACGGTATGGCATTTGAAACACTCCCCCTCCCGCTACTCCGGTCTCTTTTTTACAGCCGTGTCAAAGACAATCCAGTTCCGTTCCCATTCAGGGTTTTTCGCTTTCAGCATTCCGAGTACCTTGCCCCGGATCTCTTTTGCCGGGACGCCCTCTATGGCATGCAGTTCGATCTCCCGGGCAATGGATCGCGCCACATCCGGCGGTGCACCGGCTTTTATGGCACTCACTACGATCTTCTCCGCTACAAACGGTTCTTTTCGCCCATCCCGTTTCTTTACCATGATCATGAGATTTTGTCACCTCCCGGGAGGCACGAACCGGGGTATCACTCCGGTGTCATATTCATGATCTGCTGCATCTGCTCTCCCGTGCAAAAACACACTTGCTATCGTTGTTCATAGCATTTTTCCTGCGTATCATCTTTTGAAACATACAATGAAAGGATCCTAAAAAAGGAGGAAGTTCTCTTTTTTCACGGGATATCGCGAGAGGCTGGAAAAATAAAAACCGGTGGGCAATCTATTTTTCATGCAGGTGGCCATGGACAAGAACAAGGGTTATAGTCTGTTCACTCCCGGCCGAAAGTGCTTCTTCGAGAAGAAACTCGCAGGATGCATCCACGTTCTCCCCGTTTTCAAGGACGATATCTGCGATCCTCCCCTTTTTGACAAAATCCTGCAGGCCGCCGGAGCTTAAGAGCAGAAACCTGTTGGTGAGGTTGAGTGAGACAAAATCGGTTTCGGTAAGGATCCTGGGTTCACCAAGGGTATGGGAGATCATGACCCCCCGCCTCTCTTCTTTGCCAAATTTCCCCCGGGGGGATCCCGATCCGCCAGGCTTATGGGGCGGAAGATATTCCCGCGGGGCAAGGATGCCGTCTTCGCTGATAAGGGAGGCATTTCCTTCACCGGTATCAAGAATCGCGCACTCGAGGGTATCATCAGCAATGCACGCGCTCAGGTGGGTACTGTCTTTTCCATGGCCCGGTGATTTTTCCATACTCAGGCTGATCCGGGCTTCGCTCTCCCGCACCGCAATGTCGAGAATTTCTCCCGGTGAATACTGGTACTTCTTTGCTGTTTCCCTGAGGCATGAGATGGCAAGGGCACTTGCGGTCCCCTCCATCGCAGCATCGGTTAGTCCCTCCGCAACACCGAAAACATAGTATTTTCCTGTCTTCTCGGCACAAAAGGCATCATTGTTGATCTCCCTGATACCCCGATCCGACAAAGCAGAGAAATGCAGCCGGGCCATAGTCTCCACAATGAGAAGAGTGATATTAATACTTATGATAGTGGCAGGATATCCGGGTGGCGGTAAAAGCCCCCGGCTGTCTTTTGTGAGAGGACCATCCTGCCGGGGTTTAAGTAAAATCATGATCATCAAAAGCAACGTTTTCATTTGTTTGGGGAAGTTACCGGGACAGAAGCGCGTAAATACTTGCGGTGAACAATGAGGCATTATATTCATGCCAGGGGATACGAAGGAGAGGATCCGGCAGTTATCCGATCATATGATGGAGATGGATAATGGGAATTTCCTGTTATCGGAACAGTTTTCGCGTTTTTGCAGGGAATACGATATTGACGAGATATGGGATGGCCTGCTTGCCTCCGCAGGGGATAGGCCGGATCTGTACGGGAAGGAAGGCCTCCGTCACGCTTTTTCCCGCCTGCTGGAACATCTCTACCAGAAAAAAAGGGCTGATTTTCCCCGCATTTTAAGCGGTCTTGTTGCCCTGGTTCCAAAAAAAGCTTCTGACCTCCTGTATCTCTCCACCATAAGAAAGGACCTCTCCGCGCTCGGGTACTCCCGGGATGACGCAGAAGTGTATTTTTCTGCCAAAGGCAGTCAGTAATGCGGATTATCCCG
>Ga0187782_10004753_pt1 | contig 10169 bp, 10 predicted proteins | sample 0715_SJ02_MP15_2_FD_132454 | JGI IMG/M metagenome (GOLD analysis project Ga0187782, IMG submission 132454) | Tropical peat soil microbial communities from peatlands in Department of Meta, Colombia - 0715_SJ02_MP15_20_MG | ecosystem: Environmental > Terrestrial > Soil > Wetlands > Peat | place...
ACCGTCTGGCTGGGCGCGTCGGCGGGCGTGGTGGAAGTGGTAGTGCCTGTGATGAAGACATCGCCGATAAGGTCGATGGCCATGCCGCTGGCCTGGTCGTTGCCGGTGCCGGAAATGTAGGTGGAATAAATCAGCGGCGCCGTTCCCGTCTGGTTCAGCACGCTGACGAACAGGGAGTAGCAGGTGATGCCGGTGCACTGCGAGCCTTTGGTTGTGGGCGTGGTCTGATAGCCCAAAACATTGCTGCCGGTGACGGGGAAGTCCGGGGAGGTTGTGTTGCCGACGATGTAGGTGAGTCCCGCGTTATTGACGCCAAGCCCCACGCTGAGATCGGTTCCGCTGCCGCCGAGGAAGGTCATGTAAACGACGGCAGGCGGATAGGAAGGCGTGATTTTCGCCACAAAGACGTGCGCTCCGGGGCCGATTTGGGTTGAGGGTGTGCCGTTCAGCGGGAAACCGGTCGAGGAGGTCGTCGAACCCACCATATAGATGTTGCCATCGCCATTGACGGCCACGGAAGGCGAAGTCACCGCACCGGTGCCTCCAAAGTACGTGGAAAATTTGAGCACCGGGTCAATGATCAGCTCGCGGCTGCGATCGTAGGCGCCGATTTCAAAGCCGACACAGTTGTGCGCCCGGAGCACGAAGCGGCCGGGCACTGGCCGGCGCTGTTTTCCCTCGAGTTGGTAGACCTGGGGCGCTTCGAGGCGCAGACCGCGGCTGGCTGTGCCGGCGAGGATCAGATCCCCATCGCTCAGTTGCAACCGCTTTGTGCCTTCAAACTGCAACTCCGCCTGCGCGGGATCGGCGCCGGGGGCAACGCGGAAATCGTATTCCAGACGCCCCTGATTTCCGTAAAAAACCAGATCGATTCCGGGATAGACGCTTTGGTAGCGAACTCCGGCAAACTGCGGAATGCCGCTGTGCCACTTCTGTGGATCATTGCCGAGGATGTAATTGCTCTTGCCCGGCAACGGGTCGGTTCCCACGGCCACGGCCGCGGGATTGACGCCGACCAGGTTCATGCGGATTCGTTGTCCCGGGTAGTTTTTTTCCGAGGGCTTGCCGCGCGGAGTTTGCACGGAAAGCGTGGCTCCGGCGGCGTCGAGTAAGAGACCATATCCTGCGCCTCGCGCCAGGAACTTCACCTCAGGATCGGCCTGACCCTGGTTCGGTTCGAAAATGAGCGGCAATCCTCCGAAGATGGCTCGCACATCTGGTTTTGAATGCCGTGAGGTTGCACGCAGCGTCGAGCTGGTGGGGAGTGGGTTCGCGGAAGGCAGGGAGAAAAGCGGAGATTCCGAAATCCCAGCCGCGGATTTGCCGGCGGAGGGCAGAAAACTCAGTCCAAGCAATGCAGCGCCTAGCAACAGCAATAGGAGAGTCGCCGCGAGGACCGAACTGTGGGTCGGGCTGCCATGTGGATTTCGCTGCCAGGTTTTCATCACACCGTTTGCCCGTCCACCGCCATTGCCCATTACGCGTTCCTCCGATTTCATACCCAACTTTACGCTATACCGAACTGCTATGCCGATTCCCAGCCCTTACGATCTTTGCTAATGCAATGCTGGAGAGGGTCAAAACGCCGCGCGAGCCAGCACTGTCCGGCACCGGCAAAATTGCCCGCCAGGCGTGTCATTTGGAACTGTAGGAAAACAAACAACTACTTAAACATCTAGCGGATAGCCAAGTCAAGCGACGCCGCTCAAGGGTAGTGGTGCACTTTGCGCTGGAGCGGCTGCGATGCGAGGGAGATCCCTCGCCCCGCTGGTGAAAATGCGGGGCTTCGGGATGACGCCGGATGGGTCATTGCCATCCCGAAGTCAACATGCACCACTACCCGCTCAAGATTGGTGTGATGCGCCCGGAGATGAGGAAAGATGCCGAAGTCTACCGGGAGGGGTGAAGAAAGTTGCAGGTTAGAGGGAGCTTTACCGAATTAGTTCCCCGGAGTCTTTTTGCTCTTGCAAAAGGCGGGCAATTCTATACATTGATGTAAATCAGGGCCTGACGAATGGGGCGGGCAGGCCAGGATTCCCCAGCCTTGTAGTGATTTCCATGGTGCCCGAAGTGTCGTAGTTGAGAACGATTGCCGGCAGGATGCTCTTGGAAACCACATCGAGAACGCAAGCTGGATTTGAGGAGCGGCGAATGATGCGGCGCTTTGACATGCGCCTGCCCGCCATCGTCCGCATCGACGAACAAAACGAATTTCACACCGAAACGCAGAACGTGAGCGCACGCGGAGTTTTTTTCTACCTGAATCAGCCGCTCGAGGCGGGAACCCGCTGCGAGGTCACGCTTACGTTTCCCCCGCATATCACGCTGACGGACGCGGTACGGGTGCGCTTCAGCGCGCGCGTGATCCGCGTCGACGCGCCACTGCCTTCGCTGCGCATCGGAACCGCCGCCATGATCGAGGACTACGAGTTCTTGAGATCAACTGGCAGTTCGGATTTTCTCAAGGCGTTAAGCCGCGGAGCCGCAAAGTGAGGGGAGAAGCGGTCAGCAATCGGCCCTCAGCACTCAGCCCGTCGATGACCGTGCTGGATCTATCGGAGTCCGCGTTGGCCCGGAATGGCTAGATGCCGAGTGCTGAATGCTGAGTGCGGGTCCTGCCAGGCTACTTCCCGCCCTTGCCCAGTTCCTTCATCCGCTGCCGCAGGCGGGCGTAACGGCGCAGCAGCGTGCCGATGTAGAAAACGTGGATCAGCCAGGTAGCAGTGTAGGCTGCGTAGAGAAATTTGAGGGCGCTCGTGGAATTCATTGTGACCTCCGGCCGACGGGAGTTCCGGCGGCGGGGGCTGGTTCGCCTGCTTCGTGCAGCGATTCTAGCGCCTCGGCCTCGTCCACTTCACGGCGCAGCATTTCCAGGCGGTAGCGCGACCAGCAGACGAGAAAGGCGAAGCACAGAAACGCCACCCAACTGATCAGGAGGACGTGCAACATGCGGGGATCAATCGATCCGCCGCCGCCAATGATCGGCTGCGGATGCTGCGTGCGGAAAAACCAGATGGAAAAATACACCAGGGGAACGTCGAGCGCGCCAAACACGGCCAGAACTGCGGCGAGTTTTTGAGTTTGAGCGCTGTCGGAGAAGCGGCGCAGCACCAGATAGCTGACGTAAATCAGCCACAGCACGAGAGTCGACGTGAGCCGGATGTCTCCCGGCGCCCACCATATGCCCCACACCGGGCGAGCCCAGATGGGGCCCGTGACGAGAACGATGGTGCAGAAAACCACGCCCACTTCCGCGGCAGTAACAGCGAGCACGTCCAGCGCTTTCCCGGGAAAGAACTTTCCCACCAGGAAATAAAAAGCCACGATCAGCAGGGCCGTCGTTGCGACCGAACTGGGGTACATCCCTGTGGGCAGTTGCTCTTTCACCTGCGGGAAAAATGGGGCGATGAAGCCCAGAACCCCCAGCACAATCACGATCCAATTCACAGTGCGGTGGGTTGAGGGCTTGGCGCGCGCCAGCAACTGCACCGACGCGACGAAGTTGATGAAAAACAGAAGAAACGCCGTCCAGGCGGAGGGTACGTGGTAATAGATAATGCGGTAGACATCGCCCTGGAGCGCGTCGGTAGGGGCGACGAACATCGCCAGGTAAAAGGCGTAGACAAGCAAAATCGCGGTCAGAACCGCCAGGATGGGAAAGGCCTTTTTCATTCCGCCTGCAACACGGTTTCAAACAAGCCAAGACAAGCCGTGGTGAATACCACATCATACGTGAGAAGCAAGACGATGTAGAAGTGGGCGGAATTATCCGCGGTGAGAATATTGGTGGTGGCCGCGACCATGCCCAGCAGGGCGGGGATGGAGACGGGAAACAACAGCAGGGGCAGCATCAATTCGCGGCTGCGGGTGCGCAGCGACATGGCGGCGAAGAACGTCCCGTTCACCACCAGCGCCCAGGTCCCGAGCAAGGCCACGGGAATCAATTGCCATGCCGGACCAAGAACGTGAAGGTTGTAGAAGACGACGAAGAGCGGCGCCATCAGCGCTTCCAGCACGCTGACAAAGATGAAGTTGCCGAGCGCCTTCGCCAGGAAAAGCGCGGTCGCCGGCGCTGGAGATACGCGGTAGGCATCGAGCACCTGATTGCGCAGCTCGCGCGCCCAGGTCTGGTTCAACGCTACCACCGCGGCAAACAAAAATGCCACCCAAACCAAGCCGCCCACAATGTGGCGCGATTCTTCCGCCAAGGGGTCGAAGGAAAAGACAAAGATCACCACCACCAGCAAAGAGAAAAACAGCATGGCGTTGAGCGCGTCCTTGGAGCGCCACTCGAGGCGAATGTCTTTGGCGAGCGTGGCCAGGGTGATTGACCAGAAGCTCATGCTTGCTCCTCTGGTTGAACTTCCGGGCTGAAGTGCCGAGTGCGGTTCACAATTTGCCCGGCCTGCATCCACACGAATTCATCGGCCACGCCTTCGAGCAGCGTGCCCTGGTGGGTGACCAGAAAAATGGTTTTGCCGGAGCCGCGCATGGCTTTTAATAGGCTGACCATTTCCCGCGCGGAATGTGCGTCAACGTTGGAAAACGGCTCGTCCAGCAACAGAATTTTCGGATCGTGCAGAATCGCCCGCGCCAGCGACATGCGCTGGCGCATGCCTTGCGAATATTTCCCCACGGGCCGCGACAGTTCCGGGTCAAGACCCACGGAGTGGATCACCTGCCGGCAGCGGTCATCGCCGGCAATCCCGTAGAGGCGGCCAAAATAGCGCAGGTTTTCCATGCCGCTCATTTCGTCGTAAAGCAGAGAGGGGTGGGCCATGTAGCCGATTTCGCGGCAGGCTTGCTGCGGAGTCTTGCCGAGAATCGTGACGGTGCCTTGCGTGGGATGAGCCAGTCCTGCCAGCGCGCGCAACAAAGTGGTCTTCCCTGCACCGTTGTCGCCAAGGATCACGTGGAACTTGCCGGCCTCGAACTCCGCGTTCACACCGCGCAGCGCGGCGAACCGGCCAAACTGCTCGACCAGCTTGCTGACGGCAACGATTCCGGCAGCCGGATTCTCAGACGCGCTTGCGGTCATGATCGCGACGGCGATTCAGTCGAAAGGTAGAAGATAGCGAAAGAAGAGGGCGAAGTCGAGGCTTTGCGTCTTTGGGTAGTGGGTCATCCTGCAAGGAAGCGAGCCAAACGCGCCCATTCGGTCGCTTGCGCTCCCTCAGGGCAGGCTAGGTGGTTTCGCGGCTCGCACAGGTTCCCTTCGGCATCGCCTCAGGGCAGGCTCTCGCTTCGCAAAAAGCGCTCGCTCGGAATGACAATATCGTGGTGGGTCGAAACCGGAATTAAGTTACATTCTTCGCTGGCGTGCTCGCGGGCGCGCCACTGGCCGGAGTTCCCGGTTGCTGTGGGGCATATTTGGAGGCGCACTTGGCCTGAAGCTGCTTGGCATGAAAGACGCCGTCACGGCCAAAGCTGCCATCGGCCAGGGCCTGCGAATCGTCTTTGAAGGTGTCGGGCGGCGCTTCGGTGCCGGTGTAGTCGACGTTGAGCAATTGATCCTGCTCGACCAGCACAAACTGCACGTGCGTGCCGCTGCGCTTGATCGACCCCGGCTGCACATTGCCCGCCACGCGCAGCCGCTTGCTATAGGCGCCGTTGCCCATTTTGTGCAGCTCACTGATAGTGACGTAGTAGCTCTTGCTGTCCTGGACGCCGGTGTAGGCAAGGTAGCCCAATAGCAATAGAATTCCCACCGTCGCCGAGCCGAATTTAAGATAGGTTTTGAGCTGGCTGGACATATGCACCCACCACCCCTTCCTTGAAACTGTACGCGACAACGGGTGCAGAATCAAGGTTCTGAAGGGACCTATCCTGCACGTCTTTGCTTGACAGGGTTGTACTAATATACTATAATACTGGTGTACTAGATGACTGCCAAAGCCAACTCGGAGCGCCCTTTCCGCTTTGCCCTGGACTGGCACAGTGGCGTTCCCGTCTACCGCCAACTCATCGACCAGGTGCGCAGCGGCATGGCCCTCGGATCCCTGGTTCCGGGGGACCAGCTTCCCACCGTCCGGCAGATGGCCGTAGACCTGGCCATCAATCCCAACACCGTGATGCGCGCCTACCGGGAACTGGAACTCGGCGGCCTGCTGGAGACCCACCAAGGCACAGGAACTTTTATTGCCAAGAAGAAGGTGGAAAGAAAAGAGGCCGAACGTGAGCGGCAGCTCACGCAGTTGGCCAACGAATTCGCTGCCCGCGCCGGGGCGGCGGGATTCACCGTGGAAGAACTACTGGAACGTTTGAGCGAGTTGTCGCCTCGCGCGGGGCAAAGGAGATAGACCATGAGCAGAATCGAACTCAGCCAGATCAGCAGCATGGGAAGGTTGCTGTTTGTTATTTGTCTGTTGGCGGGCGGCATCGTCACCGCGGCCACGAAGAGTCCGGCGGGGGTGATTGCCGGCGCGGCGGTGGGCGTCTATTTCCTGTTTGCCATCAAGGTGGTGCAGCAATGGGAGAAGGTTGCGGTTCTGCGGCTGGGACGTTATGTCGGCCTGCGCGGTCCGGGGCTGTTTCACATCATCCCCATCATCGAAACCCTCAGCCCCTATGTGGATCAGCGCGTGCGTGTGGCGAGTGTTTCCGCCGAGTCCACCCTCACGCGCGACACCGTGCCGGTAAACGTGGACGCGATCGTCTTCTGGCTGGTGTGGAACGCGGAGAAATCGATTCTGGAAGTGGAGAACTTCATCGACGCCATCAACATGAGCGCGCAGACCGCGCTGCGAGAATCGATTGGACGGCATGAGCTGGCGCAGATGATCACCGAGCGCGAGACTCTCGGCAGGGAACTGCAGCGCATTCTCGATGAAAAAACCAATCCCTGGGGAATTACCGTGCAGTCGGTCGAGATTCGCGACGTGAAGATTCCGCAAGGGCTGGAAGACGCCATGTCGCGTCAGGCGCAGGCCGAGCGCGAGCGGCAGGCGCGCATCATCCTCGGCCAGGCAGAAACCGAAATTGCCGATAAGTTCGTGCAGGCCTCCACTTCGTATGAACAGAACCCTACGGCGCTGCATCTGCGCGCCATGAACATGCTGTACGAAGCGATCAAGGAGCGCGGCTCGATGGTGATTGTGCCTTCGTCGGCGGTTGAGACGATGGGACTCGGCGGCACACTGGCGACGGCGTCACTGGGCGGAGCGAAACCGGTATAGATTTCGCGCCCGCGGTCGCATTCAGGAGGGCAGATTGTGAAATCGCTATTCGCGGTGTGTCTCTTCGTTGCCGTCCTGCGGGTGCCTTCGGCGCGTAGCGCGCAAGAGCCGGCGCCTTGGCACGATCCCTCCAAACACAGTGTGCAGTTCGTAACCGTGGAAGACGGCGTTCAGCTTGAAGTGCTCGATTGGGGAGGATCTGGACGGCCCCTCGTGCTGCTGGCCGGCTTAGGATGGACGGCGCATGTGTTCGATGATTTCGCCCCGAAATTAACCGATTCGTTTCACGTGTACGGGATCACACGCCGCGGCTATGGGGCTTCCAGTAAGCCTGCCAAAGGTTATACGGAGGACCGGCTGACGGAGGATGACCTGCGTGTGTTCGACGCTCTCAAGCTGGTTGCGCCAATTGTGGCCGGCCACTCCATCGCGGGCAATGAACTGTCACAGTTGGGAATCCATCACTACGACCGCATAGGAGGGCTGGTTTATCTCGACGCCCTGAACGATGGAGCGGACGACTATACCGATTACGACGCGCTCTGGCCGAAAATGCCAGAGTCGATGCGAACCCCGCCCCAGCCGTCCCCTGCGGACTTGAAGTCGTTTTCGGCTTATCGAGATTGGCGCATCCGAGCGAGTGAAATCGCGATTCCCGAGTCCGAATACCACAACCAGCGCGCGCAGAATCCGGGTGGAAGTGTCGGCGCCTACAAGACGCCCGAATTCGTTTCCAAGGAGATCATGGCTGGCAACTACAAACACGATTACTCCCAGATTCGTGTGCCAGTACTTGCCTTCATTGCCTACGATAAGACTCCGCAAGAGCAGATACGGAAATATCATGTGACGGACACAGGCGAGCGCACTATCGTAGAAGCTGTATATGGCACCTATGTCGGCATGGCTAAGATTCGGATCGACAGAATCAAGCGCGCCGCAGGCGGTGCGCATGTGGTCGAATTGTGGGGCGCGCACCACTTCGTATTCCTTTCGAACGAAGCCGACGTATCGCGCGAGATGCACGAATTCGGGGCGAGCTTGCGCTAGGGTGCGCGATCGGAGCAGGGGGAAATCGTGACCAATGCACAATCGATGAGGGATCCGGCTTCAGAACATGGCTATCGGTGGCTGACAGCCACTGCTTCGCTGTTGGTTGGCGCTTCGTTTTTCGCGCTGTGGTTCTGGCTGCTGCCGCGGTGGCTCGGCTTTACGGTCGAGACTGCGGGGGCGGCGCGATGGCGATGGCTGGCCGCGATTCCGTCCGTGCTGGGGTTCTCGGTCGCCCTGCGCTGTGTGTGGGATTTCGGCTGGACCGGACGCGGCACGCCCGCTCCCATCGCTCCACCGCAGCGATTGGTGGTGGTGGGTTTCTATGGCTACGTGCGTAACCCGATGTATGTGGGCTTCGGCGCGGGGTGGATCGGCTTGTGGGTCATCTTCGGCCATCCGAATCCCGTGTTGATTGCCAGCGTGGCGGCGGTAGCCCTCGGCGTACATCTGTTTGTGGTTTTCTACGAAGAGCCGACGCTGCGGGGAAAGTTTGGCGCGGAATATGATGAGTACCGCCGCAACGTGCGCCGCTGGTGGCCGCGTGTGCGTCCATGGAACCAGCCCCAGTGAACCGCTGGCTTACCCTCTGGTTCGCTGTGCCCTTTGTGTTTAATCAAAGACGCCATCGAATCGAAATCCCTTGCGGAAAGAACAATCTGAAACACAGAAGCATACAGGGGAAGACAGGGTAAGGCAGCATTGAAACGGGAATCGCACGAGTATAATCTGGAACGTAGAAAGCCCCGATAAAGCCGGTTCTAATATGACCCCAACAAACGGCAGTCACGGCAATAATGATTACGCTGTCCCCAAGCCCCGCGCCGAGTGGATCGCGCAGCGCAAGCAGTCCAACAGCGACGGCCACTTTTCGCAGATGCACTACGCCCGCCAGGGTGTGATCACAGAAGAGATGGGATATGTCGCCCACCGCGAGAAGCTCGCGCCGGAACTGGTGCGCGACGAAGTGGCGCGCGGCCGCATGATTATTCCGGCCAACATCAACCATCCGGAGCTGGAGCCGATGGCCATCGGCGTGGCTTCTTTGTGCAAGATCAATGCGAATATTGGGAACTCGGCGGTTACGTCGAACATTGATGAAGAATTGAAAAAGCTGCACACCGCCGTGCACTACGGCGCCGACACGGTCATGGATCTCTCCACCGGCGGCAACATTCATGAGATTCGCGAAGCCATCCTGCGCCACTCGCCGGTGCCGATTGGAACCGTGCCGATTTATGAAGCGATTTCGCGGGTGAAGCGCGTGGAAGATTTGAATGCTTCGGTAATGCTGGACGTGATTGAAGAGCAGGCCGCCCAGGGCGTCGATTACATGACCGTCCATGCCGGCGTGCTGATTCAGTATCTACCGATGATCTCGAAGCGCATCACCGGCATCGTCAGCCGCGGCGGCGCAATCCTCGCCCAGTGGATGGCCTACAACCACAAGCAGAATTTTCTCTACGACCGCTTCGAAGACATCTGCAAAATTTTCAAGAAGTACGACGTCAGCTTTTCTTTAGGGGATGGATTGCGCCCGGGATGCGTGGCGGATGCGAGCGACGAAGCGCAGTTCGCCGAGCTTCGCACGTTAGGGGAATTGACGAAAATCGCCTGGCGGCACGACGTGCAGGTGATGATCGAAGGGCCCGGCCACATCCCGATGGACAAGATCAAGGAGCAGGTCGATAAAGAAGTCGAATACTGCTACGAAGCGCCGTTTTACACGCTCGGCCCGCTGGTCACTGACATCGCGCCCGGCTACGACCACATCACGTCAGCCATTGGCGCGGCCATGATCGGATGGTATGGCGCGGCCATGCTCTGCTACGTCACGCCGAAGGAGCATTTAGGCTTACCCAACGAGAAAGACGTGAAAGACGGCATCATCGCCTACAAAATTTCCGCCCACGCCGCCGACATCGCCCGCCAGCGCCCCGGCGC